>Ga0315282_10001090_pt1 | contig 52284 bp, 58 predicted proteins | sample YL17G07_20_MG_FD_203693 | JGI IMG/M metagenome (GOLD analysis project Ga0315282, IMG submission 203693) | Sediment microbial communities from Yellowstone Lake, YNP, Wyoming, USA - YL17G07_20 | ecosystem: Environmental > Aquatic > Freshwater > Lake > Sediment | place: USA: Wyoming | collected...
TGGTGGCTCCGATGACGCCCAAAATGCTGCTTCTTCCGATCCTCCTGCCCGCGGTCCTCGCCGTCGTCCTGCTCCTTATCCCCAAGGGGGTCAAGCTCCTCCGGGAGATCCTGGCCGTCGCCGGGTCCGCGGTCCTCGTGTACTTCGCCTTCGCCTTGTTCGCCGCGAAGACGCTCGAGCTGCGGGTTCCCTGGCTGGGCAACGGGATCGACTTCGAGCTTCGTCTCTTCCACTTCTCGAGTTTCATCCTGCTGGCCCTGGCGGGATTCCTTCTCCTTATCGCGCTCTTTTCGTCGATCAAGATGAAGGACGTCCCCCGGGTCCGGGAATATTACGCCTATGTCTTCCTGACGGCCGCCTTCGCCAACGGCGCCGTACTGGCCGATAACTTCGTGCCCCTAGTCTTCTTCTGGGAGGGCCTGCTGGTGACCCTGTTCGGCCTCATCACCATCGGCGGCAAGCCGACGTCGGGCCGGACCGCGGTCAAGGCCTTCTTGATCAGCGGCTTCTGCGACTTCTCGATGATCATGGGCATCGGCCTGCTCTGGTCCCTGACCGGGACGCTGACGATGTCCAAGATCTCCGTCGAGCCCCACGGGCTGGCCGCCGCGGCCTTCGTCCTGATGATGATCGGGGCCATCGGCAAGGCCGGGTCCATGCCGTTCCACACCTGGATCCCCGACGCCGCCCTGGACGCGCCCGTGACCTTCATGGCCTTCCTGCCGGCCGCCTTCGAGAAGCTCCTCGGCATCTACCTGCTGGCCCGCATCTCCCTGGACTTCTTCAAGATCAAGGGAGGCAGCGGCCTGTCCATCCTGATGATGACCATCGGCGCGGTGACCATCGTCCTGGCCGTCCTCATGGCCCTCATCCAGAAAGACTTCAAGAAACTGCTGTCGTTCCACGCCATCAGCCAGGTCGGATACATGGTCCTCGGCATCGGGACCGGAAACCCCATCGGCATCGCCGGCGGCGTCTTCCACATGATCAACCACGCCATGTACAAGTGCGGCCTCTTCCTGAGCGCCGGTTCGGTCGAGCACCGGACCGGGACGACCGAGCTCAAGAAGCTCGGCGGCCTGCGCAAGGAGATGCCCCTGACGGCCTTCGGCTTCACGGTCTGCGCCCTGGCCATTTCCGGCGTCTGGCCCCTCAACGGGTTCGTCTCCAAGGAGATGGTCTTCCACGGCGCCCTCGAGACCGGGTACGTCGTTTTCGCCGTGGCCGCCTGGGTCGGGGCGATCTTCACCTTCGCCTCCTTCCTCAAGGCCGGCCACTCCGTCTTCTACGGCGAGCGGTCGAAGGAAGTCCCGGCGGTCAAGGAAAGCCAGGCCCCCATCGTCATCCCGATCCTCGTCCTGGCCCTGCTCTGCATCACCTTCGGCGTCTACAACAAGCTGCCCCTGACCCTGCTCATCCAGCCCATCCTGGCCGGCCACGTCGAGGGCGGCGAGCCCGTCGACTTCACGGCCCACGCCTTGTCCCTGGCCAACCCGGTCGCCCTCATCTCCATCGCTTGCCTCGTCCTGGCCTTCCTGCTCCACGCCTACGGCTACCGGAAGTCCGGCCGCAAGCCCTACCTGGCCTCCGAGCCCGTCCACAACCTGCCCGTCGTCCACAAGCTCTACGAGATGGCCGAGGCCCGGATGTTCGACTTCTACGAGCAGGGCGTGAAGTTCCTCAAGGGGCTGTCCATGGTCCTCTTCAAGGGGATCGACAGGCCCATCGACTTCGTCCTGGAGAAGGTCGTCACGGCCACGGGCGAGAAGTTCAGCGGGATCCTGAAGAAGGCCCACAACGGGCACTACGCGAACTACCTGGCCTGGTGCCTGGCCGGCCTGATCATCGTGGCCGGCGTCGTTTCGATGCTCGTGAAATAGCGTTTCGATTTCGATAGTGCGTTTTGATTTTATAGATCGCTCGGAGGATTCTTCGAAGATCGAGGAGGAGCGTTGATCATCCTTTTCGTTGCGCTGCCGCTCGTTGTGGCGGGCATCCTGCCGCTTGTCGGCAAGATTTCCCGGAGGTTTCTGCCTGACCTGCTGGCCAACGCGGCCCTTCTCTTTATGTTCGTCTACGCCGTGGCCGCCGGGCGGCCCCTCATCGCGAACGGGCCCGTTCTTCAGCAGCTCAACTGGCTCGGCGAAGCCGTCAATCTCCGCCTGGCCCTGGACGGCTTCAGCCTGCTCATGCTCATGGCGGTGTCTCTCGTCGGGTTCTGTGTCGGCCTGTTCTCCATCGATTACATGGAGCACTACGGGGCCAAGGCCAATTATTACGCCCTGCTCCTGGTCATGATCGCCGGCATGAACGGGCTCGTTCTGGCGACCGACCTCTTCAACGTCTACATTTTCCTCGAGGTGGCCGCCGTTGCCTCGTACTCCCTGGTCGCCTACGGCCTGGGGCATGACGAGCTCGAGGCGGCGTTCAAGTACCTCATGCTGTCCGTGGTGGCCTCGGCCGCCATCGTCGTCAGCATCGCCGTCATCTTCGGCATGGTCGGCAGCCTGAGCTTCCCGGCCGTGGCCAAGGGCCTCCAGGAGCTCAACGCCGGGCCGGTCGTGGCCATCGCGGCGGCCCTGTTCATCATGGGCTTCGGCCTGAAGGCCGCCCTCATCCCCTTCCATGCCTGGCTGCCGGACGCCCATCCCTCGGCCCCGGCGCCGATCTCGGCCGTCCTGTCGGGCCTGCTGATCAAGGTCTCGGGCGTCTACGCCCTGACCCGGATCTTCCTCAACGTCTTCGGCCTGACGCCGGCCCTGTCCACGATCTTGATGTACCTGGGAACGATCTCCCTCGTCGGCGCCGCCTTCCTGGCCCTCGGCCAGAAGGACATGAAGCGGATGCTGGCCTATTCCTCGATCAGCCAGGTCGGCTACATCGTCCTGGGCATCGGCCTGGGGACGCCGCTCGGCATCGCCGGCGGGCTCTTCCACTTGTTCAACCACGCCATGGCCAAGGGGCTCCTCTTCTTGACGTCCGGCTCCATCCAGCAGGCCACCGGCACCCGCAACCTCGACGAGATGGGCGGGCTGGCCAAGCGGATGCCCTTCACGGCGGCTACCAACCTCATCGGCTCGCTGTCGATCGCCGGCGTCCCTCCGCTCAACGGCTTCTGGTCCAAGCTCCTCATCATCATCGCCCTCGTCCAGGCCGGCCACCCGGCGTTCGCCGTCATCGCCGTCCTGGCCTCGGTCCTGACGCTTTGGTATTACCTGCTCATCCAGCGCAAGGCCTTCTTCGGACAGCTCAACGAGAAATGGGCCGCCGTCAAGGAGGCGCCCTTCTGGATGACGGCCTCGACCGTCCTCCTGGCGCTCCTCTGCGTCGTCGTCGGCATCTTTTTCTCGGCGACCATAAAGATCTGGATCCAGCCCGCGGCCGGAGTGCTCGCGGACGGCGTCCAGACCGTGATCCGTTCGTGGGGATTTTAGAAGATGATAGTCCAAACAGCGTTGCTCATCGGCTTGGTTCTCTTTTCGGTCCTGGCGATTTTCCTCAAGGACCTCATCCGGGCGGCGATCTCCCTGGCGGTGGCCAGCCTCCTGCTGGGGATCATTTTCTTCCGCATGAACGCCCCCTACGCCGGCGTTTTCGAGATCTCCGTCGTCGCCGGCCTGATCACCGTCCTGTTCATCCTGACCATCGCCCTGACGAACAAGGCCGAGGAGGTCCGGGAGTCGCGCCTGGCGAACGTCATCTTCCCCCTCTTCTTCGTCCTTTTCATCGCCATCGACGCCCTGGTCACGAAGGGCCTCCTCCAGAAGATCCCGGCGCTCCCGTCCGGGCCCGAGACGGGCACGTTCGGCGAGGCCCTGTGGAAGGGAAGAACCCTCGATCTCGTCGGCCAGATCGCCGTCATCCTGGCCGGCGTCTTCTCGGTCCTGGCCCTGTTCCGGAAGAGAGACAAACATGACTAACACCTGGTACCTCTACCTGTTTTTCTCGGCCGCCCTGCTCGGGGCGGGGATCTACGCCCTGCTCGCGAAGCGGAACCTCGTCCGGTTGTTCATCGCCATCGAGGTCATCGGCAAGGGCGTCAGCCTGCTCCTCGTCGCCACCGGCTTCACCAAGGGGAACGTGCTCGCCGCCCAGGCCATGGTCGTCACCTACATCGTCATCGAGGTCAGCCTCGTCGCCACGGCCCTGGCCATCATCATCAACATCTACCGCCACACGAAGAGCCTGGACGTCCGCAAGCTCGCCAGATTGAAAGGGTAAGCCATGAAGGGAATCTCGTTTCTTTTGTCCCCGCCCGTCGCCTTCTTCATTTTCCTGGGAATGGCGTTCCTGCTGTACGCCCTGGGCTCGAAGATGGCCCCCAAGCTGACCAAGGTCGGCGGCAAGCTGGCCACGTACGCCTGCGGCGAGGACATTCCCGGGGTCAAGGTCCAGTTCGGCTATCGGCTCTTCTTCTTCGTCGCCCTGTTCTTCACCATCATGCACGTCGCCACGTTGATCATCGCCACGGTCCCCTCGGGCAAGATCGTCTTTTTCGCGATTTTCTACCTCCTGATGATCTTCCTGTCCATCCTCGCCCTCATCACAAGGAGCTAACATGCTGAACAAGCTGGTTCGCTGGTCGAGGATCAAGTCGCCGTGGATCCTCCACCTCAATTCCGGCGCCTGCAACGCCTGCGACATCGAGATCGTCGCCGCGCTGACGCCGCGCTTCGACGTCGAGCGGCTCGGCGTCCTGCTCAAGGCGACGCCCCGGCACGCCGACGTCATCATCGCCAGCGGCCCGGTCACGCGCCAGATCAAGGACCGGATCGTCCGCATCTACGACCAGGTCCCCGACCCCAAGTTCGTCATCGCCGTCGGCGCCTGCGCCATGTCCGGCTGCGTCTACCGTGGCGCCTACAACATCGAGGGGGGGATCGACCAGGTGATCCCGGTCGACGTCTACGTGCCCGGCTGCCCGGCCCGGCCGGACGCCATCATCGACGCCGTCGTCAAGCTCCTGGGCAAACTTTAGCTTTCGAGGATATGCCATGACCGATGTCGAGATCGTCGAAAAACTCCGGCGGGACCTGGGGCCCGCGGCCCTCGAGGTCACGAACCCCGACCGACGCCGCATTTTCCTCAAGGTCGCGCCCGGCAGCCTGATTGCGGCCGCGACCCTGCTCCGCGACTCGTACGATTGCGCCTACCTGGCCACGATCACGGGCCTGGACAAGGGCGAAACGTTCGAGATCCTTTACCACTTCGCCAGCACCGCGGCCAACATCAACGTCCGGATCGAGGTCCCCAGGGCCGCGCCCCACGTCGCGAGCCTCACGCCCGTCATCCCCGGGGCCGTCTTGTACGAGCGGGAGCTCCAGGACATGTTCGGCCTGGTCATCGACGGCATCCCGGACGCGCGTCCGCTCGTGCTGCCGGACGGCTGGCCGGCGCAGGACCACCCGCTGCGCAAGGACTGGAAATTCCAGCGTCCGGCGGAGATCATCCCCGGAGGCAAGTCATGAAGTTCCAAATCCCCATCGGCCCCCAGCACCCGGCCCTCAAGGAGCCGATCAGCCTGCGGATGACCGTCGAGGGCGAAGTCATCCGGGACGCCGACATCCGTCTCGGCTACAACCACCGCGGCCTGGAGAAGCTGGCCGAGGAAAAGAACTGGACCCAGAACATCTACCTGACCGAGCGCATCTGCGGCATCTGCTCCCATTCCCACGCCACCTGCTACGTCCAGGGCGTCGAGAAGCTGATGGAGATCATGCCGCCGCGCCGCGGCCTGTACATCCGCTACCTCGTCTCCGAGCTCGAGCGCGTCCACAGCCACCTCCTCTGGCTGGGCGTGGCGGGCCACGAGGCCGGCTTCGATTCGTTCTTCATGTACACCTGGCGGGACCGCGAGATCGTCATGGACCTTCTCGAAATCATCTCCGGCAACCGCGTCCATTACGCCATGAACTGCCTCGGCGGCGTCCGCCGGGACATCGACGAGGGCCAGAAGGCCAAGATCCTCGAGGGCGTCGCCACCCTCCGGAAGCGGAGCGAATACTACTTCAGGATCGGCGCCACCGAGCCGACCTTCGTCGCCAGGATCGCCGGCGTCGGCCTGCTGACGAAGGAGCAGGCCGTCCGGCTCTGCGCCGTCGGCCCCACGGCCCGGGCCTCGGGCATCACCCGCGACGTCCGCAAGGAAGACCCGTACGCCGTATACGACGAGCTGGAGTTCGCGGTCGGCACGTCCGACTTGTGCGACGTGCTCGGCCGGGTCGTCGTCCGCGTCCAGGAACTCCTCGAATCCTACAAGCTCATCGAGCAGATGATCCATAAGCTCCCCGACGGCGACATCGCCGTCAAGGCGCCCCGCAAGGCCAAGCCCAACGAGGTCGTCAGCCGCTACGAGGCCCCCCGGGGGGAGAACATGCATTACATCAAGTCCAACGGGACCGAAAAGCCCGAGCGGCTCAAGGTCCGCGCCCCGACGCTCGCCAACTACCCGGCCACGATCGAGATGCTCCGCAACGGCTTCATCGCGGACATCCCCCTGATCTTCGCCGCCATCGACCCCTGCATCTGCTGTGCGGAACGGACCGTCACCCTGGTCAACTTCCACAGCGGCGAGGAGACGACCGTCAGCTTGAGCGACCTGCGCCGGATGGCGGACGAGCGCCGGACGAACGCCCCTGCGAAAAGGAATGCGGTATGGCCGTTCTGAGAACCCTCCTCTATCTCCTCGTGTATCCGGGAATCCTGTTTCTCTTTTTCTATTCGACGTTCTGCGAATGGTTCGACCGTAAGGTCTACGCCCGGCTCCAGAACCGGATGGGCCCGACCCACACGGGCCGCCACGGACTTCTCCAGCCCATCGCCGATTTCGTCAAGCTGATGGCCAAGGAAGACGTCGTGCCCGAGGCCGCCGACAAGCGTCTCTTCTCGCTCCTGCCCGTCTTCGGCCTGGCCGTGGTCTCGACCGCCGGCCTGCTCCTGCCGGTTTGGAACTTCGACCTCGCGACGCCCAGCCTGACGTCCTTCTCGGGCGACATCATCGTCCTCCTCTACCTCCTGAGCCTGCCGACGCTCATCCTCTTCCTGGCGGCCTGGTCCTCGACCAACCTTTTCTCCACGATCGGCGGCAGCCGCGTCCTGACCATGCTCTTCGGCTACGAGGTGCCCCTCTTCCTCTCCGTCCTCAGCCCGGCCATCCTGGCCGATTCCTGGCGCCTGGCCGAGATCGCGGCCTTCTATCAGAAAAAGCCCCTGCTCATCCTGCCGAACCTCCTCGGCTTCATCATCGCCGTCATCTCCGTCCAAGCCAAGCTCGAACGGACGCCGTTCGACATCCCGCACGCCGAGACCGAGATCGTCGGCGGCACCTTCACCGAGTACTCGGGCAAGAAGCTGGCCTTCTTCCGGCTGATGATGGACATCGAGCTCGTCGTGGCCAGCGGCCTGCTGGCGGCGGTGTTCTTGGGCGGCTTCCCCGGCGGCGCGCTCATTGGCTTCGTCCACTTCGCCATCAAGACCCTCTTCGTGATCTTCCTCCTGGCCCTCCTCCGGGCGCTGACGTCCCGGATCCGGATCGACCAGGTCCTCAGCCTGGCCTGGAGATACCTGGCCCCGCTGGCCGTCCTGCAACTCCTCGTCGTCATCCTCCTGAAGGGATTCCTGAAATGAAAATAGCGGTCTTTCTTCCCGAACTTCTCCGTCATCTCTTCAAAAAGCCCGCCACGGTCGACTATCCTTTCAAGAAGCTCGCGGTGCCGAAGGATTTCCGCGGCACGCCGTTCCTGCACCCCGAGCGGTGCATCGTCTGCAAGGCGTGCGAGCGCGACTGCCCGGCCGAGGCCATCGAGATCAGCTCGGTCAACGAGGCCGAGAAGAAGTTCAAGATGGTCATCCACAACGACCGCTGCGTCCACTGCGCCCAGTGCGTCGACTCCTGCCCGACCACGCCGAAGGCCATGGACATCGACAGCCTGTTCGAGTACGCCAATTTCGACAGGCACCTGCTGAAGAAGGAATGGGTTTATATTCGGGCCGTCATGAAGCCCAAGGCCCCCGCTCCGGCGGCGCCCGCGAAGGCCGACGCCCCTTCCCCTACGACCCCCAAGGCCTGACGCCCTCAACGTCCCAATCCGGCCGCGCGGGTCCCGTCCGGCGAGGTTCTTTCTGTGTATAATGGGGGCAGGATGCGAAAAACGGTGGCGTGGAAGGCCCGGCTGGCGCGCGAGCTGGGGCGGCCAGCCAAGCTGGCCGTGCTCGGCGTGGGCAACGTCTCCCGGGGAGACGACGCCGCGGGCATCCGCGCGGCCGAAGCCCTGGCCCGTCTCGCCGGCGCGGCGGCCGGCCCCCGGCTGAAAGTTTTCGTCACCCACGAGGCGCCTGAGAATTTCACGGGAGCGGTGAGAGATTACGGGCCGTCCCACGTCCTCGTCATCGACGCCGCGGCAGGCGGCTTCCCCTCGGGCGCGGTCTTCGTCGTCGATCCGGCCGCGATCGCCCATGACGATGTCTCGACCCACCGGACGCCGCTCTCGGCCCTGGCCGCCTATCTCGAGCGGACGGCGAATTGCCGTGTCGTGATTCTGGGGATCGAGCCGCGCGCCTTCGCCGACGGCGCGGCGCTCAGCCGGGAGGTTGCGGCCGCGGTCGAGACCGTGACCGTATGGCTGGCTTCGTTCGCCCGCCGACGCCTCAGATCTTCATCGGCATCAAAACGTAGATGTTCTTGATGCCCTCTTCGGCCTCCGGCTTGAGGAGGACGGCGCTGTTCTCGTCCTTGATCTCGAAGGTCACCTTTTCGGTTGAGACCGCGGTCAGGAAGTCCAGCAAATACTGCGAGTTGAAGCCGATTTCGAGGTCCTGGCCTTTGTATTCGACGTCCAGCCTGTCCCTGGCCTCGCCGATCTCCGGGTTGGAGGAGAAGAGCCGGATCCTGTTTTTCTCGAGATAAAACTTAATCCCCTTGGAGCGCTCGGCCGACAGGAGCGAAACCCGCCGGATGGCTCCGGCCAACTCTTCCCTGACGAGCGACAGGGTGTTCGGGTTTCCCTTGGGGATGACGGCCTGATAATTGGGGAACTTGCTTTCGATGATCCGGGAGATCAGCGTCCTGGCCCCGATCCTAAAGAAGAGGTTGTTGTCGTCGAGGTCGAACTCGACTTCCTCGTCCTCGAACTTCCGGAGTTCGTTCAGCGTTTTCTTGGCGACGATGACGCTCAGCTCCTTGTCGACCTTGATGCCGTCCTCCGTTTTGGACGTATACGAGAGACGGTGGCCGTCCGTGCTGACCAGCTCCATGCTCTTGTTCTTGAGAAGAAGCAGGGCGCCGTTGAGATAGTACCGCTGTTCCTGGGTGATCGCGTAGAAGACGCGCTCGATCATCTGCTTGACGTCCTTGAGCGGCAGCTTGATATTCTTCTCGAAGGTCGCCTCGGGCACCTGGGGGTAGTCCTCTTTCGGCATGCACAGGACTTTGAATTCGCTCTCGCCCGAGGTGATCTCGATCGACTCGCCCTTGAGCTCGACCACGACATCCTGTCCCATCGGCAGCGATTTTACGATTTCGAAGATCTTCTTTCCGTTGACCGTGATCGCTCCCGCCTGCTTGACGTCGGCGGCGAAATGCGTCCTCAGCCCGACTTCAAGGTCCGTTCCCGTCAGCTCGACCTCTTTTTCGGTCACGTTCATCAGAACATTCGCCAGGATGGGCATCGTATTCCGCTTTTCGACGATCCCCTGGAGCAGCTGAAGCTCATCAAGAAAGATTTCCTTGGAGACTGAGAATTTCATGTCGGCACCTTTCGCTTCTCTATTTTAATTACTTATATTCTTTTCATAAACACAGAATAAATCAAGAAAGAAAGAATAATAATATCCGGTGCAAATGTGCATAACCGCCGGATGTTGCTGTTGGTACTCATTGGATGAACGTGATGAGGCTGTTGATTTCTTTGTTGAATTCGGGATCGTCCCGCCGAAGTTTTTCGATCTTGCGGACGGAATGGATGACGGTCGTATGGTGTTTTCCACCGAATTTCTTGCCGATTTCGGGCAGTGAGGATTTCGTCAATTCCTTGGCCAGGTACATGGCGATCTGGCGGGGGAAGGCGATTTTCGGCGAGTTGTTTTTGCTCTTGAGCTGCGAAAGCTTGATTTTGAACTTATGGCAGATGAGTTTCTGAATCTTTTCCACAGTGACGATCGTCGTCGACGCGTCGAGCAGGCCTTTGAGCGCTTCTTTTGTCAGATCGAGATCGATTTTTTCGCCCTTGAGGGAGGCGAAGGCGATCACCCGGCGGAGGTATCCCTCGAGCTCGCGGATATTCGATTGGACCTTGTCGGCTATGTAGAGGGCCACGGATTCCGACAGGTTGACGGCCTCGGCCTCGGCCTTTTTTTTGAGGATGGCGATGCGTGTCTCGATGTCCGGGGGCTTGAGGTCGGCGATGAGGCCCCACTCGAAGCGTGACCGGAAGCGGTCCTCGAGATGGGGGATCTCCTTGGGCGGGCAGTCGCTCGAAATGACGATCTGCTTTTGGCTGTCATAAAGGTGGTTGAAGGTGTGGAAAAATTCCTCTTTCGTCCGCTCGCGGCCGGAGAGGTAGTGGATGTCGTCCATAAGCAGGACGTCGACCGAACGGTATTTCTCGCGGAATTCCAGGACTTTTCCATACTGGAGATGATTGACGAGGTCATTCATGAACTTTTCGGTCGTCACGTAAAGGATCTTGAGGCGATCGTTGTGCTCTAGCGAGAAGTGACCGATGGCGTTCATGAGGTGCGTCTTGCCGAGGCCCGCTCCGCCGTAGATGTACAGGGGGTTGTACGACTTAGCCGGGTTCTTGGCCACGGCCAGGGCGGCGGCGTGGGCGAATTGATTGGAGCTGCCGACGACGAAGTTGTCGAACGTGTAGTTCGGATTGAGGTTCGGGTTGATGGCCGATCCCTGGTTGGATTTCCGGTCCTCGGGCGATCGGCGCATGAATGCCGAGGGCGTGTCATCGTGGACATAGCGGATTTCGAGCGGCTTGCCGAAGAGCTCCTTGCAGCACTCTCCGATGATGGCGGAATAGTGAAAGGACAGCCAGTCGCGGAAGTAGGAATTCGGCACCTTGACGTACAAGGATTCCTGGTCCTGGCCGATGAAGCTGGTCGGCTCGAACCACGTCTCGAAGGAATTGGGATCGATGCGGCCTTCGACGGCCCGCAGGATTTGGTTCCAAGGATTTTGTTTTTCTGCAGGTTCCATGGGAGCTGTTATTTTTTCCACAGAATTTTCCACATCTGTGGAAAAGCTTCCCCCGCTTGTCATTGGCTTGGGAAAGGCTTGGCCATAATAGCATTTCGGTACCCCCTTTTCAAGCTTTTTTTTAGGGGAAAACGGGCTTTTGGCGCGATCCCGGCGGCCCGCCGGCCGGGGGCCTCGGAGGAGCCCCGGGGAGGCCAAAAAAAGGGGCTTGGCAGGGCTTTTTTCTGCCCTCCCGGCCGTCCGGCGAACGGCGGCATTTGCCTTGGCCGCGGTTTTATGGTATAAACTCTGCTTCAATCCTGTAAGAAAGAGCGACGACCATGCCTAAAGTTTGCGAAATCTGCCAAAAAGGGCCCGTCTTCGGGCATACCGTCAGCCATTCTCACAAGTCCGCGGCCAAGAAGTGGAAACCCAATCTCCAGCACGTCAAGGCCCAGACCGCCAAGGGCGTACGCCAGATTTGGATATGCACCCGCTGCCTTCGGACCGGCAAGGTCGCCAAGGCCCGCTGACACGCGGGCGGCGGGCGCCGCATTCCGGCTCAGATCCTCTCGACCGAAATCACTTCCTCAAGCGCCTCGATCTTTTTCTGGATGTCCTCGAGCTGGCGGATGTCCGAGATGAAGACCGACAGGCTGATGCGCGCCATCCCGCCGGCGAAGGTCGAGACCTCCGCCTTGGCGATATCCCCCTCGAGCTTGGCGATGATCGTGGCCACCTTGGCCAGGACGCCGGGCGAATTCTTGGTCTTGACGGACAGCGCCGCCTTGAACGTTCCCTTCAGGCCGGGGTCCCATGAGACGCCGACCAGCCGCCGTCCGTCGAGGATCTCCTTGGTCACCAGCGGGCAGCGCAGGGAATGGACGGTGACGCTCTTGCCGACCGTGATGTAGCCGACGGCGGCCTCGCCCTTGACCGGCGAACAACACTTCGCCAAGCGGAGGACCGGGTCGTTGAGCGTCCTGACGCGGACCTCCTTCGGCCGGGCCGATTCTTTCGCCCCGGCCCGCCGGCCCCTCCCCTTGACGTTGAGCCAGCGCTTGATCTGCTGGCGAGCCCCCGTCGTCGCGGCCGAGGCCAGCAGGGCCCGGGTCGGAGTCCGCTCCTCCGAGGTCACGATCTCGACGATGTCGCCCGTCTTGAGCGGCGTCTTGAGCGCGGCCGGCGTGCCGTTGATCTTCGCCCCGGCGGCATGGACGCCGATCTCGGTGTGAATCTTGAAGGCGAAATCGAGCGCCGTCGCGCCGGCCGGGAGATTGATGACCTTGCCCTTGGGGGTGAAGGCGTAAACCTCGTCGGGGACGAGGTTGGCCTTCAGGCTCCTCAGGAATTCCTGGGGATTTTTCTGCTCCTTGTACAGGGCGGCCATCTCCCGGAGCCAGTGGAGGCGCCGGTCTTCCTTGACCAGGCTCTGGGGCGCATCGTCCTTGTAGCGCCAGTGGGCGGCGATCCCGTTCTCGGCGAGGTCGTGCATCTCGCGGGTCCGGATCTGGATCTCGAACATCTTCCGGCCCTCGGTGATGACCGTCGTGTGAAGGGACTGGTAGAGGTTCGGCTTGGGCATGGCGATGAAATCGCGGAAGCGTTGCGGCAGGTGGGGCCAGCGCTGGTGGATGACGCCCAGGGCGGCGTAGCAGTTCTTGATGGAATCGGTGATGAGGCGCAGGGCCAGGAAGTCGTAGATCTGGTCGAAGCCGACGTCCCTCTTCTTCATCTTGGTCCAGATGCTGTAGGGCCGCTTGAGGCGGGAGAAGACCTCGGCCGGGATCCTGTTCTTCTTCATCAGGGCCTCGAGCGCCTTGCGCGTCTCGCGCAGGTCCTTGTCCGCCTCCTCCTTCCGCGGCCCGACGAGGGCGTCGACCTTGGCGTATCCCTCGGGATCGACGTAGCGGAAGGAGAGGTCCTCGAGCTCGGCCCGGATGCGGCCCATGCCGAGGCGGTTGGCGATCGGGACGTAGATGTCGAGCGTCTCGCGGGCGACGCGGCCCCGCTGCTCCTCGCCCAGGAATTTGAGCGTCTTGAGGTTGTGGACCCGGTCGGCCAGCTTGATAAAGATGACGCGGATGTCGTCGGTCATGGCCAGGATGATCTTGCGGATGGTCTCGGCCCGGCGGGCCTCGGGCGAGGCCTCGTGGACGCGGCTGATCTTGGTCACCCCCTCGACGAGGTCGGCCGCCTCCTTGCCGAAGCTGTCCTTGATCTCGGCGGCCGTGATTTCGGTGTCCTCAGGAACGTCGTGGAGCAGGGCGGCGACCAGGGTCGTCTTGTCGAGGCGCATGTCCGCGAGGTAATTCGTGACCTCCAGCGGATGACTGAGGTAGGGCTCGCCGGAGCGCCGGACCTGGCCCTTGTGGGCCCGGGCGGCGAAGATGTAGGCCTTTTGGAGAACGAGGATCTCCTTCTCGCTCATATACGAGGAGACGTTCTCGAGGATGTCGTCAAACCGGATCATGGCCGGATGCCCCCCTAAAATCGATCCGCCGGAAGGCCGGCGTCCCGTTCCTCTCGTTCGACGATCCAGTCCACGGCCGCGGCCAGGTCGGCGGCGACATGGGCCGGCCGGGCGCCGCCGGCTTCGAGGTCGCGGAGGGTCTCGCGCCCGTAGCCGGTCAGGACCAGGATGGGGACGGCGCCGACGCTCAGGCCGAAGCCGATATCGACCGCCTTGTCGCCGATCATATAAGATCCTTCGAGGCGCAGGCCGAGGTCGGCCGCGGCCCTCGTCCCCAGGCCGGGATTCGGCTTGGCGCAGGCGCCCGAGGCCGCCGCATAATGAGGACAATAATAGATGCCGTCGAGGAAGGCCTGCCGTCGCGCGAAGGCCGCCGCGAACTCCCGATGCAGGGCCAGGAGCTCCGCCTCGCTGAAAAAGCCGCGGCCTATGCCTGACTGGTCCGTGATGACGACGGCCGCCAGGCGCGCCGCCCGGATTCTGCGGACGGCCTCGTAGGCGTATGGATAGACATGAATCTGGCTCGCATGACAGGGATAGCCGACGTCGCGGCAGAGCGTCCCGTCCCGGTCGAGGAAAACGGCCCGTTTGTCCTTCATGGGCGCGGCCGGACGACGATCTTCATGGCGTCATTCTATCCCGAGGGTTCCGCGCGTGTCAAAACGCGGGCCGGAGGAGGGCCCGGCCTCACTCCGAGGCCGACGAGGGGGAGGGCTTGGTGCCGCCCTTGCCGTCCTTCGCGCTCTCCGGCTTCGGCTTGGTCTTGGCGGCCGGCTTGGACTCCGGGGTCGGGGAGTTCTTCTTGGCGTAATCCGTGATGTACCAGCCGGTTCCCTTGAACTGGATGGCCGGCGAAGAGATCAGCTTCCGCAGCGGGCCGCCGCATTTCTGGCACTTCTCGAGCGGCCGGTCGTTGACCTTTTGCAGGGCCTCGACGACCTTGCCGCACTTGGTGCACTTGTATTCATGGATGGGCATGACGAGTCTCTTATCTTTAATCAGACCATAAGTTTAATAAACTATTATACCAGAAGTGACGGGCCTCGTAAAAAGGTTCCGGGCCGGGGCGCGGGCGGGGCTCATTCGTGGAAGACGATGGCCTCGAAGACGGCGATGCGGGCCCCCTTGCGCCAGGCGTCGGGCGCGAGGCCGGCCTTGACGCAGCCCTGGGAGAGGAAAGTCTCGCGATCCCAGCCGTTCTCCACCGGGACCTGGGGCAGGAGCACTCCCTTCCGCCCTGCCTGCGAGATCACGATGCCGTGCCGGCCGACGACGACCAGGGCCGGATTGGCGATCTCCTTGAGCGGCGTGAGAACCGAGATCTCGTAGGAAAGCTCCCGCGCCTCCGCCGCGTCGACCGGCGGGAAGCGGGGGTCGCGGGTCGCGGCGTAAATGGCCATCTCGACGACGGAGCTGCCGAGCGGTCCGACCGGCTCGATGTAGCCGATGCAGCCGCGGAGCTCGCCGCGTTTTTTAAGCGTCACGAAGACGCCCCGCGGCGCCAGGAACTTCGCATTCCCGGTCCGGTCTTCGACGACGGTCTGACGCGTCACGAATTCCGTGACCGCCGAGCGGGCCAGGCCCAGGAGCTGGGCCTTGTCCTCGGCCGTCAGACTGAATTCCGCTTCGGCGGCGTCCTGCGGGGATACGACCGCCGCCGCCAGATAGCCTATGACCCGGTCGGTCGGCCCGCCGGCGTCGGCGGAGTCGGAATACTTCAGGACGTCGATCCGGACCGGGCCGGTTTTCCGGGCGTAGAGAAGGGCCGCGGCCACGGGCCCGCCGCCGCACATGATGTTGTCGCCGGCCTCGACGCGGCGGAGAATCTCGTCGATTTTCTCCGAGCGGATGAGCGAAATCGTTTCGGCGTCGGTCGCGGCCGCCTCGCTTCTGGACAGGAAGTGGGAGAGGTCCGTCGAGGCGACGACGAGGACGTTCTTCCCGGCGCACGCCTTTTCGAGCGCCGTAGCCAGGGCCTGGACGGTCGCCCGGGTCTGGTAGCCCATGACGACCGGGACGATCTTCGCCGCGGGCAGGGCCTTCTGGATGAAGGGGAGCTGGACCTCGACCGAATGCTCCTGGACTTCGGCGCCGGGGACGAAGTAGGCCTCGGGGACGTAGCCGAATCCGGACTCCTTGGCCAGCGCCTTGGCCAGGCCGGCGTCGACCGCGGCGACGCCGAGGGGTGTCGCCAGGCCGCCCTCCGGGTAAATGGAACAACCGCGGAAGCCGGCGTGATGGGAGGGGCCGATGATGACGACCGTCTCGAACGGCTGGCCCTGGACGAGGGCGTAGGCACAGGCGGCGGTCTGGCCGGAGTAGGAATGTCCGGCGTGGGGCACGATGAGGGCCCGGATCTTCCCCGAGGGGGGAGCGGCGGGCCGAGCGTTCTTGAGGAACAGATCGATCTCGGCGGCGAGCCGGGCGGCGTCCCGCTCGTAGAACTGTCCGGCGACGTAGGCCGGCCGGATGTCCTGCGCCGCGGCCGCGGCGAGCGTGAGGATCGCCGCCGCCAAAATCATTCCTGGAAATGTTTTCATGACCGCCCTCGTTCCGCGCCGGGATGTCTTTTTTCAATATATCGGCGCCGGCGCTAAAAAGCAAATTGACATTTCCCGTTTTTTTGATATAAAGGAAAGCGGAAGGTTGAGATGAAAGGCTTCTTCAAGTTCTTGCTGGCCTTGCTGACGCTCGGTACCGTTTTCTTCCTGGGTTTCTCTCTCGGCAAAGAGAAAGAAAAGGCGAAGATTCCGAAGTTCCAGGAAGAGCCCGAAAGCAACGTTTGAGCCTTTGGAACCTCTGCGCGGTCTGACGAGGGGGCGGGAACTATAGTCCGGTTCTGGAAGGCGGGCCCTCGTCCGCCGGCGGAGGGAGGGCGCGTTGACTTGCCGTCCGTCCGCAAGCTATAATGAGCCTGCGGATTTCCATATGAGAAAAACGAGGCCATAGAGAGGACAACCGCCATGGGATGGGGAGCCTACGCCTTTCTGATCATCTTCGGAGCCTTCGTGGTCCTGATGATCATCAACCCGAACTTATCCTGTTTCGGCAAGCGCATCCGATCGCCGTTTTACCCGCTTCGGCGCAAGAGGCAGGAGAAGAAGGGCGTCGACGACAGCGTCCGGCAAAAAATGACGGACTACAATTTCGACCTCGGCGGGAGCCCGGCCCAGAAACCGGGAGCTCCGGCCGGGCCCGGCGGGAAGCCGGCCGATAAAAAGACCGACAAGAAGACCGACGATTATGGGTTCCGCCTGGATTGAAGGATGCGGCGTCGCCGCGCGTCCCGGCCGGACCGACAGCACACGCCCTTGAAAAGCCGGAGCATAGCCACTTTGCGGGCCGGGTGGCGCGTGGCCGGCGTTTTTTCCCTCCTCCTGGCCCTCGTCCCGGGCGCCTGCTCGCGGCGCCCGCCCGCGCTCGTCCCGCCGGCCTCGGGCGTCGAAGCCGTGGCGGGATTCGGCTCGGCCGCGGTCACGGGGGAAGAGGCGGAGATCAAGGGCAAGTTCGCCTTCCTCTTCCGCCGCCCCGGCTGGGGCCGCGTCGATACCTTCGACTCCTTCGGCGGGACCCTTTATTACATGATCATCGCGGGCGACGACGCCTATTTCGTCGTCCCCCGGAAAAAGGTCTATGTCGCCGACCGGCCCGAGGAGATGATCGCCCGGTCCCTCGGATTCTCCCTGCGGCCCGACGAAATCATCGAGCTCCTCGGCGGGCAATGGACCGCCGTGGACTCCGGCGCCGCGGCGTCCTGGGCCCTGTCCCGCGACGGGAACGGCCGGGTGGCGCGCGGGGAAAAGGACGGGCTCGTCTTCACGGTCGACGAGTTCTTCCCCGGCGCGGGAGTCCCCCGCGCCATCCGTTTCAGCCGGCCCGGGACGTCGGGGCGGCTGAAGATCCTTTCCCTTGAATTCAACCCGCCGGTGCGGCCCGGGTCCTTCGAAACGCCCTTCCTCCGGAAGTACGCGCGGAAAACGTGGGCCGAGATCGAGGAGATGGCGAGATGAAGGTCAAATCGTTCGCCAAGATCAACCTCGGTCTGGAGATCGTCGGCAAGAGGCCGGACGGCTACCATGACATCCGGACCTTGTTCCAGTCGGTCGACCTGGCCGACACGATCGAGATCGAGCCCGCGGCCGACGGCGTCATCCGGCTCGAGGGCGACGATCCGGCCATCGCTTGGGACGCGACGAACCTCGTCCACCGGGCGGCCCGGCTGCTCCGGGAGCGGACAGGCGTCCTGGCCGGGGCCCGCATCCGGGTGGCCAAGGCCGTCCCGCCGGGGAAAGGCCTCGGCGGCGGGAGCTCGAACGCCGCCGTCACCCTGCTCGCCCTCGACAGGCTGTGGTCCCTCGGCCTGGAGCCGGGGACCCTGGCCGAGCTGGCCCTCGCCCTCGGCTCGGACGTTCCTTACTTCCTCCAGGGCGGGCTCTGCCTGGGAGAATCGCGGGGCGAGGCCCTGAGGCGGCTGGACGATTTCCCGCCCCTCCCCTGCGTCCTCGTCTTCCCGCCGTATCCCATCCTGACGGCCGGCATCTACGCCGGCGTCGAGGCGTCCTTGACTTCGGGCGCCAAAGACAGTAAAATTGTGCGTTTTCTGGAGACCGGGGACTTCGGTCTTTTGGCGAACGACCTGGAACGCGTCATCTTCAGGCGACATCCCGAGCTGGAGGATTTCAAGAGGTTTTTCCGGGACCAAGGCGCGCTCTTGTCCCTGGTCACGGGCTCGGGCTCGGCGGTTTTCGGACTCTTCCCGGAGAGGGAAAAGGCCCGCAAGGCCCTCGACCGGCTCCGCGGCAGGTCCGAGGCCCGTCTCGTGGAAACGCTTCCGCGGGAGGCGTACAGAACGGAAGTCGGTGCTGGGGCGTAGCCAAGCGGTAAGGCAACGGACTTTGGCTCCGTCATCCGGAGGTTCGAATCCTCCCGCCCCAGTTTCGGTGATATAAGACGACGAAATGAGCGATAGAGGAAGAACGAGGAAGAAACGATGAAAGTATTCGCAGGCACTTCAAACACGGCCCTGGCCAAGGAGATCGTCAAATATCTGCAGATCGACCTCGGCCGGGCGGTGCTGGACCGGTTCAGCGACGGGGAGATCCACTTCTACATCGAAGAGAACGTCCGCGGCGAGGACGTTTTCATCATCCAATCCGGATGCCCCAACTCGAACTTCCATCTCATGGAACTCTTCATCATGATCGACGCTTTCAAGCGGGCCTCGGCCGGCCGGATCACGGCCGTCATCCCCTATTTCGCCTACGCCCGGCAGGACTGGAAGGACCGGCCCCGGGTGCCGATCACGGCCCGGCTCGTCGCCGATCTGATCGAAAAAGCGGGGGCCAACCGCATCCTGACGATGGACCTCCATTCGCCCCAGATCCAGGGCTTCTTCTCCGTCCCCGTGGACAATCTCCAGGCCGCCCCGGTCCTGGCGAAGCACATCCGGGCGATGAAGCTCGACAAGCTGACCATCGTCTCCCCGGACGCCGGCGGCGTCGGCCGGGCCCGCGTTTTCGCCAAGCGGCTCGACGCGAAACTGGCCATCATCGACAAGCGGCGGCCGGCGCCCAACATTGCCCAGGTCCTCCACGTCATCGGCGAGGTTCGGAACCAGAACGTCGTCATCTTCGATGACATGGTCGACACGGCCGGGACGCTGACCCTCAGCGTCGACGCCCTGAGGAAGAAGGGGGCCAAGAAAATCTACGCCGCCTGCACGCATCCCGTCCTGTCAGGCCCGGCCCTGACCAAGATCGAGAAATCCAGGCTGGCCCGGGTCTTTGTGACGAACACCATCCCTTTAACGAAAAAAGCGGACGCCTCCGGCAAGTTCAAGGTCCTGTCCGTCGCCGAGCTGTTCGGCGAGGCCATCCGGAGGATCAACGAGGGGAGCTCGGTCAGCTCCCTGTTCGCTTGAGGAGGAAGACATGAACATCGTTGTCAAGACCGAAAAGCGCGAAGGCCTCGGCAAGAACGCCGCGCGGCGCCTGAGGACGCAGGGCTTCATCCCCGCCGTCCTTTACGGCGGGGCCAAGGAGAGCGTCCCTCTCGTCCTGGCCAAGAAGGACATCATCCAGATCATGAAGCTCGAGTCGCGGGAAAACACGATTTTCAAGGTGGCCTACGACGCCGAAGAGTACGACGCCATGATCAAGGAGCTCCAGACCGACCCGACCACGGATGAGCTCATCCACGCGGACCTCATCCGGATCTCTCTCGACAAACCGATCCGGGTCACCGTGCCCATCGTCCACAGCGGCGAGCCCTTCGGCGTCAAGACCGAGGGCGGCTTCATCGACTTCGTCACGCGCGAGGTCGAGATCGAATGCCTGCCGCGGGAGATCCCCGAGAGCCTGGCGATCGAGATCTCCGGCCTCCACATCCACCAGTCCTTCAAGGTGGCGGACATGACGGTCCCGCCCCGCGTCAAGGTCATCGCCGACCCCGGCACGGTCCTCGTCCTGATCTCCCTGCCGCACAAGGAAGAGGAGTTCCCCGGCGAGAAGCCCGAGGAAGCGGTCGTCACCGAGGAAGGCAAGGAGCCCGAGGTGATCAAGAAGGAGCGGGCTCCCAAGGAAGAGGAAGAAGAAGAGAAAAAGAAGGAAGAGAAAAAGAAGGAAGAGAAGAAGAAGGAAAAGAAGGAGAAATAAGGCTTGTGGCTCGTGGTGGGCCTCGGGAACCCCGGCGACGAATACGCGGATACGCGCCACAACGCCGGGTTCATGCTCGTCCGGAGGGCGGCCCGCGCCCGCGGCGTGGAGCTGCGGGGCCGCGCTTTTAAGGCGCGGACGGCCGTGGCCCGCGGCGGGGCGGAGGACGTCCTCCTCGCCCTGCCTCAGACCTATATGAACCGGAGCGGCGTCTCGGTCCGCGAGATCCTGGCGGGCCGGGACATCCCGCCCGACCGGCTGGTCGTCGCCTATGACGACCTCGACATCCCTCTCGGCGAGATCCGGGTCCGGGCCAAGGGCAGTCCCGGGACCCACAAGGGCATGAAGTCGATCGTCGACGAGATCCGGACCCGGGACTTCGCCCGCATCCGGATCGGCATCGGCCCCCTCCCGGCCGGCCGGGACGCGGCCGACTACGTCCTCACGCCGTTCGGCCGGAGCGAGCGTCCGTTCCTCGAGAAGAGCCTGGACGAGGCCGAGGAGGCCCTGGACCTCATCCTGGCCGGAGACATGGAGCGGGCCATGACCCGCTTCAACCGCCGCGTCCCGGCGGACTAGCCGCCGGACCGGCCTTCCCGCCCGGCCCGGCAGGAATTGTTTTGACATTTCGGCGGGATCGTTTACAATAGAGGCCGTTCTCCTTGTTCCTTCCGTGAGAGAAGGAGCTGTAAAATCCATAAGGAGCTCTCGATGAGACAATACGAAACGGGGTTCGTTCTCTCCCCCGCGCTGTCGGAAGAAGAGACCACGCAATTCATCCAGCAGATGGCCGCCATCGTCGCCCAGAAAAAGGGCCACATGGTCAAGCAGGACATCTGGGGGAAACGCCGGCTGGCGTACACCGTCAAGAAATTCAACGAGGGCGTGTACGTCTTTTTCACCTACGAAGGCCCCGGGGACATCTCCACGGAAATGGAGCGCCGGTTCAAGCAGACCGACACCGTCATCCGGTTCCTGACGATCAAGAAGGACCTGCGCGACCAGGCCCGCCGGAAGAAGAAGAAAACCGCCGAGGAGGCGCCCCGCGCCGCCGAGGCCGCCCCGGAAGCCGCCGCGCCGGCGCCCGCGGCTCCAGAGGAGAAGTGAGATGCCGAGAGAAGACAGACCCGAAAGAAGCGAACGCGGCCCGTACCGGAAGTATTTCGCTCCCAAGAAGAAATTCTGCCGGTTCTGCCAGCGGAACGTCCGCGGCATCGATTACAAGGCCGTCGAGATCCTCAAGAAGTACATCCCGGACCGCGGCAAGATCTCCCCGCGCCGCATCACCGGCACGTGCGCGTTCCACCAGCGCAAGCTGTCCCTGGCGATCAAGCGGGCGCGGCTCATGGCCCTGCTCCCGTACGTCGAAGATTGACGCGGGGCGGATGCGGGAGGCAACATGAAGGTCATTCTGAAACAAGACGTGGATAAGCTGGGGCACCGCGGCGACATCGTCAACGTCGCCCCGGGCTTCGGACGCAACTACCTCATCCCCCGGAAGCTGGCCCTCGCCGTGACGGCCAGCAACCTCAAGATGATCGAGATCGAGCGCCAGGCGCTCAAGAAGAAGGTCGAGCAGGAACGCCAGTCGTTCCAAGGCACCATCCAGAAGCTGAACGAGGTCAGCCTGACCTTCCCGCGGCGGGCCGGCGAGAAGGACGTCATCTTTGGCTCCGTGTCCGCGGCCGACGTCAAGGAGGCCCTGGACAAGCTCGGCTTCGAGGTCGACAAGAAAAAGATCCAACTGGACGAGCCGATCAAGCGGCTCGGCCATTTCACCGTCGCGATCAAGATTTACCATGACGACAAGGCGGAAGTGAAGATCGCCGTCGTCAAGGAAGAGACGGCGGAGGACGAAGCGGCCAAGGCCGGGGAAAAGGCCTGAGGCGGGGCGGCCGGGCCGGCCCGGCCGCAGCGGAGGAGGGCATGGAACTCGACCTGATGTTCCTGAAAAAGACGCCGCCCTTCAGTCTGGAAGCCGAGCGGACGGTTCTCGGGGGGATCCTCGTTCAGAAGGAGAGCCTCAACGTCGTCCTGTCCATCATCTCGCCGGAGGATTTCTATAAAGAGGCCCACCGCAAAATCCTCGACCGCATCATCGTCCTCGTCGACAAGGGCCTGCCGGTCGACCTCCTGACCGTGGCCGAGGAGGTCCAGAAAGCCGGCGTGCTCGAGGACGTCGGCGGCATGGCCTATCTCTCCGGCCTCCTCGACGGCGTCCCCCGGGGCCTGAACATCGAGTACTACGCCCAGATCATCAAGGAGAAGGCCCTGCTGCGGCGCCTGATCCTGTCCTCGGCCAAGATCATTTCCGCGAGCTATGAGCAGAAGGAGGACGCCGACGACCTGCTCAACGCCGCCCAGGCGGCCATCGTCGAGGTCGCCGACCAGCGCCTCCGACCCGGCTTCCAGTCCATGGGCACCCTCATGGGCCCGACCATGGACATGATCCAGATCATGGTCGACCGCAAGGAGGCCGTCACCGGCGTCCCGTCTGGCTTCCGCAACCTCGACGGCCTGACGGCCGGCTTCCACCCGTCCGAACTGGTCATCCTGGCGGCCCGGCCCTCCATGGGCAAGACCGCCATGGCCCTGAATATCTCCCACCATGTCGGGCTCAAGACCGACAAGGCCGTCGGCTTCTTCTCCATGGAAATGGCCAAGGAGCAGATCGTCATCCGTCTGCTTTGCTCCGAGGCCCAGCTCGACATCAAGAGGGTCCGGACCGGATTCATCAGCGACCGGGAGTTCGAAAAGCTCAAGCTGGCGGCGACGGCCCTCGCCCAAGCGCGGATTTTTATCGACGAGTCCGCGGCCCTGACGGTCATGGAAATGAAGGCCAAGTGCCGCCGCCTGAAGATGGAGCAGCGCCTGGACATCGTCTTCGTCGATTACATCCAGCTCATGCGGAGCGGCGGCCGGTTCGAGAACCGCAACCAGGAGATGTCGTTCATCTCCCGCTCCCTGAAGGAGCTGGCCAAGGAGATCCAGATCCCCGTCGTCGGCATCTCCCAACTCAGCCGCTCCCCCGAGAAGGGCCGCCGCGAGCCCAAGCCGCAGCTGTCGGACCTGCGGGAGTCCGGCGCCATCGAGCAGGACGCCGACGTCGTGATCTTCATCTACCGGCCCGAGTTCTACCACCCCGACGACGACAGCCTGAAAGGCATCGCCGAAGTCAGCATCGCCAAGCAGCGGAACGGCCCCATCGGCAACCTCCAGATGGCCTTCATCCGGGAGTACGCCCGTTTCGCCGACATGGAGATGCACGCGCCGGAGTACTGACGGATGGCCGAAACGAGCAAGCGCTACAACGCGATCACCCCCCGCTTCCTGCAGCAGATGGGCGAGGTCGCCATCCTCATGGGCCGGACGCTCCGCGACTTCTTCCGCCGCCCGTTCGAGGCCCGGATCTTCATCCAGCAGCTCGAGAACGTGGGCGTCAACTCGCTCGCCGTCGTCTCGCTGACGGCCGCCTTCGGCGGGCTGGTCTTCGGCCTGCAGACCTACTCCGGCTTCCACAAGTACGTCGGCCCGGGGACCGAGGTCTACAGCGGCCCCATCATCTCCGTGGGCCTGTGCAAGGAACTCATCCCGCTCCTCGTCGCCCTGATGATCGCCGGCCGCGTCGGCTCCTCGATAGCCGCCGAGATCGGGACCATGAAGATCACGGAGCAGATCGACGCCCTATCCAGTCTGGGCGCCGACCCCAACCGCTATCTCGTCGTCCCCCGGGCCCTGGCCGGGATCATCATGGTCCCGATCCTGACCATGTACGGGGACATGATCGGGATCTTCTGCGGCTTCTTCTACAACATCGTTCTCATGGGCGTCAACCGGGTCGTCTACATCCGCAACGCTCTGCTCTATTTCGAGTTCTGGGACGTCTGCGTCGGCCTCGTCAAGGCCCTCATCTTCGGCTTCGTCATCTCCACCGTCGGCTGCTGGCAGGGCATGAGGGCCGAGGGTGGAGCCGAGGGCGTGGGCCGGGCCACGACGCGAAGCGTCGTCATCTCCAGCATCTGCGTCCTCATCCTGAATTTCTTCCTCAGCAAGGCGCTGCCCAGGTGACGGTGCCATGATCAGAATCGTCGACCTCCACAAATCGTTCGGAACGAAAAAGGTCCTCAAGGGCGTCAACCTGGAGATCGGCGACGGCGAGACCATGGTCATCATCGGCCAGAGCGGCTCGGGCAAGAGCGTCCTGCTCAAGCATATCATCGGCATGCTCAAGCCGGACAGCGGGCAGGTCTTCATCGACGGCGTCGACATCACCGCCCTTCGGGAGCGCGAACTTCTGCCCATCCTCAGGAAATTCGGCATGCTCTTCCAGGGCGCGGCGCTGTTCGACTCGCTGACGGTCGCCGAGAACGTCGCCTTCGGCCTGAAGCGCTACACCCGGCACAGCCGGGAAGAGATCGACGCCATCGTCTCCGAGAGCCTGGCCAAAGTCGGCCTGCGCGGGGTCGAGAAGCTGATGCCCCACGAGCTGTCGGGCGGCATGAAGAAGCGCGTCGGGCTGGCCCGGGCCATCGCCTACAAGCCGCAGATCATCCTCTACGACGAGCCGTCCACGGGCATCGACCCCATCCGGGCGGACTCCATCAACGAGCTGATCAACCAGATGAAGCACGATCTGGCCGTGACGTCCGTCGTCATCACGCACGACATGGTGAGCTCGTACAAGGTGGCGGACCGGATCGCCATGCTGTACAACGGCGTCATCATCGAGATCGGCACGCCGGCTGAAATCCAGGCCTCCGCGAACCCGGTCGTCCAGCAATTCATCGGGGGACGGGCCCGCGGCCCGATCACGGATTGGTGAAACACGAGGTCCATCATGAGAAGAGAGCATAAGATCGGATTATTCTTCACCGGGGCGCTGGTGATCCTGGCCGTTTTCATCTTCATCGTCGGCAACCTGGCGAACCTCTTCCGCCGGCCGGGCTATCCGATCGTCATCCGCTACGAATCCTCCCTCGGCCTCGACAAGACCGCCGCCGTCAAGATGGCCGGCATCAAGATCGGCTACGTCAAGGACATCCAGCTCGAGGGCCGGCGGTCCAAGGTCATCCTGAGCATCTATCCCAAGTACAGGATCCCCCGGGGCTCCAAGGCCGTGCAGTCGGTCCAGGGCCTTCTCGGCGAGAAGTACGTCGACGTCCAGCCGAGCATGGAGGACGAATTCCTCAATCCGGGCGACGAGCTCATCCCGGGGATGTCGGCGGGCATGGACCAGCTGACGCCCATGCTGAATTCCCTGGGCAACGACCTGCAGCAGGTCGCCAAGAACCTCAGGGACCTGACGGACAAGGAGAACCGCGACAACCTGGCCCGGACCATCCGGAACCTGACGGAGGCGACGGAGGACATCAAGACCTTCCTGGCCCAGAACAAGGACAAGGCCGGCCAGACGCTCTCCTCGGCCTCGACGACGTTCAAGAGCGTGGACGAACGGGTCCGCGACGTCACGCGGGACTTCGACGCGACGCTCGAGGAGGTCCGCGGCATCCTGACGGATAATCGGGGCGACGTCCGGGACAGCGTGACGAAGATCAAGCAGGTCCTGGACGAGCTGGAGCAATCGGTCTCCTCCCTGAAGAAATCCCTGGAAAAGATCGAAAAGGGCGAGGGCTCCGTCGGCAAGCTCGTCAACGACGAGAGCCTCTACAACGAAAGCCGGAAGGCCATCCAGGGCGTGCAGTCGATCTCGGACTCCCTGTCGAGCCTCCGCTTCCACGCCGACGTCCGCGGCCAGTACATGGCGCGGACCGAAGACTTCAAGGGCTCCCTCAACCTGTCCCTGTGGTACAAGGGCCGGAGCTTCGTCCTCGGCCAGATCGTCAGCGATCCGGTCCGGGACCGCTTCACCTATTCCCTCCAGGGCGGCCTGCGCTGGAAGAACCTGGCCCCGAGGGCCGGGATCATCGAATCGGAGTTCGGCGCCGGCGTCGATTACTACGCCTTCAACGACCGCCTGATCCTGAGCGCCGAGGGCCTGGACTTCAACCGGGCGACGAGCCCGCTGTTCCGGGCCTTCGCGAGATTCTATCCCCATAAGAACGTCTATCTCATCGTGGGCCTGGAGGATTTCAGCCTGAAGGCCAACCGGCAGGTGTTTTTCGGCCTGGGCGCGGGTATTTGATGAAGGATAAAACGGTCTTCATCTGCCAGAGCTGCGGTTCCCGCTCGCCGAAGTGGATGGGGCGCTGCTCCGCCTGCGGCGAATGGAACAGCCTGGTCGAGGAGATCGAGGAGGAGGCTCCGTCCGAGATCTCCTTCCCTCCGTCCGATCCCGTCCTCTACAAGGACATCAAGGAATTCGCCAAGCCGCGGTTCAAGATCGAGATCGAGGATTTCAACAAGGTCCTCGGCGGCGGCCTCGTGCTCGGCTCCCTCGTCCTCATCGGGGGCGAGCCGGGCATCGGCAAGTCGACGCTTCTCCTGCAGGTCTCCAAGAGCCTGGCCGAGTCGGGAGAGACGGTCCTCTACGTCTCGGGCGAGGAATCCCTGGAGCAGATCAAGCTCCGGGGCGACCGGCTCGGCGTGCGCGACGGCGGCCTCTACCTCCTTTCGGAGACCAACCTCGAGCGCATCATCTCCCAGGCGGAGCGCCTCAAGCCGAAGGTGCTGGTCGTGGATTCCGTCCAGACGATCTTCTCCTCGAAGATGACCTCGAGCCCGGGGACGATCAGCCAGGTGCGCGAGGTGGCCAACCAGATCTTCCGCTTCGCCAAAAAGAGCCAGATCCCGTCCTTCCTCGTCGGCCACATCACGAAGGAGGGCTCGCTGGCCGGCCCGAAGTCCCTCGAGCACATCGTCGACGTCGTCCTCCTGTTCGAGGGCGAGCGGGACCACAGCCACCGCGTCCTGCGGGCCATGAAGAACAGGTTCGGCCCCGTCTCGGAGCTGGCCGTGTTCGAGATGACCGCGTCCGGCCTCCAGGCCATCCTCAACCCGTCGGCCTTCTTCCTCCGCGAACGGCCGCGGGAGGAGCCCGGCAGCGCCGTCGTCTGCACCATCCGGGGGACGCGGCCGCTTCTCGCCGAGATCCAGGCCCTGGTCTCCTCGACCCTCTTCACCGGCAACCCGCGGCGGATGAGCATCGGCCTCGACCACTACCGGACGTCCATGCTCCTGGCCCTGGTCGAGAAGAAGGCCGGCTTCAGCTTCGCGGGCGAGGACATCTACCTCAACGTCGCCGGGGGCATGACGATCGACGAGCCGGCGGCCGACCTCGGCGTGGTCATGGCCGTCGTGTCCTCCCTGAAGAACAAGGCCCTGCCGAACGACATGTCGTTCTTCGGAGAGGTCGGCCTGAGCGGCGAGATCCGGTCGGTCAACCAGCCCCTGGCGCGGATCAAGGAAGCGCAGACGCTGGGCTTCCGGACCATCCTCCTGCCGGCCGGGAACCTGGAGGCCCTGGACCGGGCGGATCTGCCCGATATCCGGTGCGTCGGCGTGAAGACGGTCAGGCAAGCGCTCGAGTACGTTTGACATAAAGATCCTTTCAAGAGAGGGATTGAGACGATGGGTATCGCGATTTTCCGGATTTTCGTTCTCGGCTTGCTCGTCACGGCCGGCTATTTCTATCCGCCGTTCCGGCTTACGGGAACTTGGGGAGCGGCGGTGGCCTTCGTCCTCGGCGTGGCCTTCATCGTCATCGAGATCCGGATCCGCCGCTTCCAGTTCAAGACCATCTGGAGCGCGGGCCTCGGGCTCATCGCCGGCATCCTGCTCGGCTGGATGATCGGCTCCATCTACCAGTCCATCGTCCACACGATGGAGATGGCCACCTTCATCCGCATGTTCTTCCTGATCGTCCTGCCGTACATCGGACTGCTCATCGGCACGCGGAAGCCGGAATGGCTGGCTCCGGCCAACCTGGTCCGGATGTTCAAGGAGAAGGGCGCCGGCCGGAGCTTCAAGGTCATGGACACGAGCGTCATCATCGACGGCCGGATCGCCGACCTCTGCGACACGGCCTTCATCGAAGGCACGCTCGTCATCCCGCAGTTCGTCCTCAAGGAGCTCCAGGTCATCGCCGACTCCGCGGACTCCCTCAAGCGCCAGCGGGGCCGCCGCGGACTGGACGTCCTCGACCGCCTCCAGAAGTCCCCCCAGGTCTCGGTCGTCGTCTCGGACCTCGATTTCCCCGAAGTCCGGGACGTCGATTCCAAGCTCCTCGAATGCGCCAAGACCCTCGGCGCCAAGATCGTCACCAACGATTTCAACCTCAACAAGGTCGCCCGCATCCACGGCATCAAGGTCCTCAACATCAACGAGCTGGCCGGCGCCCTCCGCCCGGTCGTCCTGCCCGGCGAGACGATGAACGTCTTCATCCTGAAGGAGGGCAAGGAAAAGGATCAGGGCGTCGCCTACCTGGACGACGGGACCATGGTCGTCGTCGACGACTCCCGCTGGATGATCGGCCAGACGATCACGGTCACCGTCACCTCCGTCCTCCAGACCACGGTCGGGAAGATGATCTTCGGCCGGTACAACGGAGAGAGCCGGTGAGAAGCTCGTCGGCCATCGTCGTCGCCGCCGGGGCCGGCAAGCGGTTCGGGCAGAAGAAGCAGTTCGCCTACCTGAGGGGAAAGCCGGTCCTCGAATGGACGCTGGAGCGGTTCCAGTCGCACGAGGAGGTCGGGGCGATCATCCTCGTCCTGCCGGACGAAGACGACCGGAAGCATTACCAGATGCGCTACGGCAAGATCGCCGACGTCGTCAGGGGCGGGGAACGGCGCCAGGACTCGGTTTGGCAGGGGTTCCGGCTCCTCGATCCGGCGTCGACCGAGGTCGTCCTGATCCACGATGGGGCCCGGCCGCTGGTCGACGGGCGGCTGATCAGCCGGATCATCGCCGAGGCCCGGACCGGCGGAGCCGCCGTCCCCGTCGTGCCGCTCGAGGACACGGCCAAGGAGATCGAGGACGGCCGGATCGTCCGGACGGTGGATCGGTCGCGCATCTTCCGCGTCCAGACGCCTCAGGGATTCCTTTATCCCGTCCTGAAACAGGCCCTGGACGCGGCCAGGCGGCAGCGGTTCTACGGGACGGACGAGGCGACACTCGTCGAGCGCGCCGGCCTTCCCGTGCGCGCCGTCGAAGGCGACCCCCGGAACATCAAGATCACGACCCCGTTGGACATGAAAATCGCGGAGGCCTTGCTCGATGCTTAAAATCGGCTGCGGCTATGACATCCATCCCCTCGCGGCGGGCCGGAAACTCGTCCTCGGCGGCCTCGACATCCCCTTCGCCAAGGGCCTCGCCGGTCACTCGGACGGAGACGCCCTCGTCCACGCCGTCATCGACGCCCTTCTCGGCGCCGCCGGCGAGGGTGACATCGGACGGCTCTTCCCGGACACCGACCCGAAGACCAAGGGCGTGGCCAGCGTCCGCCTTCTCGCCGACGTCATGGCCAGGCTCCGGGCGGCCGGCTGGCGGGTCGTCAACGTCGACGCCGTCGTCGCCGCCGAAGAGCCGAAGATCGCGCCCCTGGTCGCCGGCATGAAGAAAATCCTCTGCCCGCTTCTCGGGGTGGAGGAGAGCGGCCTGGGCATCAAGGGCAAGACCAACGAAGGATTCGGGCCCGTCGGCGAAGGGCGGGCCATCGTCTGCTGGGCCGTCGCGCTCATCGAAAAGTAGGTAAAAAAAGAAGCCGCCGATTTTCCCCCTTGGAAAAAGCGGCGGCTTCCTACGCGTAGAGCTCCGGCTGCGCAGCCGGGAGCGAGGTGTCAGGAACGAGCGTCCGCTTCATCAAGACAGCCCGCTGATGAGCACGACGGGCTGCGCGTTCGATCCCCGCTCCGCCGTCACGGTCACGTCCACGTTGAACCCGCTCGTCCGGCCGACCTTGAACATGTCCACGGCCGTCGGCGAAGCGATCATGTTGAACCCGACCAGGGTGACCATCACGGCCACCAGGAAGATGGCGATTTTCGTTTTGGCGTTCATCTTTAACCTCCATATCGTTTCATATCGTTTTTGTTCTCTCACCCCTTTAGACGTACCATGCGGAAAAAAGGTTTCATTTTTCTTGTCCGGTCCCTGTTGACTCGCCCGCTTTTTCCGTTTATCCTCCCCCTGGCGTGCCCTGGAGGAGGTCCCATGAAAACTCGCGCTCTCGGTCTCGGATTGGCCGCGGGAACGGCGGCTCTCTGGCTTCTGGCCGCCGCGGCCGAGGACGGCAAGCCGTCCCGGACGTACACGGTCGGCGGCACGCGCCATGGCGTGAGCTTCTTCCCGCGCGTGGACTATGAGGCGACCCGGCCCAAGGTCCAGGGACAATTGGATTTCGCGCATTACCACCGCTACGATGAGGTCCTGGAGATCCTGCGGAAGTGGGAAAAGGACTATCCGGAACTCGTCGCGCTCTATTCCGTGGGCAAGAGCTTCGAAGGCCGCGACATCTGGCAGATGACGATCACCAACAAGGCCACCGGTCCGGACACGGACAAGCCGGCTTTTTTCATCGAGGGCAACAGGCATTCGGGCGAGGTGACCGCCGCCGAGTCGGCCCTCTACTTCGCTTGGCGCGTCCTCGGCGGCTACGGCCGGGAGCCCGATATCACCCGTCTCGTCGACGACAGCGCTCTCTACGTCAAGATCAAGAACAACCCCGACGGCGCCGAGCTCTACCTGGGGACGGCCCAGAGCAACCGCAGCACCGTCCGGCCGCATGACGACGACGGTGACGGCCTCCTCGACGAGGACCCGCCCGAGGACCTCGACGGCGACGGGCTCATCCTGCGCATACGGCGGAAGGTCGAGAACGGCAAGGGCGAATTCATCGTCGATCCCGATGACCCCTCCGGGCGGCTGATGAAGCGTGTCGGCGCGGGGAAAGGGAACTACAAGATGTACAGCGAGGGCGTGGACAACGACGGCGACGGGGCCTTCAACGAGGACGGCATCGGCGGCCTGGACCTCCACCGGAATTATCCCGAGAACTGGCGGCCCGAGCCCGGGCTGGACAGGACCGGCCGCGGCTGGACCCAGGGCGGCGCCGGAGAATATCCGCTTTCCGAGACCGAGACGAGGGCCGTCGTCCTCTTCCTGCTCGAGCATCCCAACGTTTCGATCGGCCAGACCATGGACACGTCCGTGCCCATGCTCCTGCGCCCGCCCTCGACGTCCCGCAGCGAGGAATCGATGATCCCGGAGGACCTCGCGATCTACCGCTATTTCGACAAGGAGGGGAAGAAGATCACGGGCTATCCGTACGCCGGCGACGTCTATTGGGATTACGCCAACGCCGGCCGGGACGACCCCTCGACGAAGGCCATGGCGGCGGAGATGGGATTCGAAATCCCGGACGGGCCCCGGGGCGAGCCGCTCTTCGGCCACTCCCCCGATTTCGGCTATTTTCAGTACGGCGCCGTCTGGTACGGCGACGAGCTGTGGAACGGCGGCCGCCTGAAGGATTATAACGGCGACGGCCGGGTGACCGATCTCGAAAGCCTGCGCTGGCTCGACGAAAATCTGCCCGGCAAGTACTTCAAGCCGTGGACGAAATTCACGCATCCCCAGCTCGGCGAGGTCGAGATCGGCGGCTTCAACCCGAAGTTCTTCCGCCAGAACCCGCCGCCCGAGATCCTCGAGGAATGGGCGGCGAAGGAGGCGAACTTCAACCTCCTCCTGGCTAAATCGCTGCCCAGGGTCAGGATCGTTTCCCTCGAGGCCCGGCCGGTTCGGAAGGAGCCCGGGTTTTACGAGATCGTCGGCGTCGTCGCCAACGAAGGCTTCCTGCCGACGGCCCTGGAGATGGCCAAGCGGGTCAAGATCGTCCGTCCCGACGCGGTTTCGCTCCGTCTCACGGGGACGGGGGCCGAGCCGGCCAAGGCCGTGCGGCTCCGGCAGGAAATCGGCTTCCTGAAGCCGGCTGAGCGGAAAGAGGTCCGGTGGAAGATCAAGGCCGCCGGATCCGAAGCCGCGGAGGCCGAGGTCACCATCTCTTCGACGAGAGGCGGCGTCGTCAGGAAAAAGCTGAAGATCCGATGACGCCCGGGGGGAGGCGTCCGGGCGCCGGTCTCCGCCTCACAAAGCATTGTATATAAAGATGATATGCGCCGAGGGAAGAATTCCCTGGAGTATTCGTCTATAATCTTGTGAAAGGAGTCCTGTCATGAAAAAATCACTCTTTCTGAACCTGGCTCTGGTGTTGGTCCTGCTGGCGCCTTTCGTCGCGGCCGCCGTCAATGTCAGCGGCGAGTGGGACATGACCCGGAAGATGCCGAACGGGCAGGAACGCACGTCGACGATCACCTTCGCCCAGGACGGCGAGAAGCTGACCGTCAAGATGCCCGGGCGAAACGGAGAGGAGATGACGGGCACGGGGACCATCAAGGGCAACGAGCTCGAATGGACCATCACCCGGACGGGCCCCCAGGGCGAGATGAAGATCGTGTACAAGGCCAAGGTCGAGGGCGACAAGATGACCGGGACGAACCAGTTTGGTGACCGCCCGGCCATGGAGTGGACCGCCGTCAAGAAGGCCAAGTAAGAATCCGATTCCCCGCCGGCCGGCGCGGCCCGCGCGCCGGAGACGGAACTGCGTGAACCTCTGATCAGGGCGGAGAAGCGGCCCCCGTACGGCTCCGCTTTTCCGCTTCCTGGCGTCGATGAGGGGGGGCCGGGGCGCATTTTGCCTCCCCTGGAATATCCGCTATAATAGATTTTTGCCGGTAGGGGCCGTCCGGGCGGCCGGCAGCCCGGGGAACCCCGGAAAGAGGGTCACGCCCGCCGGACGGGCGCCGCACGATCGTCCCCAGGCAGGGACTTCCCCCCGGGGAGAGCGCCTTTTGGAAGTTTTTCCCCGTCCTCCCGTCTAAATCGATGCGGAGGACAAGTGAGCAAGACCGCATGGACGACAAGCAACTGGTCAGACTGGCGCAGGACGGAAGCCCCGAGGCTTTCGAAGAGCTGGTCAGGAAGTACCAGTCCAAGGTGTTCAGCATGGCAATGAGTTTTATCCGGAACAAGGAAGCGGCCGATGACGCGGCCCAGGAAGTCTTCCTGAAGGTTTACCTGGCCCTTCCCAAGTTCCATGGGAAATCCGAGTTCGGTACCTGGCTCTACCGGATTGCCGTCAACCACGTCAAGGACGTCCTCCGTAAGCAGGGGCGGGCCAAGGAAGTCCCCCTCGACGACGTCAGAGAGCCGTCGACGACGGATGAGAACGTCCTGGAGAAAAACGTGACGGCACGCCAGGCGGAAGACAGGAAAGCCGTCGTCCAGGGCTTCGTCCAGGGGCTGCCGGAAAAATACCGGACGATCGTGACGCTCCGGGACATCCAGGGGCTGCCCTATGACGAGATCTCCCGGGTTCTCTATCTGTCCCCCGGGACGGTGGATTCCAGGCTTCACCGGGCCAGGAGAATGCTCAGGAAAAAACTGACTCCGTACTTGAGTCAGGAAGGAGGACCTCATGCGTTGTAAGAAAGCCGAGACGATGATCCTCAGGTCCCTCGACGGCCGCCTCGATGGGCGCGCCGCGGGAGATCTCGAGGAGCACCTGCGGACTTGCGCCTCCTGCCGGAAGGCGGAGGCCGAATACCGGACCATGGTCTCCCTCCTCAAGACGGGGAAGGAGGAAGCGCCCCTGCCCCGGTTCTGGGAACGGCTCGAGCCGCGACTGAAGGAAGAGCAGAAGCTCGTGCCCCTGGTCCTCTGGGAACGGTGGGCCCTCCACGCGGTTCCCGTCTTCGTGGCCATCGTCGTCCTGGCGGCCGGCCTCTTCGTCTTCACGCCCCAGACCCGGGAGCTCAGCCAGTCGGAGGCCCTGCTCCTAGGAAACGCCAATCCTTTCTCCGAGACGAGGCGCCTGTTCGAAGCGAACCGTCCGGAAGACAAGAGCATGATGCTCATCTTCGCCTCGCTCGATGAAAAACCCGCGGTCAGGAGTCAGCGCCCATGAACAAGAAATACAAACTGTGGATCGCCCTGACGCTCCTCGTCGTCTTCGCCCTGGGCGTGGCCGGCGGGGTCCTCGGCGAGCGCTATTTCATGCACAAGCGGGACCGCCGTCCGGGGCAGGAAAGGACGCCCTTCCCCCTGCTCGAGCCCGTGGCCAAGGCCCTCGGACTGACGGTCGAGCAGCGGGACAAGATCCGCGAGGTCTTCAAGCAGAACGACGAGCGCATGAAGGGGCTCGACACGGAAATCCACGCGCGGCTGCGCGAGATGCGGGGCCGGCTCAAGGGCGAGATCGACGGCATCCTCACGGCCGAGCAAAGGCTCAAGCTCGACGAAATGATCAAAAAAGAAATGGCCAAGCATCAGCCCAAAAAAAACAGCAAGGAACCTCAACGGAGCGATACGAACACTCCTCCGGAGAAGAGATAAGGACACAAGGATAAAGGAGAAGGCTCATGAAGAAAAAAGCGGTTTGGATTGCGATCATCCTGGTCGTCGTCGTGGGCACGGTCCTCGGCGTGACCCTGCTCAAGAAAGGCAAGGACGGCGACGTCCGGTACAGGAAGGAAGCCGTCGGACGCGGCGATATCCAGTCCCTCGTCGTCACCACGGGAACCCTGAATCCCATCGAGCTCGTCGACGTCGGCAGCCAGGTGTCCGGCAAGATCGTCAAGCTCAATGTCGACTACAATTCCGCGGTCAAGAAGGGCGACATCGTGGCCGAGCTCGACCTCGAAAACCTGCAGATGAAAATCCAACAGAACGAGGCGAGCTATAAGAGCCGCGTCGCGGCGCTTGAACAGTCCAGGGTCAGCCTGGCCAACCTGAAGAACAAGTATGATAGGGCCATGAGCCTGTTCGACAAAAAGCTCGTGTCCATCGAAGATAAAGAGACGGCCGAGGCCAACTATCTCGATGCCAAGGCCTCCGTCACATCGGCCGAAGCCAGCCTGGCCCAGGCCAAGATCTCGCTCGACCTCAGCAAGGTCGACCTGAGCTACGCCGTTATCCGCTCGCCCGTCGACGGGATCGTCATCACCCGCAAGGTCAGCGTCGGCCAGACGCTCCAGGCCAGCATGACGGCGCCAGTCCTGTTCCAGGTCGCTACCGACCTGACCAAGATGAAGGTCGAATGCAGCGTGGATGAAGCCGACATCGGCAAGGTCAAGGAAGGGCAGAAGGTCCAGTTCACGGTCGAGGCGTTCCCCAGCGACACCTTCAGCGGTGTCGTGCAGCAGGTCCGGTTCGCGGCCACGACGACGTCGAACGTCGTGACGTACACGACCGTCGTCAACGTCGAGAATCCGCAGCTGAAGCTCCGCCCGGGCATGACGGCCACGGTGTCCATCATCGTCGGCGACGCCAAGAACGTTATCCGCGTGCCGAACGCGGCGCTGCGGTTCACGCCCACATTGACGCAGGCCGAGATGGAGAAAATGATGAAGGAGATGGGCGAGCGGATGCAGGCGCAGCGGCAGGCCCAGGGCGGCCAGCCCGCCGCCGGCGCGCCGCCGGCCGGCGCCCGCGTGGGCGAAGGCGCGGGGCCGCAAGGCCAGGGCTTGCAGATGGGGGCGAGAACCGGCAGCGGGCAAAGCGGGGCGCGGCGCCAGCAGCCGAGCCGGGTCTGGCTCCAGGACAAGGACGGCAAGCTGAGGATGGTCTTCATCCGGGCCGGCATCACGGACAATTCCTACACGGAAGTCCTGCGCGGCGATCTCAAGGAAGGCGATGAGATCATCATCGGCAAGGCCGGAGCGGGCGAAACGACGACCGCCACGACGACCGGCAACCGCGGCCCCGGCGGCCCTCAGATGATGTTCATGCGGTAAGCGCCCGGTCGTTGAAGGAGCGGATCATGGCAAAAAAGATCATCGAACTTCGGAATCTGGTCAAGACCTACACGATTGGCGAGACCGAAGTGCAGGCCCTCAAGGGCATCACATATACGATAGAAGACGGAGACTTCCTGGCCATCATGGGAGCTTCCGGTTCGGGCAAATCGACGCTGATGAACATCCTGGGCTGTCTCGACAAGCCCACCTCGGGCGAGTACCTCCTCGACGGCGTGGCGGTTTCGACGCTCGACAAGAACACGCTGGCCCGGATCCGGAACCAGAAGATCGGCTTCGTCTTCCAGAGCTTCAACCTGCTGTCGCGGACGACGGCCCTGGAGAACACGGAGCTGCCGCTCCTCTACTCGCACGTCAACGGCAGGGACTCGGAAAAGCGGGCGCTCGACGCCTTGGCGTCGGTCGGGCTGGGCGACAGGGCCTATCACAAGACCAACCAGATGTCCGGCGGCGAGCAGCAGCGGGTGGCCATCGCCCGGGCCCTGCTCAACGACCCGCCCATGATCCTGGCCGACGAGCCGACGGGCAACCTCGACAGCAAGACGAGCTACGAAATCATGAACATTTTCAAGAAACTCAACGATGAGAAGAAGATGACCATCATCATGGTCACCCACGAGCCCGACATCGCGGCCTGGGCCAAGCACCGGATCTACCTCAAGGACGGACTGATCATCCGCGAGGACTGACCGTGACCGGCAGGGAGACCGTGAGAGAGAGAGGTCGAAAATGAAAAGCGTTTGGATGTATTTCATGCAGACGATGAAAGTATCTCTGCGGGCCCTGACCCGGAACAAGATGCGCTCGTTCCTGACGGCCCTGGGCATCATCATCGGCGTCGGCGCCGTCATCGCCATGGTCAGCATCGGCGAGGGCGCCAAGCGCGGCATTCAGGACCGGTTCAATTCCATGGGGACGAACCTTCTCTTCGTGTTCCCCGGCGGCCAGAACGTCGGCGGCGTCCGCAGCCAGGCCGGCAGCCGGACGAGCCTGAAGGAGGACGACGCCAAGGCGATCCTGCAGTACTGCGACGCGGTCAAGGCCATTTCGCCCTCGGTCAATTCGCGCGGCCAGGTCGTCTACGCCAACAAGAACTGGAACACGCAAATCTACGGCACGGGCGCCGATTACCCCGATATCCGCAGCTGGCCGGTCGAGCAGGGCGTCTACTTCGACGACAGCCAGGTCAAAGCCGCGGCCAAGGTCTGTATCCTCGGAAGCGAGGTCAACAAGAACCTGTTCGAGGGAGCCGACCCCGTCGGCCAGGTCATCCGCATCAAGAGCATCCCGTTCCGCGTTCTCGGCGTCCTCAAGTCGAAGGGCGAGTCGGGCGGATTCATGAACCGCGACGACATGATCGCCATCCCCTACACGACCTGCATGCGCCGGATCTCGGGCATCGACTACATCCAGTCCTGCGATATCTCCGCCGTCAGCTCCGACATGATGTCCGAGGCCAAGAGCCAGATCGAAGTCCTGCTCCGCGACCGGCACAAGATCATGCCCGGGAGCGACGATGACTTCACCGTCCGGAACATGTCGGACATCGCCGAGAGCGCGGCCGAGTCGACCAAGATCATGACCATCCTGCTCGGCAGCATCGCCGGCATCTCCCTGCTCGTCGGCGGCATCGGCATCATGAACATCATGCTGGTTTCGGTCACGGAGCGGATCCGGGAGATCGGCATCCGCATGGCCGTCGGCGCCCGCGAAGTGGATATCCTGCTCCAGTTCCTGGCCGAGGCCATCGTCTTGAGCCTGCTCGGCGGCGGCATCGGCATCCTGTTCGGCTACGGCGCCTCGAAGCTCATCGGCAAGATCAAGATCTTTTCCCAGTTCCAGACCGTCGTCTCCCCGGGCTCGGTCCTGCTGGCCTTCCTGTTCGCGGCGACCGTGGGGATATTCTTCGGCTTCTACCCGGCCCGTAAGGCGTCCAAGCTCGATCCGATCGAGGCCCTGAGGTACGAATAAAACCGGGCCGCCCGGACATTCGCCAAAAAGAGAACTGACCATGAGGAGGTCGATCATGAAAAAACACCACGGTTGGGCCGTCGGGCTCATCGTTTGCCTTCTGGCCTCGGCCGGCCTGGCCCAGGACAAGCCCAGGACCATGACCGTGTCCCTCGAGGACTGCATCGCCAGGACGCTCAAGAACAATCTCGGCGTGGCCATCCAGGTGCTGAGCCCCCAGATCGCGGAACAATCGCTGGCCGCGGCCAGGGAAAAATTCCTGCCGACGTTCAGCCTCGGCTACACCAAGGCTCATTCGGAGAGCGCCTCGTATTCCTATCTGGAATCCTCGTCGTCGACGCAAAGCGTCGTCTCCAAAACGGACAACATAACGTTCAGGGGCAGCGAGTCGCTGCCGTTCGGCGGCACCCTCTCGCTGTCGGCGACCGATTACAAGACCGACTCCACCACCAAGTACCAGACGGTCAACCCCCGCTACAGCACGAGCCTGGCCATCAACTACAGCCAGCCCCTGCTCAAGAACTTCGGCTACGACATCAGCCGCTACAGCATCCTCGTCGCCCGGAACAACCTGGTCGTTTCCGAGTACCAGCTCAAGCAGTCGATCTCCGATACCATCTACTCCATCGAGAGCGCTTATTGGAGCCTCGTCTACTCCATCGAGAATCTCAAGGTCCGCCAGCAGTCTGTGCAGCTGGCCAAGGACCTGCTCGAGAAAAACCAGAGGTCGGTCGAGATCGGAACCCTGGCGCCCATGGAAATCCTCAGCGCCAAGGCCGAGGTCGCGACGCGCGAGGCCGACCTCATCCAGGCCGAAACGTCGGTCAAGAGCGCCGAGGACCAGCTGAAGGTCCTGCTCAACATGCCCGAGGACGAGGCGCGGGCGATCGCCTCGATCACGCCGCTTGACGCTCCGCCTTCGGAAGAGCGCAATGTCGACCTCGACGAGGCCCTGAGCACGGCCCTCCTCTCCCGGCCCGACCTGGCCGCCACGAAGGTCGGCATCCAGACCCAGCAGCTCAACCTGAGATACGCCAAGAACCAGACCCTGCCCGAGCTGAACCTCGCCGCCTCCTTCTCCAGCCCCGGCCTGTCGGGAACGCAGCTCATCTACGAGAACAACGACCCCTCGACCGGGCACATCGTCGGGACCATCCCCGGCGGCGCCACCGGGGCCTTCAAGGACTCCTTCAAGTTCGCGTACCCGAACTGGTCCATCGGCCTGACCCTCAACATGCCTACGGCCAACATCTTTTCGCGGGCCAGCTTGAAGCAGGCCCAGGTCAGCCTGAGAGAGCAGATCCTGACCTTCGAGAACGAGAAACAGCAGTTGTACCTCGAGATCAAGAACGCCGTCCGCTCGGTGGAATCCAATTACAAGCGCATCCAGGCCTACAAGGTGGCCCGGGAGCTGGCCGAGCAGAAGCTGGCCGCCGAGGAAGAGAAATTCAACGTTGGGCAGAGCACGAACTACATAGTCCTCACCTATCAGCGGGACCTGGCCAGCGCCCGCATCTCCGAGCTCAACGCCGTCGTCACCTACAGCGTCTCGCTGGCGTCGCTCGACCATTCCCTGGGCATCAACCTGAAGAACAGGAACGTCCAGATGTCGGACTTCGTACGGAACTGACATGAACCTGTCCGCGGCCGGCAGGCTCGGGACCCCGGGGTTCCGGGCCGCCGGCCGTTCTTTTTTCCGCCCCTCCCCGGGCCCCCTCGCGGGCGCTCCGGAGGCCTCCCGCCGGCTTGCAATCGCCCCATGAGCATGCTATGATTCAAAGCAAAGGGAAGCATCTCCAACCCAATTCCACGCTTGGAGAGGATTCTATGAACAGAAAATTGATCCGGCCCAATCTTACCGAGATCAAGGAACACATGTCCCAGGAGAAGGACCGCGACAAGGACGCGGGCCACCGGAAAATGCACCCTCCCACCGACACTTTCGCCGAGAGCTACTACTATCTCAAGCAGATGAACAAGAAAACCCCGATGACCGTCGTCTTCACGGACGGGACGACGGTCGAAGGGTATATCGAGTGGTACGACCGCAACTGCATCAAGCTCAATCGCGACGGCGCCCCCAACCTCCTCATCTACAAAAACGCCATCCGCTGCCTGTACAAGGCGGGCGAGGCCCCCGAAGCCGCGGGAGACGAAGCCAAGAAGAAGAAATGACCTTTCCCAGGATCGGGGTGAGCCTGGGCGATCCGGGCGGAATCGGACCCGAAGTCGTCCTCAGAGCGCTGACGGGGGACGACCGCCTGCCGCAGGCCGCCTTCGTCCTGTTCGGAACTTCGGCCGTCGTGGAGCGCGCGGCCAGCGCCTCGGGCGTGCGTCCGGAGGCGGCGGCCTGGAGCCCGGCGGAAACCAAGGCGCCGGGCCTCTTCCTGTCCGAAATCCCCGTCCGTCTCGAGGCCGAACCGCCGGCCCGGCCCGACGCCGGGAACGGGGAAGCGTCCTTCAGGTTTTTCGCGGCCGCCGTGGCCGAGGCGCGGCGCGGCGCGCTCGACGCCGTGGTCACGGCCCCCGTCTCAAAGGCCGCCTGGAAGCTGGCCGGCGTGCCGTGGCGGGGACATACGGAATACCTGGAAAGCCTCTATCCGGGCGCCATCATGTCGTTCTGGTCGCCCCGGCTCAAGGTCGCCCTGCTCAGCCATCACCTGCCGTTGAGGGAAGCCCTGGCCAAGGTCCGCCGGGCGAACCTCCTCGCCTTTCTCCATGAACTCGGCCGGACGGCCGGCCAAGCCCCCGGAGGACCGCGGGAATTCCTCGTCGCCGGACTCAATCCGCACGCCGGCGAGGACGGGCTTCTGGGCGACGAGGAGGAAAAGGAAATCAAGCCGGCGATCGAAGCGGCCCGGGCCGAGGGGCTCAGGGTCAGCGGCCCCTACCCCCCCGATACGATCTTTCGGTCGGCCCTGGACCGGCCGGAAGCGATGGCTGTCGCCCTCTACCATGACCAGGGGCTGATCGCCTTCAAGCTCGAGGCCTTCGAGACCGGCGTCAACGTCACCCTGGGCCTGCCGTTCGTCCGCACCTCCCCCGACCACGGCACGGCCTTCGATATCGCCGGCCGGGGAACAGCCAGCGCGCGGAGCATGGTGGAGGCGATCCGGCTGGCGGCGCTCTTCAGCGCCAGCGCTTCTTGATTTCCGCCCGGATCTCCCGGTCGGTGTCCCTCTTTTTGATGGCGTCGCGCTTTTCGTACTCGCGCTTGCCGCGAACGAGCGCCAGCTCGAGCTTGATCTTCCCCCGCTCGTTGATCAGGACGCGGGTCGGAACCAGGGTCAGACCCCTCTCCTGGATCTTTCCGGAGAGGCGCCTGATCTCCCGGCCGTGGAGGAGGAGTTTGCGGTCGCGGAGCGGATCATGGTTGAAGATGTTGGCCGCCTCGTAGGGGTTGATGTGGCACTTGACGAGGAAAATCTCGCCGTTCTTGATGTCGGCGTAGCTCTCCTTGAGGCTGATCCGGCCTTCGCGGATGGACTTGACCTCGCTCCCCTGGAGGGCCAGGCCCGCCTCGAATCTCTCGAGGATCTCGTAGTCGTGGGAGACATGCTTGTTGACGGCGACGGTCCGGACGGCGGTTGTCTTCACGGCGCGGGGGTCTCTTTCACCGGAGCGGGATCGACCCGGACGTGGCTGATGCGCCGCTTGTGCATCTTCTCGACCGTCAGCCGGGACGCGCCGAACACCAGGGAATCCTTCTCCCGGGGCATGCGCCCGAATTCGTAGAGGAAGAAGCCGGCCAGGGTCGTGTAGTCGCTCCTCTCGGGGATGCCGAGGGGGAGGCGGGCGTTGACCTCGCGGATGGGCGCCGAGCCCTTTACGAGCCAGGCCCCGTCGCCGAGGCGGACGATCGTTTCCTCGGCCGTGCCGTCGTGCTCGTCGCGGATGTCGCCGACGACCTCCTCGATGATGTCCTCGAGGGTCACGAGGCCCTCGACGTTCCCGAACTCGTCGACGACGAAGGCCATGTGAACGGCGCTTTCCTGCATCTGGACGAGGACCTTTTCGAGCGAGGCGAGCTCCGGGACGAAGAGGGGCTTGCGGACCAGGGCGGCCAAATTAATGTCTTTATTATCAATTAGATAGCGGATAATATCTTTAGTGTGGACGGTGCCCTCGATGTTGTCGCGGCGGCCGCGGTAGACCGGATAGCGGGAATAGCCGGCCGAGCCGATGGTTTCGAGAACCTGCCGGAGCGGCGCGTCGATATCGATGGCCTTGACCTCCGGTCTCGGGATCATGATCTCCTTGACGGGCCGGGCGTTGATGTCGAGGGCGCCCGAGATGATCTTCCGTCGCAGGGCGGAGAAGCCGCGCGTGCCGGACATGAGGATGATCCGGATCTCGTCTTCGCTCATCCGGCGCGGCGGGGCGTCGGCGCGCTCGCGGGATGACGGAACGACGATCCCGGTGAAGAAGGAGAGGACCTTGACGAGGGGGAAGAGGAGGATCATCATGCCGCGCACCGGGTAGCTGAAACGGACGGCCGTGCGGACGGGATTGTGGGCGGCGAACGTCTTGGGGTTGATCTCCGCGAAGATCAGGATGAAAAGGGTCGTGGTGATCGTGGCCAGCAGCACGGCCCGGCTCCTGTCGGGGACCAGGCCGACGAAAACGGACGTGGCGATCGAGGCGGCGGCCACGTTGGCCAGGGTGTTGCCGATCAGGATGGTCGCCAGGAAATCGTTCGTCCGGGCCAGGATCCCGCGGGCGAGGCCGGCCCGCTTCGAGCCCTGTTTTTCTGCGAATTCGAGGGAATAGGGGCTGGCCGCGATGAAGGCCGTTTCGGACGAGGAGAAGAAGGCGCTGAGCAGGAGGCACAGGAGGAACAGGATGAGCGCCGGCAGGATCATCGGACCCGTGTCAGACAGCGACCCGCGACTTGGCGTCCTTGAAGCAGTGCGCCAGCGTCTCGAGGAGCCTATGTTCGACCTTCGAGCTGGGGACGGCGGCGGCGTCGGAAATTTCGCAGACGAGGAGCTCCTTGGCCTTTTCCATCATCTTCTTCTCCCGGAACGAGAGGGGCTTGATGAGGCTGAGGTAATAGAGGCTCTTCAGGACGGTGGCGACGTCGAAGAGGGCCCCGGATTTCATCAGGTTGAGATGCTCCTTGTACCGGCCCTTCCAGTCCATCGTGACGTCCACGGCCCCGTTCCTCATGTAATTGAAGATCTTCCTGATGGAGCCCTCGGAAACGGGCCGGCGGATGCCGATCTCGCTGGCCGTCGAGGTCGAGATCTGAACCAGGGTGTTGTTGGCGATGATCCTCAGATGGATGATGTTCGAGCCCTCGTCGCTCGACTCCTTGCGGATGGCTTCGATGACGCTGAGCCCTTGATTGGGATAAATGACCTTATCGCCGATTTTCATAGATTGCATGTCTGTCTATTATACCTGAAAAACGGGGGGGGAGTCAACGTGGCTCCCAGGCGCGGAGAACGGCCGGCGGCCCATTTTCCGGGCTTGACAGGCCGGGGATGTTCGGGTAACATACCGCCTTTACAGGTGTCGAACGATAATGAAGAGAACTTTTCAACCCAACAACCGAAGACGGAAGAAAACGCACGGATTCCGCGTCCGGATGAAAACCAAAGGCGGCCAGGAAGTCCTCAAGAGCAGAAGGCGTAAGGGAAGAAAACGCGTTTCTGTCGGATGAATGAGCGTCTGACGCCTCGAGAGAGGATCCGCAGCGAGAAGGATTTCGCGGGGCTTTATAGAAGCGGCAGCCGTTATCGGGGACGATATTTCAACGTTGTCTACCGTCCCAGCTCTTCCGGATACTCGAGGCTGGCCGTCGTCGTTAGCAAGAAAGTCGGGTCCGCCGTGACGCGTAACGGCGTCAAGCGGCGCATCCGTGGCCTGTTTCGCCGGAACAAGGGACTGCTTGCGGAGCCCATGGATCTGATCTTCGTGACACGGAAAGAGATCGTCGAGCTCAGCGGGGCGGAAATGAAGACCGGCTACATCCAGGCCTTGGAAGCGATCAACAAGAAACGGACTTCACAGTGAAACGGGCCGCTCTTCTCCTGATCAAGGCCTATCAGGCCGTCCTATCCCCTCTTCTGGGGACGCACTGCCGGTTCCATCCGACATGCTCCGCCTACACCTATGAGGCGATCTCAAGATACGGGCTGATCAGGGGGACGGGCCTGGGAATTCGGCGGCTCCTGCGCTGCCATCCCCTGCACGAAGGCGGATTCGACCCCGTGCCCTGAGAGGAAACGATATGGAAAAACGAGTGGTTCTGGCCATCATTCTTTCCGTGCTGGTCCTGATCGGCTACCAGTACTTCTTCGTGAAGCCCGCGCTCAAGACCGCGGCGCCGCCCGTCGCGGCCCCCACGGCCGGGCCGGAGGGACCGCAAGGAAAGGTCGAGGGCCAGGCCGCGCCTCCCGCCGTCGAAGCCGCGGCTCCAGAGAAGGCCCAGCCGGCTCCGGACCTCAAGCCGGTGAGCGCCCAGGCGGAGGAGGAGATCGTCGTCGAAACATCCCTCTACCGGGCCGTCTGGAGCAACAAGGGCGGCGTCCTCAAGAGCTGGCGGCTCAAGAAGCACTTCAGCGACGCCAAGGAGCCCGTGGAGCTCGTCCCCGCCGCGGCCGGGGAGACCGGAAAGTTTCCCTTCTCCCTCGGCGCCGAGGACGGCGCCCTGGCCGCGGACCTGAACGCGGCCTTCTTCGAAACCTCGGGCAAGAGCGTCATCCTCGAGGACGGCGCCAAAAACGAGATTCACTTCAGCTTCTCCGACGGAAAATCCGTCCGGGCCGAGAAGACGTTCCGCTTCACGGGCGGATCCTATGAAGTGGGCATAGAGCTCCACCTCTGGAAGGCCGGCCGGGAGATTCCGGCCTCGCTCCTCTGGGGGCCGGGAATCGGCAACCCCACGCCGAAGGAGATCAAGAATCAGGTGGCCAGCGCCAATAAGGGCGCCGCCGTCTACGCGGGCGGCAAGGTCTACCGGATGGACGAGCGCAGATACAAGGCCGAGACAAGCGCCTACAATTTCGCCGATTGGGCCGCCTATGAGGAAAACTATTTCGCGGCGATCTTCTTCTTTCCGGCGCAGAAGGGCCAGGCGGAGTTCCTCCAGCAGGTCCGGGGACAAAGCCAGAAGCCCCTCTATTTCGTCTCGGCCTCGGCGCCCCAGACGGCCTTCATCGGGCCAAAGGATTTCGAGTTCCTCAAGGCTTTCGGCCGCGACGCCAAGAAGATCATCAGTTTCGGCGCGTTCGGAGCGATCGCCGAGATCCTCCTGGCGGCCGTCAAGCTCTTCCACCGGCTCATCCCGAACTGGGGCGCGGCCATCATCATCCTGACCCTGGTCATCAAGATCCTCTTCTTCCCCCTGACCTACAGCTCGACGAAGTCCATGGCCAAGATGGCCGAGCTGCAGCCCAAGATCAAGGCCCTGCAGGCCAAGTACAAGAAGGCCAAGCGCGATATCGACCAGCGGCGGCAGATGAACGAGGAGATGATGAAGCTCTACAAGGAGCACGGCGTCAACCCCGCCGGCGGGTGCCTGCCTCTCCTCATCCAGCTGCCGATTTTCTGGGGCGTCTTCCGCATGCTGGCGGTCTCCGTCGAGTTCCGGCAGGCACCGTTCTGCCTCTGGATCAAGGACCTCTCCATCAAGGATCCGTACTACGTCACGCCCATCCTCATGGGCATCACCCAGTACATCACCCAGAAGATGACGCCGACCTCGGCCGACCCGGCCCAGGCCAAGATGATGCTGCTCATGCCGGTCATCATGACCGTCTTTTTCCTGAACTTCCAGAGCGGCCTGATCCTTTACTGGCTGACCACGAACGTCCTTCAGATCGCCCAGCAGGCCATCATGAACAAGATGATTGCCAAACATAAGAGAGAACGCGATGGAAAACGAGCCTAAAACGGAAAACGGACAAAAAGCCCTTCCGGGGCAGGAATACACCGGCCGGAACCTCGAAGAGGCCATCAGCCTGGCCGAGCACCGGCTCAAACTGCCCAGGGAGAAGTTCAATTACGAGATCGTCACCGAGAAGACCAAGCTGTTCGGCATCAAGAGCAAGGAGATCGTCATCCGCGCCTGGCCGAAAAGCGACGAGGAAGAGAATGCTGTCAGCCTCTTCCTGGAACGGATCAAGCCCCATTTCCCCCTGGAACTGACCTATCAGATCAAAAAGCGTCCGGACATCGTCTTCGTCATTTTCGACGGGCCCGACAAGAACATCCTCCTCCGCAACGACGGCGCCCTGCTCCTCGCCCTCCAGCACGTCCTGAACAAGGTCTCGCCGGTGAAAGTCCAGGTGGATTGCGAGTACTTCAGGCGGCGCAAGGAGAAAAAGCTCCAGGAATTCGCCCAGCAGATCGCCACGCAGGTGTCGCATTCGGGGCAGGAAGAGATCCTGGACTTCATGAATCCGTACGAGCGGCGGATCGTCCACATCGCCGTCAACCAGGTCTCCGGCATCACCACCGAGAGCCTCGGCGAGGGATTCCTCAAGAAGATCAAGATCTACCGCGTCCCCAAGTAAATCGCACGAATTCAATCCTAGCTTGCGGACTTTTCAAGTCGTTTCAGGCATTTCCTAAAAAGCGTGGCTCCGAGCCACTCCGTTGCACTCCTCATGAGTTGCTTCTCGGATTCCGCGATCCGCCGCTCCCTGCCGAACGGGTGGCACGGTGCCAGTCCCTCCCGCCCGCAACGGAGCTCGGGCGCTCTGGCGCTGGAAAGCGAAGGGATGCCCAGGATGAGCTGGGCAAAACCCTACAAAGATCATGGGAAGCCTGGATAAAGCGAAGCGTGCTATGGAACTTATATCAAAAGGCGGGTATCTCAGAGCGACGTGAGGACGGAAGGGACGCGCCGTGACAGGACCCGTTCGGCAGTGAGCGGAGTCTTCGGAGCAAACCGAAGGAGCAAGCGGCAGCCGCGTCTATTTACTAATAGGTTCGTCTCCTCTACAATGGGGAGCCTGAAAGCCGCCCGAATGCTCGAGGACACGATCATTGCCATATCCACTCCCCCGGGAATGGGAGGAGTGGGGATCGTCAGGCTGAGCGGGCGCAAGGCCGTGGCCGTCTCCCGTAAGATCTTCAAACCCGGCAAGAGGGCCTTGGGGGGATATCCGGTCAGGCGTCCGATCCTCGGCAAGCTGTTTGATCCGGGGGAAAAGCGGCCTGTCGATGAAGCCTTCCTGACATATTTCAAGGCGCCTCATTCGTACACACGGGAGGATGTCGTCGAGCTGAGCTGCCACGGCAGCCCCGTGGTTCTCGAGGAGGCCGTCCGCCTGGGCGTCCGGGCCGGGGCCAGACCGGCCGATCCTGGGGAATTCACGCTCAGAGCCTACGTCAACGGCCGCCTGGATATGCTCCAGGCCGAAGCCGTCAACGACCTCATCCGCTCGTCCTCGCCGGCCCAGGCGCGGATTTCTCTCGGACAGCTCGCCGGCGGCCTGTCCAAGAAAATCCGGCGATTCAAGGTCGGGCTCATCCGCCTGGCGGGCCAGGTGGAGGCCCAGATCGAATTTCCCGACGAGGCCCTTCGGACACTGCCGGCGGGCCACGCCGCGAAGCTGGCCGCCGTGGCGGCCGAGCTCGACCGCCTCATCGCCAGCTACCAGGCCGGCCGGGCCCTGAGCGAGGGCCTTCTCCTGGCCATCACCGGCCGGACGAACGTCGGCAAATCGACGCTGTTCAACGCCCTTCTCGAGGAGGACCGGGCCATCGTGACCCCTTATCCGGGGACGACGCGGGATTACCTGAGGGAAAGGATCGTCATCGACGATTTCGTCTTCCATCTGGTGGACATGGCTGGCCTGGGGAAACCGGCCCATCCGGTCGAAAAAGAGGGGATACTCAAGGGGAAAAAGATCGCCCGCGAGGCGGACGGCCTGCTGATCGTCCTGGACGGCTCCCGGTCTGCGAACCCGGAGGACGAGAAGCTTATCCGGGGATTCCGGGGGAAAAAGGCCGTCGTGGTCATCAACAAGGGCGACCTGCGGGCCCGAATCGACGAAAAGAAGGTCCAAACCTGGTCCGGGGATTCCCCGATTGTCAAAGTCTCGGCTCTCAAGGGGACGAATATGGAGAAGTTGAGGGCCGAGATCCGGCGGACCTTTGTTCCGCCGGCGGATTTCGGCGAGGAAATCATCCTGCACGCCAGGCAAAAGGATATCCTCCTCGACATCCGCGACACGCTGGCCGAGGGGGCAAGGCTCGTCGAAGCCGGCCACGGCGAGGAAATGTACGCCGAAGAGCTGAGGAAGGCGCTTTCCCTCCTGGGGAACCTGACCGGAGAAATCAAGACGGACGAGATCATGGCCGACGTCTTCAGCCGTTTCTGCGTCGGGAAGTAGGCGGCGATGAAGAGGGATTCCGGTTACGACGTCGTCGTTGTCGGCGCCGGCCACGCGGGCTGCGAGGCGGCCGCGGCCGTCTGCGCCATGGGCCTCAGGGCCTGCCTGGTGACCATCAACCTCGAAACCATTGCCCAGATGTCCTGCAATCCGGCCATCGGCGGCCTGGCCAAGGGACATCTCGTCAGAGAAATAGACGCCCTCGGCGGCTGGATGGGCGAGATGGCGGACGAGACGGGCATCCAATTCCGGCTCCTCAACCGCAGCCGGGGAGGCGCCGTCCAGGCCCCCAGGGCCCAATGCGACAAGGCCCTCTACCGGACGGTCATGAAGCAGCGCCTGGAAAGAATCCCGGGGCTCCATGTCTTCCAGGGCATCGTGACCGAGATCGCGCTGACGGGCGGCCGGGCCCGCGGCGTGCGGACCCTGGACGGGACGGCCATCGAGGGCCGCGCGGTGATCTTGACGCCGGGGACTTTCCTCAACGGCGTCATTCATATCGGGCTCCATAGCTATGCCGCCGGCCGCGCCAACGAGCCCTCGTCGACCGGCCTGGCCGAGGCCCTGAAGAAAATGGGCCTGAGGACCATCCGGCTGAAAACCGGGACTCCCATGCGTCTCGACAGGAACACGATCGGCTGGGAGGAATTCACGCCCCAGCCGGGAGACGATGAGCCCTTGCCCTTTTCCCTGCGAACCCGGCGGCCCGTCGAGAACAAGATCCTCTGCCATCTGGGATATACGAACGCCCGGACCCACGCCGTGATCCGGCGGAACCTGGATAAATCCCCCCTGTACAGCGGCAAGATTAAGGGAATCGGGCCCCGGTATTGCCCGTCGATAGAGGACAAGGTCGTCAAATTCCCCCATCATGCCCGCCATCAGTTCTTCCTGGAGCCCGAGGGCCTGGAAACGGCGGAAATCTATGTCAACGGGATGTCCTCGAGCCTGCCCGTCAAAGTGCAACAGGAGATTCTGGCTACGATCCCGGGCCTTGACCGGGCCAGGATCTTGAGGCCGGCTTACGGCATCGAATACGACGCCTTCTCCCCCACCGAGCTTCTTGCCACCCTTGAAACGAAAAAAATCACCGGCCTGTACCTGGCCGGGCAGATCAACGGGACTTCCGGATATGAGGAAGCGGCCGCGCAGGGGCTGATGGCCGGGATCAACGCCGGACTCAAGCTCCTGAAGAAAAAGCCGTTTGTTCTGGGTAGGGGCGAGGCATATATCGGGGTCCTCATCGACGATCTCGTGACCAGGGGCGTCGAGGAGCCGTACAGGCTGTTTACCTCGCGGGCCGAGCACCGCCTTGTCCTGAGGATAGACAACGCCGACAGACGGCTTATGAAGTACGGCCGGGAATTCGGACTGATCCGGGACGCCGACTGGCAGGAAGCTCAGGAAAGATGGGCCAGGACGGAGCGGGCCATCGCTTTCCTTAGAAAAGAGAAGATCAAGGCTGAATCCGGGGACACGATTTCGCTGTTCGACTATCTGAAAAAGCCTGAACACAGCCTCAAGAATGTGTTAGAATATAGGCGTTTCAACGAGGGGATGAGCGGCGAGGATATGAGATTCGTCGAAGCCGAAGTCAAATACGAAGGCTACATTAAGAAACAGAACAGGGAAATCGCCAAGACAGTCAAGACAGACCTGGAAAAGATCCCCATGAAAATCGATTTCAAGAAGGTGCCCGGCCTGACACGGGAAGCGGTGGAAAAGCTCGAAAAGACCAAGCCGGAAACTTTAGGCGATGCCAGGCGGATATCGGGCGTGACGCCCGCGGCGGTCCAAAATCTCGGCCTCTACTTGGAGGTCCAGAGGAAGAAAGCCGGCCGGAAGGCCGGTGTTTCACGTGAAACACGGCGGGAAGATGAATAAGGTCATAGCGATCGCCAACCAGAAGGGAGGAGTCGGGAAGACGACGACCTCCATCAATCTAGCCGCATGCCTGGCGATGAAGAATCGGAGGACCCTTCTGATCGATTTTGATCCGCAGGGGATGGCGACGGTCGGCCTGGGGAAGCCCAAGGCGCCCGGAAAGGGCATCTATCAGGCATTGATGAACGGCATGGATCCTATGGACTGTATCATCGGCGGCGATCTGGACAATTTCTACCTCTGCCCATGCTCCCCGGAACTCGCGGGCGCCGAGGCCGAGCTGTTTACGGCCGAACGGCGGGAAAAGAAGCTTCAGGAAGCCATCGAAAAGATCCGCAAGTACTTCAACTTCATCCTCATCGATTGTCCGCCCTCTCTCGGTTTCCTGACTCTCAACTCTCTCACGGCCGCCGATTCGCTGATCATCCCGGTCCAGACGGAGTTCTTCTGCATGGAAGGGATTCCCGACCTTTTCCAGACCCTCGAAACCGTCCGGACGTATTTCAATCCCCGGCTGGCCGTCGAAGGAATCCTGCTGACGATGTACGACGAGCGGACGAACCTGTCCAAGCAGGTCGCCGAGGAGATCCGTAAATCTCTCAAACACATCATGTTCGAATCGATCATCCCCCGGAGCATCCGGCTGGCGGAGTCGCCGAGCTTCGGAAAGCCCATCGTTCTTTACGATATAAAATCAAAGGGAGCGGAAGCTTATCTAAAACTCGCAGAGGAGATTCTGCAGAAATGAGCAAAAAAGCCCTGGGAAAAGGTTTGGGGGCGTTCATCCCCGACGAGTTCAGCATCCTGAAGGAAGAGCGGTTCGCCGAGGTCGAGATCGACGAGATCCGGCCAAATCCTTTTCAACCTCGGATGAAGTTCGACGACCAATCCATCGAGGAGCTGGCCCAGTCGATCAAGGAATCCGGAGTTGTCCAGCCGATCATCGTGACGCCCGAGGAAGACCATTACAAGATCATCGTCGGCGAGAGACGGTGGCGGGCTTCCCAAAAGGCCGGCCTGAGAAAGATGCCCGTCCTCATCCGGAATATCCCGCGCGAGAAGCAGCTGGAGATATCGCTCATCGAAAACATCCATCGGGAAGAGCTGAATCCGCTCGAGATCGCCCAGGCGTATCAGCGCCTGATCGACGAGAGCGGCTATACGCAACAGGAAATCGCGGAGAAAGTCGGCAAGGACAGGACATCGGTGACGAACTACGTCCGGCTCCTGAAGCTCCCGCAGGAGATTCAGGACCACGTCAACGAAGGGACGCTCTCGATGGGCCACGCCCGGACCCTGCTGGCGCTCGAGGAAACCTCGGCCCAGCTGTTCGCCTGCCGTCAGGTGGTCGAAAAGAGCCTCTCCGTCAGGAATACTGAGAAGCTCGTCAACCGGCTGAAAGAGAGGGCCCCGCGGACCCAGCGCCATCTCGAGGACCCCGATCTCCGCGCCCTTCAGGAGGAGATGCTCAAGCTCCTGGGAACCAAGGTTCTGATCTCGGGAAGCCGGAGCAAGGGCGTCCTGAAGATATTCTATTTTTCGTTGGATGATCTCAACCGGATTTATGACAGAATTAAAGGAGCTTCCTCATGAAAGACAAGCCAAGAGAGCTCGACGAGACCAAACTGGCCGGCCTCATCGACATGGAGTCGAATTTCCAGGGCGACCTGGTTTTCAAGGGATCCTTCCGCATCGAGGGAAATTTCAAGGGGACCATCGCCTCCAACTCCCTGCTGGTCATTGGCGAGAAGGGCAAGGTGGAGGCCGATATCAAGGTCGGGCAGCTCGTGATCAACGGCGAGATCCACGGCCATCTTCAGGCGACCGACCGGATCGAGATCCACAACAAGGGCCGTGTCTTCGGCACGATCACGACGCCGCGCTTGATCGTCGAGGAAGGCGCGTTTCTCGAGGCCACCTGCCAGACGCAGTCCGCCCCGGAAACGGCCGCGGCCGCCAAGAACCCCGGCGGCGAGGCCGGCGACCAGCGCTGAGATCTTCTCGCCCA
>Ga0315282_10001091_pt1 | contig 52281 bp, 56 predicted proteins | sample YL17G07_20_MG_FD_203693 | JGI IMG/M metagenome (GOLD analysis project Ga0315282, IMG submission 203693) | Sediment microbial communities from Yellowstone Lake, YNP, Wyoming, USA - YL17G07_20 | ecosystem: Environmental > Aquatic > Freshwater > Lake > Sediment | place: USA: Wyoming | collected...
CCTCACGCCGAAGCTCGCGCGCGAGGCCTTCGCGGTCGCGACCGGCGCCACACGCACCTGACGGCGGAGTGGGATCGGAGCGGGACGGGCTTCCTCACAGCAGGTCTCCGATCCTCACCCATCCACCGCTTTCAACCGACCGGTTCGCCGCCACCCCAACGAGGATCGAGTACGCGCCGTCCGCGGCGCCAGCCGCGTGTCCGAGAGGATCCTCGTCCCATCCGCGGAACAGGTGCTCGAGCAGGCGTGCATCGGCGCCCCCGTGGCCCTCGGGCGTCCGCGGGACCCGAGTCGTCTCCCAGGCCCCGTCGAACCGGTAGACGCGGATCTCGTCGTCCGGCCGGTCCCAGCTCTCGATCGCCTCGAGCTCCATCCGTCCCGTTCGCCCGTTGAAGGCCGCGCGCATCCCCTCGTAGGCCATGTACGCGTTCAGGGAGTAGGACATCGTGGCCCCGCGCTCGTAGCGGACGACGGCGGCCATGGTGTCGTAGATGTTGATCTCCGGATCGAAGACGCATCCGTCCCGGTGGTAGCCGTCGCCCGGCTCCGCCTCGACGTACAGCGTGCGGAGCTCCTCATCCGCCGTGACGTCCCAGTAGAACTCGCACGCGGCCCGGTACGTGCAGGTCATGCAGCGTTCGCCTCGCTCCTCGCGCGTCGGACCGTAGAAATGCAGCGCGCCACTCGCGACGACCGCCTCCGGCCGGTCGGCGAGCCACCAGTTCACCAGGTCGAAGTGGTGGGTGGCCTTGTGCACGAACAGGCCGCCCGAGTTCTCTATCCGGCGGTGCCACCTGCGGAAGTAGTCCGCACCGTGGTGGGTATCGAGGTACCAGTGGAAGTCGACCGAGAGCACTTCACCGATCGTCCCTGCGGCGAGCATCCGTTTCGCCTCCGTGAAGTAGGGCGAGTAGCGGTAGTTGAACGCGACGCGCAGGTCGCGTCCGGTCTCGCGCTGCGCGGTGAGGATCTCGCGGCACGTCCCGTCGTCGGTGGTCATCGGTTTCTCGGTGATCACGTCGGCCCCGGCTCGCATCGCCGCGACGATGTACGTGTGGTGGGTCGAGTCCTTCGACGTCACGATGACCGCATCCGGCCTCGCGTCGGCCATCAGCGCGTCGAAGGAGTCGAAGGCCTGGAGGTCCGGCCGGCCGAGCAGTCGCCGGGCGGCCTCCACGCGGAGAGGGTTCACGTCGTAGAGGCCGACCAGGTCCGCGACGTCCGAGTGAGTCGTCAGGATGCCGTGGGCGAACATCTCGAGCCCGCGACCCCCGGTGCCGATCAGCGCGTAGCGTCTCCTGGCGTCCTTCACGATGCCGTGATTCTGGACGATAAGGGCGGGCGCCGTCCCGCGCCGCGGGCGGGCGGTCCCGTGGGAGAGGGCCGAGTGCCCGTGCCCCGGCGCCCACCTTCGGCTAGGCTCGGACCCGAGAAGGGGGTGTCGCCCATGAGATCACTGTTCACGCGCGCGGCCCTGCCCGCCCTGGTCGCGCTCGTCCTGGTCTCGGCCGGGACACCTGCGCTGGCGGTAGGCGGGACGCAGATCCCGGAGCGCTCGCGCGCGCCCGGCACGCACGACACACCGGTACCCGGGGCGCAAGCGCCGAAGGAGCTGCCGGCGCTCACACCGGCGCCGCGGGACGCGCTGACCCTCGCATTGCAGCGCGGCATGTTGACCGAGGCCGAGTACGCGCTACAACGCGCGCTGTCCGTGTTCCACCCGGCCTTGGTCCGGGCGCGCTTCGGCCGCGTGGCATCGCCCGATCAGAGGTCGGTCACGATGATCCTGCGCGACCTCGCGATCCGGATCCGCGACGTGCCGGCCGACCTTCGGAAGGTCGCGCGGTCGATCCTCGCGCGTCCGACCGACGGGGCCGCCGACCCGTACGGCGACGGCTACACGGTGCCCGAGGCCGCGCCGGTGTGCGCCGGCTCGTGGTGCGTCCACTACGTGACGAGCACGGTCGACGCGCCGCCGGCGGTAGACGTCAGTCCCGCCAACGGTATCCCCGACCAGGTCGATGCGACGCTCACAGCCATGAGCGAGGTTTGGGCGAAGGAGATCACGGAGTACGGGTACCGGCCGCCGAAGTCGGACATCACGTCGGCCAACGCCGGGCCGGACGGGAACATCGACATCTACCTCGCCGACATCGGCGACTACGCGTACGGCTACTGCGCGAGCGACGACCCGAACCTCGGGGATCCGGCGTACCTGTACTACGACATGTCTGCCTACTGCGTGTTCGACAACGACTACTCGCCGGTGCAGTTCCCGCCGCCGTCGACGAGCGGGATCCCGGCGCTCGAGGTGACGGCGGCGCACGAGTTCTTCCACGCCGTGCAGTTCGCCTACGACTTCTGGGAGGACCTCTGGCTCATGGAGGGGACCTCGACCTGGATGGAGGACGAGGTCTACGACGATGTGAACGACAACGTTGGGTACCTCCCGTACGGGCAACTCGGCAACCCGCGGACGCCGGTCGACAAGGGCTCCGGGCTCACGATGTACGGGAACTGGATCTTCTGGCGGTTCCTGTCCGAGTCGTTCGGAACCGCTCCCGGCACGCCGGATCCGACGATCATCCGCGACATCTGGACGTACGCGGACGGCAGCGCGGTCGGGCAGGACGACTACTCGACCCAGGCGGCCGCCCGGGTGACCTCTGAGCGGGGCGTGCGGTTCCGCTGGGCATACGCGAACTTCGGTATGTACAACGTGGCCCCCGAGCTCTTCTACGAGGAAGGCGTGACCTACCCCACGCCGCCGATCACTCGCTCGTACAGGATCACACGGGCGAATGGCGGCGCCCGCGGGAACGCGACGGCGGACCACCTGACGAACTCGTACATCGAGTTCCGTCGGGGTAGGGGCGTCTCGACCGTGGCCAAGCTGCTGATCGACCTGAACCTTCCGCCCTACAAGATGGGCCCGGAGGTCTCGGCGGTCGTGTTCCGGACGGACGGTTCGGTGAAGTTCCTGGTGTACGGGGTTCCGAAGGACGGCGATCTGACGATCAAGGTGCCCTTCGCTAGAGGGACCGTGCGGCGGGTGGTGCTCGTGCTGACGAACGCGAGCACCCGGTTCAGTTGCTGGGAGGGCACGGTGTACTCGTGCCAGGGATCGCCGTGGGACGACGGCTGGAACTACCGTTACGTGGCCGACCTGCTGAACTGAAGCGCGGGCGGGCGCGGGGCCTTCGGCCCCGCGCCCGCCGTCACCACTTACGGAACATGCCCGGCCGTCGTTCGGGGCGCGCCGCGAACCCGTACCTCTCGTAGAACGGCGCCGCGCCGTCCGCGGCCATCAGCCCGATGAACGCGCCCAGCTTCGCGGTCCGCTCGACGAACGCCATCACCGCGTCCATGACCGCGCGGCCGAGCCCTTGGCCCTGGTGCTCGGGCAGCACGGCGATGTCCTGGATGTAGAAGTAGAGCCCGCCGTCCCCGACGATGCGCCCGCACCCCACCGTGTGACCGTCGTGGACCAGCACTACCGAGAAGAGCGCGCTCGGCAGACCGGTCGCGACGGCCTCGTCACTGACCGTCGACCAGCCGACCGCTCGCCGGATCCGCTGGTACTCCTCGACCGTCGGATCGCGTTCGACGAGCTCGTACCCGTCCGGGAGCACGGGCCAACGATGGCACCCGGACGGTGGCCCGTCAAAGGACGCGGGGCCTGTCGGGGGGGGCGTAGTATCCGGGCCGTGACGCTTGTTCGGATGCGGTCGAGCGAGGCACGCGCGTGAGACCTCGGACCCTGTGGGCGGGCGTGGATCCGCCCTACCGGCTCCTCGTGGGCGTTGGCGGGATCGGTACCGGCGTCTTCCTCTCCCTCGAGGGCGACCATCTGCTCGGGCGCAACGAGAGCAGGCCGGCTCACCTGCTCGACGTGCGCGACTACTGCAAGCTCCACATCGTCGCCCACTACGCGGCGGTGCTGCTCGGGGCCGATCCATCGGGGCGGCCGTTCCACGTCGCCCCGATCGGCAAGGTCGGCGGCGACGACGCCGGCCGGCGTCTTCTGGGGGAGATGGCAGACGTCGGCATGGACACGCGGTACGTGGAGGGGGTCGAGGATCGGCCGACGCTCTTCAGCGTCTGCTTCCAGTACCCGGATGGGGCGGGCGGGAACATCACGACGGTCGACTCAGCCGCCTCCGCGCTCGACCTCGAGGACGTCGATCGTGCCGCGCCGCTCCTCGCTTCCGGAGGAAGCAGCAGCATCGTGCTCGCGGCGCCCGAGGTCTCGCTCGAGGTCCGTCGCCATCTGTTGGAGCTCGGCACCGCCGACCGAGCCTTCCGAGCGGCCTCGTTCACCCCGTCTGAGATCTCCGAGGCGCAGGAGATGGGGATGTTCGGTCTCATCGACCTGCTGTCGCTGAACGAAGACGAGGCTGTCGCGCTCGCAGGGCTGCCGTTCGACGCCGACGACCCGCAGCCGTGCCTCGACCGATGCGCCTCCCTCCTTCGCCGATCCCAGCCCGAGATCCGCCTGCTCGTCAGCGCGGGCAGGCACGGGGCGTTCGCCTTCGCCGAAGGGTCATGGGACCGCTGCCCGGTCCCAGCCGTTCCGGTCGCGAGCACCGCCGGGGCCGGCGACGCCCTGCTATCGGGGGCGCTGTCCGCGCTCGCCGTCGGGGTGCCGCTCATCGACCCGGGCCCGCCGCGGAGGGAGATCGGCGATCGCCCGCTGACGTCTGCCCTGGATCTCGGCGTCCTGCTGGCGAGCTTCAGCGTCACGTCTCCGCACACGATCCATCCCCGGGCGGATCTCGAGACCCTCTTGGCTTTCGCCGACGGGATGGGCGTGACGTTCTCGGGGGCGCTCGGTCGAGCGGTCGGAGGACGCGCCTAGAAGAGCTCCCACTCGGGGTGCTCGCTGATCGGGTGCCGAGCGGTCTCGATCGTCGCCGTGATGAGCGCGTCGGAGTGGCGTTGCAGCAACGTCATCGGGTACTCGGGCGTCGGCTCTGAGAACAGTGCCACGCGGAGAGCCGTCTGCTTCCAAGCGCCGGTGTCGCTGTAGACGCGGACCTTCGCGGCCGAGAGGCACTCGCGCAGGCCGAGCGTGATCGACATCGGCGGGACGAACTGGTAGGCGGAGCCGAACGTCCGCTGGGCGAGGGCGAGGATCGTGTCGAGGTTGTTCTCCTGGATCCTGATGGTGGAGTCGGCCAGCTCTTCGAGCGTCACCCGGCTGTAGGGATGACGGCGGGCCTGGTTGTAGGCGACGTGCCCGTCCTGCCCCCATCCGCCGATGGTGACGTCGAGCGGACCTTCGGCGATGGCGGACCGGACCCGGTCCATCGTCGAAGGGAGCAGCCAGAACCTCTGGGACTCGGGCACGGCGAGCTCCGGTCGGATTCCGCCGTAGAAGTGCTCTTCCATGAAGGTGCGGAAGTTGTACGGGTGCATACGCGGGAGTGGTTGCCCCTGCCAGTCCAGGCACTCATCCATGTGGAACACGGTGAGGTTCACGAGCGAGGCCCCGCGCGAGTTCACCTCCTCGGTGAACGGCGCGTACCAGCATGATGGTCCACAGGGCACGATCGCTCGGGTGGGGCGTCCCTCCCCGTTGTTGGCCGCGATCAGGTCCACGAACTCCCGCGCCATCAGCCGACCCATCTCCGCGGAGTCCTCGACCAGGCGGAAGGGGACTCGCGTCTCCGCGGACGGGAGGTCCTCGGCCGGGACGCTGCACCAACGGCGAAGGCTCTCGCGGTCGACGGTCATCGCTCGAACTCGAGTGTCTCGAAGATCTCCGTGTGCGCCCTCGTGATGTACGGAGCCTGCCTGCGGAAGAGCTCCTCGTGCTCGGGGTCACTCCCTATGCGCTGCAAAGCCTCCTGTGCCTCAGCGAGCGTCGGGAACTCACGTTCCCAGATGAACGTGTGGGTCGGTTCGCGGCCCGCGTACGGTTGGTAGCGCCGTCCCTTCGGCCAATCGCTCCGCCGGCGCTCCATGGCGGCGAACTCGGCCTCCAGAGCCATGAAGCTCTCGCGATCGGCCACGGGATACCGTTGAACGAAACGCAGGATGAAGGCCATCCTCAGCCTCCTCGAGTCTCTGTCTGGCCGTAGGTCGAGTGGTACCGGTCCCACCACTTGGCGATCTCGTCCGGCGGAAGCGTTCGCGGCTCGCCCATCTGGGTCGCGAGCCACATCGACTTCGCGACGTCCTCGACCATGACGGCGGCCTTGAAGGCATCTCGCACGGTCCGATCGAATGCGAACACGCCGTGGTTCGCGAGCAGGATGGCGGGCGCTCGGGTGCGGTGCTTCATGATCCCGTTCGCGATGTTCTCGCCTCGGTTGTCCAGGTAGGGCGCACAGGGGATCTCACCGCCGAACTCGTCGGCGATGGCGGTAAGCGCGCAGGGGATCGGCCTGCCGATCGCCGCCCAGGCCGTCGCGAAGTTGGAGTGCGTGTGTACCACGCCGCCGAGCACCGGGTCTTTCCGGTAGAGCAGCAGATGGTGGACCGTGTCCACGCTCGGTTCGAGCTGCGCCGAGATCCCGTCGGGAACCGTCTCCGGCGCGGCCGGCTCGCCGGAGAGGTTCACGACCGCAAGATCGTCAGGCCCGAGCCGTTCGTAGTCGATCCCGCTCGGCTTGATCAGGACGAGCCCGCTCTCGCGGTCGATGCCGCTGGCGTTGCCGCTGTGCATGGTGACGAGACGAGCCTTGGGCAACTGTGTGTTCGCCCACCAGACCTCTTCGCGAAGATGCCTGAAGTCCATAACCCTTCCGCCCCACCTGCTCAGACGACGGGTGGATCGTGCTGCCGGCTCGGGCTCACTCGGGCTTGGCTCTCAGACCGTACCCGTACTCACCGATCCAGCGGAGCGACTCCTCCGTGCCGCCCGAAGGTTTGTACTCGAGCCCGACGAACCCCTGATAGCCGCTCGCGTCGATCTCGGCGAGGACGTGTCGGTAGTTGATCTCGCCGGTCCCCGGCTCGTGGCGATCCGGCGCGTCGGCGATCTGGTAGTGGCCGATGCGAGCCCCGAGCGAGCGCATCGTGGGCACCAGGTTCCCAGAGGTCCGCTGCAGGTGGTAGAGGTCGCACTGGAACAGCAGGTGCGGCGACGCGACGTCGTCCAGGACCCTGTTCACGAGCTGGATCGAGTCCAGGAAGAAGCCGGGGGTCTCGATCGTGTTGAGCAGCTCGATATGGAGCGTGAGTCCGGCCGAGCCCAGGCGCTCGGCCGCCGAAGCCAGGTTCTCGACGAGGCAGCGGTACTGCGTATCCCAGTCGAGCTCCTCTTTCCGGAGTCCCACGAGGCAGTTGATCTTCCGGCACTCGAGCGCATCCGCCGTCTCGAGTGCCTTCTCCACACCGGCTCGGAACTCCTCCCGCCGGCTCGGGTCGACGGCTACCCCCCGCTCTCCGGCCTGGAAGTCGCCGGCCGGCAGGTTGAACAGGTCCTGGCGCAACCCCGTCTTCTTCAGCGCGGCCCGGATGTCTTCCAGCTCGTAGTCGTAGGGGAACATGTACTCCACGGCCTCGAACCCCGCCGCGGCGGCCCGCTCGAACCGGTCGAGGAACGGAACATCGGGGAAGAGGAAGACCAGGTTTCCTGAGAACTTAGGCATGCGCGGATTCTACATGAGGTTCCCTATCGCCCCATCCGATCCATATAGGCCCTCCATCTGAACCTGCAACCCTCTGTAGGATCCGGATGAGGTGTAGGGACCAAGAGGTGCCGCCGAAGTGGGATCTTCGCGGAGAGATCCAAGAACGCCACAGATCCTCGTGCTAGCGGGCGCCTCGCAGGTTCGCTTTGCCTCAGCAACTCGCAGGTTCGCTTTGCCTCAGCAAGAAGACACCGGCTCGCGCGGGGCGCTTCCACCGTCGGCCGCTTGTCCTGGATCGTGGGATCAGACGGGTGCTGACGCCGGGCTGTCGGGTCCGTCAGCAGCCGCCGGGCGGGCCATAGGTGCCCCGTCCGATGGAAGGAGCGTCGACGGTTCCGGGATGGTCGTAGCTCGAGAGGTGAACCACGTACCACTGGCCGCGCCAGGAGATCAGCGAGAAGACGCCGAAAGAGCGGATCTGGCCATCTGCTTCATACACGAGCCTGGATCCCGGAGCGTGCCAGTATCCGACGTCATTGGAGCAGCTCCCAGGTGAGATCCACGCCCACTGCCGCGGCACGGCGACGCGCAGGAACCGGGCGTCCGCGGCCTGCGATCCCAGCAGGTCGTGCGCGGCGTGGATGTCCAGCTGGTAAGCGGCCACCAGTCGGTTCCGGTAGTCGTCCGCCGGGTTGCCGACGCTCTTGGCCTGCACGTACGCCGACAGCGGGAAGAAGGCGGGCATCGCGGACTCCACCGAGTCGGTGACGATGCCGCTCCACAGAGCGGCCATCCGCGCCCGGAACCGCGGGGTGCGGTCCCCCGGGAGGGCTCGGGTCTGGGGGAGGGTTCCCGGGTCCATCGGCTCCTTGAGGGGGGACGGACTCGGCGACGCGGTGATCGGGAGAGGTGTGGCCGGGGAAGGGACTGAGTCTGACGGTGGCGATGCGGCTCCCGTGTTGGCCGGCCGGCTCGCCACTCCACCGCAGCCGGCTAGGAGCAACACGGCCGCGCTCGAAGCGGCGACCAGCCGATGCCTCCTCGCTGTTCCTGTCCCGGTCGGTGCTCCACCAGGCACGCACCGAGTCTAGTCCGCACCCGCGGAGGCCCGCCGAACAACCAGCATCCTCAGCGCGCTCTCATACACTGGGGAGTAGGGTCGAGAGGAGTATGGCCATCGGACGGGCCCGCAGCCGAGAGACCGGTGTAGTGCCGTGACGCAGGTCGCGGGACCTGCGTCCGCGATCAGGCCGGTGTCCGGGGAGCCCCCTGGATCCCACCGTCGCCGTCCGGGGAAACATCGCCGCCCCCGGCCGGTGTGGTCGAATGTGATCGCCTGGCCGGTCCGGTACATCCGCGCCGGCCGAACCGGTGTGCGCCGCGGGCTCCGGTGTCTGCTGGTGGCCTTCCTGCTGATGTTCCCGCCCACCGCGTGGTCCTACATCTCCGCGATGCTCGCGCCCGGGAGCGCCCCGCTCAGCGCCAAGACCGTGGAGTGGATCGCGAGTCACGGTGGGCGGACGCTCGTCACCTGGGCAGAGACCTGGTGGCTGAACCACCACAAGCCGCCGGTCGGCGGGGTACCCTCCGGTGGGATCCCGACGATCGCGCAGGAAGACCCGAGCGCATCGGCGAGCCCGACCGGGCCGTCGGAGATGGTCCTTGACCATCTATTGAAGCCCGAGGACGTCGTTCCGATCGCGCGAGACCCCCTTCCGAACGAAGGCGTCTGGCAACCGCTCGGGCAGAGACTGGATGGCGTTCCGACGATGTACATCTCGTACTTCCGCCCCGACAAGATCCACACGAGCCTGGTCTCGGCCGTCGTCTGGATGGATCAGAAGCTGCTGAGTGCCCGCCTCGTGCCGGGGGTCCAGGATCCGGGCGGGCAGGGCTGGTCCTGGATGGGAGAGGTTCCGCCAGCGGCTCGGGCCGACCTGGTGGCTGCGTTCAACTCGGGCTTCTACATCAAGGACTCGGGAGGCGGTTACTACTCGGAGGGCCGGACCGTCGCCCCATTGCTGAACGGAGCAGCGTCGCTCGTCATCTACAAGAACGGCGTGGCCACTGTCGGCGCCTGGGGCCGCGACGTGTCGATGAGTTCCGACGTCCAGTCCGTGCGGCAGAACCTCACCCTGGTAGTGGACAACGGGGAACCGGTGAACGGCCTGACCGCGGACACCGGCAACACGTGGGGTGCGACCTACGGGAACACGGTTCTCGCTTGGCGCTCAGCCGTCGGCGTGACCCAGGACGGGGCGCTGCTGTTCGGGTGCGGCGACGGGCTGTCCGCCATATCGTTGGCCGACATCATGATCCGGGCCGGGGCCGTGCGGGCTATGGAGATGGACATCAATCACGTCTGGGTGACCTTCGAGTCGTTCAGGCCGGCCTTCGGGAGTCCCTACGGCGCGGTCGCGAAGAACATCCTGGCCGGGATGTGGGACCACCCCGAGCGCTTCCTCCAGATCGACGAACGGGACTTCGTGGCGATGCTGCTTCGACCCCGATCTCAGTTGCAACATGTCAGCGCGGACAATCTCGGTTCCCCGGCAACGCCCTGACCCGGCCGAGGTGGCCCCGGCCTCGTGGCCGGCTCCGGCGACGGCCGGTGATCGCGCCGATGGTAGGCTGCGCGCCGGGCCCCCAGACCGAGGGACGCGACCTTCATGACGACATCCCCACGCGCGCTCATCACGGGTATCACGGGCCAAGACGGGTCGTACTTGGCGGAGTTCCTACTCGCGCGGGGCTACGAGGTCCACGGCGTTGTCCGCAGGGCCTCGTCCTTCAACACCGATCGCATCGACCACCTCTACCGGGACCCCCACGCTGCGGGCGCGCGTCTGTTCCTTCACTACGGAGACCTCTCGGACGGGGCAGGACTTCGGGGGATCCTGGGGCGCGTGCAACCGGTGGAGGTCTACAACCTTGCGGCGCAATCCCACGTGAAGGTCTCGTTCGAGCAGCCCGAGTACACGGCCGACGTCGCCGGCGTGGGAGGGCTACGCGTGCTCGAGGCGGTTCGCGACTACGCCTCCCGAGCAGGCGTCGAGGTCCGTGTGTACCAGGCTGGGTCCTCGGAGATGTTCGGGTCTACACCGCCACCACAGAACGAACGGTCCCCGTTCCACCCGCGCAACCCATACGCCGTGGCCAAGGTCGCCGCTCACTGGTTCGGGGTGAACTACCGGGAGGCGTACGGCCTGTTCGTCTGCAACGGGATCCTCTTCAACCACGAATCGCCGCGCCGTGGAGAGACCTTCGTCACGCGGAAGGTCACGCGAGCCGTGGGAAGGATCGCCCAGGGCCTACAAGACAAGGTGTATCTTGGCAACCTCGAGGCGCGCCGGGACTGGGGATTCGCCGGCGACTACGTGGAATCGATGTGGCTCATGTTGCAGCGGGACGCCCCCGACGACTACGTGATCGCGACGGGAGAGTCACATTCGGTTCGGGAGCTGTGCGAGGAGGCGTTCTCGCGCGCTGGGCTCAGCTGGGAGGAGCACGTGGAGGTCGATCCGCGGTACATGCGCCCGGCAGAGGTCGACCACCTGAGAGGAGATCCGGGGAAAGCGCTCGAGACGCTCGGATGGCGTGCCCGGGTCGGTTTCAGTGAGCTGGTCGGCATGATGTTGGACCACGACATGGATCTGGCGCGCCAGGAGCGCGTGCTCCTCGATGCGGGCCACGAGGTTCCGCGGCGGGGAACCGCCACGCCGTGAGACGCGACGCGAGGGTCTACGTCGCCGGTCACAGAGGGTTGGTCGGCTCCGCCATCGCTCGACGTCTCGAGCGCGAAGGCTTCCAAGACCTCCTCCTGCGCACGAGGCAGGAGCTGGACCTCACGGACGGCCCGGCGGTCAGGGCGTTCTTCGAGTCCGAGCGCCCGGAGTACGTCTTCCTAGCCGCCGCCAAGGTTGGGGGGATCCTCGCCAACGACACCTACCCGGCCGACTTCATCAGGGAGAACCTTGCCATCGAGCTGAACGTCATCGATGCCGCCCACCGCTCGGGCGTCACGAAGCTGCTCTTCCTCGGCAGCTCCTGCATCTACCCTAGGCTCGCCCCCCAGCCGCTGAAGGAGGAGTACCTGCTCACCGGTCCACTCGAGCCCACCAATGAGGCCTACGCCGTGGCGAAGATCGCCGGCGTGGAGCTCGGTCGGGCCTACCGTCGACAGTTCGGAGATCGCTTCATCAGCGCGATGCCGACCAACGTCTACGGACCCGGGGACAACTTCGACCTGCAGACGAGTCACGTCCTGCCCGCGCTCCTGCGGAAGTTCCACGAGGCCAAGGTGGAGGACGCGCGGGAAGTGGTCGTGTGGGGCACCGGTGCGGCGCGCCGGGAGTTCCTTCACGTCGACGACCTCGCGGGCGCATGCATCTTCCTGATGGAGGCGTACGAGGGGCCGGAGCCGATCAACGTCGGAGTGGGGAAGGACATCTCCATCGGGGAGCTTGCAGGACTCATCGCCGACATCGTGGGCTATGGAGGCAGGCTCTCCTTCGACACGACGAAGGCGGACGGGACCCCCCGCAAGCTCCTCGACGTCTCCAAGCTGACCGCACTCGGCTGGGAGCCGAAGGTGTCGCTACGCGAGGGCATCGAGCAGACGTATCGCTGGTTCGAGGAGATGTATCCGGCACCGGCTCCCTGAACGCGGTCAGTCCCCGAGAGCTCTTCCGAGATCGGCCAGCCAGGCGTGGACCAGCGGCAGCTCGGCGGCTGGAAGGAACCCCTCGGCGGCCAACGCCTCGTAACAGTGGACCAGGTTGTCGCCAACCGCACCGCCGCCCGACCGTAGTCCGAGGTCGGCCAGCGTCTGGGTGATCCGCTGGTTGTTCAGGTAGCCGGGGATCTCGTGTTCGAAGTCCTTCAAGAGGTCGTGGCGATTGCGCTCCTGGATGACCTCGGGGGCGTGGAAGACCAGACCGGCGCCGAGTTCCCACAGACAGCGCTGCGCGACGAAGCTCCGCCAGATGTCGGTCATGCGGAACGTGCAGTGAGACGGCAGGTACATCAAGGGATGGGCCGGCGGCCACCACCATGTCGACTGGCTGTTGAAGGGACACCATGAGCCGGGCGGCAACCAGACGCTCGGGCCAGGGTCGAACGTGAAGGCCCGGTCCATGATGAGGCGCCAGACGGCGTCGACGTCGGGGGAGTTGTCGGAGAGACCCTGTTGTATCGGGGCGTCGAACCGCTCTCGGGGGTCGCCGTCGGCGAGGATCCGGGGGGGCGGGTAGGAGACGAGTTCGAGCGGGAACCCCCTCGGCCAGATCGGTCGATCGGTGAACATCCGAAAGACGTTCACCCAGCGGCTGGGAGCGACACGTTGCGCGTCGGAACTCATCTCGCGCATGTGCCAGGCATCGGTCGGGGCGTTGTCGTCGTCGGTCTCGTAGATGCACGAGGCCTCGCGTGAGAGCGCGAGCAGGTATCCGAGGTTCTTCCGCGAGTAGTGACCGGTCGGAAGCAGGCGCGCGAGCGCGAACGGCAAACGGTACTGCTCCTCGAGGGTGACCAGCTCCGTCCCGGGTTGCTCGTACCGTCTGGGCCCCCTCTCGTCACCGATGATGAGCAGGGTGGCTCCGAGCTCGTCCAGCCGATCGGTCAGCGTTCGGACGGCGTGGGTCGGCCCCCGGATCGTCGTGATGACGGCGGTCAGCCCGTCCGCCACGCCGGCCCTTCTTCCCGTGACCCGGCGCGCAGTTTCCAGAGGTTGCGGAGCGCCTCGCCTATGGACCCGGAAGCGATGTGATCGTTCGTGCTGCGGTAGTTGATGGGAACCTCGGTCCATCGCGCGTTCCGAAGCATGTACTTGATCTCGGTTTGGAAGAAGTTCGCGCGACTCCGGACGCCGCGGCGCAGGACGTGCGCCATGGCACGCCGGGAGAACATCTCGAAGCCACTGGTCATGTCGCGCATCCGGGTTCCTAGCACGACTTGGGCGAGGATAGATCCGCTCCGGCTCACCAGGCGCCGTCGAAGGCTTCCCGTGTGCGAGCCACCCTCTATGAAGCGGCAGCCGGCCACGTAGTCGTATCCGTGGCCGATCAGGTCGATGTACCGAGGGATCTCCTCCGGCAGATGGCTCATCCCGCCGTCCATCTCCAGGATCCACTCGGCTCCTGCTTCGAAGGCCTCACGGTAGCCGCGGAAGTACGCGTCCATCACCGAGCGGTTCTCGGGGGCCCACACCAGTCGGACCCGCGGGTCTCGCAGACTGAACGCCTTGACCTTCTCGCGGGTGTGGTCGTGGCTAGCCGTATCCAGAACGCAGAACACGATGTCGTCGGCGCACAGTTGTGCTGCCACCCGTGTCAGGAAGTCGGTGATCGTCGCCTCTTCGCTGGCGAGCGGCACGACGACGGCCAGGCGCACTCGGTGGCGCGGGCCGGGCTGCGCGGGGGAACCCCTGTCGATGTCGTCCATGGGTGAGGGCCTGTGGGAACTGTGGCGGGCAAGGCCGCGGATCTCGCTACGAGTCTACGCGGCCCCCGGTGCCCGTGGCGACGTTGGTCTGGTGGAGGAGGACGAGGCAATATCCGAACCTCTTCGATCTTCGTGCCCCGCTCTTCCGGCTCCGGCGGCTGGCTGCACGGTCGCCTCAACAGCGTCGGACGGTGACGGCCCCTCCCGGTGCGGGTGGTCGAGCAGGTGGGGGCTGCTCAACTCCGAGGCAAGTGGCCCTCAAGAGAGCCACTCGAACGACTCGTGGACGAGCGGCTCATCCGGATGCTTCCTCTGCTCCTTCCGTTCCGCGTACTGGGCCGCTTCCTTGAAGAACGACGTGGGCTCGAAGGATGCCTCGGGCGGAAGGACACCGCGAGCGGGAACCTCACCCCTCAAGATGCGGACGGCGGCGACGGTGAAGGGGATCGTCGTCGATTCGAGGAGAGGATCCGGCCGGCACGTGAGGCGCGCCTGCCGGCGATCCTTCCATCCGATCGCGACGAGCGACATGCTCCAGCCCTCCGCACCTGCGGTCAGGTCCGTCGTGCCCAGCCAGCGGCCGGGGTCGGTCGCGATCGCTCCAAGGAACGACCTCGTCGCTTCGGTGATGGTCCGCTCGCCGCGTGAGATCGCCTCGGCCTCGCCGAGAAGTAGCTGGGCCGCCGGGGGCGGGGAGACGCCCAACACGCTCCGGACGCTCTGCACGCCCGGCAGGTACCGGGGGAGCGTGATCGGCTCCGGCATGGCTACCGGATGGGCGGACACGGTTCCGCCTTGCGGCAGCGTGATCTCGACCGGATCGTGCAGCGGCTCGACCTCCATCCACCGCCCGTCGTGGTAGACGCGGACCGGTCCGCTCACGATCTGAAGGACGAGCTGCCACGACGGGTCGACGCGCCCGGACGCGCGCAACCCGTCGATGGCCTCGACGAGCAACTGATCTGGTAGTGCCAGGTGGAAGCGGAACTCGACCTCCTCCACGCGGTCGAACCGCCGGCTCGCGTGCACGCCGAGGAGGTTGTCGAAGCCCGGATCGAAACCGATGCCCACCACGGCCACGATGCCTCGATCCCTCGCCATGGGGTCCAGCTCGAGTTGCTTCTCGGCTGTCCGTCCGTCGGCTCCGAGGTCGCAGTAGTTCGTGCCCGCGGCGTTGACGACGATGTCATGGTCCGTCGCCACGGAGGCCAGGTCGGGTTCGTCGCGGATGTCGACCTGAACCGATCTGGCCTTCTCGCCGATCTCCGAGGCCACGCGGGTGAGCGCGTCTCGACTGCGTCCGGCGATGGCGACCTCGGAGACGATCTCCGAGCGCGCCAGGTGTTGGGCTGCCACCGAGCCGAACCGGCCCGATCCTCCGAGGAGAAGAACCCGCACGAGCACCTCCCGAAGCTGGCGCGTCTCGGCCATCTTCCTGCCATTCCCGGCCAGGGCGCGAGTCGCCTGCCAGCTTCCGGTCGGCTCGAGCAGGCCCACCAGCGGAGGTGGACGGGACACTATTGGAAGAGCGCCGACCAGCTCAAACGGCTTCGGCGGATCGTGAGACGCAGCGACTAGATGCCGACGTCGATCGGCGTCTCCGGGTAACGACCGGTGAGTATGGGCGGCAGCAGCTCTCCGAGCCGCCTCGGAGCCAGGGTGTCCTGCCACTCCCGTATCTCGTCGATGCTGAGCCACCGGGCACCGATGAAGTAGGCGCCCTCGGATCCACTCGGTCGGATTTCGCCCTCGGCGAAGGCCTCACGCAGGCGCGCCGCGAGGAACGTCTCGTGTTGTTCAATCGCGCGGCCGCCCCATGTGAACCTGTGGGTCCGCGTCCAGATTGGTCCCTCGAGTCTCAGACCCGCGCGAGCGGGCACAAGCTCCTCCGCGAGCTCTCGCCGGGCCGCCTGTTCCACGGTCTCACCGGGCTCGACGCCGCCACCCGGCATGTACCACACCGCGCGGCCATCGTCCGGGTCTCGCGACCCTAACAGCAGCACCCGATGGTCGGGCGCGATGAGGATGATCCGGACGGACCGGCGGACGACGACATCGGCAGACATCGACCCCATCCTGACATGGCTGTTTCCTGCCAACCAGTTCCGCCGGAGGGAGATACCTCGCCCCGTCTCTTCGGATGCCCTGTGTTGGCGCACACTAGCGAACGCCCAGCGGGAGGGTACTGGAGAACCCCCGACCAGCTAAGGTGGCGCGTGTCGAATGTCGGGAGCCGTTCGCCTCTCTGTTCCCGGGCTCTTCCGTCAGAGCCGCTTCGCGGAGGCGGACGGGAATCGAACCCGCCTGAGAGCTCTCGCCCTCACACCGGTTTTGAAGACCGGGGGGCCCACCAGGCGCCCTGACGCCTCCACGATCGAGGATACCCCTCTCGCCCCAGGCGTCCCTGCGAACGCCACCCGCCTCTGCGGCGTAAGCTGCTCCCGAGGTGGGATGAGCGCCAGGGGGTGGTGCGGATGTCAGCGGTGACGGAGCACCTGAAGAAGCGCCGCGTTGCGTTCGAGGAGATCTCGCACGAGCGCGCCTACACGTCGATCGCCGAGGCCAGGGCCATGGGGATCGCAGCCGACGAGGTGTTGAAGACGCTCGTGCTGAAGACCGGAGGCGGCCACGCGATCGCGGTGGTGCCGGGCTCGCGCCGGCTCGACGTGAAGGCCTTCCAGAAAGCCGCCGGCGACAAGCATGCGCGCCTCGCGACCGAGGAGGAGCTACAGGCCGTTTTCCCCGGGTATGAGCTAGGGGCGTTCCCGCCGATCGCGGGACTGCTCGGCGTTCCCGCGTTCGTCGACCCCGAGGTCCTCGAGCACGAGACGGTCGTCTTCGCGGCCGGCACCCAGGCTGAGTCGGTGAAGGCGAAGAGCAAGGATCTGTTCTCCGGGAAGGGCGTCCAGGTCGTCCACATAACCCGCGAGATGGAGGAACCGCCCGAGCAGTTCCTGAGGTAGGCCTCGGGAACCCTGCGGCGGTAGGTTCGGGGAGTGCAGACCCGTCGTTTCGGCCGGACCGGCCACATGAGCACGGTCGCCATCTTCGGCGCGGCCGCCTTCTGGGAGGTCTCCCAGGCCCAGGCCGACGCCGCGATGGCGCGCGTGATCGATGCGGGTGTGAACCACATCGACGTGGCGCCCTCCTACGGTCATGCGGAGGAGCGGCTGGGCCCGTGGCTCGGACGCCCCGAGATCCGCGAGCGGTTCTTCCTCGGCTGCAAGACGATGGAGCGGACGAAGGAGGGCGCAGCCGCCGAGCTCCGTCGTTCGCTCGAGCTGCTCGGCGCCGACCGGTTCGATCTGTACCAGATCCACGCCGTCACCTCGCTGGACGAGCTCGACGAGGCGACCCGCGCCGGCGGAGCGATCGAGGCGCTGCTCGAGGCGCGCGAGGCCGGGCTCACGCGATGGCTAGGCATCACCGGCCACGGCGTCGACGCGCCGGCGCTCTTCCTCGAGGCGCTGCGCCGGGTCGAGTTCGACAGCGTGCTCTTCCCCATGAACTTCGTGCAGATGGCGAACCCGTACTTCCGGGAGAATGCCGAGGAGCTCGTCCGCGTGTGCGACGAGCGCGACGTCGGCACGATGATCATCAAGTCGATAGCGCGCGGGCCGTGGGGCGGCCACCCGGAGACGCACACCACCTGGTACCGGCCGTTCACCGAACCCGCAGACATCCGCCGCGCTGTCAACTTCGTGCTGTCGCACGACGTCACCGGCCTGTGCACCGCTGGCGACACGACCCTGTTGCCGCTCGTGCTCGAGGCGTGCGAGCGCTTCAGCCCGATGACCACTGAGGAGCGCGAGGCGTTGATCCGCGAGGGCGCGGGCTACGAGCCGCTGTTCGCGTAGCGACCCTCGGCATCCCCGTCGGGAACCTCCTCGGAACTCGCAGGTCGACCGTCGGATTCCGTCGGTAGGGTTCGCTAGCATCGGGGTCGTGGAAGCGGCGTTCTTCGACCTGGACAAGACGATCATCTCCAAGTCGAGCTCGCTCGCGCTGTCGCGCCCGATGTACCGGGCGGGGATGGTGTCGCGCTCGCAGATGCTGCGCGGGGCCTACGCCCAGCTCGTCTACCTGCTCGTCGGGGCCGACGAGAAGAAGATGGAGCGCCTGAGGGAGGGCATGCTCGCCCTCACGAAGGGCTGGGAGCGCCGCCAGGTCGAGCAGCTCGTGGAGGACGTGATCATCGACGTGATCGACCCGTTCGTGTATCAGGAAGCGCTCGACCTCATGGCACTGCACCGCTCCGAGCGCAGGCGGATCTACATCGTGTCCTCTTCGCCGGAGGAGGTCGTTCGCCCGCTCGCGCGCCACTTCGGCGTCGCGGGCGTCATCGCGACACGCGCGAAGGTGGTCGACGGCAGGTACACGGGCGAGCTCGACTTCTACTGCGTCGGCGAGGGGAAGGCCCAGGCGATCCGCGGCCTCGCCGAGCGGGTCGGCGTCGACCTGGAGAGGTCGTACGCATACTCGGACTCGGTCTCGGACCTGCCGATGCTCGAGGCCGTCGGCCATCCGGTCGCGGTGAACCCCGACAAGGACCTGCGCAAAGAAGCCGAGGCCCGCGGTTGGGATATCCGTGAGTTCCGCCGGCCCGTACGTCTGCGCACGCGGATCGCGACCGTCGCGTCCAAGCCGAGGAACCAAGTGGTCGCGGGCGTCGCGGGGGCGGCCGCCGTGGCGGTCGTGTTCGGCTGGGTGGTCCTGCGCTCACACCTCGCCCCGCGGCACCACGACACCGGCTGAGCTCGGGTCGCGCGCCCGAAGAGGGCGGACTAGGATGCCGTTGGTCGCCTCCGGGCGACCGCGAAGGGAGCAGAAACCCACGCGCGTCGTGCCGCGGGAGGCATGCTCGAGGGCTCGCGGGCGTGAGCCGGCGGGTCACCGAGCAAGTGCAGACAGCGCATGTTCGCTGCTCCCTTCGCGCTTCCCCGGTCGGCGCCGGTCGGCTCCGCGTGCCTAGCGGGCGACCTTGGCGGAGGGGTGTTGTAGGCGGGTCGCCAGTCGCTCGGCGCGACCGAGAGCCTCGTCGAGCCGACCGGCTTGGACGGAGCCGATGATCGCCCGAAGCTCGCTCTCGACGCTCCTCCCGAGCTTGCCGGAGCCGGACCTGACGAGGGGGTCGAGACGCCCGACGATCTCTCTCAGCCCGTCGGCGGCGGAGGGCACCTCGACCGGTGTGTCTGCCCCCGCCGCCGGCAGACGCCGGCGCCGCCACTCTTCGAGATGGATGACCTGACCCACGCCTCGAAGCGTAGACGCGGGGTCCGACATCGCAAGCATCCGCGGTCCCCGCCGTCCGCGACAGGCGCGGGGGTGCCATGATCCAAGGTCGGGGGTCCCCCGCGCTTGCTCGTTCATCCTCCGGCCACGCGCATCTGTCACTCTCACGACCTAGACGGAAATCGGCCGCTCTGGCGATTGCTCCCGTGGTGCCGTTCGCCTAGTCTTCGCGCTGCACGGCATGCCGCCGCGCGCTCCCCCAGTACCTCTCCCTCGCTTCCCCGTGGTCGGCGTTTCCGCGTGGATGCGCGCGCGACGGAGTGGACATGGAAGACGTGGCGAGGATCGTGCTGGGGCTCGAGGAGCACGCGGTGGCCGAGGAGGTCATGCACTTCCTCGACCGCACCGGCCGAACACGCATCGTGGCGACGGCATCGGACGAACGTCAGCTGGCGGAGGCCATCCGCCAGCTCGAGCCCGATGCGGTCGTGGCGTCTCCGGCGCTGGTCGACGTTTCGGAGCCCTCGAGTGGCAGCGTGCTGCTCACGATCGACTCGTCCGAGTCGGTGCAGTCGCTCCGGCGGGCGCTCAGGGCAGGGGCGCGCGGGTTCTACCTCTGGCCGGCCGAGCGGGACGAGCTCGCGGACGCAGCAGCCCGAACGCTGCAGCTGAGCGAGACCGCCCGACAGCTCGCGACCGTGATCGCGGTCTGGGGGCCGCGGGGCGGGAGCGGCGCGACCTTCCTCGCCACGCATCTCGCGGCCGCGCTCGCCCGGCGCGAGTGCGACTGCGTCCTCGTCGACCTGGATCTGACGTTCGGGGATGTCGCCGTGGTGTGCGGGATCTCGGTCGAGGAGACGTTCCGTTCGATCGCGGATCTCGCGCCGGTCGCGGACGAGCTGCCGCCCGGACGTGTGGACGAGGTGCTCTGGCGCCACCCGAGCGGGTTCCGAGTGCTGTTCGCGCCAGCAGATGTCGCCGCCTCGGAGCAGGTGCGGCCGGTGGACGTGCGGGCGTCGATCCACGCCGTTCGCCGTGCGTGCGACTTCGTCGTGCTCGATCTTACGCGTTCGCTCGAGGGGGCGGCGCGGGTGGCCCTGGACGTCGCCGACCAAGTGGTCGTTGTCCTGCAACTCGACGTCCGGTCGTTCCGGGCTGCGAAGCGCGCGATCGCAGCGATGGGGATCGAGGAGCGGTGCGTGTTCGTCGTCAACCGCGCGACACGCTCCGAGGTCACGCCCGCGGACATCGAGCGGGTCTTCGGTAGGCCGGCCGTCGTGGTGATCCCGGTGGACCGGAACGTTCGCACCGCGCAGGATCGGGGGCAGCTGCTCCCCAAGCGAGGCCGCACGGGACGAGCGGTGGACCGGCTGGCAAGACACCTGATGGAGACATCGGGGTGACGCGTTCCGACGCGCTCGCCCAGGTTCGCCGTGGGCTGCACGAGAGGCTCTTGGCGCGGGTGGACGTTCGGGGCCTAGAGCAGGTGCCGGGGGCGGAGCGACGTCTGCGCGTGCGTGAGGAAGCGCTGCAGATCCTCCGGGAGGAGGGACACATCCTCCCGCAGAGCGCGCTCGCGAGGGTGGTCAACGAGGTTTCGGATGCGGTCGTCGGGCTCGGACCGATTGAGTTCCTGCTGAAGGACCCTGACGTCACCGAGATCATGGTGAACGGGGCCGACGACGTCTACGTGGAGCGGAAGGGGCGGATCGAGAGGGTGGCGGATGGTCTATTCGAGGGGGAGGAGGCCGTCCTCCACGTGATCGACCGGATCGTTGCCCCGCTTGGCCTTCGGGTCGATGGATCGTCACCTTGGGTGGACGCGCGACTGTCAGACGGCAGCCGGGTGCACGCGATCGTCCCGCCCCTTTCGCTCTGCGGTCCCACGCTCAACATCCGTAAGTTCTCGCCGGTGCCCTTCACGCCGAACGATCTCCTTGCACGGCGCACGCTCGGGCGGCGGATGCTCATGTTCCTCACGGCTTGTGTGCGAGGCCGCGCGAACATCGTCGTCTCCGGCGGTGCGAGCTCGGGGAAGACGACCCTCCTCGGCGCCCTCTCGGCCTTCGTCCCGGATGAGGAGCGGCTCATCACGATCGAGGACGCGGCGGAGCTGCGTCTGGCCAAACCGCATGTGATCGGCCTCGAAGCCCGGCCGCCGAACGTCGAGGGCAAGGGCGAGGTCACCGTCCGCGACCTCGTCCGCAACGCGCTGCGGATGCGCCCGGATCGGATCATCGTCGGCGAGGTTCGCGGCGGCGAGGCACTGGACATGCTCCAGGCGATGAACACCGGGCACGACGGGTCGCTCTCGACCGCTCATGCCAACTCCCCGCGGCACCTGCTGTGGCGTCTCGAGACGATGGCATTGATGTCGGATGTGGACCTTCCGGCCGCCCATGTGCGGGAGCAGGTCGCCGCGGCGATCGACGTCGTCGTGCATATGGCGCGTCTGCGAGACGGCAGGCGGGTGGTGTTCGAGGTCGCGGTCGTCGAGGGTCTTCGGGACGGTGATCCGGTCGTCACGGAGGTCTTCGGCTTCCGGCCGCAGCTCGGACCACGCGGCTCGTTCGTCTCGACCGGTGAGGTGCCCGCGCTCGCACGCGTGCTGTCCGAGCGCGGAGAGGTGATGCCCGACGAGTTGTTCCAGCTCGGCCCGGACCGCGTCGTGGGAGAGGGGCCATGAGTGCGGGACCGCTTGCGGCGATCCTCGCGACCATCTCCGGACTGTTCGTCGCCTCCGCGATCGAGGAGAGGGGGCGGTCGGTCATCCTGATACGGGCCGGTCTCGCCGCGCGTTCACCTCGGGTACCTCGGGGGTTGCGCGCGCGCACGGGTGGTTCGACGGCATCCCCCGTGTTCCGGGTACTCGCGATCGCCGGCGGGATCGGCCTGGGGAGCGTCGTTGCAGGAACGCCGGGGGCTGTGGCCGGCGCTGTCGCCGGTGTCGCCCTGCCGATCACGGCGCGACGGCGGGCCGCCGCGCGCTGGACCGAACGGGCGGAGTCACAACTCGCCGGGGTGGTGGCCACCATCGCGGACGGGCTTCGGTCTGGACGGTCACTGACGCAGGCGATCGCGTTCGCGGCCGACGAGGCGGAGGCGCCGCTCGGGCCGGCTCTGCGCGAAGTGGTCGATCGCACAGCGCTCGGCGTACCGCTCGCGGATTCGCTGGGGCGGCTGACGGAGACTCTACCGGGTCCCGACGTGCGCATCGCGGTCGGCGTCCTGCGCCTGCACCACCGGACCGGCGGCGATCTGCCGTCGGTGCTCGATCAGCTCGCCCGGACGCTACGAGAACGGCGTGCCGCGGCGCGCGAGGTGCGTTCGCTCACCGCACAAGCGCGGCTGTCGGGGGCCATCCTCGGGTTCCTGCCGATCGGCTTCTTCCTCTTCCTCTCGGCGACCTCGCGCGGCGACATCGCTGCCGCTTACCACTCGACGACCGGCGCGGTTGCGATCGGGTTGGGACTGGTGATGCAGGCGGCCGCCTTCGCGTGGATAAGGCAACTGCTGCGGGTGCGCGCTTGATCGAGCGCACGCTCGCGGCCGCGCTCGCCGCGGCTTCCACCGTCGTGGCACTCACGGCCGTGTCGACCCGAACCGACGGCGGACCGCTCGCTCGTCTCGGGTCGACCGCCGGTGTGCCTCGGCATCGCCGGCGGTACCGCCTGCCGTCGCTCTGGCCGCTCACCGCTCGTCTGGGCCGCACCCGTTCGGTCTCCCGACTACCGGGTCGCGACCATCTGGGACGCCGACTGGTGCTTGCCGGATCGTCACGTTCGATCGACGATCTGATGGGGGCAAAGGTGTTGGTCGCGATCGGCGCCGGCGGCGTTGCGTTGCTCGCTCCCGGCCTGGGTCTGCTGCTGGTGCCCCTCCTCGTGGCGACCGGGTTCCGGACCCCGGACCTCGTGGTTGCCGCCGAGGCGCGCCGACGCGTCGAGGCGGCGAACCGGGAGCTGCCGCAGCTCCTCGACCTGCTGGCCGCCGCCTCATCCGCCGGACTGTCGGGGCAGCTCGCGCTCCGCAACGCCGTCTCGGCCACCGAGGGCCCGCTCGCCGACGAGCTCGGCACGGCGCTCCGGGCGGTCGACCTCGGAGCCCGCTGGCGTGATGAGCTCCGCGCGGTCGCAGACCGGATCGGGCTCCCCGATCTGCGTCGAGCGGTCGCTGCCCTAACCCGCTCGGGATCGCTCGGCACCTCGCTCGCTGAGTCGATGACGCAACTCGCGGCGGAGGTGCGCGAGGAACGTCGTGCAGCGCTCTCGGAGCGCGCCCGCAAGGCGCCGGTGAAGATGCTGTTCCCACTCGTGTTCCTCGTCCTCCCCGCCTTCCTCCTCCTCACGGTGGTGCCCGTGTTGCTCACCACCCTGCAGTCGATCCGCTGAGAGGAGGTGAACCAGTGCTGCTTTCGCTCTACGTGCGTCTGCGCACGCGGCTCCAGGAGGAGTTGGCCCAGACGACCGCCGAGTACGCGCTCGTGATCCTGGCCGCGGCAGCCGTGGCGGTCGTCCTCATCACCTGGGCGCGGTCGTCCGGCAAGCTGCCGAGCTTCTTCGACAACATCATCGACCAGGTGGCGGGGGGTGCGCAGTAGCGGCATCCGGTGCCGGGAGGGCGGCTCGGCCGTGGTCGAGTTCGCACTCGTCCTACCGATGCTGCTGCTCCTGGCGCTCGCGTTCGTCCAGGTCGGGTTGCTCGCCCGGGATGAGCTGCTGCTCCTGCAAGCCGCGCGCGCCGGGGCGCGCGCGGCTGCCGTCGATCCCGACGACACGCTGGTGCGCGACACGGCGATCCGATCGGCGCCCGGCCTCGATCCCGATCGGGTTGCCATCGACGTTCGTCGGCCCGGGGAAAGAGGGCAGCCCGTGACGGTTACGGTCACGTACGACGCACCGGTACGGGTCCCGATGGCGGGATGGCTGTTCCCGCCACAGGTCGAGCTGCGGGCGGAGGCGACGATGCGTCAGGAGTACCCGTGAGCGGGGAACGCGGATCGGCGTCGCTGGTGGCCGTGGCCATCGTCGCGATGGCGACGGTACTCGCGCTCGGGGCGGCAGATCTCGCCGAAGTCCTCATCGCCGAGTCGCGGGCGCAAACCGCGGCCGACGCGGCCGCCCTGGCGGCGGCGCAGGAGCTCGCGATCCCATCGGGACGGGATCCGGCGGAGGTCGCAGCGGAGTACGTCGCCCGCAACGACGGCGACCTCCTCGAGTGCTCCTGCGCGCGGGGGGCCTTCGAGGCGACCGTTCGCGTGCGACTGGACGCGGGAACCCTGTTCCTGCTCGGCGAAGCACGTGCGGTCGAAGCGGAGGCGCGAGCCGTGGTCGACATGGGCCCACCGGCGTGACCCGGTCGCCCCCTCGGGGGATGTCCGAACGGCGGACCGTCCGAACCGGACGTTGGGCGTACAATCCCCGCACGGTGCAGAACCCGCGGATGGAGACGAGACGCAGGCGATCCCTCTTGGGGGTCGTCGACTACACGCTCGCCAAGCGCGCGCTCCTCCGGGAAGTGAGGCTCGGCCTAAGGTCCTGGGCGGACGTCTGCGACGCGCACCCCGAGCTGATGCGCGCCGCCAAGCACGTCGGCGAGCCGATCCGTCGCGACTGCCCGGTCTGCGGCAGGGACAAGCTGGTCTTGCTGGCCTACGTCTACGGCGACGGTCTGAGAGCGGACAACGGCCGCGTCTGGCCGCTCGACAGGGGCCTTTCGATCGCGGCGGACCGTCCCGGCTCCTGCTGCTATGTGGTCGAGGTGTGCCGCGCCTGTCAGTGGAACCACCTGTCCGAGGCGTTCGTCGCCCGGGCGGTCTGACCCGAACCTCCACAGGAACCGCATGGCTCCGGGAGCCATCGCATCCCCCGAGAAGCGCAGCTCGTCGGTAGGATGAAGCGGTCTTGGCGGTAGACACCGCATCCCGGAGGGCCCCGAAGGGCCCGAGGCACGCCCCCCGACAACGGAAGAAGCGACGGAAGGGCTTCTTCCGACGGTTCTGGTGGGTGTTCGTCGCCGTTCCCCTACTCGGCGTCCTGGGTGTGCTCGGAACCCTCTACTACGTCTACGCGCACCTGGAGCTGCCCTCGACGCCACCGCCGCTTCAGACGACCTACATCTACGACAGCCAGGGGCACGTCGTGGCGCAACTCCACGCCTCGGTCGACCGGACGATCGTTCCGCTCAGCCAGATCCCGGAGAGCCTCCGGAACGCGGTCGTCGCCACCGAGGACCGGCGCTTCTACACGAACCCGGGCTTCGACCCGATCGGCATCCTCCGTGCGGCGTGGGACGACGTGATCGCTCACAAAGTGGTGCAGGGCGCTTCCACCATCACCCAACAGCTCGTGAAGAACGTCTACGCGGGCAAGTACGTCACCGATCCGAAGACCGGCGAGACCACCTACGTCATCCCACCCCGCACGTTCGAGCAGAAGGTGCGAGAGGTCCTGCTCGCGGTCAAGCTCAGCCAGACCTACTCGAAGGACGAGATCCTCGCGAAGTACCTCAACACGGTCTACCTGGGACACGGCGCGTACGGCGTGCAGGCCGCGGCGCAAACCTACTGGAACGAGAACGCATCGGATCTCACGGCCCTCCAGTCGGCCACGCTCGCAGGGCTGATCGCGAACCCGTCGGTGTTCGACCCTATCGACCACCCCGCCGACGCGAAGATCCGTCGGGACTACGCTCTCGACCGCATGGTCGCCGACGGCTACTTGACCGCCGACCGTGCGGCGACACTCAAAGAGCAGCCGGTCAAGACCACCGGGACCGGTAACACGACGCAGTTCCCGCCGAAGCTCGGCTTCTACCTCGACTACACGCGGCGTGCCCTGTTCGAAAAGTACGACGAAGCGACGGTGCTCGGCGGCGGTCTCCACGTCACGACGGGCCTCGACCAGGCCATGCAGCGCGCCGCCGCGCAGGCCGTGGATGCCAGGCTGAGCACGCCCGGCGACCCCGCGGCGGCACTCGTCGCGATCGACCCCTCGACCGGCGAGGTCCGCGCGATGTACGGGGGGAACAACTGGCAGAAGTCACAGGTGAACCTCGCCACGGGCCAGGGCGGTACCGGACGTCAGGCCGGGTCGGCGTTCAAGCCGTTCACGCTCACCGCCGCGATGGAGGACCACATCTCGCTCTCGTCGCGCTGGTACGGTCCGGGGACGATCACGATCCGGGACCCCGCCTGCTACACGAACGGTCAGCCGTGGACGCTCTCGAACGCGAGCGACGAGGAGAGCGGCACGTTCACCCTGCGCGAGGCCACCTGGCATTCGGTCAACACCATCTTCGCGCAGGTAGCGTCGCAGATCGGGCCCGACGCGATCGTCGACGTCGCCCACCGGATGGGCATCACGTCGCCCCTCGAGCCCGTGTGCTCGATCACGCTCGGCACGCAGGCCGTCACGCCGCTCGAGATGACGAACGCCTACGCGACCCTGGCCGCTCAGGGCGTGCGGCGCTGGGCCACCCCGATCCACCAGGTGGACGACGCGACCGGCCAGGTGATCCCCTGGAACAACGGCGGGGGCAAGCAGGTTGTGGCCGCGAATGACGCGAACCTGGTGACCGACGCCCTCCAGGGCGTCATCACGAGCGGCACCGGCACGAATGCGAACATCGGGCGCCCGGCCGCCGGCAAGACCGGAACGGCGCAGAACTACGTCGACGCGTGGTTCTGCGGATACACGCCGCAGCTCGCGACGTGCGTCTGGGTGGGCTATCCGAAGGAGGAGATCCCACTCCAGAACGTCGAGGGCTTCTCGGCCGTCTACGGAGGGACGATCCCGGCCCTCATCTGGCACGACTTCATGCTTAAGGCCACGGCGGGGATGCGCGTCGTCGACTTCCCGACGCCCTCGTACTCGGGCTACACGGGCGGGCCGATCACGCCGGTTCCGTCACCGGCGCCGTCGAAGAGCCCGAAGCCGTCGCCGTCACCCAGTCCGAGCCCGTCACTCAGTCCGAGCCCGTCACCTTCGCCGTCGCCCTCGCCGTCGCCCTCGCCGTCGCCCTCGCCGAGCGGGTCGCCCACGCCGCGCCCGACGGTGAACATTGCCAGGCACCACAGGCGCTGTTGAGCTGAACTCCCGGGGTGTGTGGGCCGCTACGCCTCTTCGACGGCGAACTCGCGCTGCGCCGGCACGGACTCGAGCGGGAGCGTCGCGAACACCGTGGTTCCCCTCCCCGGCGTGGAATGCACCATGAACGTCCCGTTGGCGAGCTCCACGCGCTCGCGCATCGACGCCAGCCCGACCCTCCCCATCCGCAGGTACTCGCGCGACTGTGCGGGATCGAACCCGACGCCGTCGTCGGCGGCTTCGATCCGTATCTGTCCTCCTATGGTCTCGACCGTCAGGCCCACACGGCCGGCCTTCGAGTGCTTGCCGACGTTGGAGAGCGCCTCCTGCACGATGCGGTAGGCAAGCGTCTGGAGGTCCTGCGGGATCTCGACGCTCACGTCGCTGGTGAACTCGGTCGCGACACCGCTCTCACGACCGAACCTGTCGAGGGTCTCGCGGAGGGCAGGCACGAGGCCGCGCTCCTCCAGGAGGGGCGGCCGCAGGCCCGACATCAGCCGCCGCAGGTTGTCGGCCTCCTCAGAGAGCTCCTTGCGGACCTTGGAGAGTATCTCGATACCCTCCTCTGTCTCCCCGGCCCTCAGCATGAGCAGCACGGCTTCCAACGAGAGCGACGCGGCCGACACCCCTTGGACCGGGCCGTCGTGGAGGTCGCGCGCGATGCGGTTCCGCTCACCCTCGATCGCGGCGTTCGTCCTGCGCATGATCCGGGTGCGGTCCTCGTCGCGGTCCTGCAGGAACTTGAACAGCGAACGGATCGTCTGGTCCGCGACGCGCGCGGCCGTCACGTCGCGGACGAGCAACAGGCGCCTCGGCGGATCGCCGCGGATCTCGGATGTGCGGGTCTCCAGGTGGATCGCCTGACCCTCGCGGAAGAGCTGTCCCTGCCCCGTGTGCGGAAGCGACGCGAAGGACTCATCAGCCCTGATCGCCGTGGCCAGCGCGGTCCACCGCTGCCCCTCGACCATGCTCTGAGGGAGCTCCAGCATCTGACAGAAGGCCTCGTTCGCGCGGACGATCACGTCCTTGTGGTCGAGCTCGACTATCCCGTCGACCGCAGCCTCGAACACTAGGCGCAGGCGCTCCTCGGACTCACGGAGCGTCTCGTTCGCGCGCTGGAGCCGAGTGAGCGCCTTGTCCGTCTCGTGGAGCGCAGCCTCTTTCTGATCGAGCGCCTCCTGTACGGCCAGGGTCGCGTGCGTGCCACGCACCTGATTCACGAGGATGCGGATCGCAACGGCCGCGCCGAGCATGCCGATCAGGCCGGTCGCCTCGAGCGTGCCCACCCGGCGGTGGATCTCCATGTTCGCGATGAGGCCGAGGGCAGTGCACGCCGTCGCGACGGAGGCCGTCGTGAGCAGGGGTCGCCCATACCGGGTCGGACGCACCATGGGCACGCCGGTGCGCCGTCGGGGAAGCAGCAGCACGAGACCGGCGAGCGCAAGCGACCCCACAGCGAGGGGCAGGTCGATCGCGATCTGGCCGGCGACGTACGTGCCCTGCACCCATTGCTGCGCGAACACGATGATCGATCCCGTGAACGAGCCGATCACGACGAACATCCCGATGTGCGTGGGCAGGGGAGCCCAGAGCGTCAGGGCGCCGTAGGCGGAGAACGCAGAGGCGCAGGCCACTGCGAACACGCCGCTCGAGATCGCCTCGGCTGCCCCGGCCCCGTTCGGACGGATGGACAGGTACAGGATCGCGGCGAGGGCCACGGAGATCAGCGCGACGTCGGCGTAGATCTCGCGGCGCTCTTCCCTCGGGAAGTGGTCGCGGTACTCGAACCTGATCGGCGCCAGGAACAACACCGCGGCGGGCAGGAAGACCAGGTCGTAGGCGGTGGGCCGATACTCGGGGGCCCCCGTGAGATCGTGGATCAGGAACAGCCCGTTGACGAGCGCGAGGGCCAGGACCGCGAGTCCCAGCCACGGGGCACTCTGCCAGGTACCCCGGCGCCCGAGGACCGAGAAGATCGCGATCGCCGACAGGAGGCAGGCGCCGAACACGAGCCCGTCGGACAGGCCTTCGATCGAGGCTGTGGCCTTCCGGGCGAACAGCTCGACGGCCGTCACGCCGCCCGCCGAGATGGCGAGTGCGGACAAGATAAGCCGCGTGTTGGATCGCTCGGACCGGGTCGTCATCTCAGCCCGTAAGCATGCAACGCGGGACCGGACGACTCCATCACCCGGGTGGGTGGGCCGTGATCGGATGCGGCCTAGGTCGGAAGGGGGACGCGTGGCCGGCGCGGTCGGGCTCGCCGGCTACTCGATGAGCCGCCGGCGCAGCGCTTCGGCCACCGCGGCCGTGCGGTCCGATGCCCCGAGCTTCTCGAAGATGTGCTCGAGGTGGGTCTTCACCGTGTCGGGGGAGATGTACAGGCGCTCGGCGATGTCGCGGTTCGTGTGTCCGAAGGCGAGCAGCTGTAGGACTTCGATCTCGCGGGCGGTGAGCGTCTCAGCGCGTCGATCCCGCTCCTTGGCCTGTGAGAGCTCCTCGGCCAAGGCCACGACGAGCTGCGGGTCGATGACCATGTTGCCGCTCGAGACGAGGCGGACCGTCTGGATCAGGTGCTCGGCGTCGCGGGCCTTCAGCACGTAGCCGCGAGCACCCGAACGCACGGCCTCGACGACGAACTGCCGGTCGTCGTAGGCGGTGAGCATGACCACGCCGACATCTGGGAAGCGGTCCCGGATCTGGCGCGCGGCCTCCAAGCCGTCCATCTCCGGCATCCGGATGTCGACCAGGGCGATCTCGGGCTTCTCCTGCTCGATCAGATCGAGCAGCTCCTTGCCGTTCGAGGCTTCGCCCACCACCTCGATACCCTCGGCCATGTCCAGGTACCGGCGGAGGCCCTGGCGCACGAGAGAGTGATCGTCCGCGATCGCTACATGTATCGTCACCCGTTGCCCCCTACCCGTCATGTTCCTGCCCGCGGTGCGCCCTGCGGCGCCCATCCTATATGTCGGCACCGACCCATCAGAAGATGTAGTACCAGTTCACGAAGAGCACCGTGAGCAACCCTAATCCGACACCCCCCACCGCCACCACAGCCACGTGGGGGACGCGCTTGCCGAGGGTGGCATCCGCGATGGCCCAGAAGAGGGGGAACAGTGGGAGCACGAAGCGCGGCATCGACATGAGGGGTCGACCCTCAAAGATGAACGATAGGGGCGCGAGCAGGCCACCCCACACGTAGACGCCGTACGAGGGACGGAGATGGAAGAGTCCGTAGACGCCGGCTGCGAGCATCGGCACCACGATGAGCCAATCGATCAGCCAGTAGCCGCCGCTTGTGTTCCCGATGTACCGGAAGGCGAGCCGCGTACCTTGCGTCAGGGTGGCGCAGGGCCAGGAGAACACCCGCTCCCAGTTCGTTTGCCGGGTCACCGGGGCCAGCCAGTCTCCCGCCTTCGCGCCCCAGTAGGCCATGTACGAAAGTGTGCCGAGTCCGACGAAGGCCGAGGCCGCGAGGCCCGGCAGGGCCGAGCCCTTCCGCTCGATCCGCTGATGGACGGCTTCCACCGCGAGCGCCGGTGCGAGGATCAGCCCGACGTTCCGGGTGAGGGCCGCGAGCGCGCCCGCGAGCCCTGCGAGCGCCCACCGTTGGCGCCTGGCCGCCCAGAACGACGTGACAGCGCAGAGCAGGAACAGCGACTCGCTGTATGGGGCGAAGAAGAAGAACGACGTCGGGAACAGCGATATGTAGAGGACGGTCCGCCGGGCGCCCTCCTCGGACAGTTCGGTCACGGTGAGGAAGTAGAGGACGATCAGCGCACCGAGGAAGGCGGCGTTCGAGACGATCAGGGAGGCCGCGAATGGGTGCCCTCCGATCGCGAACGAGACCGCCCGGATCACGAGCGGGTAGAAGGGGAAGAACACCGCGCTGCCGTCGGTCGCCCTGTAGCCATCGGCGGCGATCCGCAGGAACCACAGGCCGTCGAACCGTTCCCAAACCGTGAACAGGTTCGCCCAGCCGGGGCTCGGCAGCGACTGCGCCGGCCAACCTGACACCGAGACCGGTTTCAGGGGCGGGAACAACGCGATGCTCACCGATCCGAGGGCGAACAACAGCACGCGCACCCCGACGAACACGGTCACGCAGTACCGGATCCCGCGGCGGATCTCGGGCGTCACGCGGGGGCTCCCGAGGGCGTCGTGTTGGCCACCGCAGGTGGGAACCGTAGGGCATCCGGCTCACGGTTCGAGATCCAGGCGATGAGGCACCAGACGAGGATCGCCGCCCGTACGACGATGGCGATCTCGAACGCGCCGATCGGCCATCCTCCCATGCCACCGTAACGGCCGAACCACGAGAACCGTGTGAGGAACACCGCGATGTCGGCCGCCTCGAACGCGATGAACGGCCTGAGGTTGGGGAGCGCGAGCGCGAACCAGGGGAGCAGCCACAGGCCGTACTGCGGCGAGTACACCTTGTTGGTGAGCAGGAAGACGACGAGTAGCGGGAACCCGAACGTCCACCGCGCGAAGCCGGGTCGCACGGCGCTCCGCAGGTGCCAAAGGGCCACCGCGAGCGCGACGAACAGTACCAGTGACGCGAGGTTGATCGCGCCCGTGTGGCCGCAGTACAGGCTGCCGGTGATGCGGTGACAGCCGACGAACCAAAGGCTGTCCCAGTCGACAGGGCGGTCGCGGTTGAACGAGAAGAACTCCCACCAGCTCCTCGGGGCAGCGAGCACGAAGGGCAAGTTCACGGCGAGCCACGCACCGGCGCCGGCCCAAGCGATGTGGATGCCTCGGTCGGGCTCCTTCTCATGGAACCGGCCGAGCACGAACGGCACGAGGAGCAGCCCCGGGTAGAGCTTCGCCGCGGCACCGAGCCCGAGGAGCGCCCCCGACCAGACGTCGCGGCGGTTCAGGTAGGCGAGTGTGCCGGCGGTGGCCAAGGCGACCGCGAGTAGGTCCCAGTTCATGAAGCCGTAGATCAGGAGCGTCGGTGCGAGCGCGAAGTACAGGGCCCGGGTGCCCACCATCAGGTACAGGCACAGGACGGTGATGAACGCTGCGACGGCGAGTAGAAGTGCGTTCGCGTAGAAGAATCCCGCCGTAGGCGTTGCGTGGAAGAAGCTCGCCGTTCCGTTCGACGCCCAGGCGGCGAAACGCATGGCGTACATGGAGAGGACCGGGTACTCGTCGCACTCGCCCGAAGCGGGCGCGCAGGTGTCCAGGTAAGGCAGGCGGCTGTCTGTCAGCTGCTCGGTGCCGAGCAGCGGGACGATGTCCGAGTAGCAGTAGCGCTTGTACTGGCGTCCGTCGCTCCAGCCTCCCGGCGCGCACGGGGCCTTGAGTGCGATGCCGAGCGCGAGCGTTCCCGCGAGGCACGCGAGGATGAGCCCGAGGCCGATCGGCCGCTTGGCGGGTGCCACCGGCCGATCATCGCATGAGCGGCGACGCGATCGTCGCGTGGCCGGTCCGGATCCTGTGCCGGTCGCTGAGGTCAGACCGTTATCGCGCCGTGCTTCACGGCGAAGGCGACGGCCTCGAGCTTGGAGTGGACGCCGAGCTTGGCCAGCAGATTGCGTACGTGGGTCTGGACCGTCTGTGGGCTGATGAACAGCTTCTGGGCGATCTCGTCGTTGCGCGTGCCCTCGGCGAGGAGCTGCAGCACCTCGCGCTCACGCTCGGTGAGCTCGTCGAGCAGGGCCAGGGCGTCCCTGCGGGCCTCTCGCTCCTTCGCGACCTGGTGAAGGAGCCGGGTGAGGGTCGCGGGGTCGATCAGTACCTCGCCTTCGGCCGCGGCTCTGACCTCGGCTAGGACCTCATCTGCCGCCTCGTCCTTGCCGAGGAACCCCGAGGCGCCGGCTTCGACGGCCTCGACGAGCAGCCGCTCGTCGTCATGGGCCGTCATGATCACGACCTTCGTGGCAGGCGAGATGCTCTTGATACGGCGCGTTGCCTCGATGCCATCCATGGGTCCCTTGAACACGATGTCCATGAGGACGACGTTGGGCATGTGCTCGCGGCAGAGTCCGACGGCCTCCTCGGGGGTGTGGACCGGTGGGGCGACCAGGCGCAGGCCCGCGTTCCGCTCGACGACCATCGCGAGCGCGTCCGTCAGGATCTTGTGGTCGTCGCAGATGACGAGGGTGACTGGGCCGTTCCCGCGATCACTCACCCCTGCCCCCTCCCTGGCGGCAGTACGATCCGCAGCATGGTACCGCCGTCCGGGTCGTCCTCCACTTCCAGTCGGCCTCCCTGTGCCAGGACGTGAGCCTTGGCGATGGACAGACCGAGTCCGGCACCCGGGATCGCTTCGTACCCGGCGGGACGCCAGCGGCAGTACCGGCGGAAGACGGCTTCCCGCTGCTCCGGTGGGATCCCGGGCCCTCGGTCGACGACTTCGACGACTGCCTCGCCTTCCGGGGATCGGTAGGCGCGCACCTCGATCGGCGCGTCGGACGGTGAGTACTTCGCAGCGTTGTCGATCAGGTTCGCCAGCGCCTCCGCGGAACGCACGCGGTCGACGCTCGCGATGAGCCCGTCCTCTGCCTCGACCACCATCGCGTGCTCACCGACGGGCGAGTGCCAGGCCACCTCCTCGACGAGCTTCGAGAGGTCCTCGTCCCGCGTCTCATAGCGGAGGCTGCCCGCGTCGATCTTGAGGGCCGTGGATGTCGCCTCGAGCACGGTCTTCATCCGGGTCGCCTCGGCGTCGATCAGCCGGAAGAACTCGAGGCGTTCGTCGTCGCTCATGGAGCCGTACAGGCGTGTGCCGCTGGCGGCGAGGCCTTTCACCGACATCAGCGGACCCCTCAGCTCGTGAGAGATGCTGGAGGCGAGCTCGGCGCGCTCCTCGGCACCCTCCGCCGGCACCCGGGTCGTTGCCGATGGCACGCGGCGCGCCGATAGGACCCACGCCGCCGCCACGAGCGCGAAGCACAGGAACGCGACCAGCGCCAGCCAGGTCGCTACGATGTCGGCGTCTGAGGAGTCGACCGAGAGCACGAGCGCGGCGATCGTCGCGCCTGCCGTGGCGCCTCCCGCGACGATGAGCGCTACTGGTAACCACGCCGAGCGGCCGGCGCTGCCCCTTCGGTCCGTCACCGGTCGGAGTCTACGGGCATCGGATGGGCGAGACGGGGAGGTTGCGGTCCGGGACCGAGCTCAGCCGTAGGAGTGCTCGGCGTCGGGGAACGCGCCGTCCTCGACCTCCTTCGCGAACGCCCGGGCCGCCTCGCGTATCTCCCCGCGGAGGTTCGCGTAGGCTTTCGCGAACTTCGGCACGTGACCGTCGGAGAGGCCGAGCAGGTCGGTGATCACGAGGACCTGGGCGTCGCAGTTCGGTCCGGCGCCGATCCCGATCGTCGGGACCCGAAGGTTGGCCGTGATCCTCGCGCCGAGGGCGGCCGGGACGCCCTCGAGGACTATCGAGAACGCGCCGGCCTTCTCGAGCGAGAGGGCGTGGTCCTCGAGCCGAGCGGCGGCTTCCTCGGTCCTCCCCTGAACCCGGTAGCCGCCCATGCCGCGCACCGACTGCGGGGTGAGGCCGACGTGCGCCATCACGGGGATGCCGAGATCCGTTAGCCGGTGCGTGAGCTCGATCTGCGGCCCCTCGATCTTCACGGCGTGCGCGCCGCCCTCCTTCAAGAAGCGTCCGGCGTTCCTGACGCCCTCCTCGACGGACACCTGGTACGAGAGGAACGGCATGTCGGCGATGACCAGCGCGTTCCGTGCACCCCGCGTGACGGCCCGTACGTGGTGGAGCATCTCTTCCATCGTGACGGGTAGCGTCGTCTCGTAGCCGAGGATCGTCTGGGCGAGGGAGTCGCCGACGAGGAGCACCGGGATGTCGACCTCATCGAGGATCCGGGCCGTCGGGTAGTCGTAGGCGGTCAGCATCGCGAACCGTCTGCCTTCCGCCTTCCACGCCTGCAGGTCGTGGATGGTCACGCTCATCGCTCGCGCCTCCTTGCGGTCGAGTGCACGGCTGCCTGCGGAGTGTAGCCGGGCCGCGAAGGGCGGCGCGCCACACCGCGCCGCCTCGAGAGACGGCGCCACCGCACGGCGGTGTCAGACCCGGGTGCTAGCGTCCCTGCACGACGAGACCCGGTAGACTCTGGAGGCTCACCCAGTATCCTGCTCCCCCCGTGGGGGCCGTCCAGACCAGAGGAGGTGGGGAACTGAGGCAGTACGAGGTAGTGCTTATCTTGCCCCCCGAGGCCGACGAGTCGGTCGTTGGCGGGGCGGTGGACCGCATCACCAGGGTCGTCTCCGAGGGCGGAGGCGAGGTCGGCAAGATCGATCGGTGGGGTCGCCGTCGCCTGGCGTACGAGATCGCCCATCAGAACGAGGGTTTCTACGTCTTGGTGGAGTTCAAGGCGGATCCGACCGCGATCACGGAGCTCGAGCGGACGCTGCGTCTCGCCGACCAGGTCCTGCGGTTCAAGGTGATCGTTCGGGCGGCGTGATCGCCTTCCCCCTCCCCGGCTCGCCATCCGCCGGGGATGTGGAACAAGGACAGGTAGGTGATGGAGATGGCGAGCGACAACCAGATAATCATCGTGGGCAACCTCACGGATGACCCCGAGCTTCGGTACACGCCGAACGGGGCGGCCGTCGCGAAGTTCCGTGTCGCGGTCAACCGGCGCTACAAGGACGAGGCCGGGAACTGGAAGGACGGCGACACGTCGTTCTTCACGGTGAACGCGTGGCGAACCCTGGCCGAGAACGTCGCCGAGTCCCTCACGCGGGGCACGCGCGTCCTTGTGGCCGGGCGGCTACTGATGCGCTCCTGGGAGACCCAGGAGGGCGAGAAGCGCACGGTGGTGGAGATCGAAGCCGACGAGATCGGGCCGAGCCTGCGCTGGGCGACCGCGAAGGTGGAGCGGCAGTCCCGCAGCGGCGGCGACTGGTCGGCCCCGACCCCGGCCCCGGTTGGCGCTGGCCCTATCGCGGACGAGGAGACACCGCTGGATGCCGACCAAGTCTAGGAAGCGCCCCAGCAAGAAGGAGAAGGAAGAGAAGGCCTGGAAGAAGCAGAAGAGGAAGGTCTGTATCTTCTGCAAGGACCGGGTCGAGTACATCGACTACAAGGACGTCCCGATGCTGCGGAAGTTCGTGTCCGAGCGCGGCAAGATCCGCGCCCGTCGCGTCACCGGGAACTGCTCCCAGCATCAGCGCGACGTGGCCGTGGCCGTCAAGAACGCCCGCGAGTTGGCGCTGCTACCCTACTCGTCCCGATGAAGGTCATCCTCCAGAAGTCCGTGGATGCACTCGGCCACCCCGGTGACCTGGTTGAGGTCGCCGACGGCTATGCGCGCAACTACCTGATGCCCCGCGGTCTCGCTGTCAAGGCGACCAAGGGTGGGGTGAAGCACGTCGACAGCCTGAAACGTGCGCACCAGGTCCGCGTGAACGAGGCCAAGGCCGAGGCCGAGCAGGTGGCCCAGAGGCTCGCCGCCACGCCGATCAGGGTGACGGCACACGCCGGAGAGGAGGGCAAGCTCTTCGGGAGCGTGACGGCCAGCGACATCGCCGAGGAGATACACCGCCAGGCAGGCGTGAGGGTCGACCGGCACGAGGTCTATCTCGACGAGCCGATCCGAAGCGTCGGCGTCCACGAGGTGCGTGTGCACCTGTTCCCTGAGGTCGACCCGATCCTGTCGATCGAGGTCGAGCCCTCGGAGTCCTGACCGGGCGGCGCGCCCCTGTCGGGGCGCGCCGCCTTCGGGCCTCCGTCCCCACGCGCAAGTCTTCCGCCGCAAGAATGTCACACCTGTGATTCACAATGTTTCACATGGTTGTCCACAGCCGGGAACGCAGGTGTATGGGGGTATGACAGGAAACTTCCGAGCTCGACCTGGGACGCACTTGTGCACAGCGGTTATCCCAATGACGGAGGGACTCTCGACCCATAGCCTCTCGATCAGGTCGGCACACGGTCTCGAGAGGGGGGCTCTTGGCGCGCACGGCTGAGGACGTTCGCCGTTTGCGGCCCGATCGGGTTCCGCCGCACAACCTCGAAGCCGAGGAGTCCGTCCTCGGCGCGATGATGCTGTCCGCCGAGGCCATCGCGGACGTCGTCGAGGCCGTGAAGCCCGTCGATTTCTACCGCTCGGCGAACGGCAAGATCTTCGACACCCTGCGGTCGATCTACGCGCGCGGGGACCCCGTCGATGCGATCACAGCGGTCGAGGAGCTGCGCCGCCGCGGCATCCTCGAGGAGGTCGGAGGCCACCTGTACATCCACGAGCTCGTGGAGGAGGTGCCGACGTCTGCGGCCGCCGGCAACTACGCCAGGATCGTCGCCCAAGCGGCGCTGCTGCGCCGCTTGATCCAGGCCGCCGCCGACATCATGGACGTGGGCTACTCGGCGCCTGAGGATCCGGAGCAGGCCGCCGACGAGGCAGAGCAGCGCATCTACGAGGTCGCGCGCCACGACGATAGGGACCAGGTCGCATCGCTCCGCGAGCTTGTAGACCAGGCGATGACCGACCTCGAGAAGATCCAGAATCGCGAGTCTGCTTTCGCGGGCCTGCCGACCGGATTCCGTGACATCGACGCACTGCTCTCAGGATTGCAGGCGCAGAACCTCGTCGTCGTCGCTGCGCGACCCGGCGTCGGCAAGTCCTCATTCGTGACGAACCTGGCGCGCAACGTCGCCGTCGAGACACGCGTGCCGGTCGCGATGTTCTCGCTCGAGATGTCTCGGTGGGAGATCGGTATGCGCCTGCTATGCGCCGAGGCGCGTGTGCCCTGGGACAACATCCGCAACAAGCGGGTCGGGGCCGAGGACTGGTCCCGCATCGTGCAGGCCGCCGAGGTCTTGCACGATGCTCCGCTGTCGATCGTCGACGCCGGCAACGTGACGATAGTCGACATCCGTGCGAAGGCCCGGCGCCTCGCGATGGCCAGGGCCGGACTCGGACTCATCATCGTCGACTACCTCCAGCTGATGTCGCACCATCGGCGCGTGGACAACCGCCAGCAGGAGATCGCGGAGATAACCCGGAGCCTGAAGATGCTCGCGAAGGAGCTCGGTATCCCGGTGATCGCCGTTTCCCAGCTGAATCGCGACCCCGAGCGCCGCCAGGACAAGCGCCCGCAGCTCTCTGACCTGAGGGAATCCGGAGCGATCGAACAGGATGCAGACGTCGTGATGTTCATCCACCGCGATGACTTCGACCCGGCCAAGAAGGGGCTCGCCGACGTGATCGTGGCCAAGCACCGGAACGGGCCGACCGACACGATCCAGCTCACGTTCCTGCCTCACCTCACACAGTTCCGTAACTTCGCGCCCGCCGGGTCGTGAGCGGCCCCGACCGACGCACCGTCCGCGGCATCCACCGCCGCCTCGTGAAGTACTTCGGCGTTCTCGAGGCGCCCAGACGCTCCGACCCGCTGGATGAGCTCATCTCCACGGTGCTCTCGCAGCACACGAGCGACGCGAACGCCGACCGCGCGTTCAGGAACCTGCGTGGCAGGTACCCGACGTGGGATGAGGTCGTCCGCGCACGCCCGTCCGCGCTGACGGACGTGATCCGCTCCGGCGGACTCGCGAACACCAAGGCGCCGCGCATCCAGGCGATCCTGCGGGAGATCCGCGAGCGCGAGGGCCGGTACGACCTGTCGTTCCTGCGACGCCGCTCCGACGCCGAGGTGCGCGAGTACCTGATGTCGCTCCCCGGCGTCGGCCCGAAGACGGCCGCGGTCGTCCTCGCCTTCTCGCTCGGCCGTGACGCCATCCCGGTGGACACGCACGTGCACCGCGTGACGAAGCGGCTCGGCCTCGTGCCGTCTGGATCCTCGGCCGAGAGGACGCATGCGATCCTCGAGGGGTTGGTGCCAGCGCCCATCCGTGTTGAGCTCCACGTAGGCTTGATCAGACTCGGTCGCGAGATCTGCAGGGCTGGCCGGCCACGCTGCGAGGACTGTCCGTTGATGGACATGTGCCCGACGGCCCGAACCGTGCTAGGGCTCACCCCTCGGCGGGAGCCCAGATGACGGTTCGCGATCCCAAGCTCGCCTAGGCGGTCCGGGCGGACCTTGTGCAGGTGGTGTCCGTCTCCCTCATTGGAGCGGGTGAGGGGAATCGAACCCCCGTCTCAAGCTTGGGAAGCTTGCGTTCTGCCATTGAACCACACCCGCGCGGCCCGACCGCTCGACGCGGCCGAGCCGACAGTCTAGCGAGCCGATCGCCTTCCGGACGACACGACTCGTGTCGGTGCCGCACGCGTGCCCTCGTGGCGTACCCGGCTCGGTGACGTGCTAGCCTGCCGACCCCATGACCGAGCCGGATCCGAACGTCTGGCCCCGGGTGCTCACCCAGCTCACCGCGGGAAGGTCGCTTACCGCCGACGACGCCGCCGAAGTCATGCGCGTGATCATGAGCGGCGAGGCCTCGGCCGGGCAGATCGGTGGGTTCCTCATGGCCCTGCGGACGAAGGGTGAGACCGTCGATGAGCTCGACGGCCTCGCGCGGACGGCGCTCAGCTTCGCGAAGCCCGTGCACGCGCCCGCTCCCGTCGTCGACACGTGCGGCACCGGCGGCGATCGGAGCGGCACTTTCAACATCTCGACGATCGCGGCGATCGTGGTCGCCGGGGCCGGAGTGCCGGTCGCCAAGCACGGGAACCGCGCCGCGTCCTCTCTCTGCGGCTCCGCCGATCTCCTCGAGATGCTGGGCGTGCGGATCGACCTAGGGTCAGAGGGTGTGGAGCGCTGCCTCGTCGAGGCCGGCATCGGCTTCATGTTCGCTCCGGTGTTCCATCCGGCTGCTGGGCACGCCGCTCCGATCCGCAGGGAGCTGCGCGTGCCGACGGTCTTCAACTTCCTGGGGCCGCTCACGAACCCCGCGCGACCAGCGGCGCAGGTGGTCGGTGTCTCGGACCCACGGATGCTGCCACTCGTCGCGCAGGTGCTCGCTCGGCGCGGCGTTCGCGCGAAGGTCTTCCGTGGCGAGGACGGTCTCGATGAGCTCACGACCACGGGTCCGTCGAGGGTCCACGAGACACGCGAGGGCGGAGTTCATGAGCGGACGCTCGACCCCGTAGCGTTCGGACTCGCACGCGCCGGGGCGGACGACCTGAAGGGCGGAGACGTCGAGACGAACGCCGACATCGCCCGACGGGTCCTGGCGGGGGAGCAGGGAGCGCGCCGCGATATCGTCCTGCTGAACGCAGCCGCCGCGCTCGAGGTTGCCGGACGCGTCACGAGCATCGAGGAAGGCCTCGCGCTCGCCGCAGGATCGATTGACTCAGGGGCCGCCTCGGCGACGCTTGAGCGCTTCATCGCTGTTTCGCGGAGCGGGTAGCATCCCCCGCGATGATCCTGTCCGACGTCACCATCCGCGAGGAGGTCGCCGCCGGCCGCATCGTCGTCGACCCGTTCGACGAGGCGTGCGTGCAGCCCTCCTCGGTCGACCTGCATGTGGACTCACAGTTCCGCGTGTTCGCGAACTCCCGCTACCCGTACATAGACGTGAAGCTGGAGATGCCCGATCTGACGCAGCTCGTCGAGGTTCCGGAGGGGGAGCCGTTCATCCTGCACCCGAGCGAGTTCGTGCTGGGCTCAACGCTGGAGCGCATCGCGATCCCCGACGACATGGTCGCGCGCCTGGAGGGGAAGTCCTCGCTCGGGCGGCTCGGACTGCTGATCCACTCGACGGCCGGCTACGTCGATCCGGGCTGGGATGGCTACCTCACGCTCGAGCTGTCGAACGCCGCGAACCTGCCGATCGCGATCTATCCGGGGATGAAGATCGGCCAGATCTCGTTCTTCCGCCTCACGACGGCGGCACAGAGCCCGTATGGATCGAAAGGGACACGCAGCAAGTACCAGGGGCAACGCGGGCCTACGGCGAGTCGGTTCTTCGAAGAGTTCGGTGACCAGGGCGACGGCTAGGCGGCGTCGTCGGGGCTTCTCCTACCCCTGCCCCGTTTCCTCCTCGACGGCTTCCTCCTCGACGGCTTCCTCCTCGACGGCTTCCTCCTCGACGGCTTCCTCCTCGACGGTCTCCCCGTCTTGGTCGGCCCGGCGTGATTCCGCGAGGGCCTTCAGGCTTCGGTACCAGGAGTCTTCGTAGGCGTGGTCTGCTTCGTCCGTGTCGGCCTTCGCCGACCTGTTCCGGTGGATGGCCTCCTTGTTCTTGTTCTTGAACATCGTCCTTCTCCTGGTCCGCTATCGTTCGTGGGCCACCGGCATGCTCGCCCCGTTGCTGGGATCCAAGGGGTAGCGCGTCGGTCCGATCCCCATCGAGACCGCCGCCATGGCGGCCTGTGTCCGGTTGCTGACGCCGAGCTTGCGGAAGACGGCCGCGAGGTGCGCCTTCACGGTCTTCTCCGAAAGGAAGAGCGCGCGGGAGATGTCCCGGTTGCTCTTGCCCTCCGCGAGTAGCGCGAGGATGTCGGTCTCACGCTGCGTAAGGCCCGCGGTCGCGCGATGCGGCGAGTCGCTGTCGTTCCCGCCGAGCTCCATCGCTTCGAACAGGGTCTGGATCACGCGGGGGGACAGGACGTTCCCACCGCCGGAGAGGGCGACCTTGATCGCTTGCTCCAGATCCTCCGGTGTCGCGTCCTTGAGTAGGTAGCCGGCCGCGCCCTCGGAAAGGGCTCGCCGGACGTATTGAGCGTGGTCGAATGTCGTCAACATCATGACCGGCACGTCCGGCCACCTGACCTTCATCTCGTGAAGGAGGTCGAGGCCATCGGTGTCGGGCATCCGCACGTCGACGAGGGCGATGTCCACCGGCTGGGCCTCCATGAAGAGGATCGCCTCCGTAGCACCGCTCGCCTCTACGACCTCGGCATCGTTGAAGCACTCGCGCACGACGTGCACCATGCCGCGCCGCACGAGCGCGTGGTCGTCGACGATCATGATCCTCACGGTTCGTCTCCTTGTCCGACGGGTAGTCTCGCGACCACCCGAGTCCCTCGCCCAGGCGACGACTCGATATCGAGCGTGCCATGGACCTCGGCAACGCGCCGGCGCATCATCTCGAGCCCGAGGTGCCCGGCATCCGGTCCGATCCCGGACGGCAGGAATCCCTTCCCAGCGTCCTCGACCCTGACCTCCATCCCGTTCCGCGTGGTGTGCACACGGACGGCCACATCCTTGGATGCGGAGTGTTTCGCAGCGTTCGCGACGCTCTCACGGATGACCGACGACGCCGCGTCCAGAACCAGTGCAGGCACGGTGTGGAGATCGCCCTCGATCGACCAGGACGCCGGGATCTGCCACCGCTCCATGACGCCCTTCAGCAGCTCCTCGAGCGGATCCGCGGTGTCTGCGTTCTGCGATGAGAGGCCGCTCAGGATCGCTCGGATCTCATCGAGCGACCTACGGAGATCCGCGGCGCCCGTCGCGAGCGCGGCCGCGGCCTCCGAGGGGTCGAGCTCCGCCCTGCGCGCCAGCCACTCGAGCTCGAGGACGGATGCGGTCACGATCTGTGTGAGGCCGTCGTGGATCGCGTATGCGAGCTTCGCGCGCTCGCGGGCGATCGGATCGTCCGGAACGGTCGTGTCGCGGGCCGGGGGCGCGAGCAGCGCTCCCTCGCCCGCAAGCGTGGTGAGCATCGCCGCGAGCGTCTGCACGGAGCGGACCGAGGACCGCGGCGTCACGTGCGCGAACATCAGGTCGTCGCCCCGTGGGCAGACGATCCAGTCCGTCGCCCGGCCTTCCAGCACTTGGTCGAGGTCTAGGGGCAGCGGGCCCGACCCGGGCGCGACCCACCAGGCCGTGCGCGTCCGGCCGACCCGCGTGCGGACGACCCCCACCACATCGAGGTCGAGGAGCTCCGCCAGCCGGCGGCACTCCGCGGCCTCGTCGGGCACTCGCGTCATCGTTGCGGTGTCCACCTCGCCTCTCTCACAACGCCGACACGGCGCGGCCGTGTCGCCTGCCTCTCGTTTCGCGGCGGAGGTCGGTCCTTCGGCCGTGTCCCGCCGTTCGGTCTAGTTCTTCCTTCGGCAGTTCGGGCTTCCGCTTGAACGCCATGCGCGGAAGATGAGTAGTAGGGAAGGGCGGACGGCCGGGGTCGGTTGCGAACCTCGGTCAAGGGACCACACGGCGGGAGTGCTACGGGGTAGGGCGAAGGGGCCGGGCTCCGGTCGAACGACCCAACGGTCGTGGTCCGGGTCAGAAGGATCGGGGGTTGATGGCCAGGCGCTCAAGCTTTATCCTGTGGACAAGCTCATATAGGAAGCTAAGGAGGTTGCTCATGGCACGAGCAGTGGGGATCGACCTGGGTACAACCAACTCGGTCGTGGCGGTCCTCGAGGCCGGGGAACCGGTGGTCATCCCGAACTCGGAGGGCGCCCGGACCACCCCGTCGGTCGTGGGCTTCTCCAAGAACGGGGAGATCCTGGTCGGTGAGGTCGCCAAGCGTCAGGCGATCACGAACCCCGATCGGACGGTCCGGTCGGTCAAGCGCCACATGGGAGAGCGGGACTGGTCGGTCGAGATCGACGGGAAGAAGTGGACCCCGCAGGAGGTTTCGGCCCAGATCCTCGGGAAGCTGAAGCGCGACGCCGAGGCCTACCTGGGCGACACGGTCACCCAGGCCGTGGTCACTGTCCCCGCATACTTCGACGACGCACAGCGCCAGGCGACCAAAGAGGCCGGGCAGATCGCCGGCATGGAGGTCCTGCGCATCATCAACGAGCCGACGGCAGCCGCGCTCGCCTACGGGCTCGACAAGCAGCACGACCAGACGATCCTCGTGTTCGACCTCGGAGGCGGCACCTTCGACGTGTCGCTCCTCGAGATCGGTGAGGGTGTCTTCGAGGTCAAGGCTACCCACGGGGACACACATCTCGGCGGGGACGACTGGGATCAGCGCGTCATCGACTGGATGGTGAAGCAGTTCAAGAACGCCCACGGCGTGGACCTCTCGAACGATCGCATGGCCGTCCAACGGCTGAAGGAGGCCGCGGAGAAGGCGAAGATCGAGCTGTCCCAGGTGACTGAGACGTCGATCAACCTGCCGTTCGTCACGGCCACCGCTGATGGCCCGCTCCACCTGGAGATGAAGCTCACGCGAGGCGAGTTCGAGCGGATGACGGAGGACCTGGCGGGGCGCTGCAAGGATCCGTTCGGCCAGGCGGTGCGAGACTGGGGCAACGACGTCTCCGCGATCGACCACGTGATCCTGGTCGGCGGCGCGACCCGTATGCCGATGATCCAGGAGCTGGTGCGGAATCTGACCGGCGGCAAGGAACCCCACAAAGGCGTCAACCCCGACGAGGTCGTGGGGGTCGGCGCCGCGATCCAGGCCGGTGTCCTGAAGGGTGACGTGAAGGACATCCTCCTACTCGACGTCACGCCACTCACGCTCGGTGTCGAGACGAAGGGCGGCATCTTCACCCGCCTGATCGAGCGCAACACGACGATCCCCACGCGCAAGTCGGAGATCTTCACGACGGCTGACGACAGCCAGACCACGGTCGAGATCCACGTGGTGCAGGGCGAGGCGGAGACCGTCTACTCGCCCGGCGTGCGCTCGCTCGGCAAATTCCACCTGATGGGTATCCCACCGGCGCCGCGGGGTATCCCACAGATCGAGGTCGCGTTCGACATCGACGCGAACGGCATCGTGAACGTCTCCGCCAAGGACCTGGCCACCGGCAAGGAGCAGCAGATGACGATCACCGGGGGCACCGCACTTTCCAAGGACGAGATCACGCGGATGGTCGCAGACGCGGAGAAGTTCGCGGCCGAGGACCACGAACGGCGGCAGGTCGCCGAGGTTCGCAACCAGGCCGACCAGGTCACCTACCAGGTCACCCGGTCGCTGGAGGAGTGGGGCGACAAGGTGCCCCAGGCCGACCGCGACGAGCTGAAGAAGCTCAACGAGGAGCTCGTGGAGGCGTTGAAGGGGGAGGATCTCGAGAAGATCAAGGCAGGCACGGACGCGGTGATGAGGAAGTTCCAGGGCATCGGCCAGGCCATGTACGAGCACGTTCAGGCCGGTGCCGCCCAGCAGGCCGCGGCGGCGGGCGGCGGCGGCACCGACGGCCCGTCCTCGGGCGGCAGCGACGAGGACGTCGTCGAGGGCGAGATCGTCGACGAAGGAGGGGACCAGTGATGCAGCAGATCGTTCGCTGGGATCCTCTCCGCGAGCTGGCGTCGATCCAGGACGAGTTGAGCCGGGCCTTCGGCCGGACGTTCGGTGAGGCCGAGGCATGAGCGAGAAGCAGCAGGACGAGGGCGTCGACCGGCCGAAGGTCAGGGTCGTCGACAAGCGGCGTGTGCGCGGGAACGAGGCTGCCCAAGCGGAACCCGGGGCAGCCCCGTCGACCACTTCTGCCGACCGCCACGCCGAGCTCCCGCCCGAGACACCGAAGGACCTCGAGGACGAACTCGAGTTGGCACGCCGACAGGCCGCGGAGTACCTCGACCACCTCCGTCGCCTGCAGGCGGAATTCGACAACTACCGGAAGAGGGTGCTGAAGGAGCAGACGCGCGCCGTCGAGATGGCCGCTGCGCCGCTGGTCCAGCGCATGCTCGAAGTCCTCGACGAGTTCGAGCTCGCCCTCGTCTCGGCGGGGCAGCAGCCCGACTTCGAGCGGTTCCGCAAGGGCGTCGAGCTCGTCTACGCGAAACTGATCGACACGCTGAAGGCGGAGGGGCTCGAGCGGATCGAGGCCGAAGGCAAGCCGTTCGACCCGAACGAGCACGAGGCGCTGATGCAGACCGGCGAGGGAGAAGGCGAGCCCCGCGTCGCGGAGGTATTCCGTGAGGGCTACCGACTGAGGGGGTTCGTGATCCGACCCGCCGGCGTGCGCGTGGAGCGCTCGTGAAACACGCTCCATGAACGGCGACGTCCGACGCGAGTGGTTCGAGAAGGACTACTACCAGGTTCTCGGCGTCCCTAGGAACGCGACGCAAGCCGCGGTCAAGAAGGCGTACCGGAAGCTCGCGCAGAAGTTCCACCCTGATGCGAGCCCCGGGAACAAGGAGGCGGAGGAGCGGTTCAAGGAGATCTCGGCTGCCTACGACGTCGTCGGTGATGAGGAGAAGCGCAAGCGCTACGACCAAGTGCGAGACATGGCGACTTCTTCGGGTGCCGGTTTCCCGGGCGGTTCTCCGGGTGGGCGCGTCCGCTTCGAGGACGCCGGCTTCGACGTAGGGGATCTCAGCGATCTGCTCGGCGGGCTCTTCGGCGGCAGCCGGCGCCGAAGAGCGGCGCGGACCGCGCGGGTGCGCGGGGCGGACCTCGAGACCGACGTGACGGTCTCGTTCGACGAGGCCATGTCCGGGACCGCAGTGCCGGTGCGGATCGAGGGGCCAGCGCCGTGCGAGACGTGTGGCGGCTCCGGCGCGGCACCGGGGACGGTCCCGGTGACCTGCCCGCAGTGCAGCGGTGCCGGTGAGATCTCGGTCAACCAGGGCTTCTTCCAGATCGAGCAGCCGTGCCCGCGGTGCGGCGGTACCGGGCGTGCGGTCGAGCAGGTCTGTCCCAGTTGCCGCGGCAGCGGGAGCCAGCGTCGGTCGAGGAGCCTCCACGTGCGGATCCCGCCGGGGGTGAAGGACGGCGCGCGGGTCCGCCTCGCCGGTCGCGGCGAGCCCGGCCCCGCCGGCGTTGGGGCCGGCGACCTGTTCGTTCGCGTGCGCGTGAAGCCGCACCGCTTCTTCGGGCGCAAGGGCAACGACCTCACGGTCGAGGTCCCGATCACGTTCCCAGAGGCTGCGCTCGGCGCCGAAGTGATCGTGCCGACGCTTGACGACCCAGTGCGCATGAAGGTGCCGGGCGGCACGCGCTCGGGCAAGACGTTCCGGTTGCGCGGCAAGGGAGCACCGAGGAAGGGCGGTGGCTTCGGCGACCTGCTCGCCACGGTGCGGATCGAGGTGCCGGGCAAGGTCTCGAAGCAGGAGAAGGAGCTTCTGGAGCAGCTCCGGGATGTGGCGAGGGACTCACCGCGCCGTGGCCTCGGGGTCGAGGCGTGAGTATGAGGGAGGCGACGAACGTTGGCGAGTGAAACGGAACGACAGGGCGAACGGCCGGAGGAGCGGGCGGTCTACGTCATCAGCGTGGCGGCGGAGCTCGCCGGTGTGCACCCGCAGACGCTCCGCATCTACGAGCGCAAGGGTCTGCTGCGCCCGCTGCGGACCGGGGGGAACACGCGCCGGTACTCGCAGCGCGATATCGAGCGGTTGCGCATGATCCGGGAGCTCACGCAGGTGGAGGGCGTGAACCTCGCCGGTGTGAAGCGGATCATGCAGATGCAGCGGGAGCTCGAGGGCATCCGCGAGCGGATAGAGCGGCTCGAAGCGGAGCTCGGCCGACGTCCGATCGTCGCCCCCGGCAGACGCCTAGGTGCTGAGATCGTGCCGCTGCGGAGCGTCGCTGAACTCTGGGTAGAGGGCCCACCCGGGTGATCTCCATGACCCGAGCGGACCCGAGGACGTGATGCGCCTGTGGATCCGAACAAGCTGACACTGAAGTCGCAGGCGGCGCTCGAGGGGGCACGCGAGCAGGCGCTCGCGCGAAGCCACCAAGCGATCGAACCCGAGCATCTGCTCTTCGCGCTGCTCTCGGACCCCGAGGGTGTCGTGTACCCGCTGCTGCAGAACATCGCCGTTCCGCCGAAGCCGTTGCGCGACCAGGTCGACGCGGCCCTGGACCGACTGCCGAAGGTGTACGTGCATGGGGCGCAGGACGTACACGTCGGGCCGGCGCTCGCGGCGGTGCTCGATACCGCCTTCCGAGAGGCTGAGGCGCTGACCGACGAGTACGTCTCGACCGAGCACCTGCTGCTCGGGCTGCTTCAAGGGGCGGGCGCCGGAGCGCGGATCCTGCGCGAAGCGAGGGTTACGCGCGACGGTGTGCTAGCCGCGCTCGCTGAGGTGCGGGGGCGCCAGCGCGTGACCGACCAGAACCCCGAGGAGAAGTACCAGGTCCTCGAGCGCTACGGTCGCGATCTCACCGACCTCGCCCGCCGTGGCAAGCTCGATCCGGTGATCGGGCGCGACGCCGAGATCCGGCGCGTGATCCAGGTGCTCTCACGTCGCACGAAGAACAACCCGGTGCTGATCGGCGAACCGGGCGTCGGGAAGACCGCGATCGTCGAGGGTCTGGCCCAGCGGATCGTCGCAGGCGACGTACCGGAGTCGCTGAAGAATAAGCGTGTCGTGGCCCTGGACCTGGGTGCGATGGTCGCCGGCTCGAAGTATCGCGGGGAGTTCGAGGAACGGCTCAAGGCCGTGCTGCGCGAGATCGCCGAGTCCGAGGGCGAGATCGTCACGTTCATCGACGAGCTGCACACGGTTGTCGGAGCCGGTGCGGCCGAGGGCGCGATGGACGCCGGCAACATGTTGAAGCCGATGCTCGCGCGCGGGGAGCTTCGCGCGATCGGCGCGACGACGCTCGACGAGTACCGCGAGCGCATCGAGAAGGACGCCGCGCTCGAACGCCGGTTCCAGCCGGTGATGGTGGACGAGCCGAGCGTGGAGGACACGATCGGGATCCTCCGTGGGCTGAAGGAGCGGTACGAGGTCCACCACGGTGTTCGGATCCAGGACCCGGCGCTCGTCGCGGCCGCGGTGCTCTCCGACCGCTACGTCACCGGACGGTTCCTTCCCGACAAGGCGATCGACCTCATCGACGAGGCCGCGAGCCGGCTGCGCATCGAGATCGATTCGATGCCGGTCGAGATCGACGAGGTCGAGCGCCGCGTCAAGCAGCTTGAGATCGAGCGTGCGGCGCTGAGGAAGGAGACCGACGAGGCCTCGCGCGAGCGGCTCGAACGCTTGGAGGGTGAGCTCGCAGACCTGCACGAGCGGTCGGCCAGCATGAAGGTGCACTGGCAGCGCGAGAAGGAGCGGATCGGACGCATCCGCCAACTCAAGTCCGCCATCGAGAGTGCACGGGCCGAGTTCGATCGCGCCGAGCGCGAGGGCGACCTCGAGCGGGCCGCCGAGCTCCGCTACGGCAGACTGGTCGAGCTCGAACGCGAGCTAGAGGAGGAGAACGCCGGACTCGCCGAGGTGCAGCGAGAGCGGAAGATGCTCAAGGAGGAGGTCTCCGAGGAGGACGTGGCTGAGGTCGTCGCCGCGTGGACCGGCATCCCGGTTTCGCGGCTGATGGAAGGCGAGATGCACAAGCTTGTCCATCTCGAGCAGGCGCTGCACGAGCGGGTCGTCGATCAGGAGGAAGCCGTTTCAGCGGTCTCGAACGCCATCCGCCGCTCGCGCGCCGGCCTGTCCGATCCGAACCGACCGATCGGCTCGTTCCTGTTCCTCGGGCCGACTGGCGTCGGCAAGACCGAGCTCGCGCGAGCGCTCGCCGCATACCTGTTCGACGATGAGCGCGCCATCGTGCGCCTCGACATGAGCGAGTACCAGGAGCGACACGCGGTGTCGCGTCTCGTCGGGGCACCGCCAGGCTACGTCGGGTACGAGGAGGGTGGGCAGCTCACGGAGGCCGTCCGCCGTCGCCCGTACTCGCTCGTGCTGCTCGACGAGATGGAGAAGGCGCACGGGGACGTGTTCAACATCCTGCTGCAACTGCTGGACGATGGGCGCTTGACCGACGGACACGGCCGTACCGCCGACTTCCGGAACACGATCGTGATCATGACCTCGAACCTCGGGAGCGCGGTGTTCGTCGACGAGTCGCTCTCGCTCGAGAGGCGCAAGGAGGAGGTCCTCGAGGCCGTCCGCGAGAGCTTCCGGCCGGAGTTCGTGAACCGGATCGACGAGATCGTCGTGTTCGAGTCGCTCGACCGGGAAGACATCGAGAAGATCGTCGACATCCAGCTGCGGCACCTCGCGAAGCGCCTCGAGGAGCGCAAGCTCTCCGTCACGGCGACAGGTGCGGCGCGCGGGTACCTGGCGAACAAGGGATTCGACCCGGCGTTCGGCGCGCGACCGCTGAAGCGGTTGATCCAGCGTGAGGTGCAGGACGTGCTCGCGATGAGGCTCCTCGCGGGCGAGATCCGTGAGGGCGATGCCGTCGAGATCGACGCGCAGGGCGGCGGGCTCGCGTTCCGGGTCGCCGCGCGATGAGCCCGGCGGACCCCGCCTTCCTATGCTCACGGGCATGAGGGGATGGGGCGCGGTCCTGGGTGTGTTCGTCGCGGTCGCCCTCACCGCTCTCGTCCTCAAGGCACTTCCGCCAGTGGTCTTCATCGTGCTGGTGGTCGTGGCAGGCTCGTATGGGTACCACCGTTACCGGCTCGCGACGGTGATCCCGCCCCAACAGCTCGAGGCGAGCTCGCTCGGCCTGGAACGGGCGGCCGTCGACCGGTTCGGGCTGCTGGGCTATCCGCTGCACGTGCTGGCGCGCGGCGCGGACCGGAGCGTCGAGAGCCTACTCTTCGGCACCTGGCGAACCTTGGAAGTGAAGCTGTTCGATCTCCGGTACACGGAGGGTGGCGGGCAGGAGAAGCGGCTCTCGTGCGCGCTCGCGCCGCTCGACGTCGAAGCTGTGGCGATCCTGATCGAGCCCCGGACGTTCTTCACTCCACCGGAGACGTTCGGTCACCTCGACGAGCTGACGATCGGCCCGCCCGCGTTCCGTGAGGCATTCGAGGTCCGGGGGAGCGGCGTCGCGTTCGCCGAGACCCTGCTCGACGAGCGGATGCGAACGTGGCTGCTCGAGATCGCGGAGTGGGGGTTCGAACTGTCCGGGCGCTGGCTCCTCTGCTACGCGCCTCGGCCCGGCGCCCGGGACTCGCTCGGAGTGCTGCAGACGCTCGCGGGGTTCGTCGACCGGATCCCGTCGGCCGTGCACGAGCGCTACCCAGCGCACGCGTCCGCCGCGGCTCCCGACGACCCGACGGGCCCCGATGTGCCGGCGGCTGGCCAACCACCGCCGTTTGATGAGCCTGTGCCCTAGCGCGTAGGGTTGGGGCGTGGCAGACGAGAGGGCCTCCGCGCCCGCCCCGGAGGAGCCGCGGCGCTTGCGTCGCAGTCGCGCCGACAAGGTCATCGCCGGCGTGTGCGGAGGTCTCGGGCACTATCTCGGCATCGACCCGGTGCTGATCCGGATCGCCTTCGTCGTGCTCGCGCTCGCCGTCGGCGGCGGTGTGCTCCTGTACATCGTGGGCTGGATCCTGATCCCCGAGGAGAGCCCCGGCGAGTCGGTCGGCGAGGTCCGCCCTTCCGCCGCCGCGACGCTGCGGTTGATCTTCGGCGGAGCGCTGATCGCCGTCGGGGCGATCGCGCTCCTCGGCGTGAGCTTCCCCCACCTTTGGAAGTACTTCTGGCCGCTCGCGTTGATCGTGATCGGCGTCGCGGTCATCATCCGGACCTCCTCGCGTCGATGACGATGGACAGGGTTCCGTCACCGCCCCCGATCCCCGAGCGCGAACGCTTCCAGGCCGGGCGATTCGTCTTCGGCGCACTCGTCGCGCTGCTCGGTGTGGCTTGGCTCCTGGAGGCCACGGACGTGTGGCACGTGCCGTGGAAGGTGGTGCTGCCCGTCACGCTCATCGTCCTCGGCGTCGCGTTGGTGCTGTCGGCGCGGACCGGAAGGGGGCAGGGAGGCCTCGTCGGGCTCGGGATCATCCTGACCGTCGTGCTGGCCATCGGCACGGTGGTCGACATCTCGTTCGAGAGCGGGGTGGGCGACCGTGTCGAACGGCCCCGAAGCTACGCGGAGCTGAAGGGCGAGTACGGGCTGTCGATGGGGAAGCTGACGATCGATCTCAGGGGGCTGCCGGCGGCGGCGCCGTCCAGGATCGTCGAGATCCACGCTCGTGTCGGGATCGGGCAGCTCATCATCGTCGTGCCGGACGGCGTCGAACCTGAAGTCTATGCGAAGGCTGGCATCGGGTCCGTGGAGGTGTTCGGGAGGCAGGACTCGGGGCTGGATGTGAGGCTCGACTCCGTTCCGCACGTTCTCGCGCCGGCCCCGTATTCGCTGGATCTCTCCACGGGCGTCGGCGACATCGAGGTGCACTATGGCTGACCGTGAGACGAACCGATCGGCCCTGGTGTTAGGCCTCTTCTTCATCGTGGCCGGCGTCGCGTTCCTGCTC
>Ga0315282_10001092_pt1 | contig 52280 bp, 38 predicted proteins | sample YL17G07_20_MG_FD_203693 | JGI IMG/M metagenome (GOLD analysis project Ga0315282, IMG submission 203693) | Sediment microbial communities from Yellowstone Lake, YNP, Wyoming, USA - YL17G07_20 | ecosystem: Environmental > Aquatic > Freshwater > Lake > Sediment | place: USA: Wyoming | collected...
AGTTTTCATGCTGAAGGAATTGATCGTGGGCTCGTCGCAGCACGAGACCCGGGTGGCCGTACTGGAGGATGACCAGCTCGCCGAAGTCTACTTTGAGCGTCCACAAGAACACACCATAGCGGGAGCGATTTACAAGGGCCGCGTCAAGCGAGTGCTGCCGGGCATGCAGTCGGCCTTCGTTGATATTGGCCTGGAACGCGACGCCTTCCTGTACGTTTCCGATTTCCTGGAAGACACCGAGGAGTACGACAAGATCGTGACCTCGGTCGAAGACACGGTGGCGCGCATGGAGCACGAGGCGGCCCGCGGCGTCCGCGAACTGCCTCGGGCGCCGGAGCCGGCCCCGCCGCAGCCCGCGGTGGAGGCCGCGCCTCCGCCCCCGCCTGCGGCCGCCTCCGAGGCGGCGCCCGAAGGCGAGGCGGCCCCCGGCCGCGGCCCCGAAGAGCCGCGCGAGGGCGGCGACGGGCACCGCCGTCGCTCGCGCCGCCGCCGCTTCCGCGACCGCGGCTTCCCGGAATCCAAGTACGCCCCGCGCAGCGAGGTGGCCGCGCCCAAAGCACCCGAGGCGCCCAGACCCGCGCCGGCGGGCGATGAGTTCGAGCCGATGGTGCTGCCCGGCGAGTCTCTGGCCAAGTATCGCCGCTTTGCGGCGCCGCCGGCCGCGCCCCGAGAGGCGGTCGAACCGGAAGCGGGGGAGGTTGCCGAACCGGTGCCCGCGGCTGCCCGCCTTGACCAGCAAGCGCCAGCCGAGCCTCCCTCGCCCGAGCACATTGATCCGGAGGCAATCCCAAACCCCGCCGGCATCCACGAAGACATCCGCCCTGGGATGGCCGCCGAGCCGGCTGAGGCGGAGGAAAACCCGGCGCACCACGCCGCTGACCCCTCCGAGGAGCCGGCGGCTGCCGTAGGTGAGACTGCCGTCGAGGCCCAGGCCACGGCTGCCGAGTCCCAAGGGCCGGCGCCGGACCAGACCCCGGAGCAGGAACAGGCAGCCGAGCAGGAAGCGCCGCCGGCGTTCGAGGCCGGTGCGGTTCCGCCCGGCGAGCAGGCGGCCCAGGCCGACGGCGCTCCCCAAGCCGAGACCGCGCCGGGCACGGAAGCCGAGACCCGGCCGGCCCCCGGGCAGGCCAGGCTGCGCGGGCCCGCCGAGCGCGCCCATTTCACCCATCGCTTGAGCCGCCGCATGCGGCGCAGGCAGCGCGAGGGCCAGGCGCCAGCGCCCGTCTCCCGGCCGGCGCCGCCCGAGCGCCCGGCCAACGGCCAGCCGCTGATCTCCGATTTGCTGCGCGAGGGCCAGGAGATCATCGTCCAGATCGCCAAGGAACCCTTGGGAAAGAAGGGCGCCCGCATCACCTCCCACGTGGCCCTGCCCGGCCGCTACGTCGTCTACATGCCCACCGTGGACCACGTCGGCGTGTCGCGCAAGATCGGCTCCGACGAAGAGCGCCTGCGGCTGAAGCGCATCATCCTGGAGAGCCGTCGCAACATCACGGGCGGATTCATCGTGCGCACCGCGGCCGAGGGTTGCAGCGAGGAGGAGCTGAAGCAGGACATCCAGTTCCTGCATGACCTGTGGCTGGACATCCGCGCCAAGGCCGAGCGCAAGTCGGCGCCCGCCCTGCTGCACCACGACCTCGATCTGGTGGAGCGCATCCTGCGCGACCAGCTTTCCGGAGACTTCAACACCATCTGGGTGGACAACGAGCAGGAGTACGAGAACATCCTGGAGTTCGTGCAGAGGTTCCAGCCCGCGCTGGTCAACCGCGTCAAGCTCTATACCAAGGACACGCCCATCTTCGAGCAATTCAACATCCAGGAGGAGATCGACAAGGCGCTGAAGCCCAAGGTCTGGCTGAAGTCGGGCGGTTACATCGTCATCAACCAGACCGAGGCCCTGGTGGCCATCGACGTGAACACCGGCAAGTACGTGGGCAAGACGCAGCGGCTGGAAGACACCATCGTCAAGACCAACGTGGACGCCATAAAGGAGATCGTGCGGCAGATCCGGCTGCGCGACCTGGGCGGCATCATCGTCATCGACTTCATCGACATGGACGAGCGCAAGAACCGGGTGCGTGTGATGCAGGCCATGGAGGAAGCGCTCGGGCACGACCGGGCCCCCTCAAAGATGCTGGCCTTCAACGATTTCGGCCTGGTGGCCATCACCCGCAAGCGGGTGAAGCAGTCGCTGGAGCGCACGCTGTGCTCGCACTGCTCGGTCTGCGGCGGCTCCGGCTTCCTGAAATCGCCGCACACCATCGCGATGGAGATCCTGGCCGAGGCGGGTAAACTGGCGCCGGTAGCCAACCGCAAGGACATCACCCTGCGCGTGCATCCCGAGGTGGGCCGCTACCTGAAGCAGCGCGACGTGAGCGTCATCCAGGAAATCGAGGAGATGACCCACAGGACGATCATCATCAAGAACGACCCCAACCTGCACCAGGAGTCCTTCGACTTCAATTAGCTGAATTCACCGCCGAGGCGCGGCGCAGCCCGCGCCGCGACAGAGTCAAAACGCCACGAGTGTCCGCGCCGATGGTACACCGACGTTACTTGTCGGCCGATTGTGGCCGGAAGGCCACGTCATCGAGAATGACGACGCCCGACTCGGTGCGGTCGAAGAGGAAGCGCACCGTCCGGATTTTCGCCGGCTTGAGCTTGGGATTCGCAGCCACAAACCTGGCCAGCGGAAATTCGAATACCTGGAAGACGATTTCCGAATTCTTGGGCGCCAGGTTCGTCTTGCTCACCTGCGACTCGATGCGCGGTTGCAGGAACGAGTAACTGCTCAGGGACAGCCGGGCGGAGGCGCCGGCGGCGTCGGCCACCTCGATGCTCAGGTCGATGGGGTCGCGCGGCTCGTTCGGTTTCTCGTCCTTCTTCTTGTCTTTGTCGTCTTTCTTCGCGCTCTTGTCCTGGCCCTTTTCCCCTTTGTCCCGCTCCGTCGCCTTGTCGTTGGAATCGGCCATGGAGAAGACCAGCGACGAGCCGGCGCCAAGGTTGAGCCCTTTCTCGGGCAAGCGGATGGTGTAGGACGCCGGCCCTTCAGCGCCTTTCTTGTTCCAGCCGATGTAGACGCCGCGGGTGTCCAGCGTGCCCCACATCAGCGAAAGTTCTCTCTCCTTCCAGTCCGTCAGGTTGGCCGTTTCAACGCTGCCCCCGGGGATGGTGGTGCTCGCCAGGTTGATATCCTCCTCGTAGCCGCAAACGACCTGGCTGGCGGAATCGGCGAATTGATGCAAATAGATGCGACCGGGAAGCCAGCGGGCCGGTGCCGCGCGGTGATCGCGGAACAGCGGGATGTAGCCCTTCTTTCCGTGCAGGGCCGCTTCGAGAAACGCCGAGATGTAAGTCTTCGCAATCTGCTGCTGCTCCGCCCCGGGTATCAGTTGGCGCACATTCAGGAAGGGGAAGCCGAGTCCCCAGGAATCGCGTTGACCCCACACCCGGTTGAATTGGCCGTGGTTCGCCCCGTAAATCCAGAGGCCTGACTTGAACCAGTACTGGCCGTCGGTGAACTTGACGCGCTCGTAAACGCGCGCGCCGTGGTAGGAGCGCATGTCCGCGTCGTGGCTTCCCTGCAGCACCAGGTAGTTGACGTTTTCCGGCTTGGTGCTGGTGTTGGCGGGCTTGTACTGGCCGTCCACCGGAGCGATGGCCACCACGGCGCGCACATTGAAATTGAAATCGAAGCGGACCCCGGCGTTATCCGGATAAAAGGGAAGCCGGTTGAAAACGGCGGCCACGGCGACTGCTTCTCCGCCGCGCGAGTGCCCCATCAAGCCGATGTTGTTCATGTCCACCTTGTGGTGGAAGGGATTGCCCGGCGCGTCGTTCCATTTCTTCCACTGGCGGAGGTGCTCCAACAGCAGCCAGCCGCGCGCGTCGTTCTCCTCCTTGAGGCCGATCTTGGGAAAGCCCAACAGGTCTACCACCGAGCTGTTGATGAAGTTTTCATCGACGGAGGCCAGTATGAAGCCGCGGCTGGCGAGCAACTCGCCCAAATAGTCGTATCCCGGATCGGAGAAGTCCTCACCCATGTGGTTGCCGTGGACAATGAGAACCAGCGGGAACGGCCCTCCGCCGTCGGGGTACCAGACGCGGGCCTGCAGGGGGAGTTGCTTGGTGTCGAAGCCCCAGTAGCGCGTGCGCGCCCACCCCACAGCCCCCTTCCAGCCCTCCACCAGCTTGGAGCCGTCCACCGAAGCGCTGGTCAACGTGGCATTCTTACCGAACTCGGGCCGGTGGCGATCCTTGCCGCAGCCGTAGGTGAGCGTTTTCACTTTGTAGGCGCCGGGCTCCGAGGGGTTTGGCAGCATGATTTTTGGGATCTTGGCGTTCGCAGCGGCGAGTGAGGCGGCATTCGGTACCTCTTTGAGGGCGGAGCCCTGCCAGAAAAGCCAGGCCACCGAGGTGGCGATCATGCCCCAACCAAGCAGCAACGCTCCTGCCACCGCCACTATTCCGGCGCGCGAAGCATACCGCCAGCCGCCGCTCAACAGAGATGCCAGACCGCCTCCGGCCAACGAGGCGGCCAGCACTGCCCCCAAGGCCCACAGGGGCGGGCTGGGAAGGAAGGCCAGTAACAAGGATAGCAAAGCGAGACTGCCACCCAGCGCCCAACGATAGAAGCGGGGGGATGCGCGCAGCAGGCCTGTCAGCAGCCAGGCGAGAAGAACGAACAGAGCCCCGACTAGCGCGGCGGCGGCTAGCAGAAGCAAAATGGGTATCAGTGCAGCCCAATTGCGTTCGGGAACACTCATGGCCGACCATGTGGAGACGGCCCATGCAGCGAGCCCGGTCACAACGAGCGCCCAGGCGGCGCCGCGCCATGCCACCGGCGACGGAACAAAGGCGGGCAGGAAGCTGCCGCGGAACCATCGCCACAGCTTCACCACGCGCGACCACGCACGCTTCCACACGCGCGGCTTTGGAGCCGTCGGCTGCGGTTGCTCGTGGGGCTGTCCGGCTGGAGCGCCATCGGAAACGTCCATGTGGACCTCCCAGTCAAATGGTTCACCACGAAGGCACAGAGACACAAAGGGTCACAAAGAGCAATCTTTGTGCGTCCTTGTGTTCTTTGTGCCTTTGTGGTGACGGGGTCACGATTATCGCGCCTTCAGCGGCAGGCGGACGGCCTGGCCGGTCTTCAGCGACTGGCGGGCGGCTTCCAGAATCTCCACCGCGTCCACGTTGATGTCCAGCGCCACGATGTTCTCCGGCGCCTTTCCGGAGCGCGCGGCCTGGACCATGTAGGCGATTGGCTCAGCCCTCTCCTCCGGCAGCGGATCGAGGGCCAGCTTCGTGGCTTCGCCGCGGCCCTTTTTCAGCTCCACGGCGCCGCGCTTCACAATCAGGCTGCCTTGGCGGCTGAAGATCTCCAGGTCCTGGAAGCCGGCCGGCAGGTCCCAGCTCCCTTCGATGATCGAGACGCCGTTCTTGTAGCTGAGAAGGATGGTCGAATTATCGTCCACCTTGGGGTAACGGTCGGGCTGAAGTTGGTTAGTCTGGGCGAAGACAGTCTCCGGTTTGCCCATGAACCACAGGCTCCAGACGGCGCCATAGCAGCCGAAGTCGATCAGGGCGCCGCCGCCGTTCTTGACCGGGTCGGCGAGCCATTCCAGGAAGAAGCGGTTGCGGACGCCGGCGCCGCCGCCCGGCCCGCCATGGCCGATGATGGAATGCAGGCGCCAGATGGGCCCCAGCGCGCCGTCGTCGACCTGCTTCTTGGCCACGTAGTTCTCTGTCCACCACGCCATCTGGTAATTGGTCAGCACCAGGATGCCGTGTTTCTTCGCCGCCTGGCGGATGGCCAGGGCGTCGGCGAAGGTCGAGGCCAGCGGCTTCTCCAACATCACGTGGACCTTGCGCGCCGCGCAGGCCTCCACGATCTCCCGGTGGCGGTCGTTCTCAACGAATGTCCAGACGATGTCCGGCTTGGCCTTCGCCAACATCTCCTTGTAATCGGTGAAGAGCAGCTTGTCGGGCACGCCGAGCTTCTTCACCTCATCGAGCAGTTCCTGGCTGGTCTCGCTGACGCCCACCAACTTCGCCGGCTTGCCCTGCACCATTTTGGGCAGATGGCCCCAGGCATGGCTGTGCCGCAGGCCGATCACGGCGATCGTGGTTTCCTGCGCCCCGGCGCAGGCGGCCAGCACACCGAAAACAACAAAAAGCAGCAATGAGACTTTCATATTCATCGGCCTCCGACGTAGGAGGATATCATGCCGCAACAGGGCCGCGGGCGTTCGCGAGCGCTTGCCGCAGCAATACGACCAACCTACCAGGGAAGGGTCTTCAGTTGCCGAACCAGCGTGAAATGCCGGTCTCTGGTTGCCAGTGGCAGGTCGTATTGGCGGGCCAGAGCCGCGATCCAGATATCGTTGTCAGGGATGGGCTTGCCGATCTGGGCAAGTTCGGCCTTGACTCGGCCGTAATGCTCGGCGGTGTTCTCATCGGGCAGCAGCAGCGCGGCGATGCGGAGAAAGTCATGAATCTGGGCTACTGCTTCCTCCCGCTGTTGGGATCTCTGCGCGCCAAAGTGAAGTTCACCCAGCACGACCCACGGCAGGTACAGAGTTGCAACGTCGGCGAGACGCGCAATCAAATCCGGATCATTGCGGAAGTGCGCAACTACGACGTTCGTGTCCAGGAGGACCTCACCAGCCGTCTTCATCGATCCTTTCGCAGCCTTCCTCGATAGCCTTCTCCATCTCGTCGACCGTTTCTCGCGAGAGGCTTGCGGCTGTGCGCGCAAGGATGGCTTGCCGCTCTTCCTGGCTAATCCGCTTGAGCCGTTGGATGAAATCGGCGGCCACTTCCAGCTTTCCGGGCGGCAAGGACTTGAGGTCCTCGACGATTGTTTCCAGAGTGCTCACGGGTCCAGCGTACACCGGCGTCGCCCGGCGTGGCAAGGCGGCATGGCGGCAACCCGCTTCGATTCGGCGGGCCGCCACCCTGCCGGCAAGATGCCCGCGGTACAATACGGACGTTATCTCCTTCCTTACTCCGCCCGCCCGGCCCCGCGATCCAGGCGCTGGCCACCAGTTTTCGGTTGTTTAACTGGCTGGTTTAATGGTTTATAAGATGATTGCGTCCATTTCTACTTCCTTTATTTTGTTATACTTGCCTGACCGTAGCCAGTATTTTACTGGTCATATACAGGCGGGAGCCGAAAAACAATGAAATTATTGCACTGTTCCCATAATTTCAGTCTAGCATAGCGTGTCAAGTTTTTCGGCCCTCTCGCGCCGCAAGTCATTCCGAACAAAGGAAATAAAGTTCGGACGGCAATTCCCAACACACGGCCTTTTCTTCAGGAGTCAGAATCCCCGGCATCTGCGGGAAACGAGAGCAAAACTCTCGTTACGACGGGCATAACGGTCCAACCGCCGCCTGGCAACGGGCCGTGCGTCGCCCCTTTCCTTGGCCGGCGCTTTCCCTGTCCTGCCTTTTCCTCTGCCCTTTGCTCTTCAAAATCCCCGTGAGGAGTTGTACAATGTGGACATCCCAAGGACGGGGCTCCGGTTCATTTCAGGGTGCCCCGATCACCCCCTTGTTGAGGCACTCGACCCCAAGAAGATCCCGATGAGGACTGCGTGATTGATGCCCGGAGGAGCATATGAAGATCGAGTCGCCCAGTGTCCTTCGCGGCCTTGCCTCTGTCTGCGTTGCGCTGGCGTGCGCGGTGGGTTTGACGACAATCACCGCTTTTGCGACCGACCCTGTCATTAATCCGGGCGGCATAGTCGAGGCCGCCGGCTATTCGGCACGCTTCACGGCCGGTTCTATCCTCTCTCTGTTCGGCGCCAACCTGGCCGGCACAACCTCCGGTGCATCGACGCTGCCGCTGCCCACAAGCCTGGCAGGGACCAGCGTTCTCGTAAACGGCCAAGCGGCGCCTCTCTTCTTCGTTTCCCCGACGCAGATCAATTTTCAGTTGCCTTGGGAAACGGCGGGTCAAACGCAGGCGAGTATAGCCGTCAGTGCGGGCGGTGTTACCAGCTCGGCACACAGCATCTCCCTGGTGGCTTCTGCTCCAGGCTTGTTTGCGACAAACGCGGCGGGCACCGGGCAAGGCGCAATTCAAATTGCCAACACGACACTTTTTGCGGCGCCTGTGGGGTCGATTCCCGGGGCGCAAGCCCGGCCGGCGAATCGCGGTGAGGACCTCTCCATCTTCTGCAGCGGTCTCGGCAGTGTTGCCAATCAACCGCTGAGCGGGGTGCCAGCGCCGATTGCGCCCCCGCTCTCCACCACAGCGGCGATGCCTACCGTTACCGTGGGCGGAGTTCAGGCCAACGTGACCTTTTCTGGCCTCGCTCCCGGGTTCGTAGGCCTTTATCAGGTCAATGCGCGTGTCCCGGACAATGCCCCGTCGGGCGACTCGGTTCCGGTGGTCATCACCGTGAGTGGGGCCGCTTCAAATACCGTGACGGTCGCCATACAGGGGCAGGCGGGGCTCGCGCTGCAAGGCTTGGTGCTCGCCTCTAATTCGGTCACCGCAGGGACTTCCGTGACCGGAACGGTGACGCTAAGCGGAGCGGACCCGAAGGGCGAAACAGCCGTCACGCTGCAAAGCAGCAGCGCCGCAGCGCAGGTGCCCGCCGGCGGCATCGTCACCGTCCCGGCCGGGCAGACCTCGGCAACCTTCACGATCACCACCCAGGCTGTGTTGTCCACTGCTCAGAACGTGACGATCACCGCCAGCTACGCTGGCGTTTCCAAGAATGCAATGCTGACCGTGAATCAGGGTGGCTCGCAGCCGGGCACGGTGCGGGTGAATCCGCAGGATGGGCTGAACTACGTGTGGATTCCGGCAGGGACGTACATGATGGGCTGCTCGCCAGGCGATAGCGAATGCTACGACGAGGAGAAGCCTTCGCATTCAGTGACGATCAGCAGGGGTTTCTGGATGGGGCAGACCGAAGCAACCGTGGGCGCTTACAAACGTTTCGCCCAGGCAACCGGGCGGACCATGCCGTACGGACCGTCCTGGGACAGCACATGGACACAGGACAATCTCCCGATGGTGATGGTGACCTGGGACGACGCCCGCAGCTACTGCACCTGGGCCGGTGGCAGGCTGCCGACCGAGGCGGAGTGGGAATATGCAGCCCGGGCAGGAACGCAAACCCAGTACTACTTCGGGAGCGACGCTGCACTGCTCGGCGACTATGCCTGGTATTACAGCAACTCCGGAAGCGTGGCTCACCCGGTCGGACAGAAGAAGCCGAACGCCTGGGGGCTCTATGACATGCTGGGAAATGTTTGGGAATGGTGCCAGGACTGGACCGAGAGCTATCCGTCGCAGCCGGTCACAGATCCGCAGGGGCCTTCGTCGGGCATCTATCGGAGACTGCGCGGGAGCGCGTGGTACGGCGACACGGAGTCCTCTCGCGTGTCGGTCCGCTACGGCAACTACCTCGGCGGCAGGTACTACAGCGTCAGCTTCGGCTTTCGGTGTGTGCGGGAAATTATCCCTTGATGCTTTTTTCTTTTCCCTTGGCCAGGGCGGCGCGGGGGGCGCTGCCCTTTTGCCATGCAACTCGGTGGCATCGACTGCGAGTCGGGCGACCGCGCCTACCACCTGCGCGGAATCCGAGCGGCGCTCAAGAGCAGTATTGGCAACAACTCCCCCCAGCAGGTACACTGGCTGGCTGAATCCGAGAGGAGAATTGCGCTGAGATGAAATACGGTCTGAATATTCCCGAGAAAGGCGCGCTCGATTTCGTGTCCGTGGGCGCGCTGGTTCATCGCCTGGATCCGGGCATCATCCCGTTCCGCAAGGCCACCGAGTGCCGGATCCACGTCAGCGGCGGCGAGTTCAACTGCGCCGCCAACCTGGCCGACTGCTTTGGCCTCAACACCGGCATCGCCACCGCCATGGTGGATTACCCGGTGGGCGAGTTGATCGCCGAGCGGGTGAAGGCCATGGGCGTGAAGCCCTTCTACAAGCGCTTCAAGCACAATGGGGTCAACGGCCCGAACATGGCCGCCGTGTACAGCGACCAGGGGTTCGGGGCGCGCGGCCCGGTGGTCTTCTACAACCGCTCCAACGAGGCGGGGGCGCTGTTAAAGGCGGGCGACTTCGACTGGAAGTCGATCTTCTCGGGCGGCGTGCGCTGGTTCCACAGCGGCGGCATTTTCGCGGCCCTGTCCGAAACAACCGGCGGCGTGATCGTCGAGGGCATGAAAGCCGCTAAGCAAGCCGGCGCCGTCGTTTCCTTCGACCTGAACTATCGCGCCAAGCTGTGGAACATCTGGGGCGGGCACGCCAAGGCGCTGGAGGTGATTGCGCGCATCGTCGAGAACGCGGATGTGCTGGTGGGCAATGAGGAGGACTTGCAGATGGGCCTCGGCGTCGCCGGCCCCGATGTCCACCGCGCCTCGAAGCTCGACCCCAGCGTCTTCTTTGGCATGATCGACGCCGTGACCGCGAAGTATCCGAAGGTGAAGATCGTAGCCACGACGCTGCGCGAAGTCCACTCCACCAACCGCCACAGTTGGAGCGCGGTGGCCTGGATCGACGGCCAGACCTACACGGCCCCCACCGCCGAGCTCGACGTCTACGACCGTGTGGGCGGCGGCGACGGCTTCGCTTCGGGTTTCTTCTACGGCCTGCTCACCGGCGAGGAGCCGCGAGAGGCCGTGAAGCTCGGCTGGGCACACGGCGCGCTGCTGACCACCTTCCCCGGCGACACCACCATGGCCACGGTGGAGCAGGTGAAGGCTTACGCCCAGGGCGGCTCGGCCCGCATTCAGCGGTGACCTTCCACAATGGCGGGCGTCCCACCCAGGAGAGGTCGGGAGGGACCTGACTCGGCGGCGCCCGCCGGACAGAGCCTACGTTCTCCTTTGACGCACGAGGCGGTTGGATGAACGATAAGGTCATGACCATCTCGCCTTCCGCCTGGCGGCTTGCAGCAAGCTTGGCGGTCGCGGCGCTTTTTGCTAGTGGCCAGGGCATTGAGCGCCTCAGCCTGCCGCAGCAGTCGGCGGTGCTGCGCCTGCCGGCCGAGTCCGTGGCGGCTGCCCTGCAATTGAGCACGGTCCAAGCCCTTTCCGCGGCCGCCGAACACCCGCTGATCAGAACTCTTCCGGCAAGTATGCGGAACGGGTGCCCCGCCATGATCGCGGCCTGGGGCGAGAATCCGGCCAACACTCCTCAGTGGCGAATCCGCGTTCTGCTCCGGCAGCCGGACGGCCTGTGGCTTGCCCTCCGCTGCCAGAGCGCCGACCCGCAGGTGCGCCAGTACTATGACGAGCGCCTGGCGTTCGTTCGGCCGTCTTCTTCGACCATGCAGTTCCTGCCGTTCGACCGCGATGCCGCCGCCGATTCGCGCCTGTTTCACGTCGAACTGGGCGAAAGGCTGCCCGTCCAGGGCTTCGAAGCCATCGCCTTCCGCGTCACCGCGGATTCGGACAACCCCTGTTGCGGCGGCGGCGATGTGGTTCGGGAAGAGTGGTTGCGGCTGTATGTTGTGTCGGAACCAGGCGTGGAGCAAGCTCTGTCTGTTCTCACCCTCCAAGACCAGCAGAGTCATGACGATGAGCAGGGTGACAGCCGGATCGTGCGCGTGACACAGGTGGATTTCGAGCGCAATGCGGCGGGCGCGGTTGTCGCCGCCCTCACACGATCCCGCGAGGAAGTAGACGGAAAGCTGCTGGGGACCAGCTCAGCACGTTATCGCTGGGACTCCAAGGCCAGGCGGTTCGTCGCCGTGCCTTGAAAACGTCGTGAGTGCGAAGACGGCGGCCTGGTGCATCAAGGCCAGGGCGCGCAGAATCTGCGGTACATCCTCAAAGCCATAAGACAAGCGAAGCTGCCGCTTGCCCACCGCGGCCAAATCACCCGCGGGATGCACGCAGTATTCCCCGGGAATGTACATCACGCGGGGCAGGCGCGCGCCCTCGGGGCCGTCAATCGCCCGATCACCCGTGGTGCGGGTGAGGAACCGGAACAACGCTGAATTCGGGTGGGTCTCGATGTCGCGGAAAGTCAAGTAATAGTAAAAGCCGGCGCTGCCGCCCCGGCACTCCTCCAGAAACGGCCCAAGATCCCGCTCGATCCCCTCGCGAACCGCCACCGCCTTCTGGCGATAGCCCGCATTCACCGCCCGCAACTGCTCCCCGATCCGGCGGTCGAGCAGGTAGCCGGACATTTCCTGAACGAACAGCGGCGCGCTGAACCCGTGATCGGCAGTCCGCTGCACCAGCGCGCGCATCAGCGGACCATCGGGCCCCAGCACGTAGCCGATGCGCAACGCCGGGGCCAGCACCTTGGACAGAGTGCCAATTTCGTAGGCGATGCCCAGTTCGTCCTCCGGGAGGACGGAGACGAACGGCTCGGCCTGCGGGTCGTGCAGAAGCAGCTCGTAAGCCAGGTCGAAGACAATCGGAATCAAGCGCCCCTGCTGCCGCGACAGCGCCGCTGCCACCTCGAGCAGCGCCCGCCGCCGCGCGTTCGACAGGATGGTGCACGACGGGTTGTTCACCGTGACCGTGTAAAAAAAGCTGATGCGCTCGGCCGCGGCGCCCAGTGCCCGCAGCTTGCGGTCCAGCGCCTCAAGATTGATTCCTTCCGCGTCCTCCGGAACGGCAAGCACCTCGAACCCCTTGCGCTCCAGCGCGTCGGAGTAGATGTAGTACATGGGGTCGGAGGTAACCACGATGCCCGGCTCGATCACGTCGGCCAGGCCGTCGAGCAGGCTGGTTGCGCCGCAGGCGCCGATGGCCAGCAGTTTGCCTTCGATGGCGGCCTGGTCCAGGCCGCCGATGCGCATCTCGACCAGGAAGCGCCGGATGGAGGCGATGAGGTTGGCGGAGCCGGCCGGGCTGCCGTAGTTGAATGCCTGGCGGTACTTGACGCCATCGCCCGCCACGGCCTCCATGGCCTCGGCCAGGTAAGCCACCGGGATGGTGTCTTCATTGACGTAGCCGACACCGAGGTTGATATCCACGCCGTCGCGGAAGTCGCCGGCAAACTCCGACATCATGCGGCTGGCCGGCGAGGGCCGGGTCGATGCCTGGCCGTATTTGGAAAGCCGAACCTCCATCAGGGCAGCACTGTATCAGAAAAAAACTCACCGCGGATGAAGTCGCCGCGGCGACTTCATCCGTGGCGAATGGTCGGGATAAACGGCGCGGGCAGGTCAAAGAAACACCCGGGGGAGGTATTCCGGGGCCTCCTGGAACGGTTTTGCCTGGCCGTCGGCAATCGAGTACATGCGCTCGTGGCTGGTGATAGCGGCCTTTGCCATCTCCGCGTACGGCCGATTGCAAATGTCAAGAAAACCGATGTTGTAGTTCTCGCCGTCGAAGCGTCCCAGAGCGGACTGGTCGTATAGCGTGAACCAGTGGACGCCGACGCAATAGGGATCGGCGGCGGCGTCTTCCAGGTAAATGCGGTAGGCGCGACCGCGGTCCGCCTGGGTTTTGACGTGGCCGATGCCGGAGGCCGGCAGGCCCACATCGAGCGCGCCGAAGTGCCATTCGCCCACCAGCACCGGCATCGCGAGCGCCGCGTGAATCTTCTCGGCCTGCTCCAATGGCAGCTTCTGCTGGTAGCAGTTCAGGCTGAAGACGTCGAACGACTTCATCCCCTGCACCGCCCAGGCGGGCGGAATGCCGGCCCAGCGCATGCCCAGGTTCAGGTGGTTGGGGGCAGCCTGGCGGCAGGCCCGCGAGAGCGTGCCAAAGTAGCGCTCCACCATGCGCGCGCTGAATTCCCGCAGGTCGGCCACGGCTTCCGGGCTGAGGATGCCGCTCCACTTCCCTTTTGCCACCTTGTCGAAACCCGCGGGCAGTTTCCAGGCCGCCGAGAGCGCGGCGTCGTCCGCGTACTTCCGCTTCAGGAACCCGGCCAGCTCACCGCGGGTGGCGCACTCTTCCGTGTTGTACAGCATGCCGGCGGCCGGCAGCTCGGAAGAAAACGCCCAGGTAGGCTCGTTCATCAGGAAATAGCCGACCAGGGCCGGGTCGGCGGCCGTGTCTTTCAACTGGCCGGCGTAGTCGGCGGCGTCGCGCTCGAATTCGGGGTGATACACGTCGGGGAAATCGCGGTACACCAGCCGGCTGCGGCTGGGCCGAAAGCTCAAGGGGCGGACATAGGGGAAGCGCGCCTTGGCGGCGTATTCGTAGTCCGACCAGTTGCCGACGGTGTTGAACCGCAGGCGCTTGATTTCCGCCAGCGCCACGGCAGCCCACTTGTCGCGCCAGCCGGCGGCGCCGAAGGCGCGAATCATGTTGGCGGCAAGAAAGTTGATGGATTTGCCGGCGCGGCCGCGGCGCGCGCCGTAAATGTCGGCGAATTCGCCGGCCGGATCGGGGAGCCAGGCCAGCGCGGTTTCCAGCCCGTCGTAGCGCGCGTCGGTGTCCACCCGGACACAATCCACGCCGGCCGACCAGAAGGCATAGCCGTCGGGGTCCACCAGCCACCAGCGCCGGCCGTCGTGGTGCCTGCGGAAAAAGCCGGTGGCCTCGCCGATCTTCTTGGCCTTCCATCCGCCCCAGCGTGAGAAGCCGGCGGGCCATTCCTGCTTCGCCGCCGACTGGAACTGCTCCTGGATTCGCTGTTTCAGCTCTTCCTCGGTGCGCGTCTTGCCCGGCCAATCGTGCAGCGTGCTCTGGCCGAACTTGTCGATGAGCGGGCCCTTGGGCAGGATAGGCTTCTCGATCCTGGGAACTTCGGCGGGCGCGGCGTGCAGGGCGGTCATGCAGAAGCGGGCCGGCGCCGCGCTCTTGCGGGCCACCGCCAGCGTGATGCGGTCCACTTTCTCCAGGTCCACGCGGTCGCCGCCGCACATCGGCTTCAGCAGCGCGCCCTCGCGCTCCACCAGCCAGCGGTTCTGGTCCACCAGCGCCAGGTCCATGCGCAGGCGGAAGGAACACTGGTTGAGGCCGCCGAAGTTGAAGCGGAAGGCGCGGCCCTTTTCGCCCTCCTGCAGGCGCAGCGAGAAGACCACCAGCGTGGCGCCGTCCAGGAGCATGTCGGCCGCCAGGTATTTGGCTTTGGCCAGCGCGCCGGCGGGGAAGGCGTAGCGCAGGCCGTCGCCCTCGCTTTCGGCCACGTACCAGGCGGCGCCGGCGACCGGCGTCTCGCCCTCCGCTTTGCGCAGCTTGCCGAGCATCCCCGCAGGCTGAAGCTTCTCGCCGGGCAGCTCCTGTCCGAAGGCGGCTTGGGAAAGGGACGCGCCGGCCATGGCAGCGGTAGCGGAAAGGAATTCCCTGCGATTCACGCCGGCATCGTTTGTGGTCCGTTTCATCGGTTACTCCTTTCGAAGATTCCACCGATTATGCCGCAACCAGCGCGCCCTGACCTGTGGAATCTGCGACTGGGTGAACTGGCGGGAAGCCGTCCAGCAGTCGCAGCTAGACACTTGCTCTCACACATTGGCGTGTGTAGAATAATGTTTGGGGGTGCGAGAAATGGCGACAAATCTGGCTCTGGACGACAAACTGATCGCGCAGGCGCGCCGCATCGGAGGCCACAGAACGAAAAAGGAAGCGGTGACCGCCGCTCTGGAAGAGTACGTGACTCGCCGCAGGCAACTCCGGCTGATCAAACGGTTTGGGACCATCGAGTATGCCCCTACCTACGACTATAAACAGCAGCGCGGCCGGAGACGCACATGATGGTACTGGTGGACACTTCCGTTTGGTCGGTTGCGCTCCGCCGGCAAGCCGGGCAGCTAACCGCAGGGGAACGCGCAGTTCGGGAGGAGCTGGCGGAGCTGATCCGGGAGGGGCGCGCCCGGCTGATCGGGCCGGTCCGGCAGGAACTGCTGTCCGGCATTCGGACCGAGGCGCAGTATCAGCGCTTGCGGCAGCACCTTCGCTCTTTCCCCGAACCGCAACTGGCGGTCGAGGATTACGAGGAGGCGGCCCAGGCAAACAACCGCTGCCGGGCGCAAGGCGTGAGCGGCTCGGCGATTGATTTCCTCATCTGCGCGATTGCCATGCGCCGCAACTGGCACATCTTCACCACCGACAGGGATTTCGTCAACTATGCCCGGGTGCTGCCCCTCGGCCTGTACAGGCCGCGAGGGAGCGGGGACGACCCAGCCTAGCGCCGGCGTTTCTGAAATGACCTGGCCGCCGTGGTATGATCCTCTGGCTTTTCAACACGCGAACAGGGAGAGAAACGCTGTGCGACTTTTCACCATCGTTTCACTGGTGCTGGTCCTGGCGGTCTGCGCGCCGTGCGCCGAGGCGCAAAAAGCGCCGCCGCTGCGAGCGCCCGACGTGCACTACGAGCCTTCCTCGCCCGCAATCGTGGAGGCCATGCTCAAGCTGGCGGACGTCACCAAAGACGACATCGTGTATGACCTGGGCTGCGGCGATGGCCGCATCGCGATTGCCGCCGCCCAGAAGTTCGGCGCCCACGGCGTGGGCATCGATATCGATCCCCAGAGGATCAAGGAAGCCAACGAGAACGCGCGCAAAGCCGGGGTCACCGGCCGCGTCAGGTTCCTGAACGAAGACCTGTTCGAGGCCGACATCCGCAAGGCCACGGTCGTCACGCTCTACCTCTTTCCCTGGGTGAACCTGAAACTCCGGCCGAAACTGTGGAACGACCTGAAGCCGGGAACCCGCATCGTCTCGCACTCCCACGATATGGGCGATTGGCCCCCGGAGAAGGAAATCGAGGCCGACGGGCACAAGATTTATTTCTGGACGATACCGGCGAAGAAACAGTAGGCAGAAGGCGGAAGGCAGAAGGCGGAAGGCAGGAGGCGGAAGGCAGGACCACCGGCCGGTCGTTATCCACGCAGCACATTCTTCAGGAAGAACAGCAGGTTGGCGGGGCGCTCGGCCAGGCGGCGCGTCAGGTACGGGAACCAGTGGCTGCCGAAGGGAATGTAGACCCGCACGCGCCAGCCATCGTCGCGCAGCCGCGCCTGCAAGTCGCGCCGGATCCCGTACAGCATCTGGAACTCAAAGGCCTCGCCCGCCAGGCCCTCGGCGCGGGCAAACTCGATGGTTGCCCGGATGATTCTGTGGTCGTGGGTAGCGATGGCGTGGTAGATGCCGCTCTTCAGCAGCAGCCGCATCAAGCGAACGTAACTGGCGTCCACGTCGGCTTTGCGCGGGAAGGCCAGCTCGGGCGGCTCCTGGTAAGCGCCCTTGCACAGCCGGATGCGGATCCGCTCGGCCAGCAACTGCTCGACGTCGCGCTCGCTCCTGCGCAGATAGGACTGGATAACGGCGCCCACGTTGCCGAAGCGGTGCCGTAGGCCGCGGACCATCTCCAGCGTGCGGTCGGTGTACGCCGAGCTTTCCATGTCCACCCGCACGAAGTTTCCATAGGAGGCGGCGCGCTCCACCACGGCGGCCACGTGCTCCTGGCACCGTGGTTGGGAAAGATCCAACCCAAGCTGCGTCAGCTTGACAGAAACGTTGGTATTCAGGCCGCGGGCCTGGATCTTGTCGAGCAGGCCCAGGTAGACGTCCCGGGCGGCTTCCGCCTCCGAGAGCTGCGTGACATTCTCCCCCAGGTAATCGAGGCTGGCGCTGAACCCCGCCTCCCCGACGGCCTGGGCGGCGCCGAGTAGGTCCTCAACTTTCTCTCCGGCAACAAAGCGCAGCGCCAGGGCCCGCGCCGCGCGGGAATGAAGCATGAAATGGCGTATGAACGGACGGTCGGCGGCATGCAACAACACACGGCGTAGCAGCATATGCCAGGTGTCAGGGAAGGTTGCAGGTGGCAGGTTGCAGGTGGCAGGCAACAGCCACTGTAGCATTGTCGCTTACCTGCAACCTGTCACCTGCCACCTGTCACCTACGAATGTTGGGCCTCCAGCCAGCGCTCGGCGGCGATGGCGGCCGCGCAGCCGCTTCCGGCGGCCGTGACGGCCTGGCGCCACTCGCGGTCCTGAACGTCGCCGGCCGCGAATACACCTTCCACGCTGGTGCGGACGAAGGCGCGGGACACGATGTACCCGTCCTTGTCCAGCTCGAGCTGGCCGCGAAACACAGCGGTATTGGGACGATGGCCGATGGCCATGAACACGCCGTCGGTGGGCAGTTCCGTCGCCTCGCCGGTCTTGACGTTCCTCAATCTGACGGCCGTCACCACGCCCTGCTTGGTGTCCAGGATGTCCTCCAGCACGGCATCGAGCACGAACGTGATCTTCTGGTTGGCGCGGGCGCGGTCGATCATGATCTTCGAGGCCCGGAACTGATCGCGGCGGTGCACGATGGCGACCGAGGCAGCGAAGCGGGTGAGGAAATTGGCCTCTTCCATGGCCGAATCGCCACCGCCCACCACCACCACCTTGCGCCCGCGGTAGAAGTAGCCGTCGCAGGTGGCGCAAGTGGAAACGCCGTGGCCCATCAGCGCCTTCTCCGACTCCAGGCCCAGGAGCCGGGCCGAGGCCCCCGCGGCGATTATCAGGCTGCGCGTTTCCAGCTCCTCCTCTTCCATTTTCAGCTTGAAGGGGCGGCTGTTCAGGCAAGCCTCGGTCACCGAGCCGCTTTTGAATTCGGCGCCGAACTTGGCGGCCTGTTCCTTCATGCGGGTGATCAGTTCCGGCCCCATGACTCCTTCCGGGAAGCCGGGAAAGTTCTCGACTGCGGTCGTCAGCGTCAACTGCCCGCCGGTTTCCCAGCCCTCGATGACCAGGGGGTTGAGGTTGGCGCGCGCCGCGTAGATGGCGGCCGTAAGCCCGGCGCACCCGGAACCGATGATGATGACGTTGCGCATCTGCTATGCCTTCGTCCTTTCGCGAAGCTTTTCATTTTACCTCATGTGGTGAAAAAACCGCCGCGGGTGGAGCTATGATACCGGCCATGGTCAGACGCAATTCTCCGTGGACCTGCTTTCAACCGGTGCTGCTTTGCTGCCTGCTGCTCGACGCGGCCTGGGCGCAAAGTCCTTTGAGCGAAGCCCGAATGCGGACGGACCTTGATTATCTGGCCTCCAACGAATTGCGCGGCCGGCTGTCGATGCAGCCCGGCGCCGAGCTGGCTGCCCGGTTCATTGCCGCCGAATTCGAGAAGGCAGGTCTGAACCCGGGCAACGGACGCTCGTTTTTTCAAGAGTTCAGTTTGGTCGCCTACCAGCCCGGGAAGGGCGCGCGACTGCGCTTTCAGCACGCCGGGACCACCCAAGAACTGGGCTTCGGCATCGACTTTTCCGTCAGCTTCCCTCGTCAGGTAAGCGTCAAGGCGCCGCTGGTGTTCGCCGGCTACGGCATCACCGCGCCTGAGTACGCTTACGACGATTACGCGGGCCTGGACGTGCACGGCAAGATAGTCCTGATCTTCGACCATGAACCGCAGGAGACCGATGCGCGGTCCGTATTCAACGGCACCGGCCACACGCGCCATGCCGGGCGATGGCTGAAGATATTCAACGCGCAGAAGCACGGCGCAGCCGGAGTGCTGGTGGCCGGGGAGCCGTTGCGCAAGCATCGCGGCCCGCTCGACGCCGTTACTCGGGCCGCCGCGTCCGCCAAGACAACGCCGCCGGGGCGAAGCGGCCAGCCGAGCCAGAGAATCACCGCGCCAATGCAGGCCTTGGAAGACAGCGAAATCCGCATCCCTGCCTTCTCGATCAGCGACGCGGCTGTGTCGAAGCTGCTGGCCTCGTCGGGCAAGGCGCCGGCCGACTTGCAGAAATCAATCGACGCGCAACTGAAGCCCGCTTCATTCCCGTTGCCGGACGTCGTTGTCGAAATGCGGGCAGGCGGCGGGAGCCAGACGCGGGGGCGCTCATTAAATGTTGTCGGCGCCATTGCAGGCGCCGATCCCGCTTCGCGGGACCAGACGGTGCTGGTTAGCGCCCATTACGATCATCTGGGCACGCGCAGTGGAATTGTTTACCCGGGCGCCAACGATAATGGCTCGGGCACCGCCGCGCTGCTGGAGCTGGCCCGGTCATTTCAGCAGGCGGTTCCCCGCCCCAAGCGCGCCATCTTGTTTGTCGCCTTCGGCTCGGAAGAAGAGGGGTTGCTCGGATCCTATTACTACGTGGCCCATCCGCTGCGTCCGCTGGCCGGAACGGTGGTGGTCAACATGGATATGATCGGCCGAAACGAAGCGCATATTCCGCAAAGCGAGGGAGTCCTGGACATCGCCGCGGACACGTCGAACGAAGTCAACCTGGTGGGCGCGTTTTACAGCCCGGCTCTGCGGCAGGTCATCCGGCAGCAGAACGGCACGGTGGGGCTGACGATCAGCGAGAAGTTCGACCGCGAACACGCGCTCAACACGCTGTTCCGCTGCGATCACCTGCCCTTCCTGCTGCACGACGTCCCGGCGGTCTGGTTATTTGGCGGTTTTCATCCCGGCTATCATGAGCCGTCGGATACGGTTGACCGGCTGAATTTCGCTAAGTTGATGAAGATCGCGAACCTGGCTTACCTGGCCGCCGGTGCCCTGGCCGACGCGCCGTCACTGCCGCGCTTCACCGCCAACGGCCGGTGAAACCGGCGGACGGCATGGGCGGTCGCGAAGCGACGCGCGATATGCTCACGCGGCGTGGCGACCCTCGGGCTCATCAATATCCGCCAGGCTCAGCCTGAGCCGGAATGGCCGCAAAAGGCGGTCGAGCGTCGCCTGTGTGGGATTGTGCCGGGGGTGGATCGCTCGCAACAAGTTGGGGCTCGCCATGCCCACCTTGGCAGCGAATTCCTTGACGCCCGTGGCCCGGACAACCTTTCTGAGCGCGGTTTGAAGGGGCACGCCGTCCTCGATCGCGGCCAGCAAAAACCCCCGTGCGAAGTCCGGATCCCCCAGGCTCTGCGCCAGCCCCAGGTTCCAGTCTTTACTTCGTCTTGCCATGACTGGTTATCTAAATTATCAGATCGGATAATAATCGTCAAGCGCCCAACGCGAAGCTCCCGGGAGCGGACCATCCGGGGCGCAGGAAGCTCGGCCAACTGCAAGAAAAATAAGGGCGGGCCGTGAAGGCCCGCCCTCGGTGTTTGCGTCGTGGGTTTACTTGAAGGTGGCGACCACGCAGGTCCAGTTGGCGGCGGCGTTCAGGCTGAAGGCGCCCGAGAACGCTCCGGTCGAGGTAGCGATGCGGTCCTCGGTAGCGGTCCGGGAGCCGTACTGCACGGTGTCCTGCAACTCCAGTTGATAGCCGGAGCCGGCGGACACGCCAACCGCGGAGGAGCTGGGCAGGCCGAGACCGGCGAACACCAGCTCGTTGGCTGAAGTGGTGGCCGCGGTCTGGCCGCTGTTGGGCGCGCTGCTGCTACCCTGCGCGTGCGCCGTCCGATCCAGCGCGGTCACGCCGCTGTATTCGTAGATCGCCAGCCAGGGATGGTTGTTGGTGGAAGAGAACCGCGCGGTCACGGTGTTGTTCCCGCCCTTGATGTTTTTGGCGTAGAAGATGTGGGTTTGGTGGCCGTCGGCGCTCTGAACCTGCGACACCGCATCCACGTAGGTGTTCCCGGCGGTGTCGGTGACCGACACCGTCTGCGTCGTCGTGGACATGCGCACGAAGGCGATGATGAGGTTGCCGGCGGTGTTGGCGGCGGCGAACGTCTGAGCCACGGAGGCCACGCCGGTGCCTTCAACCGCTCGCGACTGGATCAGCTTGATCGGCGGCGCGCTCGGCGGTGGTGCGTTGATCGTGATGCTGAGCGCCTTGGTGGCGGTCTGCGCGCCGGCGTCCCTCACCTGCACCGTCAAGCTCTCGGTGCAGGAGGCGGCCGGCGTGCCGGAGATCACGCCGGTGGTGGCGGCAAGCGTGAGTCCGGCGGGCAGATGGCCGGAGTACAGCGACCAGGTGTACGGCGTGGTGCCGCCGCTGGCTGCCAGCGTCGCGCTGTAAGAGGCGCCGGCTGTGCCGGCCGCCAGCGACACGGTGGTGATCGAAACAGGCGTTACGGCCGGATTGATGGTGATGCTGAACGCCTGGCTCGCGGTCTGGGAGTTGGCGTCGCGCACCTGCGCCGTGAAGCCGGCCGTCCCGGCCGCGGTGGGCGTGCCGGAAATGACGCCAGTGCCGGAAGCCAGCGACAGGCCCGCCGGCAGGCTGCCGGAGACCACCGACCAGGTGTAGGGCGTGATGCCGCCGGTGGCCGTCAGCGTCGCGCTGTAGGAAGCGCCGACGGTGCCGCTCGCCAGCGAGCCGGTGGAAATGGCCGGCCGGGGCGCCGGGGTGCCACTGTCGGCCGCCTTGAAGGTGGCGACGGCCGCTGTCCAGTTCGCCGACGCGCTCAGCGTGAACGTGCCGGAGTATGAGCTGGCGGCCGAGGTGATCTGCGCTTCATTGGCTCCGGGCGAGGTTGCGCCGGAGCAGTTGCGCTGGAGCACGGTGTAGCCGCTGCCGGCCGTTATTTGCGCCGTCCAACTGGCCGGCAAACCCGTCCCGGCAAACACCAGTTGGTTGGCTGTGGCCGTGGTCGCGGTGGGCCCGCTGTTCGGGCTGGCGCCGCTGCCCTGGGTGGAGGTCGTCTTGTCCAGCGGGCTGGTGGTGCTCAGTCCCTGATACTCATAAATAGCGAGCCAGGGATGGCTGTTCGTTCCCGAGAAAGCCGCCGTCACCGTGTTGGCGCCGCCCCGGATGTTCGCGGCATAGAAGACATGGATCTGGTGGCCGTCGGAGCTGTGGGTCTGCGAGACCGCCTTGGCGTACGCGTTCCCCAGGCTGTCGGAAAGGGTGACGGTCTGGGAGGTACTGGACATGCGCACGAAGGCAATAATCAGGTTCCCGGCGGTGTTGCCGTTGGGGAAGGCCTTGGCAACCGACGCCGCTCCGGTCCCCTGCACGGAGGTGGCCTGCACCAGGGCGATGGCGGGGGGCGTTGTGCCGCCGCCTCCGCCGCTGGCCTGGACCACCGGCGTGGTCGCCGAAGTGGCGGTAGCCGAGCCGACGCTATTCATCGCCGTCACCGCAACGCGGATGGTGGAGCCCACATCGGCCGACTGCAACAGGTAGGTCTGGCTGTTGGCGCCGGAAATGGCCGCGCAACTGCCGCCCGTGCTGTTGCAGCGCTGCCACTGGTAGGCATAGGAGGTGGGGCTGCCCGACCACGTGCCGGTCGAGCCGGTCAGCGTCTGGCCCTGTCGTGCGGTTCCAGAGATCACCGGCAGAGCGGTATTCACGGGCGCCGTAGAGACGGCCTGCACCACCGGCGTGGTCACCGAGGTGGCGGTCGCCGAACCACCGGTGTTGCCGGCGGTTACCGCCACGCGGACGGTTGAGCCGACATCGGCGGATTGCAGCGTGTAGCCGGTGGCGGTGGCGCCGGAGATGGCCGCGCAACCGCCGCCCGTGCTGTTGCAGCGCTGCCACTGATAGGCATACGAGGTGGGGCTGTTCGACCAGGCGCCGCTGGATGCGCTGAGCGCACTGCCCTGCTGGGCCGTGCCGGAAATCGCAGGCGGCGTGGTGTTGACCGGCGGGGACGGGTTGCCGCCGCCCATCACCCCCAGCGGGACCGTCGTCCCGGTCAGGATCATGTAGGTGTCGGCGTAGGTCTGCGGGGCCCCCGAGATCGATTGCAGGTCCATGTTGCTGGCGTACACCAGGCGGCTGCTGTCGCGGCTGGCGGAGAGCTTGGGCATGTAGACGTAGCTGTCGAAGGGGCGGCTGCGGTGATGCGCCAGGCGCCGCACTTCGCTGCCGTCCAGCTTGATCTGGATCAGCTCATTGGTATAGGCGCACCAAGCCGACGTGCCGGGGGTGGGATTGCTCGGCGTGTAGGTTTCGACGAAGGCCCAGGTGTTGTCGGCGGCGGAAATGTGAACCGCCATGTTCCAGTCCAGCGACAGCAGGCAGGTCTGCCGGCCGTCGGACAGCCGGATCTTCACGATGGCGTTCTGGCCGCAGGCCGGCGCCGGGTCGTTGGAGTTGGTCCAGATCAGCACCGGGTCGCCGTTCACGTCCTGCGACATGTGCATGTGGCCGCCGGCGTGGGCCGCCTGCCGCAGGAAGTTCATGTTCTGATCGAACAGCTCGATGCCGGTGTAGCGGGCGGTCCCGCTGCTCAGCCAGGTGATGGTCACGCTGTTGTCGGCGGCGATGTACACGCTGTCGAAGCCGCGCCCGCCGGTATCGAACGCCGGCCCCTTGGTATCCGAGCTGATGGTGTAAACAAACACGTAGCGGGCGTTGCCGGCCAGCACGAAATGGTCGCCGTCGTAGGAAATATCCATCTCCCCGTTGCCCTGGATCGACGAATACTCGCTGAAGGTATGCACCACGGATATGGCGCCCGTGGCCACGTTGTAGGTCTTCAACTGGTTGCCGCGGTGGTAGTACAGAATGTTTGGATCTTTGCGCGACCAGCGCGGCTCGGTGCTGGAATTGACCTCGAACGGCACGGTGCTGATGAAGCCGCCCTGGCCGTTGTACAGCCCGTAATAGCTCTGGTGCAGCAGGATCATCTTGCTGTTGTCGATGTTGAGGGGTGGAGTGGTCGAGTACTCGGGCTCAATCCACTGCAGGTTTCCGCCCCCGTCCTGGTTGGGCGTGCTGAGCGCGTTCGTGATCCTCTGGATGTTGGAGCCGAATGCCGAGTCGGTAAAGCTGCTGCCGGCCGCCGGCGGCGTGAAGCTGTTGTAGTTCAGCGGATTGTGGATGGCGGTATCGGTCAGGTAGGCGGTCACGGTGGCCGCAGAAACCAGGAACAGTGTGATGGCCAACACCGTGACGGGCCACGATTTGAACGTCATTGGTCTCCCCCTTTGGTGGTCCAGCGATTCTCCGGTCCCGCCAGACAAGCCGCGCCCGGGCACACCTTCGGCGTCAGCGCCGCCGCCCGTTGCGCGGCTCCGCCGGGACCGTTCTATTGGGTCGTTGTTAAGGTCGGTGCGGCCCCCAAACCCTTACCGCACCGATCCTGGCGCTCGCGGAGCCCCCGGTTTCCCGTCTGTTCCGCCAGCCGCTCGACGATGTCGGGCAGCCGTCTCACGATGGCTTCCTCGGCCACATGGGCGTCGGCGCCATATCGCGGGCCGCCCCGCACCTGGTCCGAGCGGATGAGGATCAGCTTCGAACCGGGGCTGGTTTGTTTCAAGGCAGCTATCGTCTCCCGAGCCTCCTTCCCCAGCAGCCTTTCATGGAGAACGATCATGTCCGGAGACAGCAGGCCCGCCTGGCGCTTGATTCTGTGGATGTCATGCGGGCGGCCCACAATGTGGATCTCCGGGTACTTGCGGAACAGGTGCTCCAGCACGCGCATCAGCGGCTGCGGCCTTACTCCGACAACCACTGTCACCTTCCGCAAGCCTCCTCCTCAACCGCGGTGGATCCACCCCCAACAGCAGGTTTCACCAGTTTTGTACGGCGCATTATTCCCCGGCGGCCCGGCGCGGGGAATAGGGCATGTGCCTTAGCCGCCAGCCTTAGTTGCCTTAGCGGGGTTCAGAGTGATTCGTGCGGTTTTGCGGGGGCCGGCTTGAAATTTCGGATTGCGGATTGCGGATTGCGGATTTCGAGCGCATGCCTTTGAAACCCACAATCCGAAATCCGCAATGCCTCATTTGGCCGATTTGCCGTTTTGCCACCGGCTGCGCTATCCTCGTTGTTGAGGCAGGCGGGTGCCGCAGTCACGATGCCGCTGCAAAGGAGGGCTTTGCCAATGAAGGGCAATCCGAAAGTCCTGGACGCGCTCCAGGAGGTGCTCAAAGCGGAATTGACGGCCATCAATCAGTATTTCGTCCACGCCGAAATGTGCGAGAACTGGGGCTACAAGCGGCTGGCGGGATTGATCAAGAAGGAATCGATCGATGAAATGAAGCACGCCGAGAAGCTGATCGAGCACATCCTGTTCCTCGACGGCTCCCCCAACGTGTCGGATTATTTCAAGATCAACATCGGTCCCACGGTCCCCAAGCAACTGGAGAACGACCTGGAGGTCGAGTGCGCCGCCGTGGAGCGCCTGAACCGACACATCAAGACCTGCGCCGAGACCGGCGACGCCGGCTCCCGCGAATTGCTCGAAGATATCCTGACCGACGAGGAAGAGCACGTCGACTGGCTGGAAGCTCAGCTTCACGCCCTCGGCGAGATGGGCATGGAGAATTACCTGGCCGAGCAGATGAAAGGCTGATGGAATTTCGGATTACGGATTTCGGATTGCGGATGGTTTGCTGCGGATGGCTGGAAATCCGCATTCCGCAATCTGCAATCCGCAATTGCGATGACTGCCCTTCCTTCCTACGAAGAACTGGCGGCCATGATCGACCACTCGCTGCTGCGCCCGGAGCTGACCGAGGCGCAGGTGGAGGAGGGGTGTGACCTGGCCATGCGCTACCGGGTGGCGACGGTGTGCGTGCGCCCGGCGGACCTGCCCCTGGCGGCCGCCCGGCTGGCCGGCTCCCCGGTGCGTCCCACCACGGTGATCGGATTTCCCCACGGCGGCCAGACCACCGAGGCCAAGTTGTTCGAGGCCCGCAGGGCGCTGGAAGCGGGCGCCGCCGAGCTGGACATGGTGCTGAACATCGGCAAGCTGCTCTCCCGCCGCTTCGATTACGTGGAAGGAGAGATCCGCAGCATCAGAGACACCGCCCATGCGGCCGGCGCGCTCCTGAAAGTCATTTTCGAGAATGCCTATCTGACCGACGAGCTGAAAATCGAAGCGTGCGCGATCAGCACCCGCGCGGCGGTGGATTTCGTGAAGACCTCCACGGGGTTCGCGCCGGGCGGGGCAACCGACGACGACCTGCGCCTGATGCGCCGCCATTGTCCCCCATCCATCCAAATCAAAGCGGCCGGCGGCGTCCGAACGCTGGACCGGGCGCTGGAGGTGCGCGCGCTGGGCTGCTCGCGCTTCGGCGCCACGGCCACGGCCGCGATTCTCGACGAGCTGACGTCCCGCCTGGAAAAAACCGACCGGTGAGTTTTCCGCGCAACGGTGCGTCCCGAGCCAGCGTCTAAAGTCAAGTTGAGCGGGCGGTCTGCCGGCCCTCTTCAACGGAAAGGAAGCTATTCCGCGGAGCGCTTCGTCAACGCCAAAAGTGGCCTGAGGCGGCTTCGCCGAGACAACTGGGTGCCCTATGGAAGTCGATTTGACTGGAGAATTCCGAAGCGCGTTAATCAGGTTGCGGAGCCGGCTGAACGAGCCGGCTACATCCATCCGACCCATGCCCGCGTCCCGCCGCCGGGCCATGCTGGGGCAGATCGACTCGGCATTCCAACGCCTCGATGAGGGCACCTACGGCATCTGCCGGAATTGCCTGCTGATCATGCCGCGCGGCCAGTTACTGATGCAGCCCTACGCGGAAGTGTGCACGGATTGCCGGTCCCGCAAGGCCGCCTGACGGCCGGCTCTACGGCGCGGTCCTGACCTCCAGGCCGCAGGCCCGGGCGGCCAGCGCCTGCTGTGCGTCGTGGGTGAGGAATATCAGCGGCTCGTCGCGCTCCTCGATCCACAGCAGCGCGGTGGCCAGGTGGATGGCGTCCAGCGTGCCGACTGCCGTCGGAAACGAAGACCCAGCCCGTGTGAGGACCGCGGGGCGGATGGGGATCACATTGAAGGATCTGGTAACGCGGTGCAGCACGTCCAATTTACCAGCGAGATACGCGCCCGTGGCTCGGCTTTTGACACGCAGGCGGTCGAGCGCGCGCAAAGTCTCCACCTTGAGCAACTCGCTGACAACGGCCAGTTCCCACTCCTCCGGCCCGGCGAATGCGCCCGGTTGGTCGAGCACGATCCGGAGGACGACCGACGAGTCAACGTAAACCATCATAACGGCCCGTTCTCAAAGCGGTCGCGGCGTTCCTCGCGCAACGCTTCCTCCAGATCCTCTAGGCTGACAACCGGCTTCTGTCTCGAAGCCCGTATGATCGCCGCTGCTTCTTGCAGCGAGCGGGTCGGTGGGATCACCTCCAGCCGCTCGCGCCGCTCCTTGTACGGCACCACGCGGGCGATCGGGGTCTCGCGGTCCTTCACCACGATCTCGTGGCCCCTGCGGACCGAGCGCAGGTACCGGCTCAGGTGATTCTTGAGCTCGGCAATCTTCACTTCCGTAGCCATATAGCCAAGTATAGCCTAATCTGGCCAAGTCAGCAGGAGAACCCGGCCCACAATCTCTTGCTTCTCTGTGTTTTCTCCGCGTGCTCTGCGCCTCCGCGTTGAACCCTCCCCCGGAAAATCCGCGAAAACCCGGGCATCATCGGGTACAATCGCCCGCGGGATGCACAACACCGCAGTGGTTTCCGAGGTGGGGGAGCGGGCGCGGCGGCGGATCGCGCGCCGCATCGTCCCCTTCCTGTTCATCTGCTACGTCATCGCCTACCTGGACCGCGTCAACGTGGGCTACGCGGCGCTGGAGATGAAGAACGCCCTGGGTTTCAGCGACGACGTCTTCGGCCGCGGCGCCGGCATCTTCTTCATCGGCTACTTCCTGCTGGAGATTCCCGGCGCGCTGCTGGTCGAGCGCTGGAGCGCGCGCCGCTGGTTCGCCCGCATCATGATTTCCTGGGGGCTGATCACGATCCTCACCGCTTTCATTCGAGGCAAATGGGACTTCTACGGGGCGCGGGTCCTGCTGGGCGCCGCGGAGGCCGGCTTTTTCCCCGGCATCATCGTGTACCTGACGCACTGGTTCCGCTACGAAGACCGCGCCAAAGCCGTGGCCGGCTTCATGACCGCCATCGCCCTGTCGAACGTGTTCGGCTCGCCGCTGGCCGGCTGGCTGCTGGGCGTGAACTGGTTCGGGATTGAGGGCTGGCGCTGGCTGTTCATCGTGGAGGGAATCCCGGCCGTGGTGATAGGTGTGGTTACACTCGCCTACCTCACCGACTGGCCCCACCAGGCGCGCTGGCTGCCCGAGGACGAACGGCGGTGGATCATCGGGGAACTGGAGCGCGAGAAACAGACCAAGAAGGCGGTCAGGAATTACACGGTCTGGCAGGCCTTCCGGAACCGGGATGTGATCCTGCTGGCGCTCCTCTACTTCCTGGCCGTGGCCGGCCACTACGGTTTCATTCTCTGGCAGCCCACCATCTTGAAGCGGGCGTCCGGATTGCCGAACTTCACCATCACCATCCTGGCTTCGCTGCCGTTCCTGGCCGGCGCCGTGGCCATGGTGCTGAACGGCTGGCATTCGGACAAGACGGGGGAGCGCCGCTGGCACGCGGCCCTGCCGCTATTCATCTGCGCGGCGGCCTTTCTGGCCGGCCTGGGTGTGGGCTCGCATCTCTGGGTGACGGTGATGCTGTTCACGCTGGTGGGGGCCGCCCTGCATGCTTACCTGCCCTCCTTCTGGGCGCTGCCCACCATTGCCCTGAGCGAGTCGGCGGCGGCCGCTTCCATCGGCCTGATCAACTCCGTGGGAAACCTGGGCGGGTTCGCCGGGCCGTTTATCGTCGGATACCTGAGCACCCGCACCCACTCTTTCAACGCCGGACTCTTCTGCCTGCTGAGCGCGCTGTTCTTGGCCGGGGTACTGGTGCTGCTGCTGCGTGTGCACCGCCGCCCGGCAGCACAGTAGGCGGAAGGCGGCACGCGCCTGGTTTTGCTGCCTTCTGTCTTCTGCCTTCGCCCCCGACGAGCAACCCAGGCGACAGTCCGCTAGCTCTGGGGGCCGCCGCCTGCCTGCAGTTGGTCCAGCAGCGAATTGATCGAATTGATCTTCTCTCCGACGGTCTTCAGGTATCGCTCGCGCGTATCTTGGCCGTGAGCGTGCGCCATGAGCAGGGCGGACGATTGCACCACTCCCAGTTCGTCGCGGATCTTCTTGATTATTTCTCCCGGTGTGGCCATGTTCACCTCGGTGCCTGGGCGGCTTGTAGAATAGCACGGCGTCGGTCACCTGACACCTGGCACCTGGCACCTGACAAAAGCGCGAAACCAAGCCGATGAACGCGGGTTTAAAAGGCGGGGGAGTGTCCTACCCATGCGGCGAAGCTTGCTGTGTGCCCTGACTTTGTTTTGTCTGGGGGCGGTGCCGTCGCTCGCTGAGCCGCCCACGCTCACCGCCGCGGGCATTGTTCATGGCGCCAGCTTTGTTCCAGTAGCCGGCGGGTTGCCGCAAGGGGGCATCGTGTCGCTGTTTGGCACGAACCTGGCCAAGAGCACGGCCACGGCCGGCTCGGTGCCTCTGCCTATCGTGCTGCCTGCCGCGCAGGGCCAGGGGACGCGGGTGATGATCGGCAACCTCCCCGCCCCGCTGTTTTACGTCTCGCCCAACCAGATCAACCTGCAGGTGCCGCTGGAACTGGCCGCCGGCTCGACGGTCAACGTCCAGGTGGCAACGCCGGACGGAACCAGTGCGCCTGTCCCGGTCACCATCACCACGCACGTCCCGGGGATTTTCAGCCTGAAGGGCGGTTACGGCGCCGCGGTGGCATTGCTGGGGAGCGACCTGATCACGGCGGCGGCGCCGGCCAAGGCGGGCGACACCATCGTGATCTATGGCACGGGCTTCGGCCCCGGACAGCAGAACCCGCCGGCGGGCCAGCAGGGAAGCCCGGCATCCGGCGACGCGCCCAGCGCCGCGGCCCCGGTCGCCATCCCCGTGCAGGTGACGATTGGCGGCAAGCGGGCGCGCCTGGTCTATTCAGGCTTCACGCCCGGCTCCGTGGGCCTTTACCAGCTTAATGTGGTCCTGCCCGAGGGCTTCCTGTTGGGGGACCCGTTGGTGGTGGCGCAGGGAGGAGTGCCGCTTGGCGCCCAGCCGGTCGCCGGCCCCCGGCCCGGCCAGCCCGTTGTGCAGCCCGCGGCCGCGGCCCCGGTCGCCGCCAACGACACGATCATCGGCGAAATCCCGCCCGGCGGAAACGTGAAGCTGTTGCCGCTGCCGCAGGGCGTGCCGGCTTTGGGCGATCCGCAACTGCAGACCGGCGACCTGTTCCTTGTCTGGGACGCCGCGCCGTGCGCCACCAGCTTTTATGCTTACCAGTATCACGATCGCCAAGGGTTTACCCGGCTGGCCGCGCCCGAGGGCGTGCCCTGCCTGGCCCGGCGGCTTCAGGCGGTTTCCATAACCACCGGAACGACCGGCGCGCGGATGATGGCGGCCGGCCTAGAGGGGCAGCCGCCGAGCCTGGGCGCCTCCCTGGTGCTGTTCAATTTCACCGACGGGACGGCGGAGACGCGCACGCCGCCCACCGGCCTCAGCGCCAGGCGGTTCGATCCCAATTCCCTGACAGTGGTGGGCGGCAGCCAGGCGGTGGCATTCGGCCGCAACAGCGATGGCAGCGGCGGCGCCGGCCTGCTGCTCCACGACCTGCAGAAGAACGCCTTCACCGCCGCGCCTCAGCCCGACGGCATCCCGTTCTATGGCGGTACGGTGAACGTTCAGCCCGCCACCGCCGCCACCCCTTACCCCACCGTCGTGGTCGGCGGCGGAGCGTCGGCGAACGGCCCCTGGGACAAGCTGGTGGCCGTTCGCCTAAAGCCGGAGGGTCTGGAGGTCGAGGTCATGCCGCAGGCCGCCGGCGGCGGAGCCACCGCGCCGGGTGCACGCACCGTGGCTGTCCCGGGCCAGCCGCTACGCATTACACTGTCGAGCGACAGCGGCAGTTACAGCGTGCGCGTCGCCAACACCCAGACCGGCGCCAGCGACGTCATCCCGATGCCGCCCAGTTTCATCCCCGCGGTCTCGATTGCCGGGCAGAACCAGCAAATCCCCGAGGTGATCCTGGTCGAACAGAAGGATCTGCTGTACGCGCTGGCCGCCAAAACCGCCGGCTCCCGCGTGGTCAATTCGGTTTTTCTGGTCAATTACCAGGCCCGCACCGTGACCGAGAAGGCGCTGCCGCCGAACGTGCGCGACCTCAGCCAGATCGCCGAGCTGAGCGGAGATTACGCCGGGACGCTGATTGGACTGCCCAACTCGGATGACAAGGGCGGCGCCGCTGGCCTGCTGACGTGGGACCCGGGCAGCGGCTCGAATGGCACGCTGTTTGCCCTGCCCTCCGGTGTCGCCGTCATCGGCGGCGGCGAAGCGGGCAAGGCCGCGCTGCTGGGCCCCGCCGGCCGCTCCTACATGGTGCTGGAGAAGCGCAGCGTGGCGGTCGCGCCGGGCAGCCTGCGCGATCCCTCCGTGGCCGACGGCGGCATGGTGGTCTTCGACCTGAAAAATGGCGCCGCGCGCCGCCTGCAGTTGCCGGACGTCACCGCGCGCCTGTCCGAGATCGGCGGCCTGATCTACAAGCCCCAGACCAACAAGGTGTTCGCTCTGGGGGAAAGCTTCGGCCAGGAGAACGCCAATCAACTCGTCTGGTTCGACCCGGCATCCGGCGCAACGGCGTCTTCCGGCCTCATCGGGATCGGCCAGAACCCAATCGTCCGCAGCCTGATCTACGATCCGGAAACGGGGATGGCCATTCTCGCCGCCCGCAACGGCTACATCGTCGTCCAGTTGCCGTAGACGATTCGAGCGCCCTCGCCTGCAGTGCGGAATGCGGAGTTGGGAATGCGGAGTGCAGAATGTTCTTCACTCCGAACTCCGCACTCCGCACTCCGTCGTCCCTACGGGACTTGTCTAATACCACTCGCAACCGGCTAGAAGTAGAACTTCAGCGCGAACTGGATGTTGCGCGGAAGCGTGGTTTGCGAGGTGATCTGGCCGAAGGTCGCCAGGGAGGCCAGGTTGCGTCCCGGCGGCCCGAAGCTGGCGTGGTTGAACACGTTGAACATCTCGGTGCGGAAATCGAGGTACTTCTTCTCGGTCACGTTGAACTTCTTCCCGATGGAGAAGTCGGCGTTGAAGAAGGAGGGAGCGCGCTCGGTGCCCACGCCGGCGTTGCCGAAGGCGCCCACGGCCGGGTCGCCGTAGGCGCACTTGCCGTCGTCCACGCCGGCAGTGCAGAAGGTGTTGCCCGTGCCGAACCAGTTGTCGATCGACCGGTTGGCATAAGTCAGCGCGCGGTAGTGGTTGCCGCGAACGGTGCTGGCGCGAACCGACTGTTGCGTCTGGTCTCGGCCCTGGATGGTGACGGGGAAGCCGGAGTGCGCCATCAGCAGGTAGTTGGTGCTCCAGCCGCCGATCACCATGTCGGCCCATTTGGGAACGCTCTTGCCGAAGGCGCGGTTCTTGCCGACGGGCACTTCCCAGGTGGCGCCGAAGGTCACGTTGTGGGGGGCGTCGAAGAAAGCCGGCCCATAATCGACGCGCCGGTCATAGGCGTTCTGCCAATAGGCGCCCTCGCCGGCGATGAACCCGCCACCTCCGTAAAAGCCGCGGTTGTCGGTCATGGTCTTGCTGAGGGTGTACGACCCGATGAAATCGAAGCCGTGCGCCATGCGCTTGCGGCCGCTCAACTGCAGCGAGTTGTAGCGCATGATGGCATCCCCGGCCGTGGTGCTGATGTTGGTGATGAGCGGGGCGGCGGCGATCAGCCGGTAGCGCTGCGCCAGCGGCCGCCAGGTGCTGACCGGGCCGGGATCGGGCAGCGGCTGGTTGGCCTCGCGCGGCACCACCAGGTGCGTCCCTTTTTGCCCGGCATAGGCCGCCGTCACCGACGTGGTGTTGTTCAGCTTGTACTCCAGGCTCAGGTTCCACTGCTGATCGAACTGGGGCCGCAGGTGCGGGTCCCAGGCCCGCACTTGCCCGGAGGGAATCAGCCCCGGCTTCACGTCCGTGAAACCGGTGCGGATGTCGCCCGGCGCCGTCAGGTCGTAGGTGATGTTGGATTCGAAGAAGAACGGCGGGTTCAGCGGCAGGCGCAGGTTGGCGCCCGTGCCCTCCATGAAGCTGATGATGCCGTAGCCGCCGCGCACCACCAGGCGGTTGTGGAGCATGGCCGGCGTCCAGGCCAAGCCCAGCCGCGGCATGAACTGCTTGTGGTAGGCGTCGTACAGCGCGCGGCTGTTGCCGTCCTTGCCCGCGAACAGTTGCTTGCCGGTGGCCAGGTCGAAATTCGACTGCCGGTCGGCCACTTCGTAAACGGGTTGCGTGTACTCCCAGCGCAGGCCGAGGTTCACCGTGAAGTTCTGCCGCACCTTCCAGTCGTCCTGGAAGAAGATGCCGGCGCGGGTGTGGCGATGACCCCACTTGCCGGCCACGCTGCCGCGGCCTTTCGTGGAAAGTTGATTGAGCAGGAAGTCGGCAAAGGCCGAGCCGGTGTATTTGCCGTCGTAGGTGAACAGGCCGAGGGCGCCGTTGTTACCGGCATAGTAGCGGTTCTGGTGGAAGCGGATGGCCTGCCCCCCCATCTTCAGCAGATGCCGGCCGTGGGCCCAGGTCAGGTTGTTGCCCAACTGGTACTTATTGTCGACGGTTTCGCCGATGGCCGCGCCGCTGCCGAGGCTGGTCATGCCGTCGCCCAGCGTCACTGAACTGGCTCCCGCGATGGGCTGCCCGCCGGGGATGCCCAGCTTGGCGTTCCCGTCCGGCCCCAGCAGCCCGGTGGGATCGACGACCAGGTCGCCGATCACGATGCGGCTATAGCCGGCGCGCAGTTCGTTGACGATGGTCGGCGAGAAGGTGCGCGTCCAGGTGGCCACGCTGGTGGTGGTCGGGCCGTTGGTCAGCGCGGCCATCTGGATGGGAAGCGCGGTGGCGCTGCCGCCGCCGTTGTAGCGGCTGATCGAGAAGCGGGCGGAGAGGTTGTCTTTGGGCGTCAACCGCACGTCCACCTTGGCGTCGGCCTGGTCGTTATTGGTGGCGTTGGCGCTGCTCCCGATGTAGTTGTTGGTCACCCCGATGGCGCCGCTGCCCGTCGCGTTCGGCAGTGGGTAGAGGCGGGTGTCGGAGAACAGCTTCTGCGCCACGGGGTTGACGATGCGCGCCTGGGGGATCACGTTGTTGGCGAACTGCTGGCCCGTCAACGGATCCCGGATCCGCGCCGCGAAGCGCGAGAGGTTGCCGGTGCGGTAATCGGGCAGCGCCACCGACGCCGTGGACGGGCCGCTGTCGACCTGCCGCGTCCCCTCATAGTCCAGGAAGAAGAAGGACTTGTCGCGCACGATCGGCCCCCCGAAGGTCCCGCCGTAAATGTTGCGCCGGTAGGCGCGCTTGGCCGCCCCCGCGCGGTTGGCGAAGAAGTCCTTGGCGTCCAGCTTGTCGTTTCTCAGGAACTCGAAGACGTTCCCGTTGAACTTGTTGGTACCGCTCTTGATTTGCGCGTTGACGATCGCCCCCGCCGCGTTGCCGAACTCGGCCGGCGCGTTCCCGGTCAGCACCTTCACTTCCTCCAGCGCGTCGACGTTGGGCTGGTAGCCGATCCGGTTGTCGATGGAATCGTTCACGTCCACGCCGTCCAGCAGGAAGTTGTTGGTCTGCTCCCGGTTCCCATTGACGTATGGCCGGCTGCCCTGGTTCTGGAAGCGCCCGCTGGTGGTCATGTTCTGCGGGTTGGTGGAAATGGTGCCGGGCACCAGCAGCGTCAGGTTGGCGAAGTTCCGCCCGTTCAGCGGCAGGTCGGTCAGGCGGCTGGCGCTGAGCACGCCGCCGGTTTGCGCCGACTCGGTTTGCAGCACGGGCGCAATGTCCGTGATCTCGACCGATTCCGTCACCCGCCCAATCTCCAGCTTCACGTCCATGCGCGCGATCTGGCTCACCTCCAGCCGAAACGGGCCCAGAACGGCCTTCTTGAAGCCGGCCATCTCGGCGGCCAGGGTGTAGGAGCCGATCGGCAGGAACGGGAAGTTATAGACTCCTGCGTCGTTCGTTTCCGTGGAGTTGCTGATGTTGGTTGCTGTGTTGGTCGCCGTTACCCGCGCCTTGCCGATGGCGGCGTTGGAGGGGTCGGTGACCGTTCCGGTGATTGCCCCTGTAATGGTCTGGGAAAATCCAGGCCCTGCCAGGAGCGAAATGAGCGCGACAAGGACGAGCAACCGCGCCCAAAGCCCCACCAAGAGTTTCTGGTTCATGTGTGGCCTCCTCAAGCCAGAAAAAAGTGTTGCATTCCGATGCTTGGCATAAATGGCCAAAATGACCCGACTGTGACTTTCTACAGGTCTCGCCTCGATGACCTACTGCTGTATTCATTTTATAACCGCGGCGAGCGAGCGTCAACCGGCGGCTCCTGGAAAGGCAGAAGGCGGCAAGACAGCCACGGCCCACAGCCTACAGCCCACAGCCTGCTACAATTCCCGAATGCGCGTTTTCGTATTGCTGCTTCTGTGCTGTCTGGCTGCCGGCGCTGCCCAGATCACTTTCCGCGACAACTTCGAATCGGGGATGAAGAACTGGCTGCCGCCGCGGCCGGCCGATTGGGAGATCGCCGCCGAGGGCGGGAACCATTTTTTGCGGCTGATCCGCCCCGGCTACGGCCCTGGCGTGCCGCGCCGCCCGCTCAATTACGCGCTGCTGCGCGACCGCTGCTTCAGCAACTTCACGCTCTCGACGCGGCTGCGGCGCGCGGGCAAGTCGCTGATGATCGTTTTCGGTTACCAGGACACGCTGCACTTCAACTACACACACCTGTCGGTAGACCGCGGCACGCAGCAGAAGGTGCACAACGGCATCTTCCGCGTGGACGGCGGCGAGCGCGCCCGCATCGACGACCCCGACCGGCCGCCCGCGCTGCCGGACCAGGAATGGCACACGGCGAAGCTGGTGCGGCAGGGCGCGCAGGTGGCCGTCTACATGGACGGCTCGGCCGAGCCCCTGCTTTCCGTCAACCAAGGGCTGTTCCCTTATGGCCGCGTCGGCATCGGCTCGTTCGATGAAAGCGGCGACTTCGACGATTTCCAGATCACCGGAACGCCGAGCAGCGCCTGCGATTCGGCCGACGTGAAGCTGCCCGCCCTGGCCGATACCGCGCTTACGGTGAAGGCCGCCGCCGAGGTGAAGAATTACGGCACGGAACAGGCGCTTCCCCTCGGCCCGGACGGATTTGCCCTGCTCGACTTCCCGGGACTCCGGCAATGGCCCGGCTACCAGGTCAAGCAGGCGCTGCTGTTTCTCCACGCGCCCGGACAAACCGCCGGACAGCTCCGGGTTTCAGCCGTCAAGGGCCAATGGAATGAGAAAGCGCCGCCGTCAAGCCTGGGCTTCGCGTGGAAGGCGGCGACCGCTCAGGTCCGCCAGGAAGGATGGCTGGCGGTCCCGGTGGACGCGGCGCTGGTCAGGGGCATGATAAACGGCGAATCGGACGGGCTGGCGCTGAGCGCCGCGCAGCCGCTCACCATCGACTCCCGCGAAAGCACGTTCAGCCCGTACTTGCAGCTTCAGTTGGAGAAAACTCGATAAACACCAAGCCGGCAGATTTCGCAGATGAGACAGATCCAGAATCGGTGAAATCTGCGCGATCTGCGGCTCGGCTCTACCTCAACGCCGGAATCAACCGTTTCGCGTTTTCCGAATACAGCTTGCGCAGCACCTCGGGCGGCAGGTTGATGGCGTTCACCTTCCAGTTGCCCTGGATGGGGCTGGGGTGCTCGATGTTGCGGTGGTCGGTCTCGAAGAATTCCCAGTGGCGGCGGAAAAACTCGCGCGATTCCTCGACGGTCTTGGAGCGCGGCTCGGGCACCCCCAGCGTCAGGTGGTCGTCTTCATAGGCGGCGTCGGTGCCAAACAGGACGCGGTCCTGAAAGCGCACGAACACGGCGCGCAGCTCGGCCGGGTTGTGGCGGCCGATTTCGCCCACCCGCGCCCCGGTGTCCAGCCAGAAATTCGGGAAGCGCTCCATCACCCGCGTCACCCAGCGGATGTCTTCCGGATTGTTGCCGAAGTGCAGGCCGAGGAAGTCGGTCTCGGGATGGTTGGCAACCACGCGCAGCAATTGGGCCAGCAACTCTTCCCGGCTCGGCCATTGCGGGCCGTAGAACGACCATTCCGGGTGCACGCCCAGTTCTCCGTAACGCTCGTTGTCGGGAGTCGGCGGGCGGAAGAAGGCGGCGGGGTCGCCGGTGTGGATCATGACCGGCATGCGCAGCTCGCCGGCCTTGGACCACACCGCGTCGGCGCGGTGGTCGTCCACCCGCACCAGCTTGCCGGAAGAATCCCGCGCGCCCAGCCCCAGGCTCTTGAACACCTTCACGCAGCGAGCGCCGTCCTTGCAGGCCTGCTCGACGATGGCCATGGCCTTCTTCGGGAATTCCGGCTCGTCGATTCTCTCCCAGGGGATGTTGACGCAGGTGACGAAGCGGCCCGGGTACTGGCGGTTGTAATAAGCGATCTTATCGCGCAGCGCCGCGCCGTAACCGCCGCTGTAATCCACCGTCTTGCTGACGCCGTTGGCATCCATGATGCGGACGGCGAGGGCGGCGGACTTGGCCACATCGTACTTGCCGCCCGGCATCCCGACGTGCGCATGGGCATCGATCACCTGCCGCGTCTCGGCGGCGGCGGCCACGCCGACAAGGAACAGCACTGGAACGAGAGCGAATCTCATAAGGCCGGATAGTACCACCACAAAGCCTCAAAGAACACGAAGGACACCAAGACTTGCCCTTCGTGGGACTTTGTGTTCTTTGTGCCTTTGTGGTTTAAGATTCTTCCATGTTTTCTCGTTGTCTCGTGCTTTTGCTGGCTGCCGTCTCCTGGGCGGCCGCGCAGGAACTGATACCGGCCGGCGCTTCGGGGTGGAAGCCGTTCGCCCCGCGCACGCAAACGGCGCCGCGTACCGAAGCGGTTCCCTCCCCCGCCCCGAACGGCTATCAGTTGAAGCTGGCATCGGGCGGGAAGCGCTACGTATATGGGGGCTGGACGTGTCATCTGGAGGGCATCGAGGCGGGCGCCTGGTACCGCTTCCGCGCCCGGGCCTTGCCGCGCGACATCGCCGCGCTGCGGGAATCCGTTACCGTCATGCTGCGCTGGCGCGGCGACTATGGTAATGGGGTGGCGCCAACCTACGTCTGGGATTACCGGCGCGCGGCGCAACCGGCAGGCGCGATCGAGTTTGACCGCGTGGCGCAAGCGCCGCCCAAGACCAATGCCGTGGACGTCGAGCTGGTGCTGCAATGGACCGCGAGCGGCTCTGTCACGTTCGACAAACTGAGTCTTACGCGCGCCGAGCCGCCCGCTCCGCGGAAAGTACGCGTGGCCGCGCTCTGGCTGCGCCCGCGCAACTCCAAGACGCCCGCCGATTCCGTCGAGCAGTTCGCGCAACTCGCCGAAAAGGCCGCCTCGGAACATCATCCCGACATCCTGGTGCTGGGCGAAACCATCAACCATGTCGGGGCCAAGCAGACGCTGGATGAAAAAGCCGAGTCGATTCCCGGCCCGGCCACCGAGCGGCTGGGCCGCGTGGCGCGCCAGCACCACGCCTACATCGTCTTGGGCATCGTCGAGCGGGACGGCATCGACGTTTTCAACAGCGGCGTGCTGCTGGACCGCGAGGGGCGCGTGGCCGGCAAGTACCGCAAAGTGCAGTTGCCGCGCGAAGAGGTGGCCGGGGGCATCGCGCCGGGCGATTCCTTCCCTGTCTTCACCGCCGATTTCGGCAAGGTGGGCATCATGATCTGCCACGACGCCTCGTTCGTGGAGCCGGCCCGCGAGCTGGCGCTGAACGGGGCGGACCTGATCCTGGTGCCCATCTGGGGCGGCCGCCAGCCGCTGGTGCGCGCTCGGGCCATCGAGAACGGCATCTGGCTGGCCACCTCCGGCTACGACTACGACAGCGAGATCATCGACCCGCTGGGCCACGTGCTGGCCTCCGTGCCCCACGACAAGGGGCCGGGCGTGGCGGTGGCCGACATCGATTTGAGCGAGCGCTTTCGCGAGGACTGGATCGGCGACTGGCGCGATACGGTCAACAAGCAGCGCCGCTCCACACCCTACCGCTTCCGCATCCCGTGATTCTTGAACCACAAAGACACCAAGAACACAAAGGAACACGAAGAGAATCTCTTTGTGGTCCTTTGTGCCCTTTGTGGCTTTGTGGTGATAAATTGGCGGAGGAGGGCATGGGAATGCGCATCTTGCGGGTCGCTGCGTCTCTCTTCGTTGTTGCGACGCTGGTTGTTGTGTCGGGAATGATCCTGCGACCGTGGCCGACAGCGGCGAAAGGCCGCATCAGCGGCAAGCGCGCGGCCGACAACGCCCGCCTGAAGGGCGCGTACCGCTTCGACCGCAACCGCTGGGTGTACGTCCACCTGGAAGGCTCGCCGGAGCGCATCGGCTACCAGCACGGCTACCTGCTGGCGCGCGAGATCGAAGACGCGTTCGAAGCCGTCAAGCTGGTTGACACCCACAGCACCAAGCGCGACTGGGGATTCTTCCGCAAGACGGCGCGCGAGATGCTCTGGCCCAAGGTCGAGCCCGAGTACCAGCGCGAGCTGACGGGCATCGCCGAGGGCCTGCAGGCGCAAGGCGCGGCCATGGACCTGGATGACGTGATCGCGCTCAACGCCATGGAAGACTTGGCCGACTACTACGTGCCCTGGCTGGACAAGCGCGACAAGGTGGCGCAGGCGCCGCGCCTGGTCAGCCCCGGCAACTGCAGCGCCTTCGTCGCCACCGGCAGCTACACGCGCGGCGGCGGCATTGTCATGGGCCACAACGCCTGGACCAACTACATGGTGGGCGCGCGCTGGCGCGTGGTCTTCGATATCGCGCCGGAGCGCGGCTACCGCATGTTCATGGACGGCTTTCCGGGCGTGATCGTCAGCGACGACGATTTCGGGGTCACTTCCGCCGGCCTGATGGTGACGGAAACCACCATCAGCCAGTTCGAGGGTTTCGACCCCAACGGCAAGCCGGAGTTTTCACGGGCCCGCCAGGCCTTCCAGTATTCGAACTCCATCGACGATTACGTGCGCACCATGCTCGATGGCAACAACGGCGGCTACGCCAATGACTGGCTCCTGGCCGACCGCAAGACCGGCGAGATCGCGCAGTTCGAGCTGGGGCTGAAGCACCATCGCGTGTGGCGCACCAAGGACGGCTTTTTCGTCGGCTCAAACTTCGCCAGCGACGAGAAGGTGCTGGCCGAGGAGACCAAGTTCGACCCCAACAACCCGGAATCGTCGCCCAACGCCCGCCGTGCCCGCTGGAAACAGCTCATGAAGCAATGGAAGGGGAAGATCGACGTGGCCCTCGGCGAGAAGTTTCTGGCCGACCACTTCGACAACTTCGAGAACAAGGAGCAGCCAGACGAGCGAACGCTGTGCGGCCATGGCGACCTGTCGGCGCGCGGCGAGCCGATCTGGGAATGGGGGCCGTATTATCCGGGCGGCGCCATCCAGGCCAAGGTCACCGACAGCCGCATGGCTGAATCGCTGAGCTTCCGGGCCCGCATGGGCAACCCCTGTGGCCGCCATTTCCTGGCCGCCCCCTTCCTGAAGGCGCACCCAGAATACTCCTGGATGGCGCCCAAGCTGCGCGACATGAAAGCCGGCCCCTGGACGCTGTTCCAATCCGGCCAGAAGTAGCTGGTGCAGCCGTATCCGAAAATGCCATCCGGCCAGTTGGTCGGTATGCCGCTGCGGGCCGTCAGGATGGTGTTCACCGACCAACCGCTGATCACTTCCCTTAGAACATCAGCTTCGCCGCCACCTGAATATTCCGCGGGAAGTTGCGCTGCTCGATGGACAACATCCCGAAATTCACATCCGAGTAAGTCGTGGATGCTGTCTTCCAGATCGGCGTGTTGAGGAGATTGAAGGCTTCGCCGCGCAGGTTCAGGCTCCACCGCTCCGAGACTTTGAACGTTTTGCTGGCCGCCAGGTTGACGGTCAGGTTGTCCTGCCAGCGAAGCCAGGCGTAGCGCTCTTCCACCACTCGCGGCATGTAGCCGGGATTGCCTTTCCAGCAGGACTTGTTGTTATTCCACCAGTGGTCGTGCGATTGATCGCTCACCAGCAGCGTGCCGCAGGTGTTCACGGCATTGATGCCGCCCACCGGCGTGCCGGAAGTATAGCGGTAGGCCCAGTTCATGGTCCAGCCGCCAGTGATGGTGTTCACCACTTTGTTAGACGGTGCGAAGTGCCGGCCCCGGCCAACCGGCAGCGACCAAACGCCGCTGACCGCGACGTTCTGTGGCTTGTCGAAACTCACCAGTTCATGCACCGGTTTCTCGTGCGCCCAGTTCCAGGTGTTGAGATAGTTCGCCGCCTGCATGTTTTTGGAGAATGTGTAAGAGAAGATCAGCGTCAACCCGCCCAGGAGGCTCTTATCGCCGGTGAACCGCTTGTCGGCGCGCAGCAGCAGCGCGTCGTAGCGGTAGCGCGCCCACGGCTCGTTGTTATTGGTGACATTCGCAAATAGCGGGTACGGCCGGTAGAGTTCCCGGCGACGGATAGTCTGCGTTCCGAATGTGCGGCCCGCGGGAATCAGCCCGTAGAACGGGTTCGGCACAGTCGTGTCGCCGACGGCATTCGTCGCCTGTGCCGCCACGTTTAGCTCCCAGGGCCAGTAATCGGTGTTCAGCGGCATGGCATCGTGAACCGTCATGCTGCCGGAATAAGAGGTGTCCAGCACGATGTTCCAGAAGATGCGGCGTTGCATGCCGAACGAGTATTGATAGGTCCGCGGAATGGGCCGCAGGCGGGCGTCATAGCTTACCGCGTTCCCGGCGTTGGCCAGCAATCCGGCTTCGCTCCCTTCCGGTGCAAGCAACCCGTCCGGGAACGGGTTTTGCGGGGAGTAGGGTCCGGTGAAGGAGCTTTGCGCCGTGCGCGTGGCGTCTCCGTCCAGGGTGCGCACGTAGTTGGTGGTCTGGTTGTAGCCATCCGTCAGGCCCCACTGCGTCGCGGTGCGGTGAAAGATGCCGAATCCTCCGCGCATCACCGTATTGCGCGCAATCGACCACGCCACGCCCACGCGCGGCTGGATGTTCGACCAGTCGGTGTTGTAGGTGCGGCGCGGTCCGCCGGGCTGAATGTAAGTCTTCCCGCCGTAAATCGCCTGCGGCGGATCGGGATAGGGATACCGGTTGGCCGGGTTTGCATTGTACGCCGCCTGCATCTGCCGCCAGTTGGCCAGAATCTGGTCGCTGAGCGGATTGACCGCGTTGTAGTCGAAACCGGTGGTGACGCGATTCCAACGTTCAACCCACGGGATCTGGACGTCGTAACGAAGGCCCAGGTTCAGGGTGATGTTCCTGCGTATTTTCCAGTCGTCCTGGGCGTAAAAGCCGAAGTATGGCCACGAGCGATAGTACGTATCGTTCCAGTCCACCTGGCCGTTGTACGGAATCCCAAGCAGCAGATCTCCAATCCCGGAACCGTCGGTCGTGTTCAACGCGCTGGTGCGTGTCGAGTATCGCCACGTGCCGCCGCGATTGAATTGCAGGCTGCCGTTGGTCCAGCCGAGATTGCCTTCACCCCTGGCCGCATAGACCAGGTCAACGCCGAACCGGATCGTCTGCGTGCCGCGGACCAGCGCGAAGCTGGGAACCAGGTTCCACTGGTTCTCGGCGTAGAAAGTCTGGATATCGCTGCCGGTGTTCCCAAAAAGATTCGAGAACTGATCGAGCTGAATGCGAGGCGGCGAGTCCACCGGGCTGGTGGGCGCCTTCGGCAGTTGGGTGATGCCGAGAGAGGCGGCAGTGGGAACGACGGAATAGTCTACCCGGGGAAAGCGCTGTGCAAAGCGGCCAAAGGAAGCGCGAAGGTCGAAGATGAGTCTCGGAGACATGGTCCGGCTCCAGGTGACCATGTAGTTTTGGGGCCGCCGGTGGGAGTAAATGTCGCCCCACGCCGCCGCTCCCGGCATGCCCGAGCTGTTCCGGAACTCCTGCCCGTCCTGGAACGAGAAGGTGAACATCAAGCGGTTGTTGGCGTCGATGATGCGGTCGTAGCGGACGATCGGCTGATCGTAGCGGTATCTTCCACCCGAGCTCGAAACGTAGTTATTCACCATGCCGGGATAATTCGGCTCCGGATAGAAGTTCAGAATCTTCTTGGCGATGGGACTGATGCGGCTGTCGGGGATCACGTTGCCGGCAAAAGCGTCCCTGATGTACGTGCTGGAGCAACTGCTGACGCCGTCCGCCTTAGCGTTGCAGAGGTGGCTGGTGAGTGGATCGTACACCAGCATGTTGTACTTGGAAAACGCCTGGCCGGTGCGGAGGTCGAGCGGAGGGACATCGGCTACCACGGCGAACGGCGTGCGCTCGCGCCACATTTCCATACTGAAGAAGACGAAGTCCTTATCCTTGCGGATCGGACCGCCGATGGTGCCGCTCATCTGGTTGACGATGTGCTTTCCGCGCGGCTTGCCCGCCGCGTTGAGCTGGGTGTAGTTGGCGTCGAGGACACTGTTGCGCATGAACTCCGAGAGCGATCCGTGCCAACGGTTGGAGCCCATCTTCACCGTGGTATTCACGCTCCCTCCGCCGGTGCGGGCCATCGAGGCGTCGTAGGTGTTGTACATCACCTTGAATTCCTGGATGGCGTCCACGTTGGGCGCGATGCTGAACGTGCCGGTCAGACTGATGGGAGCACCGTTGAGGCTGAAGCTGTTGGTGCCGGTTTTGCCGCCGTTGATCGTGAAGTTGCCGTTGACGTCCCAACCGCGCGTGCCGGAGTATCCGCTGGATCCGAAGTCTTCCTGAGTGAAGAGCACGCCAGGCGTGAGGTCCATGAGCATGTAGACCTGGCGGCCGTTCAGCGCGTATTCGGACGTCATGCGGGAATCGAAATTGAGGCCGCCCGAGGCGTCGGCGCTCTGCAGGGTATCGATATCCGCCGTCACAGTGACCTGCTCGTTGATATTGCCGACGTTCAATTTGAAGGGGATGTCGGCCTTTTCCGCCACGAGCACGGTGACGCCGGCGCGCTTCATGGCCTGAAAACCGGCCGCCGTCACCTCGATATCGTAGGTGCTGGGCTGCAGCGGCGTCAGCACATAGTAGCCTTCCTGGTTGGTGACGGTCTCCCGGACATCTCCCGTATCCCTTTGGACCGCCTTGACCTTGGCGCCGACAATGGCAGCGCCGGAGGGATCCGTCACCTGGCCGGAAATGGTAGCCCGGAAGTCCTGCGCCGGCACCAGCCCGGCCGACAGGCAAATGAGAAACAAGAGAATCAACGGTCGAGAGAAAGACGCGCACATGGCTCCGCCTCCATGAACTGGCCGCGAGGGCAGCAGCGTAGAAATTACGCCTGTTTTTTTTGCTTCGCAAGCCGAATCTCAGATAGCACGGCACTGTGGCGATTGGTGCTTGGTGTCTTGGTGGCTTGGTGGTGAAATTGCTCCCTAACCGCGGAGCGACGCCGCAGTCTAAGGATAACGGATGCCAGGGAGCGAGGCGGCAGTGAGCCGGCTTGAGATCGGCAGGCAAGAGGAATTCCGTCTGCTCGTCGAGCAGCACAGCCGTGCCCTGTTCGGCCTCGCCTGGCGGATGACCGGCAACCAGCAGGATGCCGAGGAAGTGGTGCAGGAAACGTTTTTGCACGCCTATCGCAGCTTCGACCGCTTCGACGGCCGCGCCCAGCCGGGCACCTGGCTGCACCGCATCGCGGTCAATTGCGCGCTGGATCTGCTGCGCGCCCGCCGCCACGACGCCGGGCGCGTGGAGTTGGAGGCTGCCGGGAGCGACGCCGGCGAAGCCGTGCCGGCCCGCGACACCGCCCCCGGCCCCGACCGGCTGCTGTTGAGCGCGGAAGTCCAGCGGCGGCTGACGGCCACCCTCCGGCGCCTCAGCCCTACCGAGCGGGCGGCTTTCGTTCTGCGGCACCACGAGGGCTGCCCGATCGAAGAGATCAGCCGCGAGCTGCGCATGAGCGAAAACGCCGCCAAGAACTGCGTCTTTCGCGCTGTGCAGAAGCTGCGGGAAGCTTTGCGGCCGCTGGTCTGATTGCGGATTGCAGATTTCGGATTGCGGATTCCAGTCACGTGGAGACCATGCATATCAGCGAAGAGCAATTGGTTCTGTACCGGTATGGCGAGGCCAAGGACGCCGCGGCCATAGGCGAGCACCTGGCCGCCTGCGCCGCCTGCCGGGCCGCGTACCAGTCGCTGGAGCGGCTGCTGGCGGCGGTGGACCAGATGCCGGCGCCGGACCCGGGCGAGAACTACGCAGCCGCGGTGTGGGAGCGGCTCCAGCCACGGCTATGTAGCGGCGGCCTTCAGGCCGCCATCTACCGGTTGCTTGGCGACGTGAAGGTCGCCGCTACCTGGCGGCGCTTGGCCTTGGCCGCCGCCATGGCCGTCCTCATCGTTGCCGCCTTCCTGCTGGGACACTTCTGGCCGCACCCGCAGACGGTGGCCAGGCAACCGCTCCCCGAGCAGGTTCGCGAGCGCATCCTGCTGGTGGCCCTCGGCGAGCATCTGGAACGCTCGCAGATGATCCTCATCGAGCTGGCCAATGCGAATCCCGGGCCGCAACTCGATGTTTCCAGCGAGCGGCGATGGGCGGCCGACCTGGTAGGCGACAACCGCCTCTATCGCCAGGCCGCGGCCCGCGGGGGCGATCCCGCCATAACGGCTCTGCTCGACGACCTCGAGCGGGTGCTGCTGGAAATCGCCCACAGCCCCTCAACCCTTTCCGGAGGCGAGCTGGAGAGAATCCAGCGGCGAATCGAATCCGGCGACATCCTGTTCAAGCTACGCGTGGTGGAATCCAAAGTCCGCCGGCAGGAGGAAAAACCCAATGGCTTATAGAAGCGTATTGATTTGTGCAGCCTTGTGTCTTTGTGTCTTGGCGGCTCCGTTGCCCGGCGATGAGCAGGTGCGTGCCCAGGCGGGCAGTGACGCGGCCCTGGAGCAACTGATGGCCGCGCTGGCCGAGCAGGCGCAGAGTGCGGGGCAGGCAGCCCAGGGGCGCGCCGGCGAGGCGCAAGCCCGCCTGGCGCGTGCCGCCGAAGAGCTTCGAAGCAGGTCAACCGGGAGCCGGCAATCCCAGGGCTCCGAGGACAGCTTGTACGAGCGCGGCACCGGCGCGCTGGACCGCGGCCAGTGGGACAAGGCCGCCGAGTATTTTACCGAGGCCGGCAAGCTGAACGGCCGCCGCGCCGAGGGCGCGCTCTACTGGAAGGCCTATGCCCAGAACAAGCTGGGCCAGCGCGACCAGGCCCTCCTCACCGTGCAAACGCTGCTGAACACCTATCCCAACGGCCGTTGGGCCAACGACACCAGAGCGCTGGCGCTGGAAATCAAGCAGGCTGCGGGGCAGCCAGTTTCGCCGCAGGGCGAGCAGGATGATGAACTGACGCTGCTGGCGCTCACCGGCCTGCAGAACAGCGACCCGGAACAGGCTGTGCCCATCCTGGAGAAATTCCTGAAAAGCAGCCGGCCTCCGAAACTGAAGGAGCGGGCGCTGTTCGTGCTGGCGCAGAGCCGCTCGCCCAAGGGCCGCGACCTGCTCGCCCAGGTGGCCCGCGGCGGCGCCAATCCCGACCTGCAGGTGCGCGCCATCAAGTACCTGGGCATGTTCGGCAAAGAGAACGCGCAGACGCTGGCCGAGATCTATCAGGCCTCGAACGACGTGGATGCCAAGCGCGCGGTCCTGCAGGGATTCATGATGGCCGGGCAGCGCGACCGCGTCCTTGCCGTGGCAAAGAGCGAGAGCAACCCCGATTTGCGAAAGGAAGCGATTCGCCTGCTGGGAATAATGGGCGGCAAGAACGAGCTGTGGCAGCTTTACGGCAGCGAGTCCAGCGCCGAGGTCCGCGAGCAGATCCTGCAGTCGCTGGCCATGGCCGGCGATGCCGACAAGCTGATCGAGGTCGCCCGCGGCGACAAGGACGAGAAACTTCGCCGCTCGGCCATCCGCGGCCTGGGAATGATGCCTTCGAGCAAGGTGGGAGACGCTCTCGCTTCGCTCTACGACGCCAAACAATCGGCCGACATCCGCAAGGACATCGTTCGCAGCCTCGCCATGCAGCGAAACGCGCATGCGCTGGTCGAGCTGGCGCGCAAGGAAACCGACCCCGAGCTGAAAAAGGAAATCGTCCGGCATCTTTCGACCATGAAGTCCAAGGAAGCCACCGACTACATGCTCGAGCTGCTGAACAAATAGCCGGGGCTTCAGCCGCAGATTCCGCAGATTCCGCGGATCGAATCTGTGCCGATCAGCGCAATCTGCGGCTCGGCCCCCGGAGGCGGTATGAAACATATTTTGTTCTTGGGCTTGTTGGTTGGCGTCACGGCTATGGCGCAACAGCCACGGCTGGACAACGCGAAGCTACAGACCCGTTCGGCGGCCGGCGGCCTGGAAAGGGAGTTCCGCACATTGACCAGCAGCCAGGAGCCACCGGCATGGCTTGGCTACGCTGTTCCAATCGTAAGCGGCCGGCACAACTCCTGCTGCTGGAGTTCGGGCGGCGCCTGCGGCTGCCGTCTGGAAGGCGGCACGATAAGTACGGCTGCGCCGCCGGCCGCGGCTGCGGTCAAGCTCGAAGGCTCCACTCACCTTTTTGTGCTGTTCCGCGTCGAGCAGCGGAAGGTAGGCAAGATCCGCACCTTTTCGGAAGACTGCCCGCTGGATGCCGGCGGCTTGCCGTTCATCTGGCTGAGCGATGTCCGGCCGCCGGAAAGCGCGGCGCTGCTCTCCGGCTTCGCCGCCGGCGATGACGGCTCGCGGGAAGGCGGGCGGCTGTCGGAATCCGCGCTCGGCGCAGTTGCCCTGCATGCCGATCCGGCGGCGGACCGCGTCCTCGAGCAATTCACGGCCGCGGATCGGCCGGAGAGGCTTCGGGAGCGCGCCGCCTTCTGGCTCGGCGTGGCCCGCGGCCGGCATGGCTACGAGGTGCTTCGCAGGATGGTCGAGAGCGACCCCAGCGAAAAGGTCCGGGAAAAGGCGGTATTCGCGCTCTCGCAAAGCCCCGAGCCGCAAGCCGTGGGAACCATGATCGCTGTCGCCCGCAACGATAAGAGCGGACACGTGCGCGGGCAGGCGCTGTTCTGGCTGGCGCAGAAGGCCGGCAGGCAGGCGGTTGGGACCATCACCGAAGCCGCCGAACGTGACCCCGACACCGAGGTGAAAAAGCGCGCCGTCTTCGCCCTTAGCCAGTTGCCCAAGGACGAGGGCGTCCCATTGCTGATTCAGGTGGCGAAGAACAATCGCGATGCGGCGGTGCGCAAGCAGGCATTCTTCTGGCTAGGGCAATCCAAAGACCCGCGCGCCCTGGCCTTCTTCGAAGAAACCCTGGGAGCAGCGAAGTAGCGGGAGCAGACCGAAGCCGCGCATTCCGCAGATTCCGCGGATTTGAATCTGTGTAATCCGCGAAATCTGCGGCTAAGCCCTACAGAATGCCGCCGCCGAGTATCAGGCGGAAAACAGCAATCCCGAGCACTCCAAGACAAAGCACGGTTCCCACGGTTCCCAGGCTGCTGCCCACGCGCCGCCTGGCGCTCACCCGGCTGAAGACGAGGCCGATCACCGCCAACGGCAGTGAGGTGATCCAGTTGAGCCATCCCAACAGCGGCAGCAGGCTCACCAGCAGGCACACGCCCGCCACGAAACCGAGCAGTATTCCGAGCAGGCCGGTAATCATACCGGCGAGTGTAACGCTTCCCCGTGCAATTGCCTCGCACAATTTCTCAATGTTCTCTGTGACTCTGTGGTGAAATACCCAGCATGACAACCAACCTGGACCGGCGGAGTTTATTGAAAGCGGCGGCGGGTGGGCTGGCAGCCGGGCGTTTGCTCAGCGGGGCGCACAGCCTGAAGGCTATGCCACCACGCAAGCCGAACATCATCGTGATCCTGGCCGATGACCTGGGCTACGCCGACGTCGGCTTCCAGGGATGCAAGGACATCCCCACGCCGAACATCGACAGCTTGGCCCGCGAGGGCGTCCGCTTCACCAGCGGCTTCGTCTCGCATCCGTTCTGCAGCCCCACGCGCGCCGGGCTGATGACCGGCCGCTACCAGCAGCGCTTCGGCCATGAAAACAACCCGCGGTACGACCCGAGCGACGCCGCGGCCGGGCTGCCGCTCGATCAGGTGACGCTGCCGCAGGTGCTTTCCGGCACCGGCTACGTCACCGGCATCGTCGGTAAGTGGCACCTGGGGGCGACGCCCGCGCATCACCCGACGCGGCGCGGCTTCCAGGAGCAGTTCGGGTTCATTGGCGGCGGCCACGACTACTTCAAGGCCGATCCGAACGACCGCCGCGAATACTTCATCCCCATCGAGCGCGACGGCAAGCCGGTGACGGAGACCGAATACCTGACCGATGCCTTTTCGCGCGAAGCGGCCGCCTTCATCCGCCGCCATCAGAAGGACCCGTTCTTCCTGTATCTGGCTTACAACGCCCCGCACACGCCGCTGCAGGCGCCGGAAAAGTACCTGGACCGCTTTAACCACATCGAAGACAAAACCCGGCGGTCGTATGCCGCGCTGGTCAGCGGCATGGATGACGGCATCGGGCGGGTGCTGGCAGCGCTCCGGGAGTTGAAACTGGACTCCGAGACCCTGGTCTTCTTCCTGAGCGACAATGGCGGGCCGACGCAGGTCACCAACTCCTCGAATGCCCCGCTGCGCGGCGCGAAAGGCCAGGTGTACGAGGGCGGCATCCGCGTGCCCTTCGTGGCGCGCTGGACCGGGCGGCTGCCGGCGGGCAAGCTCCACGACCATCCCGTGATCGCGCTGGATATTTTCCCGACCGCCGCGGCGCTGGCCGGCGCGCCGTTGCCGGAAGGGGTGAAGCTCGACGGTGCAGACCTGATGCCGCACCTGCTCGGCAAGTCGTCCCGGCCGCCGCACGACCGCCTGTTCTGGCGAACCGGCGGCGGAGCCGCATTCGCCGTACGCGAAGGCCGCTACAAGCTGGTTCGCATCGGCGAACAAACCGAGCTGTACGACCTGGAAACCGACATCGGCGAAGCGAACGACATCTCCGCAAGCCGCCCGGAAATCGTAAAGAAGCTGGACGAGGCGCGCGAACAGTGGAACCGGGAGCTGAGAGCGCCGCTGTTTGAGAGCCCGCGCCCCGCCGCGAAAAAGAAGCCGTGAGGCCGCAGCCGCAGATTTCGCAGATTTCACGGATTCCGAATCGGTGGGATCTGCGCAATCGGCGGCTAACGGCCTGGAGCCAGCTTGGGCGCGCCGGTCAACGCCACGTCTTCCCAGCGATAGAGCAGGAAATTGCGGGGGCCGCTATTCATTACCACCAGCAGGCCGTTGGGGAACACAGGCCCGAGCGGGGCCGAGGTCACCTCAATGCCGTCGGTGGAGTCAGCGCCGCCGCGCACGCACTTGAGCATCGCGGCGTGGTCGTGCGGCCCGCCCGGCCCCCCTTCACGCCGATAGATGTGGTAGTGGCTGTTGCCGGCGATCTGATCGGTGCAAACGATGTAGCCGGTACCGTCGTCGCGCGCGTAGATGGCGATGCCCTCGTGGTCGGCGGCGAACTCGGTGCGGCCGAAGTGGGCCAGTTCGCGGGCGGCCTGGGGGTGGTCGGGGTCGGCGTGCCACTTGTGGATGCCGTTGCCCTCGTCGCCGTAGTACACGTAGCCCAGGGCGTCGTCCACGGCGATGGCCTCGACTTCCTTCAGGCCGCTGAAGCTGCCGAAGCGGCGCACTCGGGTGGCCTTGACACGGCCTGAGCCGTCATCTTGCAGGCGGTACTGCCAAAGATAGCCGTCCCGGGGGCCGGTCTTGGGGCTGATGATGGCGAACACGGCGCCGTCGCGCGGCCGGCGATAGAGCGCGATGCCCATGGGCTCGGCGCGCTCGCCGGTTTCCCCCTCCAGCACCGGCGCGCCGCCGCCCGAGGAAATATCGGCGAGCGCCCCGCCGTCTGGGAGCGCGGCCGTCTCGGCCGCCCCGGGGCGGGCGGGACGCCCGCGCTCCCAGATGCGATAAACTCGCAGCCGGTGCTGCAGCCGCTCGGTGGTGACGGCGATGTCGATGGGTTTCCCGCCGACCATCAGGCCGTACTCAACGTCCACGTTGTTGGGCCGATCCAGCCCCGCGATGGTCTGCCGGATCTTGCCATCGAGGCCGAACACCACCAGCGCTCCTCGCGGCGCCGCTACCTTGTTGGTGCCGATGATCAGGCTTTGCGAAGGGTCGACCGGATGCACCCAGATGGCCGGATCATCCGGGTCGTCGGAAACCGGGGCGGTGGCCACGGCGGCACGAATATCGACGGAGGGATGCGGCGCGGGCTGCGAACATGCAGCCATCGACAGAACCAACAGCGCGATCACACCTTTGCCGTTTGACATGACTGGAGATTCAAGCACAGAAGAACAAAGGCGCCAAGAGCTTGGTGTCTTGGCGCCTTCGGGGTGAAAAGTTCCTAGAAGCGGAAGCGGACCGCCAGTTGGATCTGCCGCGGCGTGCCCGTCCCGACCTCGCTGTTCAGCGACGAGGTGATCACGCCGAAACTGCCTGGCGTAGACCAGTTCAGTGCCGGATTCGCCGCATTGACCCGGTTGAAGATGTTGTAGAACTCCGCCCGCAAGATAATCGACTTGCCTTCGGTGATCTTGTTGCTCTTCTGCAACGAGAAGTCCACCTGGGCCATGCCCGGCCCCCTGCCGATCATTCTGCCCAGGTTGCCCCACACCCGGCTGGCCGGAGTGCGGAAGGCGTCGGAGTTGAGCCAGTGGTCGAAGCTCTTGTCGGCCGCATAAAT
>Ga0315282_10001093_pt1 | contig 52258 bp, 47 predicted proteins | sample YL17G07_20_MG_FD_203693 | JGI IMG/M metagenome (GOLD analysis project Ga0315282, IMG submission 203693) | Sediment microbial communities from Yellowstone Lake, YNP, Wyoming, USA - YL17G07_20 | ecosystem: Environmental > Aquatic > Freshwater > Lake > Sediment | place: USA: Wyoming | collected...
AAACAAAGAATAAACTGACCGGCATCACTACCATTATGTTTAACAAATCCCATCCCCATAAAACATTTTTATGCACACACACATACATCAATCAATCGGTCACCACACCACTAACCGCGCACATATGAACAATTACTATAAGTTTTCGGATACGTAAGAGGCTGCAGGGTATCCCTATAAAATAAAGGGAATTTAACAATAACGGACCTATCCACAAAATATTAATACGAAACATAGCCATAAATATTATGGCAAATGTATAATTACATAACCGAGATGCTATGGGGTTGTGTGATCAATTAAAAACAAGGGGGCTATACAATTAAATGGAACAAGATAAGATAAGAGCGGAGATACTGTGGCAGATAGCCAGCTATCCGGGTATAAGAAAAAGATCGCTGGCCGAACAAGCACGTAATTCTCTAAATATATCAAACGATGCCCCCATAGAGAACCAGCTGAAATGGTTAATGGAAAAAGATATCATTTATAATGAATCGGCGAATGACGGCTTAAGATCATATCCCGGCAGCTATTATATATGCCAGACATATAAAGCGTTCACGTATTCTTACGAGCTATTCAAGAAACGCAAAAGCCAAAAGGAGTTCCTCAAGACTATTTATTATATAGAATATACCTCATCAAGGGACTTTTTATCAAAAATACTATTGAATATTTTCAAGAATAGCCTTCTCGAGCTTAACGACTACATCGAGCATAATGGGCTGAAAAGTATCATCGGGCAAGTAAAAAGTATGCCCTTGATTGTCACGGCCGAAGAGTGGAAAATACGGTTGAAAAATAAGCCTGCCTCAATGCCCGAGGAGGAGTACAGGAGATACCTGCAAGAGATCGACGAGCTGGAAGCGCAGGCACATAAAAAATTTTTAAGAAACCTTCACAGCCTTGAGGCTAACGACGTTTCAGACGAGTTCGTCAATGACTATAAGCGATTGATCGGCGAGTTAAAAAACAACGACGTCGATGCTCTGCCCGCTGTCATGGCGAGCAGGCTGGGCCAGATGAACAATATAAGTTTCGGCCCGTGCAATGAGTTCCTGGCTGATTATATGTTGCCCGATTTTGAGCAGGCGAACATATCCCTCATGCTCAGCCTATCCCCGTCGGCCATCGAATACGCGTTGAACCCGAAATACCCGAGCCCTTCTCTCCTGGCGTCCCTGGCCAGCCTGATGCTGAACTCGATAGTGCCGCCCGGGTTCTTCAGGCCGATCGTAAAATATGACATAGAAACCCTTTATAACGGTGACGTGTCCTCCATCTACTCGGTCATAAAATCCATTTTCATCTCGGACTTGATGAACGACAGGCTGATCGTGAAAAAAGGGGCCGAGAACTTAATTAACGAGATATTCTCGAAGAGGAGAACTATAAAAATAATAAACGTACCTGAGGAGTACCGGCACGATAAGCGGCCGTACGCCGAACAATAGGCTTGCCCTGGCACGCTATTTACCGCCGGCATACCGCCCGAGCTTCGTCTGCCTGGAGCCCGGGAGCAGGTCCTCGTACTCGACGCCGAACTCCCGGAGGAGCATGTAGACGGGGCGGACGACGTTGTCCACGTAGGCCTCGACGTCATAGGCTAAAGGCGCCTCCCGGGCCATCTCCAGCGGCACGGCCTTACTCCTGCCGGTGACCACGTACTCTATCTTGCCGCCCACCCTGACCGTCCCACCTTTTTCGGCGAGCATTTCGGCGGCCACGCAGTGGTGGACAGGCGCCTTGTACTCTTCGGGGCGCCGGGACAGCTTTTTTACGATGGCCAGGTCAATGGCGTGCACGTCGCCTTCGATGATGCGTCTCACCTGGCCCCGGACGTATGAGACGACCGCCGGTATCGTCTCCACGAATTCCTTTTTATTGTGGGCCGACGCCAGCATTTCCAGCGCCCTCTGCTGTGTATCGCGGGCGATGCGCGCCCTGTCCTGCCTCCGCACCTCCAGGCCCCTGGCAAGCGGCTCGCCGTCCACGCTGGCAAAGTACTTCTTCTTGAGGCCTTTAGAGCATCCCCGCCTCTCCGGCAAAAATAGCACCCACCTGCACACGTATTCAAGCTTGATCCCCATGCCCAGCGCCTCTCCGATGCGGCCGCAGAACTCCGCGTAGTCCTTCCCCGGACGGTTCCTGTGCAAGAACAAGGAATCCGTGTCAGCATAGACGACGCTGAACCCCGCCTCCTCGGCCATGTCCCTGGCCCTGAGGAGGTACCACCGCCCGAAGGCAGGCACCGAGCGGTTGCCGTCCACCGTGCGGAAATTATTGAGGGCGAACTGCATATAGCCATACGGGCTCACCAGCTGCATCTTGAGCGAGCGGTTGAGCACGTCCAGCCTGCGGTATTCGTCTGAAGCTGCATCCAGTCCCTTCATCGCCATTTTCACGCGGTCCCGCTCGGCGAGCACTTTGCCGAACACCTCGGGGTACACCCCCCGCCGCTTCATGCAAATATGGAATCCCAGGAAGGGCACCTTCTCGCCGTGCAGCCGGCACTCCTCGTGCTTACAGTTAACAGTCTCCGGGCTAATGTTATGCTTAACGAATATTCGCGGGAACAGCGATGAAAAATCCAGGATGGCCACATCCTCGTGCAGCCCGGCCACGGGAGTAATAACTAAACCGCCGTTCTCCTTTACTTTTTCTACCAGCGGCGTCTTAAAGCCCTCCGGGTATTCGGCCTCCTCCGGGATCACCGTGGTCTCGATCAGGTGGGCGTTCACCATCGAGGCGTTCATGAAGCCGTGCTTTTCCCTGCACACGCTGTCCAGCGGCATCATGCACCGCTCGCACCACGAGGTGAACATAGGCAGGCGCCCGGCGGCCAGCTCATACACCTTGACGGCCTCGCTTTTTTTCCCTTCCATGGAAAACTCTTTGCGATAGATCGAGTCGAGGCTCAGGTCGGTGCGCTTGAGGTCCGCATCGGTCCGCGCGTCCTTCCACAGGTCCAGGATAATGCGCCCCGGGGACCTGACCTGGGCCGCCTTCCAGTGCGTCACCCGGCCCTTTCGAGCATCCCGTATGTCCGTCTTCCATGGCACCCTTCCCAGGCGCAGGGCGATGCCGTTCTTCCTTGCTCTCGATCCAAGCATGGGGAGCTGCGTGTGGTCGGCATCGAAAAGGGCCAGGGCGTCGGGATCCGACTCGTCCAGTGCCGACTGCAGGCCGATTAGCATATCGGCCTCGCTGCCCGTCAGCCTGCGCTCCGAGACGCCATCGAACCACGAGAGCGAGCGCAGCCGGCCATCGCCGGACACTCCATTTATGGCCAGCACTTTGATCTTTTCAGGCGCGCAGGGCCCGACGCTCGCGATGCGCTTTACTACGCCCCCGTCGGCCCCGGCCTCGACCATGGAGTGGGGCGGCACGCGGCGCAGGTAATGCCACTGGAGGTCCGGCCTTATCTTCGACTCCGCAAAGGCCACGTTCGAAGGCGAGCGCTGTTTTATTTCCCGCATCGTTTCTTCCGTCTTGCGCTCGTCCAGCACGAAGGCACGGATCACGGGCGTCCGCTCCGGCGCATATATGGAGGCGTACCGGGGGCCGGTCTCCACGCGGTAGACGTTCTCGTGCTGCGCCGCCGCCCGCTCAACCAGGGCGGCGTTCTTCTCCGGGATGACGGCGAAGGACGGCCGGAAGTCATGGTCCTCCAGGAGGACGACGCCGCTCCCGGACCTGAGCCATAGCATGTATGCGCCCGGCAGGCCGTCCCGGGATGGCCGGTGCCAGACGTCGATCAGGATACCTTTGATGGACATGTGGTGTCCCGGTCGAGCTATATCCGCCGGACGCATATAAAGAAGCGGAAAGAGCGGCGTGAAAATAACCGGCAGCAAGTGATTTTGAATTATAGATAATTATGATTAGCATTTCATAATTTATTTATAGTACTAACTTAGTATATTATTATAAGCCATTGCCCTGTAAGCGTAATGGCTTCAATCAATCCTGGGTCGGGTGTAATATGCTTGGGAAGACGCTTTCGTCACTACTAGTCGTTGCACTACTTGCGGTATCCGTATGCGCTCCCGCCTTTTCTGCGGAGCCGGGCCATGGGCTGTCGTCTGGCATTTCCAATTCATCGGGTATTTTTAACGGGTCGAACCGGCCCGGGCCGGACCGGTCTTTAGGGGACCCTGATGGAAAGCTCGACATTAATTATAGCTTTTCGGGCGATTGGGACGTCCTGTCGATGGTGAGACAAAAGCGCGATTTTGTGCTTAACCATACGGACAGGAATTACTGGAATACTTCGAATTATCCCGCCCCCCCCGGGCGATGAGCTGTGACAGGGGCATTGTGCTGACGTCGCCGCTCGACGATACCGTGTCCAACTGTACGATAACGGTATCCGGGACTATCAACGATACCCGGGTAAGGGGCATGATCGTCGTCTGTAATGGCAAGGTAAAGGCAGCCCCGGTGGTCAATAAGACGTTCACGGCGAAGGTCACCCTCTCCAGCGTTAATTACGTGGTCGTCATACCTATGAACATCGTGCTGGTGAATGGCCCCGTCGCGTCTAAACCGGCGCTGAAGGCTAGCGATTACAACTGGGATTATGGTTCTATGGGTAATGAGAAGGAGTCCATACAGCGTGGCTCGCTTAAGCCTTTGCCCATGCCGCTAATACTCTTGCTAGACGGCGACTCGCTGCCGGACACGTACGAGTGGAGGTGCGGCTTCAACCCCCTGGACCCCGACTCGGACTCGTGGATGACGAAACAGAACGAGGCGGATAACGGGATAATCGACGGCTACGAGATATTTAATGCAGGCGGCGGTGAGCAGCTCCCCTCGTTCGTGAAGAGCCGCATCGGCGGCGACCCGGCGAAGGTCGACACCGACAACGATAGGCTCACCGATTACTTCGAGCTCATGGAATTAGGCCTATTCACGGGCGTAGGGTCCGGCGACACGGACGGCGATGGCGTATCCGATGCGAACGAGGACATCGACAACGATAGCCTCACCAATATCAGGGAACAGGCCCTGGGCACCGACCCGCTAGAGGCCGACACGGACGGGGATGGGCTGAAGGACGGCTATGAGGTGAACATATCCCATACGAACCCCCTTGTGGCGGACTCGGACAACGACGGATTAAATGACGCGAGCGAGGTAAAGCTGGGAACGGATCCGAATAATCCGGACTCGAATGGTAACGGCGTACCCGACGGCCTGGAAACGTACACGTCGACCGCTTCTAATGAGCGTCTGGGCGTGAACGTATCGATCACGGGCGTGGGCGACCTCTCCGATAAAGTGACCATGGCCCGGGAGACTTCGGACTATTATACGAACTACACGTATAACAATACGTCTGCTCTCGTGTCTCCGCTGGTCAATATCAGCGTGAACGGCACGTTCGACCACATGGTCATTACCATGAAGTATGACCCGGAGGTCGTCAAGGATCCGGCCAATTGCTCGCTATGCTATTATAACGAGAGTTTGGGCCTGTATATCCCGGTCGAGTCCTATTACGACGAGGCGAATCATACGATCAGCGCTAACGTAACACACTGCAGCCTCTGGGGCGTCTTTGACACCAATATCTTGGGCAGTATTTACACGTTTGCCAATAATTTTAATAGTGCCATCGAGGGCTACATGGCGAATGCCGGTAGTATCGTCAAGAGCATCGTGGACGATGTGGTCTCGAAGACTTGGACCGTGATCACGACGTACGTTCCGGGTGCCGGCAGCGTGACTATCTCGGAGACGGTGAAGCCCCGGTACGGTGGCTCGAATAATGGGAATACGCCCACGCCGACTCCGCTGCCCACGCCGACGCCTTCTCCGACCACGGATTTTGCCCCGGTGCCGATACCGGCGAATACGCCTTCTGGTAATATTCTGCATATTACGGATAATACGAATGCAGAGACGAAGTGGTATAGTGGTAGCACGTTCCCTGCGGGCGTGTATCGTATCGTCTGCCAGGGTTGGCACACGTACTGGTATCCGAAGTCGTCCATCGTCTCCTATGCCGATGATAGTAATACGGCGGTGGTGTTCCCTGCCTGGTGTGGTAACGTGGTGCATTTCAAGCCGGGGTCCATGGACTACCACATGCCGCAGCTCCGGGTCTCGACGGGCGTCCTGGAGCTCTACCACCAGGGCGGCAGCATCGGCGTGTGGTTCAGCGATTATCCGTACTGGGATAATGCGGCGGACCTGACTTACGCCCTTGTCTACGAGGGGGCGTTGCCGGCGAACGCGCCGGACTCGGATGGCGACGGCCTGCCCGACTACGTGGAGACGTATGGGTTCGCCGACCAGAAGGGCAACGTGTATCACACGGACCCGAACAAGGCGGATACTGACGGTGATGGCTTGTCGGACGGAGTGGAGGCGGGCACGTGGCACATATACAACGGCATCAGGTACTTCCAGCTGAAGAGTAATCCGATGTTAAAAGATACGGATGGAGACTCGTTCAATGATGCGAAAGAGCTAGCAATAGGAACGTCGCCGCGGGATATGGACTCTGATGATGACTCCTTCCTGGAACCATTCGATGCTCAGCCGACTATATATAACTCGGTAAAAGCGGGCCCGAATGTGCTTAAGTTAATCAGGAATATACAGATTGGCGCTGTCTATCGGGAAACGGGAATGGAAGGCGGCATCTACCATGATTTCGTAGGAGACGAGATCTCCAGGTCTCCATTCTACCAGGCGGGTAGTGCTATGCATGAACAAGTACCGCGATGGATTGACGAGATAAAACGGATTTACGGCTATCATACATGGAGCTGGTGGAACTTATGAGCAGGATAAACTTTAAGGCGTTAGGCATATTTGCCCTTGCGATATTGCTTGTCTGCTTGGCGCTGGCACCTGTAGTGAACGCGTGGGATGGACAATATCAACATACAAATATGTCGGGATATACTGGTAAGCATATGGGTATAACCGGAAATGACCTTGCTAATTTAGAGCAAGGTAGCTGGGATGCGGATAAGTATGATGTGTTAGCACCTACTGAGCTTGACCCGGCGGTATTATATTTATTATATGGTGTATGCCCGAGTGGTATTGTTAATGGGGGTATTAGTATTACGGATAGTGTGAAAAGTGCTGCTTATCATTCGTTGATGCACTCATATCTCGTTGATGTTGATGAGTTAGACCCGGTGGTTTATACTTCGCCAGTTACGGGGGTTAAAGTGCCTTTGGACCAGGTTTATATGGCTAGTGATTTTAACGCTCCGCATTTCTATGCAGTGAAGGCGAAGGAGGCGCAGACGAGCTATCGGAATGGCCAATATGATCAGGCGTATGAACAACTGGGCTATGCGATGCACTATGTACAGGACTTGACCCAGCCAGGCCATGTCACGATATGGGGTATGACACCCTGCGATACGATCTACGAGGACACACCGACCTCCCTCCCTTATTACAAGACTTTTCATGGAGCCATGGAAGCCTACACATTCTATAACTGGGAGAGTATATATCCAAAAAATGATCCTCGTAGAGTATTGTTTAATTATACAGATGTCAAATCATTCTACTTTAACCGCGTTTTAGAACAGAAGTCTGATCCATATTATATTGGGGATGAAAACGATGCGGAGGAGAATGCGAAGGCTGTCGCATGTTTATCCTATCTTTCCTCTCTGTATATACGGGATGAAATAAATAGAGATCCTAATAATTGGATGTTTGATCCTGGCGTGCAGGATAGTATTAAATGGCTTATGGTGGAACAGGACAAGACTAACATGGGGTTGGTAGATTATGTTCAGAGGCCTCCTGACTCATAAATTTTTTCATAGCGTGGTTATATGATTAAAAAATTAATTAGAATAGGCTTGATACAACGAATATTAATTGTATCTTGTATAATCTTCATCTCAATTATCGTTTGTGGATGTAATGCTACCTTCGCTGGCGGAAGCATATATGAGGTCAAGGTGTCTGGCCTTAGTAATTGCACGGGCGATGGGCATACGCAAGTATATGTTCCGGTGCCCATGATTGGTGCTAGGCCGATCTTTCCTGAGAACTATGACCGGTATTATAATAGCACGGATAATTGGTCTTCCCGGCTGGCGGACACGGACCATGGTAAAATGTACCTGTTCCAGACCAACGATACTAACCTGACGGATATTGACATCGATGTCAGTAACATGTTAGGTTATAAGTCTATTAACGAGGAAAAGAACGCTATCCTCAGCGCAAAACAAACGCCTAATTATACGAGCTATATCTACCTGGAAGGAATCCGTCCGGATGGTAATGTTACCCTCAATTATACTTCGAAGCTTCGTATAATTGGTACACATACGGAAATTGGCGCCGACGAAGTAGACTTTAACGCGTATTCATCGGCGGACATCCCGGCGAACACCACCGGGTGGGTACCGGTCACGGTGCAGGTAATGCAAAAATAGTGCGGGTGGTCGTAAGTAACATTATGCGTGTGCGTAGCGAAAGCTGGTGGAAAGAGTTGCCTGTGTTTCAAGTTATTTGAGGGCATCTATGTCGAGTTGGGGCCGGCATAGTACAATGGCCGGGGCGAGCGGCCCTGATTCTTCACCACGGCGAATACGCCTTCTGGTAATATTCTGCATATTACGGATAATACGAATGCAGAGACGAAGTGGTATAGTGGTAGCACGTTCCCTGCGGGCGTGTATCGTATCGTCTGCCAGGGTTGGCACACGTACTGGTATCCGAAGTCGTCCATCGTCTCCTATGCCGATGATAGTAATACGGCGGTGGTGTTCCCTGCCTGGTGTGGTAACGTGGTGCATTTCAAGCCGGGGTCCATGGACTACCACATGCCGCAGCTCCGGGTCTCGACGGGCGTCCTGGAGCTCTACCACCAGGGCGGCAGCATCGGCGTGTGGTTCAGCGACTACCCGTACTGGGATAATGCGGCGGACCTGACTTACGCCCTTGTCTACGAGGGTGCGTTGCCGGTGAATGCGCCGGACTCGGATGGTGACGGCCTGCCCGACTACGTGGAGACGTATGGGTTCGCCGACCAGAAGGGCAACGTGTATCACACGGACCCCAACAAGGCGGATACGGACGGGGATGGCCTGAATGATGGCGTGGAGGCGGGCACGTGGACGATTTACAACGGCATCAGGTACTTCCAGGTGAAGAGCGACCCCACAAATCCCGATACGGACGGCGACCTGGTTCCTGACCTGGTGGAAGTCCGGATGAACATGAACGCATGGAGTATCGACTCCGACAGCGATTCGCTACTGGACGCATTTGATCCATACCCCGTCTATCACGGCACCATTAAAGTGAACAGTAACCTCCTATACACGATCAAGTGTATACAGATCGGCGCTGTATACCAGGAAACGGGAAAGGAAGGCGAGCAATACCACTATCTGGTCGGAGATAAAATAGCGGACTCTAGATACTACGAGATAGGTTGCAAAATGCCCATATACGTGAATGGATGGGTGAAGACGCTCATGCAAATAAACAAAAGGATGTAATGGGGAAGGCAACATGACCAAAATAATAACGAGGATGTTAATTTATACATCTCTTATGCTAATATTGATAGCAAACGTAGTTGTGATTCCTGTACAGGCATGGAGTGCGGGACACCTGGAGCAGGCAGTGAATGCTGCCAAGTAAAACGGAAACATCGATGCTTACTATCAAGAACAAATCGGCAAATACTGTGGTGTACCCGATAGTGAGCCCTGGGACAGAGTATATTTTCCAATCATTGGCCAGGTGCCAGTAATAAGTAACCTGTTGTTTTCAATTCGACATTCGTACATCGTGGATGCATCTGATTTTACCGGCTCATAGGACGGGACGATACCACTATTTAGTGCCCTGGGCGTGACAGCCGAGGTTAAGTATGACACGGCAGCGACAAATACATCGCTGAACGCCGGATTATCTAAGAATTATTTCCATCCTTCTAACCCTAATGATTTTAATAGGATGAAGGGATACGAGTATCTTACATATGCCATGCACTATATGTCGGATTGCTCCTGCCCTGCCCATAATACATATCATAACCTCGATATGTTTTCAAGCCCTTACAATAAGGATGGACATGAAATAATCTTAGGAATAAAATTGCCATTCCTACACGATGCCATCGAAGGATACGTGAAATCTAATTATAATCCTGGCAACGACGAAGTCAGAACGACGATTCCTTCGAAAGACTTTATCGACAGCTACTATAAACCAGGGTCCGAGGAACAATACGTAATAGACAATCCAGAGGACGCAGCAAAGGTCTGCGCTGACATCAGCTATATCAATTACGAGATCATCCGAAGCGAGATGGACGAGCATCCCGATGATTGGGAGGATCAGGAACCGACGGTACTGGCTACCAGATGGAGCCTTGAAGAGGCACAAAGTTTAACATGGCATTGATAGACTACGTACAACCTTGTTAAACATCAGGACTATACCCATATCTATAGAAAAATATAATAAACATATACCAGTTAGACCATGTCTCTTGAATTAATAGAGCGTAAAAAGTTAATATGCCTGATAGGTGTTATGCTACTAGTAGCCATCGCAGTATGTGGGTGCGGTGAGGCGCCTCAGCCTGAACAGTACCATTTTAGCGTGTATGTCGAGGATTTGGATAATTATACCGATGGTAATGTCACCGAGATATTATTACCAATGCCCATGGTGGATGCTGAATCCCCTTTTACTGAAAAAAATATACGGGAATTATAATAGCGAAGGCGTATGGTATATTAGCGGTAAAGAATCGGAGCGCGGGTTGATGCTGTCGTTCACAGCAAAACAAAGTAAGCTAACAAATATCAGTTTTACACTGGATAAGGCTCTTACTGCCCCTAACGCTTCTACGGGCGATAAGATGAGGACGTCCCGGAGTATCCTGGTCTGCCCGTTGTCGCCCTGCACCAATATGACAAGCTTCGACTATGACCGCTGGGTCAATAAAGGCGAGCCACCTGATTATACGTCCTACGCATATATCGGTATGAATGTCAGCCCAACGGTTGAGAAGAATGAAATTAAGCTCTATGAGATAATACGGATTATCGAGGGGTGGGGGATAGATGGTAAATATGGCTCTTCCTATTATATAGAAATTAACGAGACAATACCGGCGGGTACGGCCGGATGGATACCGGTTAAAGTACATTATGAAAAATATACTTAATAAAGGTCAATGAACATGGCCGGTCCCAATTCAATACCGCACGATTGCTACAAAAACGTAAAAGATCAAAATAGTCTCTCTAAGCTTTTAAAAGATAAATGGCTGCTATGCCTGGCATGTACCATACTACTGGTAGCGGTCAGTGTATGCGGGTGCGACCAGTCCCCTGCGTAATACTCCTATCACGTGTACATAGAGGGGATCGATAGATGTACTGGCAATAACGTCACCGGATGGGCCCCCGTGACGGTGCAGATATGGTACAAATAACAGATAGCCATTGGTGAGCTGACCATTCCTTTTGCATTAATAAAAAGCAAAAGCCGTTATATTCGTTAGTTTTAATGAAGACCATTAAATATCGGCGTTCGCATGAATCGTTGAGGGGAAAAAAATGGCAGTTTGTATGTTATGCGGAACCGATTATTCCACGAAGGGCCGGATGCTGGATTTCGGCGGGACGAAGTACATGGTCTGTAACGATTGTGCCCAGAAGGCGAAGATGGACCCGGCCCGGTTCGAGGCCGACTTGAGAAAGCTCGAGGAGACGAACCCGGCGTACCCCGTGTGCGATGCCTGCGAAAGAAGGCACTCTGACAAGTGTAGCATCATTAAATTTGACGACGTGGACTTTAACGTGTGCGGCTACTGTGTTCCTCAGGTGGCGGCGAACCCGGCGGACTTCCTGGCGGGCAAGAAGGGCACCGAGCCCATGTCGTAGCCGTTAATGCACATTATCTCTTTTTTTCTTTAAGTGCTCGTATCCCTTACATGTAATGGGCTTCATCTCGCCGCGGTCATCGAGCGTTAGCCCTTCGGGCACGGCCCTTCCTATAATCGTAAACTCGACGTCCCGAATCCTGTCTACACTGGATGGGTCAACAGTAAATAAAAGCTCGAACTCGCCACCGAAACACACGGCCATGTCGAGCAGCTCGTCTCTGTTTTTAGCCAGATTTCGGGTTTCCTCGCGGACGGGCAGGCGGTCGGCGTCTACGAGGAACCCGAGGTGGCTGGAATGAGAGAGCTCGAAAACCGATTTCCCGAGGCCGTCGCTCACGTCCATCATGGCGGTTACCTGCGGGTACTTCGAGAGCCTGATGCCCTCTTCGACGCGGGGCTTCGGCCTGAAGAAGCCGTCGATGAGCACTTTTTTGTCTTTCTCGGGCGCTTCCCGGCCTTCGATGAGCACCTTATAGGCGGCCGCCGGCGTGCCCAGGTAGCCCGTCACGCATAGCAGGTCGCCCGCCTTAGCGCCGGACCTCAGCTTCACCTTATCCTTATCTACCCTGCCTATCGCCGTCGTGACCATGGTCAATTCGGCGTGCTGGTCGGTGTCGCCGCCCACGATGTCCGTGCCATATTTTTTAGCGCATTCCTTCATGCCGCGGGCGATGCCGTCGATAAAGGAGACGGCCGTTTCGCCGGGTATGCCCCAGGCGGCCACGACCCCGATAGGCTTAGCGCCCATTGCGGCCACGTCGCTCAGGCTGACGGCCACGCTCATCCAGCCGATGTCCTCGCCCGTCATCTCCCGGGGAAAATCGGTGGTCCGGTGCAGCATGTCCGTCGTCACCACCAGGTAGTCGATGCCATTATCCAGGACGGCGCAGTCGTCGCCCAGATACTTCGAGTCGAGTATCATCGCGATGCGCCTGATGATGCCGATCTCGCCGATCTCGTTCGCTTTTATTTCCATCACTTTAGGCAGCGTAATAGCGTGCTCCTTGAACCTTTGACGGCGGCGTCGAGTTTATCCGCCACCGCGTAATAGTCGTCCGAGGTCAATAATATACTTGCGTATTTTATCCCATCATTATGTAAAAGGGCGAGCACCGCAAGTGTCAGCTCTTCGGCGCTGGCGCCGCCCGACCATCCATACACGTCCGCCCGGGCGGCGTCAAATTTAACGAGCACCACCATGGAGGGGTGGCCGTTCACTGCGACGAAAACCCTGTCCCGCATGAGGTTAAGGAACTCGGGGATGGCATAGGCATCGAATTGCTCGAACAGGTGGAACGCCGAGCTCTGGTAGCGGCCGAGCAGCATCGGCATGCCCCGTGCGAATGACCACACGTTCAGGGGTGGCGGCATGGGTGAGATATCGACGCCATAGTCCTTTGTGGCGGCCTCGAGCTCGACCATGGTGCCCGTCCGCTCGAAGCCACATCTCTTATAAAAGCCTTCGTTCGCCTGGCTAGAAGCCACCGTTATGGTGTCGCACCCCTGGCCTTCGGCCAGCTTGAATGCTTTATCCACGAGGGCGCTCCCGATTCCCTGCCCTGTGTGGCCCCGCATTACGTAGAGGAGGCCAATATGCATGTTCTGGCTATACGGGACGCCTTCATCGCCTAAAAATAGCTCCATTTCGCCGACTGGCCTGTCGCCCTCGCATGCCACGATAGGGAACTGGTGCTGTAATAATAGGTTATTAAGGTGGACTGAGCACGTCTCGACGCTCATCCACGGGCCACCGAAGCCCCATCTCTCGCTCAGCGAAAGCGAGCGATAAGGCACCTCACACTGCTCGTTATCGAGCTTCCTGTACCACCTGTCCACGTACGACCGGTGGATCTCGCTTATCTCCGCCGCGTCGTCCAGGCTGGCGTGCCTAAGCTTATATGGCCGCCTCATGCTTTTAGCTTCTTTATCAGCCAGGCCATGTTCCTGACGAGGTCCCTGACGGTGCGGATGGCCTCCTCATCGCCTTTGACCGATTCGGGGTCGAGCCCATAGCCCACGTTCCAGCAGGTGGAGCCCGGCACTATCATGCCATTGATGAAGAAGAAGTAGTTTAGCTGGGCAAAGATCTCCTGGAAATCGTCCTCGATGCGGCAATTCAACAGCTCGCCGCAGGCGTTACACGCCTCGCAGGGAGCTATCCGCTTGTCGTCCAGCGGTATAAGCTCGACGTCGATGCCCTTCGTTTTCAGCACTTCGAGCGCCTCGTTCACCAGGTAGCGCGTGTTGCCGATGGGGCGCGGGCTGCCCACTATGCCAATGACCTTATACATGACCGGGATCCCCGTTATTCCTTACGCATTTAGACGTATTAAGCTCGTCGGAAGTACTTTTAAAAGAGCTTATATTGCTGCTTTTGCGATATAACCGCTGCCTTCATAGCCGCCCCCTTTTTCCAGCACGCCGCCCACTCCTCGGGCGCGTCCCTGCTAATGCCCCCATGCTCGGTGAGCCTGGCCCTGACCTTGACCATGGTGGGAGTGTTAATTGCCACGCCCGATATGATCGCTTCGCCCTTCGCCAGGGCCGGCAGCTCGTCGAGGATATCCTGGCTCATGCTCTCGATGCTGGCGGCGATCTGGCCTTTATCTACAGGGTTAATTATACGCATGGTGACCTGGGACATGCACTGTGAGATGCAGTCGCTATCCAGCTTGGAAGGGCGCTGCGAGACCATGCAGACGCCGATGCCGAACTTGCGGCCCTCGGCAAGGATGGTCTTCAAGATGTTCTTCGTCTTGGTCTCGCCGTTCTGCGGGGCGAACCGGTGGGCCTCCTCGAGCACGACGAACACCGGGTATGGCAGGTACCGCTCGGCTTTCTCCTGGTATCGCTGGTTGACCGTGCCCTCCCGGGAGTCGAACAGCCGCCTCAGCAGCACTGCGCTGATGAGCTGCTGCTCTTTGTGCGATAGGCCGCTCAGGTCAAGGATCGAGAGCTGGCCCACGTTGAACTGGTCCTTAAGCTGGATGTGCTGGTAGTCGTCGAAGATGGGGCGGCGCATGATGTTACTATCGTAGCGCCACAGGATGCCATCTATCGTGGACTGGTTGTTATCGTCGCGGAGCGCCATTATCTCGTTCTGCAGGTCGACTTTCTTGAAGTTTCTTCTGTCTGGCAGCCCGTTGTATGCCCGGATAAAGAATGCCTCCATCTTGTCCGTCATGTCAAGTATGCTCAAGAAGTCTTCCAGCTCGAGCTCCGTGACCTTGACCTTGATGTTCTCTTTTCTGAGGACTTTGACCGTGGGGCGATAGTCGTCCCGTATAAAAGACGGCAGGTTCTGGATACCCGTGAGCGTGGCATACTCGCCGTGCGGGTCCACGACCAGCACCGCCGCCCTGTTATTTGGCATCATCAGCTCTTCAAGAAGCACGCCCACGGTGTAGCTCTTGCCGCTACCGGTGGCCGCGATGATGCTGAGGTGCTGGCTCACGAGGTCTTTTACGCTAAGTACGACGGGCACGTCCGTCCCGAGTACCGCCCCTATGGTTGCCGAGCCCTGCGCGCCCTCCGGGATACGGCTCACGTCCTTCAGGACCTCCCTTTCCGCGAGGTAAATTTTCTCGCCGCAGTCCGGCATGGTCCTCGGGTGCTTGAACTCGCCCATGGCTTCGCTAAAGTATCCGACTATGAAGGCGGTTATCAAATATTTATTATGGTCCTCCACGTACATGCCGCAGAATTCAAGTATCTCTCCGGGATCGAGGTCGTTATCCATCAATAGCTCGTCCGGGTAAGCCTTTAGGGACTGCGCATATTTGACCCTGCATAACACGAAGCGATCGTTATCCACCCACATATCCTTATATGCGACGAAATCCCCTCTTTTTAATTTAATAGAGGCCACCAGATTAACGTTATTCTCGTGGACGTCCCTGACGATGCCGATGGGTTTCATGCCTTACGCTCCGTATATTTTTTAAGCGCGGCGAGCATCGGCCGGCTTTCAGGCAACGATTCCGCTATCCGGTCTATGGCAAGGCAAAGGGTGTCCGGTTCGACCTTAGAATGGATATTTTTATAATACGAAAAGCCGGGCTTGCCGCCAGGCATATGGAAAGCCCTTATGGCGTCCTTATCCATTACTTCGACGATGTCGTTGACGACCGGGGTAAAATCCAGGCTCTGGGTGGCCTTATTATCCCGGACGTTACCGATGCCTTTTACCACAATGTAGGAGCTCCGATAATCGTTGACATAGGGGACAAAGGTCTCCTGCTTTTCCTCGGATAAAAAGGGCAGGAACTCCTCCTTTATGTCGTGCTTTACTCCCGTCACGATCCCGATGACCGAGCCCTGCGCAGACCTGATTGATACGAATGTCCCCGCAGGGATCCGTGATACCGGCACATAGTCGTCATTTTCCTCCAATGGCACCTTTACCGTATACTCGGAAAACGAACGGACCTGTACGATCGACCCTACCTTCAAGCCTTATGCACCAGTTGCTTATTTAGCTCTTTTGCGCTCTTATAAATTTTGATGCCGCTGGCAGCGGCGAAGCCGTCCAGCATGCGGCTGAACTGCTCGGCCTCGGACTGGCTGATGACGGTGTACTCGTGAGCCCTGTGGATGATGTCCGGGTAGCCCGGCCTTATGATGCACTGGGCGCGTATCACGTTGGCGATGTCTTCGATGATGCCCTCTTCATAGGCCCATTTCGGCACCTCGACCTTGGACGGGAGGTCTCCTCCGGACTGTATATAAAAGAACGCTATAGAATCGCGATACGGCCCGTAGAGGTCTAACACGGATCTGTCGTTCTTTACGTCCCTATCGTCCCGGTCGGAGATGAATGCCCTAGTGCGATCTCCCCAACGCATTTCGTCGACCAGCACATGGGCGTCTGCCAGGTGCGTAGTGGGCCGGAGCTTGAAGTAATGCCGCATCATCGTGACGAAATCCTTGTTCAGCGACATGTCCGTATATGCGGCGACAGGGGTATGGGTTTCTTCGGAAGCCTTCATGAGCTCGACGATCGATTCCGCATATCTCTCTCGCACTTTCTCTTCCAGTTGATTAATATGTGACAGTACTATCGATCCATCGTAAAATATCAAATTTCCAGGCTCTTTATGCATGAAGCCGATAATCGCCTTGCACTCAAGCTGATGCCTCTTCAACGATACTGGCACCGTGGAGTATGCCGACATGCCCCCGTGCTCGTCAAATTCTTTGGGAAAAATGAGGGAAAGTTTATAGGATTTGGATACGCTGTCGGCCCCGGTATGCCTATTTATGACCAGCCCCGATTGGGCGAGCCCTATTGGGACTGAATAGCTGCGGGAAGCATATACCTGGCTGCCATCGACGGCGGCGATTGTCTTACCCCTCAGGATATCCATCGCCCAGTCCGTGGCATGGCCCCTGTTAATGAACCTTTTAGAAAATCGCCGGATGAGGGCCCCCTCCTCCAGTACCTTACACCCGGAATAGGGCGGCAGTTTTTCATTTACCCTATGATCCAGGCCATCGATGAGCGGCAGCTTTTTCCTGTACTCATCCCGGACGGAGGATTCGTCCTTCTCGAGGCCGATCATCTCGTCTTTACAATTCAAGAGCTCATTGGAGAGAAGCTTGAGGTCCAGCATATCCGGAGCGCCTCCTTACGCGGCTCTCGCCATTGATTTTTTCGATCTCTATTACGTTCTCCAGGCTGGCGTTGAAAGTGTCGTCGTGAGAGATGATGACCATCTGCCTGAAGTCCTTTATGCGCATAATCTCCTGGGCCAGGCGCTCCCTGCGGCTCTCGTCCAAATTCTGAGTGGGCTCGTCGAGGAAGACGACGTCGCTGCTGGTGAGTATTTTCAACACGGCAAGCCTTACTGCAAGTGCGGCGCTCATCTGCTCGCCTCCGGATAATTGCCTGAACGTGCGCTCTCGGCCGTCCTCGATTAAAACAATGTCATAATCGGGAGTCCACTTGATCTCGAAGCGCCGGTCGCCAGCGATCTCACAGTACATCTCCGTGGCTCCCCTTGATATCAGGTCGATGTACACGCGGATCACTTCCGGCCCTGCCATCCTTATCATCTCCCTGGCCCGCTCGACGAATGCCAGATAATCGACCTCAGTGACTCGTTTTTCTTTGAGCGAGGCCATGCTCTTCAGGCATTCCTCGATTGCGGACAGCTCTTTATCGATGGAGCTTAGCCTGCCCATGTCCGATTCGATCCTGGCCTCTATGGATGCCAGCTCCGAGGAAAGCTTCTCGCATAACGATTTAGCGGCCGCATGGGAATCAGCGTTATACTCGGCCTTTTTCTCCTCGAGAGACGTTTCGATCGCCTTCAGCTCGGTCACTTTCTTCTCAAGTGCTTCGGCCGCCGAGTCCAGCTCTTTCCGCTGCTCGGCGATCAGCCCGGCGATCCGGACATTCTGCTGATACTCATCATATGCGGGCTTGAGCCTTTGCAGCTCCTCGTTGATAACCTTGAGCATGCTTTCGAGGGCAGCGTACGCATTTAAGGACAACACGAGCTTCGTCTGCTCCGCCTGCTTATCGGCGATCTGCGCCTTCAGCCGCTCATGCTCGGCCTTTATCTGGCCTTGTTTCTTCAGGGACTCTCTCTTCACGTTCAACGCCAGCCTGGGGTCCCTGAGCGCTTTTTGTCTAACTGTTACTTTTTTCAGGCTCTCATCCAGCCCTGTTTTTAATGCCGTAATACGGGAAAGCTCTAAACTGAAATAGCTCTGGAAATCGGTGACGCCCTTACATTCGATGCCAGGTAGGATGGGGCACATGTTGCCTTTTGCCATTTTTAAAGGCTTCATACGGTCCTTTAGCTGGCCTAGCTCATGGTCCCGGGCATTTATCTCCGACATAAGGTGCCGGGCCTCGGCTTCCAGCCTGTCCTGTTCCAGCGCCATGGGCTCCAGCGCCTCAATTTCGGACTCGAACTCCTCCATTTCTTTTAATGATCGCTCACGCTCGCCCAGCATCGCGTTCAGCTCACGGATCGAAGCGCTAATTGCGTTCGCTTTTGTCAGAAGCGCATCTCTCTCCAGCCTTTGTTTTTCCATCGATTCCTTTTCTGCCGCCTTAGAAGAATAAAGCTTATATGCGGCCTCGTTTTGCTCAAGCTTCTTCATGGCCTCTTCGGATTTTTTTAGCCCGGCCATTATGCGCTCTATATTAGATCGTTTATTTTGCGCCTCGGTGAAAGAGACCTTCCTCTTGCTTTCAAGGTCACGCAGAGCATTCTCGATGATATCGTAGCGCTCTTTCTCCGCTGAATATTTCGATAATTCTTCTTTTTTAATGGCTTTATCTCTTTGTAGCAGGGACCTATGCTGTATAAGGCCTTCTTTTTCAATCTTTAACGGCTCATAACGCTCTGATTTACCCTTGAGGAAGCTTACCTCATTATCCATGGCGTCGATGGAGCTTTTTACGTAGTTTTTGAGCTGGAGGAGGTTCTTATGGGCGGTGTTATATTCATCAATGCGCAAGAGCGGGTCGAAGATGGCTTTCCTGCGGCTGGCGCTTTCCAGGAATTCCGATACGAAGGTCCCCTGGAGTACGCCCACGGCATTCTCGAACAGCGAGCGCAACTGGCTGACATCAGGGACTTTATAGCCCAATATATCGCATAATTTAGAGCTCACGTCCTCTTTGCCTTCGATGAAGATGCCATTTCTGTCCCGGATGGAATAGGATTGGGATGAGCCGCATTTTCTCGTAACAATATACTCCATATCATCCGGCCCGACGATTGTGATGGCGACTTCGCCGGCCTTTTCGCCATTCCTGACAAAATCAGCCTGGTTATATGGTAGCGAGTCGAACAGGGCGTATCCGATGGATTCGAGCACCGTGGACTTGCCCGCGCCGTTCAGGCCATGTATGCTCGTGATGCCTTCCTCGAACTCGACGGTATCCTCGCCATAGCTTTTTATGTTCTTAAGGGACACTTTTTTAACTATCATGCGCCGCCCCCTATGTCAAGGGCCTGCTGGCCCGCCTTTACCGGCTTTTTTCGGGCTTTTTTTAATGGCTTTGCCACGATTTCCGGCTTTAAAGCGGGAGGAGTCACCATGGCAACCCCGGGCATGCTTTTGACCTCATGGTATATCTTTCTCAGGACCGTATCCAGCGTCCGCTCGTCCGCCCCCCGGACCGCGAGGTCCTTAACATCGGACAGCGAGGTGGCAACGAAGTCCTCCCTGCTCGCTAAAATACTGTCCGAGTGGGCGAGCTTTCGGAATACCTCCCGCTCGATACTTGCCCTGTCAAGCATATCCGATTCCAGCCTCGATATGCTGAACTCATCGTTAATGAGGTCGAAGCGCACGTCCACATGGAGGGCTCCCGTCTCTTCTTTTACCAGGCCCTCGATGGCGCCTATGTTAAGGTGCGAGCGGTCGAAGCTCAAAGTGCCTACTATGATGACGTGAACGACCGGCTCTTTATGGTCCCCGGACTTTTTAAGCTGCTCCCGGATATCCGCGAACAGCGATTCGACGCTTTTATAAGTATCCGCCTGTACCCGGAGCGGGAAGAACTCTCTGATGTCAGGCTTGATGAGCTTTACGTCGCCATCCGATACGTGGTAGAACCCTTTGGGCTCGCCTGCCTCAGCGACGGAGCACGTGTCCGGGGACCCCGGGTTATAGGCCCAGCCATCGATGCCATAAGCGCTGTGATAATGGCCCAGAGCCAGATAATCAACAAGACCTTTAAGCTGGCAGAGGTCATCATAGGTAACTTCGCCGACGATGCCGTATTTCATCTTTCCCTGTACGCCCGCGTGCAACATCAGGATGGTACGTTCGGGAGGGCTCTTAGCGTTGATATCCCTGATCTCCTGCACTATCTGCGGTATGGCAGCCGCCGTCATCGAGCCCGAGAAGCCAAGGCCGAATATCCTGGCGCCTCCGATCTCGACATAGCCGCCCATGAGGTTGCCGTCGTAGTTCTTTATGACCTTAAGCAGGCCTTCCCATTCAAGCGATTCCAGCCAGGACATGCCGTCCTTCAAGAATCGCCGGTCGTGGTTGCCTTCGATGGCGATGCAAGGGATTCCGGCCTCCTTAAGCATCGAAAGAACGTGGCTCGCCTGCACGAACGTGGGGGCATTGATGCTCCGCTTATCGAACAGGTCCCCCGATATGAGAACAAAATCTACTTTGTTAGCTATGGCGTATTCCGCTATCTTCTCAAAAGTATGGCCGAAGTCGAGGAAACGCTGCTCCAGGTCATATTGCCTGTAGCCGAGGTGCATGTCCGCCATGTGTATGAAGTTCATCAGCTATACCAACCGCTTATAACGCTTATGCGTATTAACGCTTAACGCATAAGCATCCTGAAACTATTACCCTGGTTATTATCTAGCTACGGGTTTAAAGTATCTTGCGGTGTGGTTTCCTGCCTCTGTATCTTAGTTTTTAGGTAGTCGAGCCTTTCGTTAGCGTGGGCGATGGCCGCCGTCAGGGCGCCATTATTGTAGCGGCTTGATTCGGCATCTATTGCATTCACCCTCTCGACTATGTCATCGAGCCGTTTTCGCCGGACATTTAAGGACCTTTCGTCCCGGACTTCCGACTTTAAGTTCTCTTCGAGCCTGTCAATGTTTCTCTCAATGTTCAAAAGCTTTTTAAAAAGGGTTTTGCCGTCCAGCAGGTTGTCGACGGAGCGCAGCGACCGCGCCAGCTCCCTGCCCGGGACAGTAAGTTTGACGTACTTGACCCTCCCCTCGCTCACGAACCCGATGAGGCCATAGGACTCCATCTCCGACAGGATGTTCGTCGTGTGGGCGAAGGTCGTATCAGCTTCTTTCATTAATAACGAGACGTAGGGCTTTTCGAGGCGGGACGCGGCCAGTAGTATCTGGCACGGCTTCTTTTGCAGGAACATCTGCTTGATGTCTTTTGCGTCCTTTGGCATAACACCGCCTATACGGTCAGGGGTTTCCGCTCTTCGGAGCAGGCCCACTCGATGAACTTTTTATCCGGGTATTCGTGGATGGCCGAGGCGATAATATGGCCCTTGCCGTACTTTTTATATACCAGCACGGGCTTTCCGTCGTCCTGCGCCATCACCGTATCGCCGTCATGCCCGGTGAAAAAGCCGTCGCATTCCCGCTCGCCGGGCTCCACCAGCAGGGCGGCCGGGCTGCCCGGCATCACCAGGCTCACGTGCCTGGGCTTGAACCACATGTGGTATCTCAAGGTCATGGGCAGCCAGCCATATTCGTAGTCTTCCACGATGGCGCCGAACGCCAGCACTACGCCGCCTTTCTCGATGAATCCCTTTATTTTATCCTTATTCCGCTCGAGCGCCGGCAATAGCTTATAATACTTGGGGTCGGCGAAGCCGGACGGTATGATGAGCAGCTTCGATGGCTGGCAGAACGGCGACCCGAAAGCCTGGGGCACGATCTGCTGGCACGAGAAGCCGTACTCTCTAAAGGTCGCCTCGAACACGTTTCCCCGGTCGGATAAAAAGGATACGTCCGTCACGTTATTTTACATTTGTGGCATGATATTTAACAGTTTTTCTGCCCACCTTATAGTAATATTAATATATTTATAACGCGTTAATATTCCCATAGGGGTATGGATAATGGATCACGCGCTATTCTCTGACATAGATTCCTCTACGGAGAATTTGACGAGGGAAGAGCTGATCGATCTTTTTAAACGGCTAAAAGAACTTGCGGCTAAATATAAAAGGTCCGAGGAGGCCCTGAGGCTCGACGAAGCACGCCTTGAGGCCTTGCTAAAGTTAAACGACATGGCCATGGTCGCCGAGGGCGACATCATCGCCTATTCGCTGGAAGAGGCCATTCTGCTCACGGGCAGCAAGGTCGGGTGGATGGGCGCCCTGAGCCCGGACGAAAAGACGCTGGCCATGCACTGCTGGTCGAAGGGGACGAAGGAAGAATGCGGTATTTCGGGCCGACTACACGTACTAAGCGTCAGTGATGGCGGTATCTGGATAGAGCCCATCCTGCAGCGCAGGCCTGTCATCGTAAATGACTATGAGGGGTACGACGGGAAGAGCATTCCTAGCGGCCACATACCTATTAAAAATTTCATGGGCATTCCCGTCTATGACGGCACGCGCATCGTCGCGGTGGCCGAGGTGGGCAATAAGGGGACGGATTACGACGCCTCCGACGTGCGCCAGCTTTCGCTGTTGATGAGCGGCGTCTGGAGGATCATCATGCGTAAGCGTGCCGAGGATGCGCTCGCCGAGTCGAAGCTGCAGGCGGAGCTTTACGTGGACTTCATGGGCCATGACATAAATAACATGAACCAGGTGGCCATGGGCTTCCTGGAGCTGGCCATAGAAAAGCTGGGCTCGGAGGGCAGGCTAGAAAAAGACGATGTGCCGCTGCTGGAAAAGCCGATGGAGACGATGGTGCACAGCGCGAAGCTCATCGATAACGTTAAAAAGCTGCAGCGCCTGCGGGCTGGCATACTCGAGCCCATGGTTCTTGACCTGGGGCAGGTGCTCTCCGAAGTCGTTAGCGAGGCCCGGTGTACTAAGGGCCGTCATATAGTCATCGACCATACGCCTGCTCCCGGGCGCCTTGTAAAGGCGAACGAGCTTCTCAAGGATGTTTTTTCCAACATCGTGGAGAACTCTATCAGGCATTCGGGCACAATAGAGCCTTTAACGATCGCCATAAACGTCTCAACGACTGACCGCGGCCACGAGGTCTCGATAGAGGATAACGGGCGGGGCATACCCGATGCCAGGAAAGAGGAGATATTCAATAGGCTCTCGCAGGGTAAGATGAGGACGCTTAGGACCGGGCTGGGCCTCGGCCTCGTGAAAACGCTTGTCGAAAGCTTTGGCGGCCTCATCCGCGTGGAAGACCGCGTGGAGGGCGACCATTCCCATGGATGCCGGTTCGTCGTCTTACTGCCCGACGCCGGCAAAACGCCGGGACTCCATAACGCAGCTTAAAAAGCCCTGTTCCCGGCCATGACCGAAATGATTTTTATGAGCGCCGCTTATCTGCTATTGATATCCTTGACACTGAAATGCCCGACCTGCGGCGGCCCGGATTGTGTCAGGCCCGCCGGCGAGGTCTTTCGGCAAGCTTATGGCATGTACGCCCCGTGCCCGAGATGTAGCGACGATGAGCCGCTCGATAAGTTCACGCCCCTGGTCGAGCTCTCATTTGACCCCGACTATGGCAGATGCCCGGACTGCGGTAAGCGCCATCTCGACTATGTTATGGCTCACGTGCTCGATTTCCTGATCAAGAACGGCTTTAAAGATGCCGGGTCAGCGCTTAAGGACGTGGGCACGCCCCTGGTCAATTATGGCGTCACCTTAGTAGAGCCGCCGCGGCTGCCGCCGAAGAGCCTTCTCATAGTGGTCGATAATGTTGACATGGCGGCCGCACGCCGCATGCTAGAAGAAGTGCCGGAGGTCAAGGGCGTCTTAAAGCGGAGAGGCAAGCCCTCAGATAGCGTGGGCATCCTGGACACGGGCTCGAAGCCCCACGTGTACGAGCTAATGGCCGGCTGCGACGTGAGGGCTGACGTCGTCTCTTCGCTGGTGGGCGACCTGTGCTTATACCGTAACCAGTCCGAATGCCACATCGAGTTCTGGCGGAATAATTCCGTGAAGGTCAAGGCGATCGAAAAGCTATTTTTAGATGGCTTGCTGGAGTCAAAAGTGGTCGTCGACGGTTTCGCTAGCGTAGGCACCCTGGGCATGCTGGCGGCGCTGGGAGGCGCGAAAAAGGTCATATTCAATGACGCATGGCTGCCCGCCATCAGGAACCTGCTGCTTAATCTTGAGGTGAACCGGGAAGCGCTGGGCATCGAGGTCGACATTATGCCCGGCCTGAGCCAGTTACCGGATGTCGGCCGTGATCCCGTGCTTGTGGCCAGGGCTTCGGGCGCGGTCGAGATCGAGGTATACCATGGCGACTTCAGGAAGCTGGACATGGCCGTTCCTTCTTGCGACGTGTGCATCATCGACACGTTCCCGGGCGTGAGCCCGGACGTTTTCGCCCGCCAGTGGGATAAGATCACTTCCGGGAAGGTCCTCACGCTATAATACAGAGAAATCGGGACTCTGCCTTTAAAAAGGGCACCGTCCAATATTTTCTGTAGATTTAGGTGTGTTCATATAGGTTCGCATATCGCTATGGCCTTATTCGTGAGCATGTGGCACGTACAGCCCCCCGGTTTTATAGCGCGAAGGACCGCCGCAGGCGGTCCTCACAAAGGCAACTCCAAGCCACACGAAGATTTTTTTATTAAGAAAATACAAACCCGAAATAAGCCGTTTTGCAGTATACCTATAAAATTAGGCAGTGTCCGGGGTTTTCTGTAAATTTGTATGGAAGCATCGTGTCGTGCTGTCCATGCTCCACCCTTGTAGATATGGGATCATTGGCCGGATCTTATACAGGTATGAATAGTATAAAATGCCTGGTCAGTGCTTGTCCCCATTATGCCGTCGTGGTATGGATTATATAAACACGGAGGCACGGAGATGACAGCGGCACTGCTGGTGAAAAATGGTTTTAGTGAATACCAGGCTTGCTATATACAAGTTGTTTATTCCTCAGCCGTGCTTCTGTCTTCTCCGTGCCTCTAAAACTAATAAACCCCCCTCCGTGTCCTCCGTGTCTCAAGGGGTCTCTCAGGGGCGACGCCGCGCGGAGCGCCCTTGCATACCCCCTTGAATTCTAAAAAAAAGTCTCCGTGCCTCCGTGTTTATATAATCCATACCACGACGGCATGACTATAAGCTACCACTATAGTTAGAAATTACAGAAAATTTGGGACAGTATCTAAAATTATTTTTAAATTTTTCTTCGTGATGCTTTGTCCATGCCTTCGTGGGGCACGCCGAAGGCGTGCCTTCGTGCTATAAAACCGCCTCCTCCCACGCCCCATAGAGCCCGGCATATGACCAATATATATGACAAAGAATTTACAGAAATTAATGGACAGTGCCTTAAAAAGGGTTATTTCTTACTACTTTTTGTGATTTTCACTGCCTTCGAAGGCTTAGTGCTGGTTTCTTTAGCCGGTTTTGCGCTCTTTTTACTTACGGCGGCCTTCGGGGCCGCTTTCTTAACTATTTTTTCCTCTTTAGCTGCTTTAATGGCGGGGGCTTTTACGGCTTTCTTGCCTTTAGCCACGACCACTTCTTCTTCGGCAACTTCCGCTTTCTCCGGCTCCCTGGCTTTAACGGCGGGGGATTTTATCGTCATAGGCGCTTCCTGGACGGGCGCCCTGGCGAGCAGCTCGATCCAGTTCCCCAGGTCGGGGCAGTAGTCGGGCTCGCATTCGTACGTACAGCCTATGCACGGCGCCACGCGCTCCTTAGCCATGATAAGGCCGAAGTCGACCTCTTTTTTAGGGGCCTCCTTCTTCTGGGGCAGGTAGGATATACGATACGTACGGGTGCCCTTCACGGTCTCCCAGGTACGCTTGATCTTGCCCTCGGCTTCAAGCTTGGCAATGACACGGGAACACTTACGGCTATCGATGTCCAGGTCTTTCCAAAGTTCGCTCTGGAGGATCCCGTTAGGTCGGGACTTAATGAGGGCTAGCGCCCTATCCTCTAAGCTATCCTCGCTCAAAATCCGCCTACTCCTTTACAGGGTTTAACAGGATGATGTTGTTGCCTCTCAGGACCACGGAGCCCAGCGTCCTTAACTTTTGGCCGTTCTGTATCTCAGCCGTATCCACGAGATGAAGGTTCAGGTAATCGTCCGCGCTCACTAAAGTACCCTCTAAAGTGTTTTTCTCGCCCTTCATTTCTACCTGTATCTTCTGGCCAATCAGAGTCTGAACCTTTTTGTTAGGGAACAAAAAATAATCCTCCTTTAACAAATTAAAGATGTTAGACTATATTCCACGCGTATGGTATTTGTATTTTTTTATTCCGTGGGTTTATGCGACAGCCCTTTTTGTTTTTTTAACGGCGTTGGCCACGTCTTTTCCGAGCCTTTTGCACTCCTCGAGGTCTTTTTCGGTTGGGGCGAACTGTACGCGCAGCACGGGGTCTACGACCTCCATGCCAAGGGCCCGCAGCATTTTCGCGATGTCGACGGGCGCCTCGCCGCTCCAGCCGTAGGAGCCAAATGCTGCCCCAATCTTTCCTTTAAGCGTCCTGTCCAGCTCTTTTCCCATGCGCTCGATGAAGTGCTCTATGGGGGCATGCATCTTGTACCAGAAAGTAGAGCTGCCCAGCGCGATCGCTGCGGCGTCCCTTAGCTCGCCCATGTCGGCCTCATAGAAGCTCACTGACTTCGCCTCCATGCCCCGGTCTTCAGCGCCCTCCGCGATCGCGTCGGCCATCTTCTTCGTATTACCCTGGGTACTGAGGTAAACAACGATAAGTTTAGGCTTAGCCATAAATATCAATGCTATTTTAATTTAATCAGAAATAATACTTTGCGAGAGTTTTATATTTTTATTTACGGCGTCTCGCATTTTTAAGCTTAAGAGCGAGCCCTTTTCCGAGCAGCATACAGGCTTCGATGTCCTTTTCATCGGGCTCATACCGGACCCTCATGACCGGGTCCAGCACGTCGAAGCCCATTTCCCGCATCCTCTTGGCTATGGTCAGCGGCGCTTCGCCGCTCCACCCGTAGGAGCCGAAGGCTATGCCAAATTTTCCCCTGCATTTCTCGTCTTCCAAACTATCGAGAAGCTTTTCTATGGGCGGGAGTAAGCGCTGCTCGTAGGTGGGAGAGCCGATGGCGACCGCGTCTGCATTATAAATGTCCTCCGGGCTGGCATCATGGAGTTCGATAGCCCTGGCTTTGATGCCCATCGCCCTCGCGCCTTCGGCGATGGCTTCTGCGACGAACCTGGTGTTGCCCGATTTAGTCACATAGACGAGCACAAGGTCTGGCATAATTTCACGTTAATATTTCAGGCTCGAATATGTTTTATGCTATTTTAACGATGATACTTCCATCTCGAACAGCGCAATGGGCATCTCTATCCCCCAGTTCTTCAAAACTTGTGGTCGTATCTCGCCGATGATGCCGGCTTTTTTATCGCCGATGAATATCTCAGCGCATCTCCCGTCGATGAAGGCGGGATGCTTTACAGCGGCCGTTTTTAGCTGGTCGCCCCGGCCGAAGTTATAGCACAGCGCCTGCAGCTTTGTTTTTATCTCGTTGAACCCAGCCTTCGCGTAGCACAGGGCGCAAGCGACGTGCTCCTCTTCCCTGACGCCGGTGTTCTCGAAGTTGTCCAGATGTGCTACTATGCCGACTTCAAATATATTCTGGGGGTACTCCCGGTGTAAATTATTGGACAGCACGATCATGAGCGACGGCGCGATCCAGGTGCGCATGATGTTATACTGGTCGGTATACGGGTTCGCCAGCTCGACGGCCATGCCGTCGTCGGGCAGTCCCATTTTCGCATATGTCTCGTCCTTGCCCATGAGTATGAAGTTGAGCGTATCCTGGCACTCGAGGCCGATCATGGCCTCCCGCACTGCATCGTTCAGCTTGCTCTTTTCCGTTAGCTGCCCCACAGAAGGCGTATTCGGGTAGACCGGGGCCATGTTGTTGAAGCCATAAACCCGGCCTACGTCGTCGACCACGTCCCTCGTATGTATGACGTCCGTCCTGTAGGGCGGGATCTCGACGGCCAGGTAATCGCTGCCCGTCTCGGCGATGCCGCATCCCATACGTAATAAAAGCTCCGCGGCGTTCACGGCCGTAAGCTCGAGGCCTAACACAGAATTTATCTCGGGCAGGCCCACGCGCATGGCGCGCACTTCGAGGTTTGGCCTGGTGAGCGTATGGTCCGGGTATTCGACCTTCAGGCTGTAGACCCTGGCGCCCCTCATGTAGAAGGCGTATAACGCTATGTTGAGCATGTAGTCGATGGTGCCCAGGTCCTCGCCCGTGAGCTCTATGAGCAGCTCGTGCGTGTCTATGGTGACCTCGGTCCTCTTCGAGTTGATGATGGGCGGGAACGAGAATAGGCCCTCGGCGTCGTAGATAACCGGGACAAGGTCTTTGCCTTCGAGGACGTACGCGTATTCCTTGCCCTTATCATGGCGCTCCAGCACTTCTCCCGGAGTCATCAGCTCATTACTCTGGAGAGGCACGAACTTCACATCGTCGCGGGGAATAGCCCTGTAATAAATATCCTTGCCCTTGAGCTTGGAGAGGTCATGGATGCCGATGGCGCCCTTCTTCCGGCGCCTCCCGAAAGTGCCGTGCAGTTTCTCCTGGAGATGCATGATGGACTTGATGGACTCGTCCGTGAAATGGACGTTCCTGACGATGGCGCCGGTGACGAATGGGCGGACGTGCTCGAGCTCCCTTTCCACGATTATGCGATAGTCTGCGGGCTCGACCGGCGGTATGGTCATGCCAGTCTTGATCCCGTAATAGGCGCGCAGCATCAGGGCGATGCCTTCCTCGCAAAGCAGGTCCGCCCTATCACTGGTCACCTCGAAAGTCACTTCGTCCCCCTGGATGTCTTCCGTTTCGAGGCCCAGCTCGAAGAGGTCGTCCCGGAGCTTATCCAGGCTGACGTCCTTGCCGATGAGCTTCACCAGGTCCGGATAGTTGACGGTCACTGTTGCCATATTATCGGAACGCTCCTGAGGAAGTTGATGTCGCATAAGGGGCCATGCAGGTCCCTGATGTCCTCGTATCCGTAGAGGATCATCAATAATCTTTCCAGGGCAAGCCCCCAGGCGATGACGTCGCACTCTATGCCATAAGATGCCATCATCTCTTTCCTGAACATGCCCGAGTTGCCGACCTCGATCATGCGGCCGCTCCGCGGGTGCCGGCCGTATATCTCCAGGCTCGGCTCCGTGTACGGGTTGTACGTCGGCTTAAATCGAAGGTCCTTGATGCCGAACCGCGAGTAGAATTCCCTGAAGGTACCCATGAGGTCCCGCATGCTCAGCCGGTGGTCCATGACCCAGCCCTCTATCTGGTAGAACTCCAGGAGATGCGTCATGTCGATGGTGTCGTTCCTGAAGACGGGGGCCACTGAGAAGAACTTCTGGGGCGGCTTGTTGTATTTTGCCAGGTACCGGGCCGTTAGCGAAGTCGTGTGCCCCCTCAGGACGAGCTTTTTCGCGATCTGCTCGTCCCACCTGTAGTTCCATCCCAGGGAGCCTGTTTCGCCGCCATGCTCGTGGATGTCCCGCACGCGGTGCACCAGATCCTCCGGGAGACGCCGTATATATTTAGGCTTCTTCAGGTTAAACTGGTCCCATTGCGTCCTCGCCGGGTGGTCCTGGGGCATAAACAACAAATCGTTCACGTAGAACTCGGCGTCCACCATGGGGCCTTCCATCTCCTTGAAGCCCATCTCTATGAGGGTGCGCTTGACCTTGTCCAGGGCCATCCTGAGGATGTGTTTCCTGCCCCCATACTCTGTTAAAACGGGAGCGCTCACGTCGAACCTGCGGAACGCCTTGCCCTGCCAGGAGCCGGATGCGACCGCCTCGGGCGTGAGCTGGCCGATCTCTTCCTCGACGCTGATGCCCTTTTCTTTGAGCTCCGCACCTGCGGCCGTGATGAGTATGATCTTATCCTTTTCTTCCTTGATGGTAACGAGGTTGCGCTTCAGGAGGCCCTTCATGGTCATTTCGGGAAGATCTTCCTGGGGCTTTCCCTCGAGAAGAATGGCTAGGGCGACCTCGTCGGAAGACTTATCAGCAGGCTGCGGAATCAGGACCGTATCGCCGTCACGCTTCTCGAACTTCGCCCAGCCCTTCTGCCTGAGCCAGCCCATGGCGATGCTTATCGTAGAAGGCGGGAACCTCTTTTTAAGCTCTTTCAGGGATTCGCCACCCTCAGGCAGCGCCTTAAAGATGATGCGCTCGGGCAGCCCCTCCTCCGCGTACTTCCGGCCCTCGCCTGTCAGCACGTATTCCGACCGGACCTCGTCCTTCACCAAGGCCAGGCCTTTTTCCTCGAGCATGTAGGCGGCATGCGTTACCGCCTCGACTTTAAGGCCCGTGACCCCTGCGAGCTCCCTGGAGGTCATCTCGATGTCGCCGATGGCCTTTAAGGCCAGCTTTTCGTTAACAGATAGATCCATACGCCAGATTACCCTCTATGATCTTTACTCAAGCCCTTTCGTCCTTTTAATATTGATGCTTTCGCCCTCTTTTACGCTATAGTACTCTTTCATGGTCTTTTTAATCCGGGCGACTTCTTTTTTATCCTGAGGCCTCTTTAACCTATCGTAGACTGCACTGTAGTCGCTTACGACATAGTCCAGTACTTTGTCCCTGGCCTCCTCGCGTTTCTCCTGGTGCTTCTCAAGGAATCGGACCACGCGATCGGCCAGGTCCTGCTTGCACTCGCCGCACATGATCTCGCCGCGCACGCACTTCTGCTCGCGCTCGTTTAGCTTTTCACTGTCCTCCTCGAAGAGGTAATAATAATACTGGAAGACTGAGCATACGTTCGGGACGCCGCCCATCTTTTTTTGTTCTTCTATGGAGACGCGGCCGCCCGTGAAGGCGCTCAGCACTTTTTTACGGGCGACCTTCGGGTCGTCCGTGGTGTAGATCGTGGTCTCGGGCCTTGATGCCGACATCTTATCAGAGCCGGCCAGGCTCGGCAGGAAAGAGCAGTGGATTGCCGCAGGCTTGTAGAAGCCCAGCTTGGGAGCTATGTCCCTGGTGACCCTAAAGTGGGGGTCCTGGTCAATGGCCTGCGGTATTAAAACGGGAATGTTCTTGCCTGCCTGGACCGATGGCAGGAACGCCGGGGCCGACTGCATCGACGTGAAAAATATCAAGCCTATGTTTGTGGAATTATCGAATCCGAACACCGCCTTCGCCGTCGAGAACGTGATGCGCTTGGCCACCTCGATGGCTATACGATAGAGCGTCTTACTGTACTCGACGTCCGAGAAGATGCAGGTCTTCTTCGGGTCGAAGCCCAGGGCGATGACGTCCAGGGCGTTTTCATAGGAGAAGGACATCGCTTCCTTGAGGGACATCTCATCCCTGTACATGTACTTCTCGTCGTCGGTCATCTGGAAGTACAGGGGAACGTCGAACGTGTCCTGCAGGTACTTCGTGAATATCCAGGGCATCAGGTGGCCGATGTGGGTGTTGCCGGAGGGCCCCCGGCCCGTGTAGAGCACGAACTTCTCGCCCTGCTCGTACTTATCCAGGATCCAGCTCAGGTCACGGTGCGAGAAGAATATCTTTCTCTGGAGGGCGATCGGTATACTGCCGGTGACGCGCTTCCAGCGCTCCAACAACTTATCGTCGATGGGGTCGGTCCCGAACTCCTGGATCAGTTTAACGTAGTCCACCTTTCCAGTGACGTCCCATGGCGTGACCTTGTATTCCTCGTTCATTTCCATCGTTCCCGTTTCTATAGTTTAATGCGCCCGAGGCTAAAATATTGTATGCCGCCTTTCTCGTAGGCGAAGACCATCTCCTTGCGGACGCTGTTGGCCAGCCTCACGGACCTGGAAAGGTCCGGCAGGTTGAACACGTGGTCGTCCGCTATGTAGTCGACCAGGTAGAGCGAGTGCGGTATTTTTTTAATCGACTCGATCTTCTCATACGCCCTGAAATGGCTGCCGAACTTGAATCCGGTCTTAGCGACCAGTCCTCTCTCCCTTAGATCTTCATAAATCTTAAGCTTACCTTCGAAGATGGGCTCTATCCTGCGGGCTTTTTCTATAAAGTCCTCAAGCTTGATGGGCTCCTTCGTGTCCGTATCCAGTATTTCCAGGTTATATTTAAACATTAGGTAGGCCGACTCGACCAGCGATAGCTGCAGCCGCTTTTCGTCAAGCATGTTACCATAGAAGCCCTGCTCGTGTAGCTGCCGCGACATGCCCTCATCCCATATTATGACGCGGTCTGCCATCAGAGTCGCCACCCCGGGCTTCATCTGGACGCCCAGGGGCGGCATGCCGCCCTTCATGCGCTGGAACCTGACACCATAGTAAGTGATGTCGCTCTCCTCGTCGACGATTGCCAGCACCATCCCCCGGCGTACGTTCAGCGATGCCCGGAGGTTCTCAATTATCCGGGATAGCGGGAGCGGCTTACGCTCCGTTACCACGTGGATAAAATACTGGGAGGCCGCCACGCCCGGCTTGCCGCCACGCGGGTAGACCCTAAAGTCGGTGACGCCGGGCTGGACGTAATAGCCCCGCTCACGCAAATCCCTGTAAACGATGTACTTGGGCTCAAAATATTCCTGGAGGTGCGAGGCGACGATGAATAGGTCCCTGAATGATAACATTTTCTCGTCATGCTCGACCGATATCTTATCCCGGTCTAGCAGATATACGGCTTCGACCAGGGCAAGCTCTAAAGAGTCATCTTTAATGCGGCCATAATAGAGGTTGTTATATAATTCCTCGGTGGCTTCCTTGCCCATGACGACCTTATCGCCCTTCAGCTCGCCTTTCATAAAGTGAACGCTCGTTTAAGCCCACTATCCAATAAATAGTATTCGTATAAAAAATTATTGTAGCCCATGAGCGAACGCCGGCTCGAATTTCTCGCTTAATGGTAGACACTCTGAGACATGCCCTCTATAATGTATTCGCCCGGCGCCGTCTGGCTTCGGATGCGCCAGCGGCCGTCATAATCTAATACGACTATGCTTCCGACGGGGTATTCTTTTCCGATGAACTTGACCTGCCTGTGGTCGACGGGTATCCGGATGTTGTTTAATTTCCTTTTATCTCGTCGAAGGCCAGGTCTTCCCATTTTCTGATGCCTTTTACCATCTCGAACTCGACGGGCGTGAGTACGGGCGCCGGGAACCTGCCCGCCTCGTCGATGGCAATTCGAGGGCAGGCTGTGGACACGAAGGCATCCACCTTGAAATTTAGGAGGCGGTCCGGCGTTATTTCTTTTATGGAAATGAGCACCGCGTCCCCTGCCAGCTCCTTGAGGCGCTTGGCCAGGGCGAGGCGCTGCTGCCCAGGCTTCATGCCCACGATGATTCCCCATTTCTTTGCATCCATGGCCTTTGCCATGACGGCGTAGCGCTGTTTCATTATCTTATCGACGTCCACCAGCCGTGCCTCACCCGTAAAGGGGTCGGCGGCGACGACGGGCACCTTGCGGGCGAGCCTCATGCCCATCGGGTGAAAGTTACCGGTGCCCACGAAGAGGATGGAATCGATGCCGTCGGGCACTGCGCTGAAGTTGCACCCCAGCACCTGGCCCGGGTAGGCGATGCGGGAGTCACCCCTCGAGATCAAGGGCTCTTTTCCGGCCCCGGTCAGGATTTTAACGATGTCGCCGAGCTTATGGATGTGCTGGACCGTAGTGACCACGCCCACCTTCCGGCCCAGCAAAGGAAGGGCCTCGATAACAGCTCGCCCCACGTCGACGTCGTGGTAGTACTCCATGAACACGACCCGGTCATCATCAGATATGCGGGAATGCCCGAAGTGGAATAGGACGTCTACCATGCCCAACAAGCCGTCGTCGACGTCGCAGGCGCCATAGCAGGGATCGCCGGAGATTATGGCCAGCGCTCCGGTCTTCTCCTCGATCTCTTTCGCAAGAGCCGGCCCCTGTCGCTTTAAGCCTTCAGGGAATTGAAGGCCTACCGTCCTGGCGTTACGGGCTTTAATGATATCTATGATATTTGCGACGTCGAACATTATTTAAACCCAATCTTTGCTTATCACCTATAACTTTTTTGCATCAGTTAGCGTTACGCTCCCATGCGTGAACAACGGATTACTCCATCGGTATTTTGTAATCTCCATGCAGCAGAAATAAAATGGTCTCATATAGTAATCCGCCTGCAACCGACAATCCTATCCCGATAATAAAAACGCCAATACAACATCCGGTTAGGCCCGATGATAAAAGATTAGAGATGAAATTTTCTAACGATGGTCCATAATAGCTGACGATCATATCGAACGTGAAGATGATAAAGCAAAGCGCACATGTTGGAATTGCGCCTGCAATCGAGGATACCATGACAGCTTCTTTTACCGAGATCGTCTTTTTGAGAGCCCACCATACGGATAAATAGAATAAACATCAGGAAAAGCCCGAAAACACCCGAATATATTGCCTTCAAATATATTCTTTCCAAGTAAACGACCTATATTGGTTATTACAATTATAACCTTATACTTTTTCTCACGATCGGTTAACTAAAAAAAATTACTTTTTCATGACCTTCTCTTCTTTCAACACATACTTTGCTATCATGAAAACAACAAAGGCCAGTATGAGAAAGTTGATCAACTGCGATACGAACGAGCCCCACTTGATCAATATGGGCCCGATGGCCAGTGTTGCTGCCTTCCATTCGCCGCCCGGTATAAAGGGCGTTATGATGGGCATGATAATGTCGTTCACGAGAGACTGTACGAGGGCCGTCGCGGCGATACCCATGATGAACGCAACGGCGAGGCCCATTACCTTATACTCATTTAAAAAGTCTTTAAACTCGCTCCACAGGCTCATAGGAATACCTCTAGCTAGCGCTTGATGACCAATATGTGGCGCCCGCTATTAATAGTTAAAGAAAAAAAGAGTGGAATGCCCCCAGGACTTAAGCAAGAGGTTCAAGGGGACATCCTCTTCGTTGCGGAAGCTATCATCCTCAAATCCAGGCCGCATAGGTGCACTGGCAGCCCCAATGCCGGGGCAGACGTGGCAGATTTTGTATCTCCGACCAGGAGTACTGGTGCTTACCCCTGGTACAGGAGATACATAGATCACCATTTGCGGGCAGGATCTTGATGCCTTTGCCGAGGCGTGAGATCGAGAGCTTTTCAAGGTCCAGGCTCGTGCACGCTTCGTTCATCCTCATGCGCGCATAAAGCTGGGCTATCTCGAGCGGGTCGTCGAGGTTGCACCCCTTGGCATAGCCGCAGCACGGGTCCGTCCTGAGCACGTTGGCAAACACGGCCCAGCCGAACTCGCCGTTCGCCACATCGAGTATACGCTTGCCGGCCTCGGCGTACGTCTCGCCCAGGAGCGCCGATAGGGCGAGCCTGACCCCGACTCCCTTTCTCTCGTTCTCGAGCAACGGGAGCTCGTCGTAGTTGTAAGCGAGCAGGTACGCGGCCATTTTCAGGCAGGGCTCCGGCATGCCCCTGGCCCAGTCTATTCCAGCCCCTCTGGAGAATACCTGTTGAGACTCGTATAGCGCAATTCGCTGGCCGGCGCGCGTGAGATCTCCGCTCATGAGATATGCCATGGCGCTCGCTTCCATCGTCTTGCGGGCCATTTCTTTTTGATTAAAGTAGAGCTCGATGTGTTTCTTGCCTTCCGACGTTGCCCTGTGAAGCCTGACATCGGCCACTTCGCCTGCGGCCGAGGCGAGCGGGATCGTATCGAGGTACTTCGCGATGAGCTCCATTTTTTTGCCCTTCGCGGAAATGCTGTGTTTTTCTAAAAGCGCCTTGAGCTCGGCTACGCGGAACTTGGAGTCGAATTTTTCTTCTAGCGATGCCTCCTCTATGAGGCCCTCACTGGTAAAGAGCGCGATGTTGTGTTCTATAGACCCGACGATGGGCGTCCAGGTCTGCTGTAAGTTTTGGTCGACCTGCTGTTTCGTGAGGCACGACAGCAACTCGTACTGGGCTGCATTAAGCTTGTTTGGCTGCACTTCGGGGGCGTACCCTAAGAAGTGATATATTAAGCTCATCCTTTCTATCCCCGTTACATAAAGAATTTCCTATGGCTTAATCTTTTTGCTCCTGCGGGACAAGGGCAAATAAACCAATGATTTACTTAATACGAGTATTGTCCGTAAATTTTAAATAGCGCAGTCCACATGTAGTGTATGCTTTTCAAGATGCCTCTGTGGCTCAGCCTGGTAGAGCGGCTGACTTGTAATCAGCAGGTCGTGAGTTCAAATCTCACCGGGGGCTCTAGTCTTTTTTCTAAAATATAAAAGTATATAATCTTCCATGTGAAAAATAACAGGATAATCGTGGAGATGAAAACCACGGGAAACGAATCCATTGTTTTTCACGGCAACCTGAGCCAGTTACTACAAAAGGTAGAGACGGGCGAGATGATCCCTAAGCTGCAGGCGTCACACGCCCCCATGTGCAAGTTCTTTACCTCTTATTATGTCATCAACGGCATCCGCCACGTCGTCCCGCTCGTCCATGGCCCCACGGGGTGTCCCTTATACATGTCGGACATCGTGAGGACCAGAGAGTGTTGTGAGGAGCGCGGAGTGCCGCTGGAGCCCACGGCCTGTACCACTCTTGATGAAAGCAACGTCATCTATGGCGGCGAGGGAAAGCTGCTAGAAGCGGTAAAAGAGGCCGATAAAAAGTACCACCCCGACCTCATCGTCATCCTTTCCTGCTGCTGCTCCGGCATCATCGGCGACGACGTCGAAAGCATCGCCCGCGAGGCGGAAAAGCAGGTTAATTGCAGGGTGCTGGCGCTCCGCAGCGAGGGGTTCGGCGGGGACTTCCGCAGCGGCTACGAGGACGCCTTCAAGCTTATTATGGATTTGATGGAGCCCCCGAAGCAGAAGATGAAGGGCACGATAAACATCCTCGGGGCCCGCTGGGGGCCGACGCTCACGGAGTTCAACGAAGACCTGGAGGAGATAAAAAGGCTCCTCGGCGCGGTGGGGATCAAGATAAACGCCGTCATCGCCGGCGGGTGCACCGTGGAAGAGCTGAAGAGGGCCCGGGAAGTAGAGCTTAATGCCTCATGGTGCTATGACTGGGGGCAGAAGCTGGGCGACCTCATGCAAGAACGATATGGCATCCCTTACAGCAAGACGGGGCAGCCATACGGGCCCACGGCGACGAAAGAATGGATGCTCGGGGTGGCGGCCCCGCTGGGCATGGAGAAGGAAGCGCTCGAGGTCATAGAAAGGGAAACAAAAGAGGTACAGCCGGAACTCGACTACCTGAAGCAAGCCCTCACAGGAAAGACGGCCATCATTGAGATATCGGAGTTCCCGGGCCCGATAAGGGCGCTGTCCCTGGCACGCATGGCGGAGGAGTTCGGGGCGCACCCGGTCGTCATAAACGTCCACCCCTACACCATAAAAGAAAGAATGCCCAGCATCAAGTTCTTACTGGAGACGGGCGTGAACCCCGAGATCATCCTCACGAAAGGGCTCTTCCGCCTGGGCAGCTTCCGCTCGTCAAAAGAGACCGAGGACGAGCTGGAAGCGATCGTCAGGGATTATAAGGACCCTATTTTCTTCGGGAACGCTGCCCGGTACCCGCCCTGTCCGGTCGTGAACTTAACCATGATGAACCCCGCGTTCCAGCCCCAGTATGGGTTCAGGGGTATCAAGAACATCGCCGCCCTGGTCAGGCAGGCGCTGGAATACAAAGACCTGCCGCGCTCGCGGCTATTGAGGGGGATGCTCTATGGCGCCGGAAAGAAATGAGGAATGCCAGGTTAAGTGCTCCGACCCGTACCTCCGGTGCGCTTTCAATGGCGCCGCCCAGACGGCGCTGGGAGTCTCGGGCTCCGCATTACTTGCCCACTCGCCGCAGGGGTGCGAATACCTCGTAAACAACGCTTTTGCATGGCAGGAGTGCGACTACATGGAGACCATGACGCTGTGTACGAAACTGTGCGTCGACGAGATCGTCCATGGCGGTGAGGAGCTTCTTGCTCGTACTATAAGGGAGGCTAAGGATTTCCCTATATCGGCTCTTTTCGTGCTCAGCGCTTGCGGGCCCGAGATCGTCGGCGACGACATCGTGGCCGTCTGCGAGGAGATGCAGCCCGAGGTTAAGTTTAAGCTCATTCCCCTCCAATCTCCGGGGTTCAAGGGATCGCAGTATGATGGCATCGATATCGCCTTAGACGTCATTTTAAAACGTCTCGTGAAAAGTGATGCCCGGAAGGTCCCCGGCTCGGTGTGCCTTATAGCCCCTCACGCTAACGCTAATCCGACGTGGATGGCGGACCTGGAGTGGGTAAAACAGGTACTTACGGCGATGGGAATAACGGTCACGGCCACGCTCACGCATAAGACGCCCCTGGGCGAGATCGAGAACGCATCGGCGGCCGAGGCGTCCCTTGTGTTAAGCCACGATGCCGGGCAAAGGGCGGCCGACTATTTATCGGAAAAGTATGGCGTCGAGCAAGTATGTGAAGGGATACCTCTTCCCATAGGAATGACCAACACACAACGCTGGTTAACCGTGCTGGGGGAGCGGTTCGACGCCACACAGATGGCGGAAAAATAGTCAAGGAAGGCGAGAGAATGGTCACGGGGACTTGCAGGCGCAAATGGCCCATGGCCAGGTTCTTCTACAGGACGCCGGCGGCCATCGTCGCCGACGCCACCGTCGGCATTCCCCTAATTAGGTTCGTCACCGAGGAGATGGAGATGACGCCCGAGCTTATAGCACTGTATTCATCCGGGCGCCCGGTCAAGGAACTGTTAGAGGGGGAGCTCAAGAGCATAGGGCTTAGCCCAAAGGCCGTGTATGGCGCAGACGTGTACAAGACCAGGAACGGCCTCATGGAGACGAAGCCCCGGGTCGTATTCGGGAGCACCATCGAGCGGCATGCCAGCGAGGGGCTCGGGGCCCCGTATATCGTCGAGGTGGTCAGGCCGATGCGCCAGTTCAGGCTCATCAACCGGGCGTACTTTGGATATACCGGGCTCTTGAACTTATTCGAGTGCGTCCAGAACGAGTGGACGCTCCGGTGGCGCTCAAAAGAGAAAAGATACAAAGCGAGATGGTAAACAGGCATATGAAACAGATAGCGATCTATGGCAAGGGAGGCATCGGGAAAAGCACGATCGCCTCGAACATATCCGCCGCCCTTAGCGAAATGGGGCACACGGTCATGCAGGTCGGCTGCGACCCGAAGAGGGACTCCACAAGAAATATCATGGGCGGGCGCCTCATCCCCGCCGTCCTGGAAACGTACCGTGACCAGCTGAGGGTGGGGAAGGACGAGTACGCGATATCGCTCGATAACATCGTTTTCAAGTCGCCCGGCGGCATCTACTGCGTCGAGGCAGGAGGGCCGGAGCCGGGCATCGGCTGCGCAGGGCGCGGCGTGCTGACGGCGCTCCAGATACTCAAGGACTTAAAGGCCTTCGAGACCTACAAGATAGACGTGGCGATTTACGACGTCCTGGGCGACGTGGTCTGCGGTGGCTTTGCGATGCCCATCCGCGAGGGGTTCGCCAGGGAAATCTACCTCGTATGCTCGGGCGGCTTCATGAGCCTCTATGCGGGCAACAACATTGCCAGGGCCGTGCAGCGCCTGGCCAGGCGTGGCGACACGGGGCTGGCCGGCATCATCTGTAACAGCAATGGCGACGAGACGCTAGAGCGCGCCGTGATACCGGAATTTGCCCGTAGGCTGGGAGGCCCGCTCGTCCAGTTCGTCCCACGGAGCCCGGTCATCCAGGCCTGCGAGTTTGAGGGCAGGGCCGTGGTGGAGCATTCCCCCGGCTCAAAAGAGGCGAACATCTTCCGGGAGCTTGCCAAACAGGTGATGCAGAACGATACGCGGGTGATACCGACTCCAATCAATGATCTCTCGGAGCTTGAGCTGATGTATCGAAAACATATGGTGAAAAAATAGAGGCTTAACTCTCCCCTTTCTCATCCCTTTCCTTGAATACCTCTTTTGCCGCGTACATGCCGTTGAGCGCGGCGGGGAACCCGGCATACACGGCCATCTGGAGGATGACCTCTACTAGTTCCTGGCGAGTGCATCCCGCGTTGAGGGCGCCATGGATATGCGACTTCAGCTGGAGGGGACAGTTACCGAGGGCGGTGAGGGCCGATACGGTCGCCAGCTCCCTCGTCTTCAGGTCCAGCCCCGGGCGGCTATAGATGTCACCATAGGGGAACTCGATGACAAATCGCGCCATGTCCGGAGCAATATCCTCGAGATTTTCGTTGATACGGGCGAGCCCTTCGGGGTTTATCCTTAGGAGTATTTTCTTTCCTCTAGTGTATCTATCGTCGCTCATTACTTTCCACGACCTTACATACTGAACATATGCTGTATAATGATTGCGTTAAAAGTAACAATACCGCCCTGTACTATAATAGATTTATTTTACTAGATAATTTTAAATGGGCGCAACTAAAAAATCATAAATGATGAACTACGGCGCTTTACCTGAGACGATATCTGGGGAGGTCAGGCGTATGGCCATGACTATCATAAAGGAATGCATGGGCGTCAAGCCCGGCGAATCGGTACTCGTGGTGACGGATAATATCAGGAAGGACCTGGGCATGCCCATTTACCAGGCGGCCCTGGAAGCTGGTAACGACGCCGTTTACATGGAAATGAGGCCCCGCAGCGCTAATGGCGAGGAGCCGCCCCGGGCGCTCGCCGATGCGATGTACGGCTCGGACGTCATCGTCGCCATGACCAAAGTATCGCTCTCCCACACGGACGCCAGGATCAGGGCAGTGAAGCACGGCGCCCGCATAGCCACGATGCCCTTCGGCTCGGGGAGCACGGACTTCGTCACGAGGATATTCATCCATGGCGGCATGACCGTAGACCACAAAAGGATGGACCGGAACATTCACGAGCTTGCCGACAGGATCGGCGGCTCCAAACAGGCGCACGTCATGACGGAGAAAGGCACAGACGTGGTCATAGAATATGGGGGAAGGGAGTTCCACGAGGACTCGGGGGTTGCCCATGATCCCGGCGATTTCACTAACCTGCCCGCGGGCGAGCTATACGTGGCCCCCGTCAGCACGAACGGAACGATCGTCGTCGACGTGACAATGGGCCGCCTGGGAAGGCTTAAGTCGCCCCTGACGCTCGAGGTAAAGGACGGCATGGTCTATTCCATCAGGGGCGAGCGGGCGAAGGAGCTCGAAAGCATACTGGACGCCTTCGGGCCGAAGGCGATGACGCTGGCGGAGTTCGGCATCGGCATGAACCCGAAAGCGCATATATGCGGCCTTCTGGTGGAGGATGAAAAGGTCGGGAACACCGTACATTTTGCCCTGGGCAACAACGCGGGCTTCGGGGGCGACGTGGACGTCGGCATCCACATGGACGGCGTCGTCGACCGCCCCATAATATACGTCGATGGCGAAAAGATAAACTTGAATGAATATCTATAGCTCACCCTATTTCTAAACTAAAAAATAAAAATGTTTTTACTGCTTAATAGGTGGTATGCTAATAGGTGGTTGGTCGGAATGCTTTTACGAGGTATACGACATATGCCAGTAACAGGCATAATCCTATACATGCTAGCGTAAATGCCCCCGCATATAGCAGACTTACTAACAGTAGTATATCCATTTATGTCCCCCATTTTTGTTTTTATTGACCGCCGTGTTTCCACTACTATTACACGGATTACACGGTTTACCTCTTGCTTAGATATTAATTGCACCCTATACTATTTATATTTATTGCCTACAATATTTTCGTGCTTCGCGCGCTCATGGAACATGTTATTCAAAAAGTAAAATTTTATTCTCGGGATCCCATATTTGAGAAAATAACGATACCGGAAAAAACGATAGAAAAGTGATATTAAACGGTAATAATTACATAAAAGAAAATATTTGTTTTGTTCCATTTGTAATCGAAAAATTGTCCGGTATCCGCTTATTCGCTGAGATATTGGTCCAGGAAGTACCTCAGGGACGCCAGCTCTTCCATGTCGACATCGTCCGTCCTCACCTCGACGTCCCACCCCTTCTCCGCTATCTCGCATAGCTCCTGCTCTGCGGCTTCGTCATGGGCACCGGGGTCATAGACGAGCCAGTACGTATTGCCCGTATCGTCCTTATAGCTGATAAGCTGCATACAATTGAACGTATGGCGTACGCTTATTTAATGGTTCCCTACGCCCTTCTCGCCTGCATTATGACGGACTTACGAGGAGGTACACTTCCTCGACAGAGCCGCATCTCACTTGCTCTGCGGCACCACGGCGGTAACCTGGACAGTTTCTTTTCTCAGGTTCCCGCGGGCCATGGAAGCGAACATCCCGGCGACGCACAAAAAGGCGAAGATGATGAAGGCCACCCTGATGCTGGACATCAGGACATCGTTCTGCCCGGGCGTAAGCTCCGCCCGGCCCATGATGACCGAGAACGTGAGCATGGCGATGCCCAGGCTCACCATCTGCCCGATTAGGCGCATGGTGCTGACCATGCCCGACGCCACGCCGTAGTCGCACTTATCCACCGAGCTCATGATGGCGTTCGTGTTGGGAGAAGAGAAGAGGGCGAAGCCCAGGCCCAGGAGCATCAGGCCTGCTATGACGAGAGCCAGGGGGGTATCCGGAGTGAGGAACGCGAACAACGCCAGGCCGACGATGCACAGCCCCATGCCCGCCGATGCCACTATCCTCGGCTCCACCCTGTCGGAGAGGCGTCCGGTCATGGGAGAAAATAAGGCCTGTACGACGGGCGCAGCGACCAGGATGAACCCGGCCATCTGGGGCTCGAAACCTTTGATGTTTTGCAGGTAAAGGCTCAATAAAAAGCTGACGGCGAACGTCGCGCTATAGTTGATCAGGGCGGCCATGTTGGAGAACGTGAACGTAACGTTATTCCTGAACATCCGGAGCTTTATGACGGGGTTCTTATGCCTCATGTCCCACCAGATAAATAAAACAAGCCCTAATAAGCCCGCCACCAGCCAGTATGCCCCGTCCATGTCAGGCATGAGAGAAAGCCCGTACATGAGGGCGAATAGCATTGCGCCATAAAGGACGCATCCCGCGTAGTCGAACGGCTCCGTCTCGGCGCAGCGCCACTCGTCGTTTAACTTCCATAGCGCGAGCAGCGCGATCAAAAGGCTGTACACCATGGTCAAACCGTATATGGACCGCCATCCCGCATATTGCGTGATGATACCTCCCAGGAATGGCCCCAGCGATAGCCCCGAATAGACGACCGCGACGTTGATGCCCAGCACTTTTCCCCTTTCTTTAGCCGGGAATGCGGACGTGAGGATAGCAATGGAAGTCCCGAATAGCATGGCGCTGCCGAAACCTTCAACGACCCTTGATACGACGAGCATGAGCAGCGAGCTCGAAATGCTGCAGAACAACGAGGAAACAACCACGATGCACAGGCCGGCGATGAAGACCATCCTTCTTCCGTAGATGTCCGCTATGCGGCCGAAGGGCACGACGAATATGGCCGCGGACAGCAGGAACCCCATCGCTACCCACCCCAGCATTATGGGATCAGCGCTGAACTCCTGGCCGACCGAGGGGAGGGCGATGTTTATCGAAGACCCCAGGAACGGCGTTAAAAAAGCCGCCATACATGTGATGAGCAATATTAGCCGTTTATCGGTCGCCTGTGCCATTTTTTGATAACTTCCCGTGGAACATGGATATTCATAATGCGATTCTATAAATAGCAAACGGTGGGGCTAATCGAAAAGTTTTAAGCCTTATCAGGGGCAATTATCCCTCATGTCTCGTGCGATGAGCGCCCTTATCGTGATCATTCTTATTAGCGCCCTTTTGGCCTGTCTGGCTCCTATGGCGTCAGCCTATCAGAGCACCGAGATCCCTCTTGGGTACTCGTTTAACCGCATACACACGAACGTTGTCGTGTATTTGACGAAGCTTGAGATCAGCGACTACCCGATGGGAAACGTCTATACGACCACGCCACTCGAGCGCGTCGACTGGATCAGGCTGTGGTACCGCTATGAGAACCAGGGCGACCAGACGCAGGAAGGCTACTTGAGAGTGGAGCTCATCGATGATAAGGGCAACTATTACCAGGAGCCCGATGGCACCTATACTGGCGATAACGTCGGACCTCACTCGGTCTCCAGCCAGCATTTCCTGGAGATACCGGTCTCTAAGGGCGTAAAGATCGTTGAGATCAACTCCATCCAGGGCTTTGAGAACCAGACTTTTCCAGTTCCGGAGGCCGGCGCCAGTACGCCAACGGCAGCTCCGACTATAACGCCAACGGCTGTCCCGTCGAGCGCCGCTACGGCAACTGCGCAGGCGACGGACGGCAATAACTCTGGTAATTGCCTGCCCCTCTTACCCTTCGCCATATTAAGCATAGTAGGGCTTTCGGGACTGGCCGCCGGAAGAATTTTCACTAAAAAGCCCAAATAGTCGATCCGGAGGCAGGTCATGGAAACAAGAAAAGCCTTTACTTTTTTTCTTTATCATGCTGTCGCTGCTGGCCACCGGGAAGGCCATCAATACGACGGCCCTCGATATCGGGTGGGAAAGTCAGGGCATGGCCAGCGTAAAAAGATAGGAATTAATAAAAAAAGAAAAAGGAGGATACGATATGAGGTGATGGTTATCCTTTTTATTTCCTGTCTCTTATTTTCCCTCCTGTCACTTATCACGGTCGGGATGAGCCCCGCCCGCCAACACCGGTAAATATACGATAAACCTCGAGCCCTTTGTATGGTCCCCCGGTACACGGTCCTCGACCCATACTTTGCCCTCGAAGATTTGCACAAGCGCATTGACCAGCTGCAGGCCAAGCCCCCTGCGCTCAGCCTTGACCTTATCCTTCCTGGGCTCCCTGAATAATTTCTTCTTTAATTCATCGGATATGCCGGGCCCATTATCTTCGATGTCAACCCTGCAATATTCCCGGCCATTTTCCACGGTTTTTGATACTGTGATGTTTATTGTCAAAGATCCCTTCGAGTGTTTGACCGCATTCCCCACGATATTGGAGAATAAGTCCTTTAATAGTGCGTTTGCCATCACCATGCACCCGGTAATAGGCCTATAATTGATCTCGACATGCCTTCCCGGGACATGGGAGTATTCCGCAATTACTTCGGAAAGCAATCTCCCCACGTCTACTTTTATGCGCGGGATCTCTCCGGCTTTTAAGCGCTGTAATTTTTTAACATTTTCAATGAGCCGGGTGCTACTTTTCACGAGCTCGATAGGCTCGGCTATCAGCTCTTTTTGTTTTTCATTGATGTTCAGGGTATCAAGAGCGAGCTCAAGGTATCCCATTATAGCCTGGTCAATATTGCTAATATCATGGGCCATGATATCCACGTAGAGCTCGGCCCATGCCTTCGACTCTAATAATGCCTCCTCGACCTGTTTACGCTCCGTAATATCGTCGAAAACGATCACGGCGCCCTGGATAAGCCCCTTGTCCATGATCGGGTAGGAAGAATATTCTACAGGGAACGAAGTCCGATCCCGCCGCCAGAACACTTCATCGCTTATGCGATAGCCGTGCCCGTACTTCATCGTCCGGACGTTAGGGCATTCGTCTTCCGGGTATGGCGAGCCGTCTTTACGACGATAGTGGAATAATTTATGCGTACCCTTCCCGAGCACTTCTTCCGGCGTATACCCTAACATTTTAGCTGCCGACCTGTTGATGAATGTGCATCGGCCATTGAGGTCTATACCGTAGATGCCTTCGCCGGTAGAGTCCAGCAATAATATTATCCTGTTGGCCAATTGTAGACGCTCATCCTCTACTCTTTTACGCCCGGTAATATCCTGTATGATCCCATATAGCCATATAGGGTTACCATCCAGACCTCTTCTATACTTATCGGCCACGCTATTTACATATCGTATAGACCCGTCCGACAGGACGATGCGATAGTCTATGCTAAAGAGCTTATTTTCATGGAGTGCCTCTTCCATGGTCCTGTGGACCAGTTCCCTATCCTCAGGATAGACACTGGAGATGAGCCAGTCGACGGTCGGCTGGAAATCCTGGGGCTGGCGGCTGAATATCCTGAAAACCTCGTCTGACCATTGTTGCTTGCCGGCCTTAAGGTCCCATGCCCAATTACCGACGTGTGCTATGCTCTGGGCTCTTGCGAGGATGGCTCTGCTCTTTTTAAGCGCCTTTTCGATATTTTTTCGCTCTACAATTTCCTTTTTCAGCGACTCATTGATAGCATAAAGCTCCTCAGTCCGTTCCCGGACACGCTGTTCTAGTGTATCGCGCGTCTGGCGTAACCGGTTTTCCGAGATTTTTAGCTCGGCATATAAGTGATCCTTTTTCTCGGCGATCGCTCCCACGATGTAGGCGATCAATAGAAAAAACGCTGCCCTGAAGAACGTGCCATAGATGAATGTGCCGCTGACCGTATAGTTTATCAGTATATGGAACGCGCCGAAGAATAAAGCCACGTAGACGGCCTTTTTATAGAACCAGATACCGGCGAGAATAATGGGGATATAGAAAAGATGAGTATAAACTACGTCAAGCCCTAATACTATGTTAACGTTAAAAGCAACGAACAGGGTCGCTAATGTTAATAAGCCAAGTATTATGAGCTTATATTTGCTTTCGCCAGCATTCGAGAAAATGTTGAGCGCCATATATGACACTTTATATAAATAATTTACATTTAACTTATTATTATCTTTTTATGCTGCCTGCAGCATGACCACGGACTTGAATGGCATTATTCCCACCACTGGCCGATGAAGTATATCTTGGAGTCATCTTTGGAAAAGACCGGCGAATGGATTAAAAGATCGGGCGGGAAGTATGCCGGGGTTATATCGTGGTTATCGGTCCCATCGGCGTTCATCATGTATGCGTCATACTTGCCCTGGTCGTTTATGGCCGCGACTACGTAGACTATTTTATCTCCGGCGTGAGACCAGCTCGCGAGCCCCTGCGAGTACCCCGTATTAGTCAGGCGAGACTCCCCGCTTCCGTCTACGTTGATCGTAAAAATATCGTAGTTACCATGCACGCTGTCAGTATTTACTAATCGCTCAAAGACGACCTTCGTATCGGACGGATTAAGGCGGGGGTCGTAGTCCCCGATAGGAAGGTTGGCACTGCCCCACTGGCCCGCATTTTTCGGGCTCGTGACGCGCGTTAGTCCTGTGCCATCGTATTTTATCCTCCATATGGCCGAGCCCGAGGTGAAAACGACTATGTCGCCCTTAGAGTCGATGTCGGCATCGTGCGAGCCGGAGTCGAAGAGCAGGGACTGTCCGCTGCCGTCGGCTCCCATCGTGTAGATGTCGAGGTCTTTATTGCGCAGGGATAAGAAGGCTATTTTTGTATCATCGGCCGTCCATGCCGGATAAAGGTCCCAATAATTGTTATTGGTAAGCCGCCGTAATCCCGTGCCATCCGTCCCGATGGTGAAGATCTCTACGTTCTCGTTGGCGTTCCCGTCGACCTTTTGTGCGAAGACGAGCATGTCTCCCCTGCCATTTAACCGGAGGGCCGAAGTGTAGATTTCCTTGTCTGTGCCATAGATCAGGCTAACGTCGTTGCTGGCAAGGTCTAGCGTGTATATGCCATATTGCCCCTCGTGGGGCACCGTTTTATCCTTTATATTCGTAGAAGGGGGGACTGGACACAGCTGCTGATACAAATCAGGCATACCATCATTAATGCGGCAATTACTGGTTTCGCTGCCATCATATTCATTATACATCTCATTTAGATGTGAAAAATGTTATGTATCCACTGGATGATCGAATCGATGATACATCCCCCGGATGAGCCTCCATGATCGGTGGTATCGTTACCGCTATTATTGTTACCGCCACTACCGCCATTATCCGTGCTTTGCCCGCCCCAGTTCAGGTGGCTGTTCAGGCCCGGCCCGCCGCGGGACTTAACAACGTAAATATTGCTGTTGCTTCCACCCGGTAGGCTGTTCCCGGCAAGCAGGAAATTGCCTTCTTTATCCTGTATCACGTTCGAGGCCTGGTCGTACGTCCATCCGCCATAGTATGTTTCCCAGGATTTTTCTCCCGCCTTATCGGTCTTCAAGAGGAATACGTCGTCCAGCCTCTCGTTTACCTTTATGCTGCCCGTGATCGCGTAGCCGCCGTCCGGGGGTGGCTTTTATATCGTTGCATTCGATGTGGTTCCCGTAGTCTATCTTTTTCTCCCAGACCAGCTTCCCGGCGGTATCGATCTTTAGGAGGTAGACGTCGTATCCATTGCCGTCGTCGGCGGGCACGCGGCCTAATATAATGAACCCGCCATCAGTAGCGGTAATGATGCGGCTCACAATCTCGTTCAATGTCGTCGAGCCAAAGGTCTTTTCCCAGGATAAAGTGCCAGACTTATCGATCCGGGCGACATGGATATCCGTATTTTTTCCCGCGGTAGTGACCGCGAGCCCGGCACAAATGTAGCCGTCGCTCAAGGGAAGCACGCTATAAAATGACTGGCTTTTAGTGGTCCCATAGGTCTTCTCCCAGACCTTGTTCCCGCTGGCATCTAGATTTAAGAGATATGCCTTGTTTTTTGCGCCCGCACTCGGGCTCATGAAGCCGGCCACGATATAATTGCCGTCCGAAGTCTCGCGGATGTCCTTTGCAGTGTATGACCCCGAGGTGCCGAACGTCTTATCTCATATGATGTTATCGCCGGAGTCGGCTGCCCCGGCAATGGCAATAAAAACGCAGGACAACAATGCTATAATAGCTATAAGAATTACGTTCTTAAGTAATAGAGAACTTTTTGAATGCCCCATAATTATTTATTTATTAATAATAAGTATAAAAAGAATTTTGTTAGCATATCGATGAATAAGTGATATTATGGCAAATACCAGGCAAGTATCAAATAAACTAGATCCCACGATAGCCGGCCTTCTTCTGTTCTTAGCAGGGTCTATTATCCTGATGGGGATCATAACTGGTGAAATGTTCTACCCGGCCCAATACGGGTATACGACGGCTAAGAACATGATCAGTGACCTGGGGGCGACCGAGCCGCCGAACAGCATCATCACCCAGCCATCGGCGACGATATTCAATACGACGATGATGTTCTCCGGAGTATTGGTCCTTATCGGCACCTATTTTGTATTCAAGACATACAAAGACCCGATCGTGACGATATTAATGGGCTTAATGGGATTAGGCGTTTTAGGCGTCGGGATATTCTCGGGAAATATGAACCCCGTGCATCCGATATTTGCCATGATAGCGTTCGTATGCGGTGGCCTGGCCGCAATTAGCTCCTACAGGATAATATATTCGCCATTTAAGTATGTGGCCGTACTTTTCGGCCTAATAACACTATTCTTTCTGGTCGCTAATGGCTACTTCATGCCCATAATGGGTGGTGGCGGCGTGGAGAGATGGATAGCGTATCCGTCCATATTATGGGTGATCGGCCTGGGAGGGTATCTAATAGGCTATGGGTCGCAGAAAGAGGCTAAAATTACTTGAAAAAACAGGCCTGTGCGAGATAGTGCAAACTAAGCCGAAAATAAGCTATTTTTCAATGGCTGGTAGCATGACCACGAACCTGGCGCCCTTCGTGTAGTCGCCCGGCACCCGGTCCTCGACCCACACCCGGCCGCCGTAGCTGTCCATGAGCGACTTTACCAAATATAGTCCGAGACCCATGCCCTTCGCCTTGGCCGTGCCCTCCAGCGCCCGGTTGAAAATCTTAGCCTTGAAATCGTCAGGGATGCCCGGCCCGTCGTCCTCGACCACCACCCTCCAATACAGGCCGCTATCATCCCTTACAACGTCCAGGTCCACGATGATGTCCGCCCGGTCACCAGTGTGCTTGATCGCATTGCTCACCAGGTTAGAGAAGACGTCGTGCAGCAACTCGTTGGCGCGGACATAACAACCCTCAGATCTATTCAGGCTTAGCGTAATTTTCTTATTGGGAACGACCCCGAACTCCTGCCGCACGTCCGAGAGCACCTTGCACACGTCGACATCCTGGTCCTGAAACACTCCATCATGGAGCTTCTGCAGCTTCCTCACGTTCTGGATGAGCTTCGCGCTCCGCTGCAGCACCTCAACGGGCTTGTCCAGAGACATGGCCCGCTTCTCACCAGCCGGCATGTCCTTCGCCAATTCGAGGTAGCCCAGCGCGATCTGGTGCATGTTCGATATGTCGTGGCCCATCAGGTCGAGGTACAGTTCCGCCTGAGCCTTAGCGGCCTTTAACTCTTCCTCGGCCCGCTTGCGCTCGGTGATGTCATCGATCATGGCCAGGCTGTACATAAAGTCGCCATTCGTATCAGTAATAACCGATGAGGTCAACAGGCACCAGATCAGGCTGCCATCTTTTCGCACGTAGCGTTGCTCCATCTGGTATTTATTGATCTGCCCCGCAACAGCTTGTTTAAACAGGTCGACATTTTTGCCAATATCATCCGGGTAAGTGATATCCGCAAAATGCTTTTGCCGTAACTCGTCTATGCTATACCCGAGCATCGCCTGAAAAGCATTATTACAATCCAGGATACGGCCATCGCAATTGGCAATTCCTATTCCCATGGCCGCCCGGTCATAGATTGCCCTGAAACGCCCCTCGCTCTCCTGTAACGCTTTCCTCGCTTTTTTCTGCCCCTGATCCTCGATGATCTTCCACTCGCCATTGCTCTTGGTCAGGGTGAACTTGTGCGTGCTCACCACGTCCAGGATGTCGTTGGCGTCGCACTTATCCAGGGAATACGAGCACACACCTAACATGTCATACTTGCCGATGACATCGTTGATAGTCTGCTCGTAGTCAATAAAGTCCTTCCAGACACCCGGCTCCAGCCAGAACGTGTTCCCCGTAGCCCTTAATCCGCTGAAACCCCGCTCCCGGGCCTTCAGCAGCTTTTCCACCCAGCCGCTGAGTACCCGCTCCTGGTCAAACCTATCGTTTATATAATACCATTCCGTATATGGGATGATCTCGATCTGCCCTTTATCTAAATAAACGTCGAAATCAGGCAGAACCTTGGCCATGCACGCTTTAGCCTCCTCGGCGTTCAAGGGCTCTGCCGTTACCCACATGCAAAACTCATTATTTTTCAGGCCAGCCATGAAATAGGGGACCAGGACATCGATCAGATCCTGCTTAGTCCTGTAAAAGAGGCCGAAATGCGTGCCCCAGGGTACGTCGCCGATCATATCTATGCCCGATTTCCTCGTACCCGGCTTCATGGTCACCCACTTACTTCGTGCGATAGATAAATAGTATCGTAAATATAATCGCTAATGTATCATAATTTTTGTTATGAAATAAAACCTCTACAGCTTATTATAAATAGTTTATAATAAGCAATTTTAATCCCTTTGCATCAAAATATTTTTCGCCATGGACCTGGCTATGGCTCATAAGATACTGTCAAGTTGGCGGTAGCTGAATTATTTCATAGGTGAGTACCGCTCACTTTGTTTCATTAAATACCGAAGACTTGACAGAACCGTTAAAAGAAGCCAGGGATGCTTGCTCTCCCATAAGGCGTAATGCCTCCACATAAGACATGGGATATATATCATACGTCAAATGCCTGCCGGTAAGCTTTGTGCTAAGCTCATTGCCCAGTAGCGATGAATTTGAGCTCGTTATAAAAAATTTGGCTTTTCCAGGCTGTGCAAGAACTAGGGGTTTTCTCAGATAGTTTTATGTAGCTTGGATGCTAATCACTTAATATACAAGTAATAGTATAATAATATATAAATATTAATTATATTATTGGTGTGT
>Ga0315282_10001094_pt1 | contig 52227 bp, 41 predicted proteins | sample YL17G07_20_MG_FD_203693 | JGI IMG/M metagenome (GOLD analysis project Ga0315282, IMG submission 203693) | Sediment microbial communities from Yellowstone Lake, YNP, Wyoming, USA - YL17G07_20 | ecosystem: Environmental > Aquatic > Freshwater > Lake > Sediment | place: USA: Wyoming | collected...
CTCTGAGACCAGGCTATGTACACCGGGGCCTCGTAACCTGGAACAAGCCGCTTGTAAGAGTTGACCCACTGTGCCAGTATGGCGGACATTTCCTTGGAATGCTTGAGCAGGCCTGCTATGTACGACTTGCCGACGTCGGATAGATAGTACTTGTCCTTGGCATCGAAGAAAGCGTTCCTTCCATTCCTGAACAGTGACTGGTGAGTATGCATGCCGCTGCCGTTTGCTCCGAAGATCGGTTTCGGCATAAAGGTAGCGTATACGCCGTGCTTCTGAGCAATCTCCTTGACCACCAGGCGATAGGTCATAGCCGTATCGGCCATGGTGAGCGCGTCTGCATATCTCAGGTCAATCTCATGCTGGCTGGGCGCAACCTCGTGGTGACTGTACTCGATGGGAGCGCCCATCTGCTTCATGGTCAGTATCGTCTCCCGCCGAAGCTCGGTGGCGACGTCGAGAGGAGTCAGATCGAAATACCCGCCGTGGTCAAGAATCTCGGTCGAGCCTGGCTCTTTGAAGTAGAAGTACTCTAGTTCGGGCCCGACATACATGGTGTAGCCACTATCGCTTGCAGCCCTGACGGCTCTGCGCAGTATATACCTGGGATCGCCCTCGTAAGGGCTGCCGTCCGGCTGAAGGATATCGCAGAACATGCGGGCAACCGCCTTCTCCTGGGGGCGCCACGGCAGTATGCAGAACGTGTTTGGGTCCGGCATCGCTATCATGTCGCTTTCCTGGATATCCTGATAGCCCGTGATAGACGATCCGTCGAACCCCATACCCTCGTCGAGAGCCCCCGCCAACTCGTCAACGGTTATGGCGAAGCTCTTGAGCTGGCCCAGGACGTCCGTAAACCATAAACGGATGAACTCGACGCCCTTTTCCTCTGACTGTTTCAGCACGCTTTGTTTTGGTGTCACGCGAAATCTCCTCTCTACTCCACTACGAACTGCTCAGCAGGGGTGATATGGCCTCCGCAGGAAGAACGGGCGTGATCCTGTTGTGCTTCGGACGGCGGACCGCTCCCTGACTCTTGCGTCCTTCATCTGCGTTCTACCGTCATATGGTAATAGGGAGATGTTTCGTCGGTGTTTCCGAGAGGTTAAATGTGCGTGACCGCGGAGGACCATCAGTGGTGAAGCGCAGAGCTTACGCAGCCAACCTGTACCCGACGTTCCTCACGGTCTCGATCAGGCCATCGCAGGCAGGGGAGAGCTTCGCCCGGATGCGGCGAATATGGACGTCCACGGTCCTTAGGCCACCATAGTACTCATAGCCCCAGACGTGACTCAGGAGCGCTTCGCGGGTAAACGCCCTGCCTCGGTGTGTTGCCAGAAACCGGAGCAGTTCGTATTCCTTGAAGGTCAGCTCTATGTACGTACCATCGACCAAGACGCGGTGGTTGAGCAGGTCGATGACGAGGTCACCGATCTCTATGGCTTGGTCGCTGCTGACATTCCTTGCGCGCCTGATCAGGAGCCGCAGGCGGGACAGCAGTTCGCTCACGCAGTATGGTTCGAGGACGAAGTCGTCGATCCCCGTCCAGTCGACATCAGCCGTCTGGTCTCTGGTCAGCAGCGCGACGACAAGGAGTTCTTTGAGGTTACACGCGGTTCCCAGCAGGCGGCGGGTATCGCTGACGACCTGCCAACCACGACTGCAATCAACGATCAGAATCTCCGGCGTGAGGTCTGCGACGGCCTGCAAAAGTGAGTCCTCTTCCGGCGAACCGATGGCTGCACGGTATCCTTCACGTACGATGGCGCTCTGGATTGAGTTTAGCGCCCGGGGATCTTCAGTTATGAGCAGGATCTGACGCACGACAAGTCACCGAGTGTGGTTCAAAGCGAACCGAATCCATCGTGTACCTTCCCCAATCCATCTTCCGGAACCCAGCCGCGTGCTCCTACGGCAGGGATGGCTGGGGCGTCAATAGGTGTACAGTGTGCCGTAAGGTCTCGTAGAGACCGGCGACAACTTGACGAAGCGCGCGGACAGTATCTCCCGAGCCGAGGCGCTGAAACACCCGGCGTAAGCGGATACGGCTTCCTCTATCAGTGCCAAGTCTTCCGCATCGGGCTGCAGCACGGCGACCTCCTTGCCGAGTTGATAGCTCTGCACCTCCCCCCTGACGTAGATCACGCCGCCGTGCATGCCCGTGCCGATAAACCGCGCGCGGTGAGGTTTGCCCGTAAGCCCGAGGAGCACGGCCGTCCCGCCGGCCATATACTCCCCGAAGAAGTCCTGCGCCGTCCCACCGACTACGAGCAGAGGCGTCTGATCTCCATACGCCTTCATGTGTATTGCACCGCGGTACCCTATATCGTCCCGGATGAGCATTGATCCGCCGCGCATTGACAGACCCGCTATGTCTCCGGCTCGGCCGTGGACGATGATTGCGCCGGAGTTCATGGTGTTCCCGCATCCGTCCTGAACGTTTCCGTGGACGGTGACGGTCGGCCCGTCCATGAACGCCCCTAGGTCGTTGCCGGGGGTCCCTTCGATGTCGATCTCGACGCGGCCGGCCAGGTTGGTCGCGATATACCGCTGGCCGAAGACGTTCACCAGCCTTATCCTCGAAGCTCCCTCAGACACCATGGAGCGAAGGAGCGAGTTCATGGCCCTGTCGCGCATTCCCATGGCGTCGATCGTGCGGGTTCGCGTGTCCGTGTCTCTAGCTCTGCTCGTATGTGACAATTCAGTTCCCCGCCCCTCTCACGCCGAGGACTTCAAGCTCCCACTCCTGAAGTGCGATGCCTCTCAGGTGAAGACGGTTTCCTCGCAGGCTTTCGACCGCATTCACTCCAAGGCCGCCGAGCATCTCCTTTATCTCGAGGCTCCAACCCCGGAGAAGATTCACGAGCCTTCTGGCCGCAATGTCGGGGTTGATCCGCTTGCTCAAGTAAGGGTCCTGCGTGCAGATGCCCCAGTTGCATATGCCCGTATAGCACTTCTGGCACAGGGTGCATCCCATTGCCATAAGGGCCGGGGTTCCGATGTACACAGCGTCGGCGCCCAGGGCTAAGGCCTTGGTGACATCGCCGCTGTTCCGGAAACCGCCTGCCGCAATCACTGAACACCGGTTCCTGATCCCCTCCCGACGCAGTCTGTCGTCAACCGCGGCCAGCGCGAGCTCTATCGGGATCCCCACGTTATCCCTTATTATCTTCGGCGCCGCGCCCGTGCCTCCGCGGATACCGTCAATCGCGATAATGTCCGCGCCAGCTCTCACTACTCCACTGGCGATAGCAGCACTATTGTGAACGGCTGCGATCTTCACGGAAATCGGCTTCTTGTAGTCGGTGGCTTCTTTCAACGCGCAAACGAGCTGGGCCAGGTCCTCGATCGAGTATATGTCGTGATGCGGCGCTGGTGACAAAGCATCGGTTCCCTCCGGAATCATCCTGGTCTTGGAGATGGCTTCCGTGACCTTCTCGCCCGGGAGGTGGCCGCCGATTCCCGGCTTGGCGCCCTGTCCGATCTTTATCTCGACGATCTTTGCGAGGTTGAGATACTCGCGGTCCACACCGAATCGCCCGGACGCGCACTGGACGACGGTGTTGTCTGCGTACTTCCGAAGGGAAGCCGGCCAACCACCCTCTCCCGTATTGCACAGCGTGCCGAGCTCGGAGGCCGCGCGCATGAGCGCCTCTTGGGCCTGGTAGCTGATCGCTCCGTACGATATCGCCGAGAACAAGATCGGTATCTCGATTCGCACCTGCGGCGCAAGCTCTGTGGCGAGCTCACCGTCTCTGAGATCGACTCTCTCCGGCTTCGCGCCGAGATAGGTTGTGAGTTCCATAGGCTCGCGCAGCGGGTCAATGGACGGGTTCGTGACCTGGCTGGCATTAAGGAGAAGATGATCCCAGTACACTCTGTGCGGCTTGTCGCAGCCCATGCCGGTGAGCATCACGCCGCCTGCTTCCGACTGCTTGATCAGGTCCCTTATGCGGTCGTCGGTCCAGTTCGCATTCGGCCGGTAGCTGCCTGAGTACGGTCTAACCGCAAGAGCCTTTGTCGGGCAGAAGACTGCGCAGCGCTGGCAGCCAACGCAGTTCTCCTCGCAGTGCCGCATAACGTCGTCTTCCCCGTCGTAGACGTGCACCTTCCACGCACACTGCCGCTCGCAGACTCTGCAGCGTATACATCTCGCCTGGTCGCGTATGACCTCAAGTTCGGGCAGAACGTAACTCTTCATGATGATCTTCGATCCGGTCCGATATCCCCATAGTCTCTCGAAGCGGTCGGCGCCGCACCGGCATTGGCTCCACGCCGGTCTCTACGCCGCTGCCAGACTCTGAGTGGGCACGAGCGGCTGGCCCACGCGACCGATCACCGCCTCCCCGCCCATCGGGCTCCAGGATTCGCTCAGATCCGGGCAGATCAACCTGATCGCCGACTCTTCCGATGACAGATAAAGCATGTCTTTCTTCACACCAGCCACGAGAGGACGGAGACGGACTCTGTCGGTCAGTCCGATCATCTCGTTCTGATGGGCGATGATGACCGTGAACGGGCCGTTCATCAACAGGCTGCCGTAGACCTGCCTGAGCGTTTGGCAGAGCTCGCGCTCGGATGGCTCCATATAGGAAAGCACGGTCCACATCGGCGGGGACAACACTCTTGCCAACAGTTCGACGGGCAGGGAGTGACGGCGCACCAGCAAATCGACGCCATAGGCGATGACCTCGGTGTCTGTGTGCATGGTGCACGTGTAGCCGAACATCTCCAGATAGCGTCGGTTGGTGCCATACGACGATATCTCACCGTTGTGCACTACCGTCCAATCCAGGATGCTGAATGGATGCGCGCCGCCCCACCAAGCCTGGGAGTTTGTCGGGAAGCGGCCGTGGGCAGTCCAGAGATATCCTTCATACTCGTCCAGGCAGAAGAACCTGCCTATGTCCTCAGGAAAGCCGACACCCTTGAAGACGCCGAGGTTCTTCCCGCTCGAAAACACATAGGCTCCGTCCAGCGTGGTGTTGATGGTCATCACCTGGCGCACAACGTAGTCGTCTTCGCCGGCCGCCTCTGACTTCGAGGGCTTGACGCTCACGAAGTAACGCCAGATGTCCGGCGAATCGGTTACGGCCTGAACGGACCGGGTCGGAACACGCTCGGATTTCGCTATCACAAGACCGTCGCTGAGGAAATCCTCTACCTGCTGGCGGGCCGCCGAGTGCGTGAACATAATGTGCATCGCGTAGTGATCGGCGTACTCCGGATAAAGCCCGTAGACCGCGAATCCGCCGCCCAGGCCGTTTCCTCGGTCGTGCATGCTGGCGATGGCGGTCATGATGTCAGACCCGGAGAATGTCCGCCGCTCCACGCTCATCATGCCGAAGATCGAGCAGCAAGCGGTAAGCTTGTCGTCGTCGTAAGGGTTGTTGATCCGGCTAATGTCCTTCATGCATTTGTCCTCCCCGATTCGTTCCTCTGAGTTCCGGAGGTAAGTGCGCGTTGCTGAAATCCGGTCTGGCGAGCTTGTCGAGAAACGCGCTTGCATCAACCTTGTTCCTGATCAGGTTGACGACGATCCCCGCCCGATCCACGGCATCGCCCGCCGCGACGATGCCTACCGGCACGTTCTGCTTCAGAACGATCCGGCGGTAGCAGCCTGTGCGCTTGGTCAGATCCACGAGCTCGGTGGAGCCATCCGAGGCGTCGATGTACCCCGCCGAGATTACCGGGAACTCGAAGAAGCGGGTCGAGTTGATCGAAATGCTCCCCGGATATGGAACCGGTTTCCCGACCATCGCCAGCCCGGCTGTGCGTCCCTGCATATAGGCGTTCGGCCAAATGGGCATCAACCGTTTCTGGCCTGTCAGCAGGTCGAACGTCTCGGCAACGTCTCCAGCGGCGTACACGTCCGGCTGGCTCGTCCGCATGAAGCTGTCCACCACGATCCCGGTGTTGACCTGTATCCCGACCGACTCGGCAAGATCGGTTCTGGGGGAGACTCCCGCGGCCACAATCACCGCCTCGCAGTCCGTCCGCGTGCCGTCCGTGAGCGTGACGCCGCACGCCCTGCCGGCGGCGCTGCGGTGAATCTCCCGGACGCGAGACGACGTGAGAATGGATACGCCATGTTTCTCGAACAGCTTCCGCACGAGCGACGAGGTACATTGGTCAACGGCCAGCGCAAGGATGCGGTCGAGCGCCTCGACAACCGTGACCTTGACCCCCATTCTTGTCAGCGTCTCGGCTGCCTGAAGGCCGATCAGCCCGGCGCCGATTATGACGGCGCGTCGGATATCCGCCAGATCCCGCTCCAGCTTGTCGGCCTCGTGGAGTGTGGTGAAGCAGTGAACGCCGTCCAGGTCGATCCCCGGAATCGAAAGATGCGTTGGTCTCGCGCCTGTCGCAAGCAGGAGCTTTCGATATCCCAATGCCCGCCCGTCTTCAAGACGAACGGCTTTCTGTTTGGGGGCTATCTCGACAGCAGCGACGCCGAGAACCGGCGCGGCCGAATGTCGCCGGTAGAAATCGAGCGGCCGGTATGCCAGCGACTTCAGAGTCGCGTGACGGGTGACGCGTTCGGATATCCTGGGACGCGAATACACGTGGTAGGGCTCGTTCGACACGATGCCGATCGAACCGTCTGCGCCGGCTTCGCGAATGGCTTCGACTGCTCCAACCGCGGCCGCTGAGTTTCCGATGATCAGATAGTCGAATGCCTTCATGCCGCGTCCTCCACGATCGCCAAGGCTTCGTTCGGGCAGTTCGCCACACAGACGGGCACGTCCGCGCCGACGCACATATCGCACTTCACGGCAGCGGGACGCCGGCCATTCGACCTCTGAACCGCTCCGTGCGGGCAGACGGCAATACAAGTCCAACAGCCAATGCACTTCTGCTCATCCAGTTGCACCGTGCCATCCGGGGCTCTCTGCATAGCCCCACTGATGCAGGCGTGCACACACGCAGGTTCGTCGCAGTTGGCGCATTGTGTCCCGAAAGAGAGCGGCCCCTCCTCTTCCACGATAATCCTGGCCAGTGGCCTTGGTTTCTCCCGTGTGAATGCCTTCAGAATGTCACGCGTTTGTGAGTGCTGCAGTATGCAGTACACCTCGCACAGCCTGCACCCGATGCAAACTTCTTCTCTTGCCCGGATCCTCTTCATGGTCCGATTGCCCCGGAAAGACAAAAAGGGCGTTCACCTTGAGGCACTTCCCGGCCTCCACGATGAACGCCCGCGTTCAGCCCACGGTCATCCCGCTGCGGATGACCCTACGTTAGACTATGCGTCCCCGAAAAAGAAAATGGACGCAGAAGTACTGTCTCGGTACTCCAACGCCCACGACATTGTCCGTATCCAGCAATGGAATGCGACTCCCGATCCTCCCCTGGAAAGGGGCCGCCCAAGTTACCAAGCGTTTTATACCATGCAAACCGTGGTTTGTCAAGCACTTTTTCTCGGCGTTCGGAGCCGCGGGGGGCTTCGCGAGGCTTCTGAGCTTGGGAAGGTCCGACCAGCCCGGATGTTGACGCTTGCTGCCTCGACCGTGGTAGGATAAGCCAAAAGCAGGAAAGGACGGGCGGAAGATGATCGAACTACCGGAAGCGTTGGCCATTGCGCGACAGATGAGCCGCGAGCTCAAGGGAAAGCGGATCAGGGAGGGAATCCGCGGGAACTCGCCCCACAAGTTCGCGTTCTACAGCCGCCCACCGGACGAATACCAGACGATTCTCGCTGGCAAGACGATGGGCGAAGCGACAGATCACGGCGGCGAAATCCTGGCAGCCGTTGAGCCGGATCATGTGCTCGTTCTGGGCTGCGGCGGAGAGAGGATACTGCTCCACAAAGACGAGAGTAGTCTGCCCAAGAAGCACCAGCTTCTCCTCAGCTTCTCGGACGGCACGTTTCTCTCGGTCACCGTCCAGGGCTGGGGCGCCGCCCTGCTCTTGCACAAGTCCGAGCTGCACGACCACCCTCTTGTCGGCAGAAGACAGGTCTCTCCACTGGACGAAGGGTTCACCTTCGAGCGGTTCCAGCGGCTCTTCGGCGAGCTTGAGGAAGGGGACTCCAGAAGCGTCAAGTTCTTTGCCGTAAGCAAGCCCGGCATCTGGGGACTCGGCAATGGTTACCTGCAGGATATCTTGTTCCGGGCCAAAATCCACCCGAGGAGGAGGGCAGTCAGCCTGGACGATCAGGAGAAACGGGCTTTCTACGAAGCCGTAAAGGGGACTATCCGAGAGGCCGCAGAGCTTGGCGGCCGGGACACGGAGCGAGACCTCTACAACTGTCCCGGTCGGTACGTCAGAACCCTCGACTCGAGAACCCTAGGCCGGCCCTGCCCTCAGTGCGGAACCGCGATCGAGAAGATATTCTACCTCGGCGGCGCATCTTACTTCTGTCCGAGCTGCCAGGTTTGACCAGTCGCTCGAACGAAGCTGTGCCGCACGTAACCTGGAACGTCTCGTGACCAACTGCACCGTGTGCACGCTCCGTCCATCGCATTGCAGCACGCGGCGGCGAGGAGGATGACCGCCGGATGAGCCGGCACTGTACCTACCGTCCGAGAGCCAGGCACCCCCGCTGGTGAATGGCTGGGGAGGAAAACAACCTGGCAGGTGCTAAGGGTACAGGTGATCGACACTGTCTTTGTCAGGTAGTGAGAACGGAGGTCATCATGAGGTTCGAAACAGCAGGTTCAGGGGTATGCTCGGCATTCATCCTGGTGTTGCTGATCGCGGCCGCTTGGTGCGCGACCGGGTCGGCTGCAGAGACCGGACGGAGGCCTGCTATGGAGCCAATCGAGAAAGGCCCGTTCCAGCCGAGCTACGAGTCGCTCAAGCAATATGAGTACCCGGAGTGGTTCCGCGATGCTAAGTTCGGAATCTGGGCACACTGGAGCGCGCAGTGCGTGCCGGAGCAGGGGGACTGGTACGCCCGGAGTATGTATGAGGAGGGCTCGGCCGATTACAACTATCACGTCAAGACCTATGGGCATCCATCGCAGTTCGGTTTCAAGGACATCTGCAACCTGTGGAAGGCAGAGAACTGGGACCCAGAGAAGCTGATAAAGCTCTACAAGAGGGCGGGCGCTAAGTACTTCGTCGCTCTTGCCAACCACCACTGCAACTTCGACTGCTGGAACTCCAAGTACCAACCGTGGAACTCGGTCAACATCGGGCCGCACAAGGATATTGTGGGAACCTGGGCCAAGGTCGCGCGCAAGAACGGCCTGCGCTTCGGCGTGACGGTGCACTGCGCGAGGTCGTGGGACTGGTACGATGTCTCGCACGGCAGCGACAGCGAGGGTCCGATGAAGGGAGTGCCGTACGACGGCAACCTGACGAGGGCTGACGGCAAGGGGAAGTGGTGGGAAGGCTACGATCCCGCCGACCTGTACTGCCCGGCGGGGGCGGCGAGAACCCCCGAAGCATTCGAGGCCTACAAGGTCAAGTGGTTCAACCGGACGAAGGATCTCGTAGATAAGTATCACCCCGACCTGCTCTACTTCGACGACTGGATGCTCCCGCTCGACGATGCCGGCTTGAACATCGCCGCCCACTACTATAACGCCAACACGAAGTGGCATCGCGGCAAGCTCGAGGCAGTCCTGAACACCAAAGGCCTCCCGCCGGAGCTGCGCGGGACCATGGTCTGGGACATCGAGCGCGACACTTCGTCCACTCTAGAGCCCTATCCCTGGCAGACGGATACGTGCATCGGCGAATGGCATTACCACAGAGGAATCGAGTACACCCAGGCGGACAGTATCATCCCTATGCTTGTGGACATCGTCAGCAACAACGGAAACCTGCTGCTGAACATCCCGGTCCGAGGCGACGGGACGATCGATGACCAGGAGGTCAAGATACTCGAGGACCTCGCGAAGTGGATGGACGTCAACGGGGAAGGCATCTTCGGCACGAGGCCATGGAAAGTGTCGAAGGAAGGCGGCTCAATCCGGTTCACGACCAAGGGCGAGGTGCTCTACGCCTTCCTGCTGTCCTGGCCGATGGAGGGCAAGGTCGTCATCCGGTCGCTTGCCAAACAGCCCGGAACGGAGGGCAGGATCGCTGGTGTGAAGCTCCTCGGGCACAAGGGAGGGCTGAAGTACGCTCAGGATGAGAACGGCCTGATGGTGAACCTGCCGGCCCAGAAGCCATGCGATTACGCATATGCGCTGAAGATCGCGGTAAAGGGGCTCTCCGAACTGGAGCCTGTGAAGCCGGATATCACGGTCCGGGTCGAGTCGGATGGCAGCGCCGATCTCAAGGCTGAGCAAGCTGAGCTGCACGGCGGTGGCATTCAGGTGGAATCGCGCGGCGGAACCTGGAAGGCGATAAACCTGACCGCAGTCAGGGTGAAGAGATCCGAGTGAGCGGTATTTCCGGTGTGCTGCTCGGCTGGCGTGCGGTGGCATTCCGAGCACCCCTCGATGGACCGGGGGATCCATGCCCCGGTCCGGTTTCACGGGCATCCATGCCCGCGAACCCTGTCCGCGCCGGGTTCGTGCCTGATCCCCCCGATTGGCTGTATTGCAGTGCGGCGTTCTACTCTAGAGGCGAGGAATCTACTGTGCCCATCGTGCCGCTTGAGTGGTAACGGCGCTGGGCGCATGGATGCTCCCGAAACGTGCGCCTGGGGCATGGATCCCCCAGGCGATCGGATCAGCTGTAGACGCAATTGTCGTTGCTAGAGTACCGAGTTAAGAGCATTATGACGGAGTTCCCATTCCACCTGATGATAAAGCCCGCAGGCCCCGACTGCAATCTGTCCTGCGAGTATTGCTACTACCTGGAGAAGTCCCGTTATTATGATCAAGACGTTCATCGAATGGACGATGAGACTCTGGAGCGGGTCACTGCAGCCTACCTGAAGAACCATCCCGGCGGGGAGGTGGTTTTCGCTTGGCAGGGCGGCGAGCCGCTGCTTATGGGGATCGAGTTCTTTAGACGAGCTCTCGATCTGCAGACGAAGTATTCCCGGCCCGACCAGCAAGTCGTCAACACTCTCCAGACCAATGCAATGCTTATCGATGAGGATTGGGCTGCGTTCTTTGCGGAGAATGGTTTCCTGATAGGCGTCAGCTTGGACGGTCCGGCGGATCTGCACGACAGATATCGCCGCGATAGGGGTGGCAGGCCGAGCCACTCCAGGGTGTTAAAGGGACTGGAGCATCTTCAGAGACACAATGTGGAACACAATGCCTTAGTGACTGTCAACAGGGTCAACGTCGAGCATCCATTGCGCGTCTACAATCATCTGGTTGACCTGGGCGTGAGATACTTGCAGTACATCCCCATAGTCGAGTGCCAGTCGCGGGACAGCCACAAAGTGACGGTTCAGACGGTGCGTCCGGAGCCTTTCGGGGACTTCCTGTGCAAAACGTTCGATCATTGGGCAGCAAACGACGTAGGCCGGGTGTTCGTGCAGCTTTTCGAGTCGACCCTGAATGTATGGTTAGGGGGCTTCCCGTCTGTATGCGTATATGCGCCTATGTGCGGGCGGGCTCTGGTTGTAGAACACAACGGTGACTTGTACGCATGTGACCACTTCGTGTATCCCGAGTACAGGCGCGGAGTTGTGAATGTCGATGATCTGGCCTCGCTTGTAGATGGGCCGGAACAGCAGTCGTTTGGGGAAGCCAAAGCCGCACTGTCGCTTGAATGCCGGAGGTGTCAGGTGCTTCCATTCTGCGGCGGGGACTGCCCCAAGCATCGAATACGCCGTGCAGACGGTGATTACACGATAAGCTATCTCTGCTCCGGATACCGCAGGTTCTTCACGCACAGCGCGCCGGTTCTGAGGGATATCGCCGCAGCTATTGCCCAGGACCTCTCCACACGACTGGCGTGATCAGTCGGGAAAGCCGAAGACGCCGTGTGAACCGTCCATCTGAATTATCCGAGTGCGGGGGCGTTTCTCGAAAGGAAACTTCCGGAGCGATCCGGCATCGAGTGCGCGGCTGGCGTTACGGCTGGTTGATATGGCGGCAATGGCAGCTTTTCGGAGTCGGTCTGCTACATCCGACTCTTCCGAGATTCTCTGGCGAAGCTCATACGGGTCGTCCTTTACGTTAAAGAGCTGTTCCCTTCCACCATTGGCCATGTATATGTATTTCCAGTGCCCTTCACGGACCATCACCTTGAACGGCGGAGTCCCCGGCTCTCCATAATAGCCGTACAACCGCTTACGAGGACTCGCACTTCCTTCCAGTATGCCGATCACGTCCACGCCGTCTCTAAGCTCAGGTTTCCCTGCGGCGCTCGTCGCAATGCCGAAAAGGTCGGTGAGACAAACAAGCTCATCTCTGCGAACGTCCTTAGGCACGCGAGCCGGCCAACTTACCAGAAACGGCACGTGACAAGACGGCTCAAAGAAGCCTTCCTTCTGCCACGAGTGATGGTCTCCCATATGGTCGCCGTGATCAGAGAAGAAGCAGATAAGCGTGTTGTCCGCATCGTCTCTAGCTTCGACCGCATCCAGAATCTTCCCCAACTGCTGGTCGATATATGATATCTCCCCGTAGTAGCGGGCTTTGAGTGTATGCGCGCGCGTCTTGTCTACGTCTTCTGCCCAGACCCCGTAGTTCATCCACGGCAGGAAATCGTCCATATGGTCGATCTCGATATTCCCGCTTACCGGATCAGGCATCTTGTCCGGATTGTACATTCTGTTGAACGGCACTGGAGGGGCTAATGGCGGATGAGGTCCCACGAACGATACAAACCCGAAGTATGGTCGTTGATCGGGTCGGTTGATCAGCTCCACCGTCCTGTCAGCGGCCCACGCTTCGGCGCCGAGTTCGGCAGGCAATGGGCTCATCTGAGGCATATAGTACATTTCCGTGCGCTCACCCATTAGCTGCTCCACCCAGGCATACTCCGGGTGCTCGTTCATAATGAAGGAAGCATACGCATCTCGTTTGCGGTCCTCCATACTGCCGTAGCATTCCTCAGCTAGAAGCTGGGTTTGGTAGCCCAGGTCTTCGTAAATCCCGTATGCATGGAATTTGCCGATACCGAACGTGCGATATCCCAGCCGTGCCATCGTCTTTGCGACATAGCTTCCGCAGCGGTCCTGCATTCTCCGCGGCTCACCTTCTACCAACGACGGCTCGTCGTTGTTATAGACTCCGGTGGTGATCGGCTCGCGCCCAGTGCGTATGGTGTATCTTGCCGCCACGCACACGGGGCATGTTGAGTAGGCGTTCGTAAACGAGACGCCTCGTTGTACAAGACGATCGAAGTTCGGTGTATGGATGAGCGAATTGCCCAGCGCGCGAATCGTGTCGAATCGCTGTTGATCGGTCATGATGAACAGAACATTCGGTTTCTTGCCTTTCACTTGGTTGGAAAGGCAGTGGCCTGCCTTGGCTCCGGCCTTCGCCATTATGAACACCGGAAACAGTATCGCTGCGAGGATCGGGATGGTCGCGATGACCACGAGCAGCTCGATCAAGGTGAAACCCGTGCGCGTTCGACACACGACATTCAGCCTCCCTAGTTGCTCCTGAACCAGGGGTGACGGCCGTCGTTCTTGTCGCACCAGGGCTCCGGCGGCAGCACCCCGATAGCTGCGTACATGGGATCCCCCTCGGGTGTGTTCTTGAGGTCGGACGTGAACCCTCCGGGCTTGACAAGCGCTACATGCCAGTCGCAGAACAGAACGTTGGCCCCGCCGCCGTGCCTCGTCTCTGACTCCACAGCAAGCTTTAGGTAGTCGCCACCAACAGGCCACGTCGTTGGAGGACCCCACCAGGTGTGGTGTCCGTAACCCTCATTCGGACCGTCCATCACAAACACAGTCGTCCGGGGGTAGGGGAACGCGCCTTCCGTCGGGGGCGCAACGTCGTAGAAACTGTTGGACCAGTAGTCCGTGTAGACGTTCCGCCAGTAGGTGACGATTGGCGGGTCCGCTCTCTTGTACTTGTCTGGGCTTGACGGACAGAATGCCAGCACCGGTGTTCTGGCGTACTTCTTCAGCACAAAGAACCAGCCGCCGGTGAGGAAGTTGCCAGGCTGGGACAGATGGGGCGGAAAGCGTCCGCCGTTCTCTGGAATGTAAAGGCTCAAGGCAACTCCGATCTGCCTGAGGTTGGAAAGGCAGTGGGCGGCCTTGGCTCTGGCCTTCACCGTTATGAACACCGGAAACAGTATCGCTGCAAGGATCGCGATAATCGCGATGACCACGAGCAGCTCGATCAAGGTGAAACCTTTGCGCGTCCGCCACATGACATTCAGTCTCCTTTACTAGTTACTCCTAAACGAGGGGTGACGGCCGTCGTTCTTGTCGCACCAGGGCTCCGGCGGCAGCACCCCGATAGCTGCGTACATGGGATCCCCCTCGGGTGTGTTCTTGAGGTCGGACGCGAACCCTCCGGGCTTGACAAGCGCCACGTGCCAGTCGCAGAACAGAACGTTGGCCCCACCGCCGTGCCTCGTCTCTGCCTCCAGGGCAAACGTTCGGTACGGCCCTGGGTAGCGGCTGTCACCACCCCACGTCGTTGGAGGACCCCACCACGTGTGGTTTCCGTCACCGTAATTCGGACCGTCCATCAGGAAGACAGTCGTCCGGGGGTAGGTGATGACGGTTTCCGACGGGGGCGGAACGCTGTAGAACCCGTTGGACCAGTAGTCAGTGTAGGCGTTCCGCCAGTAGGTGACCATTGGCGGTTCTCTTCTATACTTGTCCGGACTTGCCGGGCAGTATCCCAGCATAGGTGTTCTGGCGTATTTCTTCAGCACGACGAACCAGCCGCCGGCGAGGAGGTTGCCAGGCTCGGACAGCCAGGGCGGGAAGCGTCCGCCGTTCTCGGGCACGTAAAGGCTCGCGGCGACTCCGACCTGTCTGAGGTTGGAAAGGCAGTGGGCGCCCTTGGCTCTCGCTTTCACCGTTATGAACACCGGAAACAGTATCGCTGCAAGGATCGCGATAATCGCGATGACCACGAGCAGCTCGATCAAGGTGAAACCTTTGCGCGTCCGCCACATGACATTCAGCCTCCTTCTTTGTGGTGGCTAGTGGTTCATGTGCCACACTTGAGGGCTGGCGTCAACGAGAATCGTCCTTCCCGGCCGATTGGGTGCCGTAGCCGGACCCGGGGTAACCTTAGGGCCGGCGTAACTGTTCCTGGGCGAATCCCAGCCGGTCCCGGCCCACCGCGCCGCAGGGCAAGCCCCCAGCGACCAGCCTTCGTCCTCTATTGTACCCGATATGTCCGGGACAGTCAATAATACGAAAGGCGTATTTTGGGCTGTCATCCGGCGTTCGCGCCGCGCTGGCAGTCCGTCCCGAAGCATCGAAGACCGGAATACGACGAGCCTACCCAGGATGGAAGGCCCCCGCCACGTCCTCAGGCTCGTTTCATAGCGTATGTGTAGACGGTTGAGATCGAACGGATGAATGGATGGAGAAGACCACACGGACGCAGAGACGTGGTACGTTGAGGCAAGCAATCAGCAACACACAGAGATTCCCAAATGTGATATCATGAATTCAGGTTGGCCGGTTGATAAGGATAGGGAGGGCCTGTGCGAGCGCTCTTACATATGATCCTAGTCGCGGGAGGAGCGGTCTGCGCTCTTGCCTGCGCCTACGCTTTGCCTCCGGCGGGGACGTTCACGACGACAGTAGACTTCAGCCTCGGCAGACTGAAGAGCGTAGTCGCCGATCCGCCCGACCAACTCCGCCTGTCCTATGTCTCAGAGACGGAACCTTATATCTGGGTTGCGAACCACACGACGGGACGTGTCACCAAGATAGACACCCGCACGGGTGCGATAGTCGGCCAGTACTACTCCACAATGGACCCAAGCAAGGTCCTACCGGACAACCTTCCCGACCAGATAGACATTCCACCTCAGGGTTCGGGCGACAACAGCCCTTCGCGGACAGCCGTCGACCTCGATGGCAGCATGTATGTCGCCAACCGAGCGCACACAGGCTGGGGCCTTCAAGGTAGCGTCACCAAGATCGCCGGGTCCAAAGCCTACGGCCTAGACCGGAACAACAATGGCTGCATCGACACCTCTACCGGAGAAGGAGACCTGCTGGCGGATGACGAGTGCCTGCTGTGGACCGCCAAGGTAGGAGCGCCCGGTACGATCCCGCGGGGCGTCGCCGTAGACGCGCAGAACAACGTCTGGGTGGGGACCTTCACCGACGGCAAGCTCTACAAGTTCGACGGCCAGACTGGTGCGCTGATGGAAACAATGGACCTTCGCGCGGAGACTGGCAATGACGGCATCGAGATCTACGGGATCGCAATCGGCAATGACGGCCTGATCTACACCACAGGCCTCGGCTCCAGATCGGCCTGCTGCGTGGCTCCCACAGCGCCGGCTGGGAGCAAAGTCCGGGTCATCGGTCTCCGCTTCCCTGGCTACGGCCTCGCCGTCGACAAGAACGGAAGAGAGTGGATAGGCCGTTGGCAGGACGGCAGCGACGGCTGTGAAGTCCAGATTGCCAACTGGCGAGACAACCCCGCTACGCTCAGTTATGGTAGCTCATCCGTCACCGGCAGAACCAAAGGCGTCGCTGTTGACGGAGACGGCAGCGTGTGGGTAGCCAATTTCGACGCCAACAAGGTCCTGGAATTCGCCTCCGATGGCCAGTATGTGACATCCTACGACGTCGCCAGCGGGCCAATCGGCGTCGCGGTCGACGCAGCCGGCAGTATCTGGACAGTCGGCTCGACTACCTGCACCCGGATCAACCCTGCTGATGGTCACAGGGACGATTTTCCAGCCGGGGGCGAAACGTATTCATACTCGGACATGACCGGTTTCCAGTTGCGCAACTACACCGCACGGCAGGGGAGTTGGTCGGTCACCTGCGACGGCGGCGGCTACCACGCCGCCTGGCATACGGTCTCGTGGAACGCATGGCAGCCTGAGGGTACTCTGGTCAAGGTCGAGGCTAGGGTGGCCGAGAGCCTAAACGCGCTCGAAACCCGGCCGTGGTTCGAGGTTACCTCCGGTGTGCAGCTGCAGAACGTCGTCGGGCGCTACATCGACGTTCGTGCCACGCTACGGATAGTCTCGGGCGATGTGTCGCCGATCCTCTATGATCTCACCGTGGGTGAGCCGACCCCCGGCCCCAATCCGACCGCCGTTGACATCCGGGGGGCAAAGCAGGCTGCTGAGGCGCCCGTGGTGACAATCGCCGGTCAGAAGGTGACCCACATCGAGATCGGCCTCTTCTGCATCGAGGAGCCGGGCCGTAACGCGGGTATCGCAGTCAAGTGTTTCGATCCGGTCGAGTGCGGCGATGTGGTCAGCGTGATCGGCGAGACACAGACCATAGACGGTGAGAGAATCCTGGTCGATGGCCTGGTTCTGAGCAGAGCTTCGGGGACACCACTGCAACCTGTTGGAATGGCCACGTTCGACCTTGGCGGCGGAGCGCTCGGATACCAGCCGGCGATCGTAGGCAGCTACGGGCTGAACAACGTTGGGCTGCTTGTCAGGGTATGTGGGCGCGTAACGGCTAGCGGGACGGGCTACTTCTACCTGTCCGACGGGGCGAAGTGCAAGGACGGCTCAGGAGCCTTCGGAGTGAAAGTGCTCTGCGGCACTTCAAGGCCTCCACCCGTCGGTAGCTACGTTGCGGTCACTGGAGCCAGCTCCGCGTTCCTCGCGCCGAAGGGTGTTTCCCGGCAGGTCAGAATGTCGTCGATCACCTACTACGAGTATCACAATGCGTTCAGCTCCACACCGGGCGTGGAGTGGTCCAATAGGACGACGAGCACAACCCCCATCGATGCGAGGGCGTTCCTGGGTGAGTTCAGCGATGAGTCAGTCACGCTCAGCCTGAGCGGTCTGGCTCCGCACAGCCAGATGACGTTATCCTTCGACCTGTTCCTTATGAAGTCGTGGGACGCGGCCCATTACGGGCCGGACATCGTCGATGTGACGGTTGTAGGCGGGCCGACGCTCCTGCACTCGACGTTCGCCCTCTGGTCGGATTACTGGGAGCAGACCTACCCCGACCCTTACCCGGATGGCCCACTGCACCCCGCTCGTACGGGAGCGGTCGAGAATAACACCCTCGGCTACACTTTTGAAGACAGGCCGATGGACTGTGTATATCATACGACATACACCATCCCGCACACCGCAAGCGCGGTCCAGATCAGCTTCTCCGGGCTGAACCTGCAAGGCGTCGACGACGAGAGCTGGGGGCTGGACAACGTCCGGATCCAGTTGAGATAGCCGCTCCGGCAGGCAGGTCCGTCCAGCTCCGGCAATCGCTCCTCCCCAAGCCTGGGCGCTGTCCCGTCACTCGGTGGGTAGGCTCAGCCGGTACACGGCCACCTTTCCGGTGTCGAAGACCACGCTCGCGTACCTCGCGGAGCGCAGATCGTAGACGGGAGACGGTTTCCTTCCGCCGATTGATATCCTGATCTGGGCGGGGTGGGAGAAGTAGATCAGGTATCTTGCTCCGGTGTGCCGCAGGTAAGCAAGCCGCCAGTCTTCGGGCGTGGCGGGGTTGATGAAGGCCCACCACTCGCGGATCTTCTCGCCATAGCCGGGCGTCTCGCTCCAATGGCCGTAGTAGACCCGGTTGCCGGCGAAGACGGGCACGTAGAGCGCGAGTTCGGGGACGGTCAGAACGGTGTCCTCGGGTTTCGTGTGTTCGCGGAGCCAGCGCATCGCCCGCAGCTCGACAGGGAAGACGTAGGGCCGAAACTCGGGCGCGGTGTCGTTCCGCCTCAGCCTCCCGATGTCCTGAGCGAGAAAGCTGAGGTCGGACGGAACCAGGAGGGCGATCAGGAGCATGGCGACCGCGCGGGCGTTCCTTTGCCCGACGCGCCTCACCAACTCCGCGGCTGCTATCGTCGCGAGTATGGCAAGCGGGATGTGAAGGCCCATGACGAGCTTGCGCTGCTGCGCGATCGGAGCGTAAGGAAGCGCGAAACCGATCAGGGACCAGACTACGAGGACGAGCGCGCCTCTCTTCTGCCGAAGCGCGAGCCAGGCGCCGGCAATTGCCAGAGCAAGAACCAGGCCGTAGCCCATCAGGTAGGCCCAGAACGCCGGCGACGGTGTCGGGCTCTCGACCCGCAGCCTGAACACCTCTTCGTGATGGTAGAGGTAGAGTTGGTAGGCGAGCGAGGGCAGGGCGACCGCGGCCGCGACTGCACTCATCCCGATCACGCGCCACGGAACGCGCCTGGTCCGGACGATCTTCGCGACCAGATACACGGCCCATACCGCGCCGACCGTCGCGACATCGTAAGTGTGCACGTTGCCGAGGATGAGCAGCATCAGGCCGGCCAGGAGCGCATCGCCCCACGCACGAGAGTCCTTCATCCGGTAGAGGAAATGGAGAGATGCGACCATCAGGATCATCCCAACGAGGAACAGCGGGTTCAGGTAGATGCTGAGGAAGGTGATCGCTTCGGGCTGCCACAGATCGACCGGCCCCCGGTGCCCCTCGATCCCCGGCACAAGCCAGCCAAGGCCGGCCGAAAGGCCGACTATCGGCACGATCAGAGAGCGCTCGATGGGGTCGCGGAAGAACCGCCCCGAGAACCGCCATACCAGAAGCAGCAGGCCTATCCCGAGCACGATCCTCGCCAGATGAAGGACGAGTGGAGGAGAAAGGTGCGTGACCCGGGAGATCAGCCCGAGCACGAGGAAGAACACATTGAACTGCAGCGCGTGCTGCGGCTCGGACGTATACTGGTTGCGGATGAGGAAGCTCCCATCTGCGATCTGCCTGACCCACGATGCATAGACGCAGGCGTCGTCTATGTTGTAGGTGAATCCTACGAAGACGCCGTCCTTCGGATGGTCCACAAGGCCGACGATGTAGGGCAGGGAGGCGAGCAGGACTACCACGCAGGCCCAGACGAAGGGTTTGGCGATCCTCCGGCGCTCCTTCTTCGCATCCGTCATGCTCTGCGCCTCCTGGCAAGCGCCGTGCCTGCCGCGACTCCCACGGCCAGGACGCCGACCAGCCCCAGGAACGTCCCGACGACGAAGGTTCCCGGTTCATACGTGAAAGCGACCTCGTGTTCGCCCGGCTCGAGGACCACGGACTGAAAGATGCCATTTGCAGGCGAAATGGGCTGCGGCACGCCGTCCACCGTTGCCCGCCAGCCCGGATACCAGGCCTCGGCGAGCACAAGGCGCGACAGCCGATCGGTTTCGGCGTAGACTCTGATCGCGTTCACATCCTGCCCGGGGTCGGTAACCCAGGCGCGGCTCACCGGCGCTCCGCCGCTTCCCAGAGGAACCACATATGTGTTCTGGGCCGCACTCGGCGTCTGGTAGACGCGCACGCCGTCCGCATCGTAGACCTCCTTCAGGCCGGAATCGCCGAGCGGCTGCGTCGAGAGAACGAAGCCCGCCATGCCTTGCGGCCAATGCTGAGCAAGCCTGCGGATGAAAAGGATATTCCCGTTCTCCCGGGGGCTCGAGTCGATGCCCAAGTGTTCGTCAACGAAGCTCTTGTAATGCCTGGAGAAAAGGGAATCGTAGCCCTGGACGTCGTCGAAGCCGTAGACGGTCGCCGCGTTCGGCGGCAGGATGGCTTCGGGCGTCTTGGTGAGGCTCCAACTCGGGTTGATGGGCATAATCCGGCCCGCTGCGCTCCGCTCGAGCCACCGGGTGAGCGCGGTCTCCGGGTAGACCCTCTCGGGCGCCGCGGTCGGGTTGAAGCCCACCCCGAAGGCGAAAAGGTCGCCGACAATGACTGCAAGCGCAAGCCCTGCGAACAGCGGCCTTCTGATCTGGCCTGCGGTGTACAGCGCGAGGATAGCCATCGACGCGAGAAGGATTGCCAGGAGCGGGAGATACTGTCCCAATCCTATGCGGAGGTCGGCGCGAGTCTGAGCATTCAGGGCCCAGATGAAGGCGGCCGCTCCGATGTGACAGGCGACAAAGAGCACCGCGAAACCGGCGGCGCCTACGAGGAGCGCCCGCTGGCCGAGCATCCTCCGCGTCGCCGCATACTCTTCCCGAGCGAACTGGATGAACCAGTGCGCACCGAAGCCGGCGAGCATGGCGGCGGAGAAGCAGAAAAGGACCACCGCTCTATTCGGCCCGCCGAGCGCGCTTGTTCCCGGCACCAGGTAGTAGGTGACTGCGTTCAGCGGTGTGCCGAAGGCGAAGAGGACCGAGAGGACTGCGAGTGTGACAAAGAAGCCAACTGCGCGCCAGCGAATGGCGAACACTGCACCGACGATGGCCAGCACGAGCGGCAGAATGCCTACGTAGAGCGCGTATTCCATGAAGTCCGCCGCGCTGCCGAGCCAGAACGAGCCAGCGGAAGGATTGCCGTAGAAATCCGGCACGAAGAGCGTGATCATATTGCGGGTCGGAATGGCATTCGAGAGGTAGCGGGCGTAACCCTCAGAGGTGACCTCGCGAACCCTGTGCGATAGCCCGGCGAGCTCGAAAGTGGGCAGGATTTGTGGCGCGGCGATGAGCAGCGCAACAGCGAAGCTCGCAAGACCGAGCAGAATCCCCTGCCCGAGCGCGCTCGGCTCCCGAGTCCTTGCCCGCGCGATGGTGAGCCATACCCACCACAGCGCCGCCGCGCCGAGCACATACGAGGCTATCTGGAAGTGCCCGGCCAGTACGGAGACGCCCAGCGCCAGCCCGGCGCGTGCCGCGTAGGCGAAGCTTCCCAGATCGGAGGACCTCAGGATCAGGTAGAGCGCCAGGGGAAGCCATGTGGCCACGTTCACGAGCGTCGGAAGCTCGAGCCAGACCACCATAAACGTGCCGAACTCGAACGTGACCCCCGCGACCGTCGCGCCGAAGCGGCCCATGCCGAGCGCCCGCGCCAGCAGAAAAGTGAACGCGCCGGCCAGGAGCAAGTGCAGGGCCGCGCTCACCCCGAACGCGCGGACCGGCGAGAAAAGGACGAACAGCAGGTTCAGCGGGTAGAAGACCGCGGTCTGCGCGTTCGCGGCGAACGGCGTCCCGCAGAACTGGTGCGGGTTCCAGAGCGGAATTGAGCCTTGGGCCAAGGCGCGGCTGTAATGCACGCGCCACGGGTAGAACTGGGCGATCCCGTCCCAGAGGAGGGGATTCCATTGGGGAGTGCTGGATGCTGAATGCTGGGTCTGGCTTGCAGCTGGCTGCTCGCCGCTCCACGGGCGCATGCCGTAGAGCAGATCGGCAGGCAGCAGGGCCTTCCCCCCGAGCACGGCCGGGTAGAGGAAGACTATGGCGAGGAGCGATAGCAGAAGAACCGGCGCTGCGCGCCGGAGGAGATCCTTAGTCGTAGCGCGCCCGCCTCCTTACTTCCCCGACCCCAAGCCGATCAGGCTAACCCCGGCTATGATCAGGACCAGGCCCGGTATCGTGATCGTCCAGTGGGGCCTCTCGTGCAGAATCAGGGCGGAAAGCAGGACGACGAAGACATAGCTCAAGCTGATCATCGGATATGCCCAACTGAGCTGGACTTTCTTAAGGATCATCAGCCAGAGGATCGAGCTGATTCCATAACAGACGAAGCCGGTGAACACCCAGGGGCTGCCAATGGATCTGATCGCGTTCACGAGCGCGATCGAGCCGACCTCCGTGGACTTGCCGCCCGCCTGGTTTATGCCGGTCTTGAGCAAGAGCTGCCCGCAAGTGCCGAGAAACACACTCACAAGCAGCATAGCGACCGGTGACGCGGTAAACTGCGCCAACTGGTAGACCTCCATTGACCAAAGGTTCCAACGCATCCGACTTGCGTTGGAACCTGTAGACGCTTCGGCCGAACCGGGCTCGCCGCAGTTCGGCCGCGCACGCCTCTATTCTAGCACGTTCTCCGTCAGCCGCATAGAAGCCGGAGCGGCAGGGATGTGACCCATGGTCGGAGAAGCAAGGCCCTATCCGCCGCGGTCTCGGTTAACTGGGCTACCTTGCGGCCCCAAGCAGCTCCCTGGCTTTGTCCACGGCGCTGGCGGCGTCCGGCGCATAACCGTCGGCGCCTATCTCGTCGGCGTAGTTCTGGGTAACTGGCGCGCCTCCGATCATGATCCGGACCTTGCTGCGCAGGCCGGCGGACTTCATCGCCTCGATGGTGTCCTTCATTGCAGGCATGGTTGTCGTCAAGAGCGCTGACAACGCGACCACCTGCGAGCCGTTGTTCTGCACAGTCTCGACGAACTTCTCGGGCTTAACGTCTACGCCCAGATCCAGGATTTCGAACCCCGCGCCTTCGAGCATCATGGCCACCAGGTTCTTGCCAATGTCGTGCAGGTCGCCCTTGACGGTCCCGATGGCTACGCGCGCGACTGGCTGGGCGCCAGTCTCGGCCAGAACCGGCCTCAGATGCTCCATCGCCGCCTTCATTGCTCTCGCCGCAATGAGTACCTCGGGCACATAGAACTCGTTCGCTTTGAACTTCTGCCCGACGACGTTCATCCCGGCCACCAGACCGTCATTCAGTATCTCGGTCGGCGGCGTACCCTGGGCGAGCGCTTCCTTTGCCAGCGCCTCAGCCTGATCCTTCTTGCCGCTGATGATTGCCTGCGCCAAAGCTTGCAAATCCGCCACTTCTGTCCTCCTGTAGCTCGTATCCTGGCCGGGACGGCGCCCGGCCACTACAATATAGCATAATCCAGCCCGGCTGTGCTACCCCTACCAAGCGACAAGGATGTTGGGGTTAAGCCGGTTAGGGCCGGACCATTTGCCGCCGTGATCACCTACCCAGGGCAAGGTCCATCAGCAAGTGCCTTGCCCCTACCTTACCGGCGCCTCGCTCGCGGATGGGAAGAGCATCTTCTCGACGAACTGGTCCTGGTATTCCGGGTGACTCGCGAGCTCGATGTGCTCGGCCCGTTCGGCGATACGGCTTGCCCGCTCGCGCTCCCGGTAGGAGATCAGCGCGAGCTTCGCTCCGGCGCCAGCCGCATTGCCCACCGGCACTATCCGGTCGAGGTCAACCGGCGGCAGCAGCCCGATCCTGACGGCGCTCTCTTTCCGGATGTAATTGCCGAAGGCCCCGGCGAGGGATATCTCCTTGAGGTCCTCATACGTGACGCCCGCAGTCGCAAGCAGCGTCTCGATAGCCGCCCTGATCGAGCCCTTTCCAAGCTGGAGCTGCCTCACGTCGGCCTGTGTCAGCGTGATCGGCGCCCGGCGGGCGGACTCCCGCTCGGTCGCCAGCACGAACTCCGGCCCGTCCGGGCCCTGGATCAACCGCTCGCGAACCGCGGGCGGCAGATGTTCGGCTTCGTCCGGTGCTATCATCCGGCCCGTGCTCTCGATTATGCCCGCATCGAGCATCTCGGCCACCGCACCCACAAGCCCCGAGCCGCACAGCCCCACTGGTCTCCGGTCGTCTATCGCCGTGATCTCTACGCGGTCACCGATCTTGACACTGTCGATCGCGCCGGGCGCGCCCCGCATACCGCAGCTGATGCGAGCGCCTTCGAAGGCCGGGCCGGCTGCTGCGGAGCAGGCGTAGAGCTGGCCGTCGTGGGAGAGCGCCATCTCGCCGTTCGTTCCGACATCGACCGCGAGCCTGGTGTCGCTGCCGTCCTCTCGCAGAGTCGAGAGGACCACACCCACAAGATCGGAGCCGACGAACCCGGCGACGTTCGGGAGCACGTGAACTCTGGCTCGCGCGTTGACCTGCAAGCCGGACTCCGCCGCGCCGATAGAAAGCGCCCGGCAGACGGTCGGTACGTAAGGCGACAGCCCCAGCGTCGAAACGTCCAGCCCAAGGAAGAGGTGGGTCATGCACGTGTTGCCAACAATGGTGACCTCGTAGACGTTTTCCAGGCTGATGTCGTGAAGCTGGGCGAGGCGTCTCGCAACTCGGTTCAGCACATCCACAGCGGCGCCGCGGAGAATCTCCAGCCCGCCCGATTCGGTCATGGCAAAGTGGATCCTGGACACCAGGTCATCGCCATAGGCCATCTGAGGGTTCATAGCAGAGGCGACGGCAAGCTCATGGCCCGTGTTGAGGTCGAGCAGATAACCGGCAACGGTGGTGCTGCCAAGATCGAAGGCGATTCCGAAGTTCTGGCGACAGGTGTCGCCCGGCTCGACGGCGATGAGCTCATGGTCGGCGACGACGGCGGTGACCTTGTAGTCAGCGCTTCTCAGGCGCTCAGGGAGCGACCGAGCGAGACCAACGCCGATCCTGGCTTCGATATCGTAGACGGAGAGCGCCGCCTCGATCCGCTCGAACTCGCCCCGCTCGTCGAGGAGCGACGGTTTCGGAAGCTCGACATAGATCTTGGTGACCCCCGGTGACACGTGCACGTCGCGCACGATGCCGTGGCTGAGAATCTTCTGTACAAGCGAACGGCTGGCCGTCGGCACCTCGACGCTGGTATCCCCTAGGATACGGGCGCGACAGGCCAGCCTCGTTCTCTCGACCAGATCCTCGCCAGACAGCAGCCGCCGCTCGATCGAGTCCGGCTCGCTGACCTTACCGTCTACCTCAACACGGCACTTGCCACAGGTTCCCATCCCGCCGCACGTCATCTCGACCGCACAGCCTGCAGCAAGCGCCGCTTTTGCTATAGTCGTGCCTACCGGCACGTAGATCTCTATCTCGTCCGGCCTGAACTTGACTTTGACCAACTCGGCCCCGGCGCTTCTTTCCTGGCCGTCCAAACTGGGTTGCCTCTCACTCAGAAGTAGATGATGTTTCGCCTGGCGACGTCGTTCTCCGGATCCGCCATGAGAACCGCCTCGAATTCGGCCTTTGCCTCCTCGGACATGCCCAGCATGGCGTACGTGAGCGCAAGATCATTCCGAGCCGGCAGGTTCGAGGGATCGAGCTGAACCGCCGAAAGCAGCTCCTGCAGCGACTCGTCGAACATCCCTATGAACCCATAGACCAGCCCGATCTGCCTGTGCGCTTCAGCATGGCTTGGATCAACCTGCAGGATTGCAGCGAACTCGGCGATTGCCTCATCATACCTGCCTTCGGTCTTGAAAGCTACGCCGCGCTCAAAGCACTCCTCGACACTCCCTATGGCACACCTCTCCCCGCCTGCGGTGTCCCGAGCACTTACCGCCCCTGGGGCCTAACGAAGTAAAGATGAGAGCATAACCTGGTAGAATCCGGACACCGCTCGCCATGCCGTGGGTTCCCGGTACAATGGTCGATCAGCTTAGCTTCACGCTCGATTGAAGTATACCAGCATTATGTCTGTAGATCAAGGGTCAGCGGCATCGCGGATCAGCAATGAGCAGTCCGCAATGAGGAGCGAGGGGTGAAAGGTGACGAATCAGCTGGGGCCTTTGCCCTAGGAGTGGACCGGTAATGGGCGGATCGCCGCTGCAGGACCCAGCAGATCCGCGCCGCCTGCAACCCACCGACACCCAATACCTGACGCCCTGGGCCTTCTCAGGCGAACCGCGTGCGCTTGCCGAGGTGCGCGCCTCGCGCGAACTCGCCCGCTCCCATCTGGCGCCGGTTCTCCGGCTGGACCTTGACCAGCCGGACTGTCCCCTCACCGGCGGCGACGACGACGCTGCGCTCATCTACCGCTGCCACCCGGCCCGGCTCCATTCCCTCCTCGGCTGCGGGGCCGGCCTCCGCCCTGAGAACCTTGATCTCAGCGTCACCAAGCATCGTATAGGCCCCCGGGCGTGGGGAGAACGCACGAACCAGGTTGACGGTCTCCACCGCGCTTCGTCGCCAATCGATCCGCCCATCCTCACGCTTGAGCGACCGTGCTACTCCGGCCTGGGAATGGTCCTGCGGCTGCGGAACAATGCTCCCCTCTTGGAGCCGGTCCAGCGTCTCGATCAGGAGCTCGGCTCCGATCTTCGCCAGCCGCGCCTCCAACTCGCCTGCGGTCTCTTGCGGCCCGATCTCGACCTGGCGCTGAAGCAGGATCGGTCCGGTATCCAGGCCGGCGTCCATAAGCATCGTCGTGACTCCGGTCTCTCGCTCCCCGGCCATGATGGTGTGCTGAATCGGCGCCGCGCCGCGGTACTTCGGCAGAAGGGATGCATGGACGTTGATGCTGCCGTATCTCGGCATGTCGAGAATGGACTGAGGCACGATCTGGCCGAATGCGGCGACCACAATCGCGTCGAGCGGAGCCCAGCTTCCGATCTTCTCGACAGCGCTCGGCTCCCTGATCTTCTCAGGCTGGAACACCGGAAGGCCGAGGCGCTCGGCAGTCTCTTTGACCGGCGAAACGTGGACTTGACGTCCCCTGCCGCTCGGCCGGTCCGGCTGGGTGACGACCGCGACAACCTCGTGCCCGGCCCTGACCAACGCCTCCAGGACCGGCACCCCGAACGAGCTTGTGCCCATGAACAGGGTTCTCATTCTGGATTATGGATTCCGAACCTCGCACTCCAGGCTGGGTTCTGGCCGCTCCTTCAGTCTGGAATCCGAGATTCCTACTCCTCTTTTTGCTCTTCCTCCTGTGCGCCTATGCCTATCACCCAGTGCAGGGTGTCTTCGTCGGCGCGGTCAATGAACAGCGTGCCATCGAGATGGTCGATCTCGTGTTGGAAAACTCGAGCAAGAAGCCCCTCGGCTCTGATCCTGACCTTGCTCCCTTCTTCGTCCAGCCCGTCGACAACCACGACGTCCGCGCGCTCTACCTCGCCCTGGAGACCGGGTATCGAGAGACAACCTTCGATCTCCATGTGGCTGCCGGATTTGCGCACAATCTTGGGGTTGATCAGCGCGTGGGGGCCTTCGCCAACGTCGTAGACGAAGAGACGGAGCGGCTTGCCGATCTGGTTCGCCGCGAGTCCGAGGCCCTGTGCCTCTTTCAAGACCTCGTACATATGTGCGATCAACTCCCGAATCTCCTCGTTAACCTCCGGGACTTCCCGGGTCCGCTCCGACAAGACCTTGTCTCCATACCTGACGATCTCTTCTACGCTCATTATCCCCTACCCAAGGACGTGGCATCCGCTAAAGCATCGAGATCGGATCGACGTCCACGACTACTGCGCGGCGGACGGAGGGCAGCGCGTCGAGCGCATCCCGGACCACCCTTAGAAGGTGGTCCCGGTCCGGCGATCGGACCACGACGTGCCACCGATACTTCCCCCGCAACCGCGCTACCGGCGCCGGTGATGGGCCGAGAAGATCGACGGAAGCCCCGCCTGCAATCTTCTCGTTCAGCACACCAACCAGCTCGTGCAGCCTCCGCCTGGCGTCCGCCTCGCTCGCATCCGCCGCAACGATATTCACAAGGGACCCGAAGGGCGGGAACCCGTGTTCCTCGCGCAGCGCGGTCTCCTGCTCGTAGAATCCCTCGTAATCGTGCTCGACAGCCGATACTACGGCATAATGCTCCGGGTTGAAAGTCTGTATTACCACTTCGCCAGGCTCCGGCCCTCGACCTGCCCGGCCTGAAACCTGCGAAAGCAGCTGGAACGTCCGCTCGCCGGCCCGGAAGTCGGGAAGGCTGAGCGCCGTGTCCGCGCTGATGACGCCCACCAGCGTTACCCCCGGAAAGTCCAGCCCCTTGGCTATCATCTGAGTGCCGACCAGGATATCCGCTTCGCGCCTGCGGAAAGCGTCGAGTATCGAGCCGTGCGATCCCCTGCGGGCCGTGGTATCTTTGTCCATCCGCAGCACCCTGGCGCTCGAAAAGGCCGCGCGGGCCTCTTCCTCGATGCGCTCGGTCCCGATTCCGAACTTGCCGATCTTCCGACCCCCACACTTCGGGCAGACGGTGGGCGCCGACTGCTCGTGGTCGCAGTGGTGGCAGCGCAGCACGCGGTCCGCGGCATGAAGCTTGAGCGACACAGCGCAGTTCGGGCAGCGGGCCGTGAACCCGCACTCACGGCACAACAGAAACGTTGCGTAAGCTCGCCGGTTCTGGAACAGGATCACCTGCTGCCGGTTTGCGAGTCTCCGGGCGATTGCATCCGCGAGCTTTGCGGTGAAGATCGTGGCCCGCCCTTTCTGGTACTCCTCCCGCAGGTCCGCAACCGAGACGGCGGGCATCGGCCGGCGTTCCACCCGCTCGCGCATGACTACCAGGCGGTACTTACCCGATCTGGCCAGGAAGTAGCTCTCGACCGACGGAGTTGCGCTGCCGAGCAGCGCCAGCGCGCCGCTCTGCTCCGCCCGGTGGATTGCGGTGTCACGCCCGTGGTAACGCGGGTCGGAGTCCTGCTTGTAGCTCGGCTCGTGCTCTTCATCCACGATCACAAGACCCAGGTCCGGGATCGGCGCAAAGACTGCCGAGCGCGCGCCCAGAACAACATCCACATCCCCTTGCTGTGCCCTAACCCACTCGTCGAACCTCTCTCCGGCGGAGAGCCCACTGTGCAGGACGGCGACTCGGTCTCCAAACCGGACGCGGAAGATGTTCAGAACCTGCGTAGTGAGCGAAATCTCGGGCAGGAGCACGAGCGACCGAAGTCCGAGCGAAGCGGCATGCTCGATGGCCCTCAGGTAGACCTCCGTCTTCCCACTGGCAGTCACGCCGTGAGCAAGGATGACGCCGTGCCGCCGAACGCTTACCGCTTCGACCGCCGCATCGAGGGCAGACTGCTGGTCCGGGGTGAGCCTGAAGTGCGAGGTGGATGGGATAGGCGTATGAGCCGGGGTACGGCGCTGGACGATGGACACACGCCTGAGCAGGCCTTTGGAGATAAGAGCCGAGACGACGCCCGCGCATGGTCCGAGATCCGCGGCAATGCCCGAGCAAGCGGCCGGCCCGCGCGCGGCAACGTATTCCAGGACTTCAGCCTGCCTGGGGGAACGGGTGGAGCGGAGCTTGCTCGCTTCGGCCTGGACCCGATCCGCTGAGATAGCAAGGGCGACGCCGACGGCGGTCCTTGTCTTCCCCTCCGGTGCCACCAGTTCGTAACGGCGAGCGACAGCCCCGGCCCGCTCAAGCTTGCGAAGCTCGTGCGCAGCGTTTGGGACCCTGGTCTTGAGCGCGTCCAGCGAGACCGATCCGCCCGCGTCGAGGATCGCGGCCAGCACCGGCGACTCAGCGTGCGCGTCTTCGGCCGCCTCGATCATCGTCCGAACCCGGCACTGTACGACGCCGGGAAGCACGGAATGGGTGCAGCGGGAGAGCCCGCAGATGTAGCGCCCGGAGAGCCAACTGCCAAGCTCGATCAGCTCCGGGACGAGCGTAATGGGAGAATCAACGGCCGCGAAGATCGGCTTTACCTTGGAGATAGAGGGTATCTCCTCGACAGCAACTACATAGGCGGGGACAAGCGCGGAACCGAACGGCACGAGCACGCACGCGCCGACGCCTACTGACTCGCGGAGGTCCTCAGGCACCTCATAGGTGAACGAGTCAAGGTAGCTCGCGCCTTCGGTATCGACCACGACGCTGACGTACAAGGATGCACTCCCAGGTCATGGGAGCTAGGATTCGGAGCCTTGGGACTCGGGTGCCTGCAGGGGCCCAATCAGCGTACCGAGCGCTCTGCCAGGCAGCGAGTCTCCGATATGTTCGAGGCACCGCAGGCACTGTCCGCACACTGCGGCCGCCTAGCCCCTAAACTCTATGCGCTTCCTCTCGCAAGGTCTCTGCCATGTCCACGTCCTCCCACGGAACATCCAGGTCGGTTCGTCCGAAGTGGCCGTAGCAGGCGGTCTGCTTGTAGATCGGTCTGCGCAGATCGAGTTTGTTGATGATGCCGCCCGGAGTCAGGTCGAAGTAGCGGCGGACCAGCTCTACGATCTTGCCGTCGGGGACGGTGCCGGTGCCGAACGTGTCCACGGCCACGTTCATGGGGTCTCTCCGGCCGATGGCGTAGGCGACCTGGATTTCGCATCTACCCGCAAGCCCGGCTGCAACGATGTTCTTTGCGATGTAGCGCATCATATAGGATGCCGACCGATCGACCTTGGTCGGGTCTTTGCCGGAGAAGCAGCCGCCTCCGTGGCGGCCCACGCCTCCGTAGGTGTCCACGATGATCTTGCGGCCCGTAAGACCGGTGTCGCCCTGCGGCCCACCGACTGCGAAGTTGCCGGTCGGGTTGACGAATACCTCAGTCTTTCCGTCGAGCAACTCGGCGGCCAGGACCGGCTTGACCACGCGCTCGATGATATCCTCGCGGATCGTAGCTTGCGGAATATTGGGCTGGTGCTGAGCGGAGATGACCACCTTATCCACACGGACAGGCACTGCGTCCTTGTACTCGACGGTCACCTGAGACTTGCCATCCGGCCTGAGGTAGCGGAGGTCTCCATTCTTGCGGACGGCGGCAAGCTGCCGGGCGAGCTTGTGGGCGAGCATGATCGGCAGCGGCATAAGCTCGGGGGTCTCGCTGCAGGCATAGCCGAACATCATGCCCTGGTCGCCCGCCCCGCCGACATCCACCCCCAGCGCGATGTCCGGGGACTGCGCTTGGATGGCGGTCATAACGCCGCAGGTCTGGAAATCGAAGCCGTACTTGGCACGAGTATAGCCGACGAGCTCGAGTGTGCGGCGGACGATGTCCGGGATCTCGACATACGCGTCCGTCGTGATCTCCCCTGCTACGATCACCATTCCAGTCGTCAGCAGCGCCTCGCACGCGACGCGCCCCATCGGGTCCTGCTCGAGTATCGCATCAAGCACGGCATCTGAAATCTGATCGGCCAACTTATCCGGATGCCCCTCGGTAACTGACTCCGAAGTGAAGGTGAAATGCGAGTGTGTCAAACCGGCGCCTCCCAAAGGTTGTTCATCACATACTCAAGTATTGCATTCGCGATCTCGCGCTTAGACATTCTCGGCCAGTTGACGGGTTCTCCCTCACGGGGAATGAAGGTCACCACATTCGTATCGCTGCCGAAGACGCTCTCAGGCTCGGAGACATCGTTTGCGACAATCAAGTCCAGTTTCTTCTGTCGAAGCTTCCTCCGGGCGTTCTCATCTAGGTCCTCGGTCTCGGCGGCAAACCCCACGAGCACTCTCTTGCCCTTGACTTCAGCAACGTGGGCGAGGATATCCTCTGTCCTCTCCAGCTCGAGCCGGAGCCAGTCTTCGTCTTTCTTCAGCTTCTGGCTCGACTTCCTGACCGGCCTATAGTCGGCGACCGCCGCGGCAGCAATCATGATATCGGCGTCAGGAACGTTGTCCATAACAGCGTGGAGCATCTCCTGTGCGGTCTGTACACGTATCACGTCGACGCCGGGCGGCTCGTGTAGCTCCGTTGGTCCGCTGACGAGCGTGACCTGCCCGCCGCGCTCCGCCGCGACCTCGGCGATAGCGTAACCCATCTTCCCGGACGAGTAGTTCGACACGAAACGCACCGGATCCACCGGCTCGCGCGTCGGGCCGGCGGTCACGAGGAGCTTCACTCCCGCAAGGTCCCGCTTGCCGCCGAGGAGCGCCGCGACGACCGCGCCCACGATGGCCTCAGGCTCGGCCAGCCGCCCGACCCCCTCTTCTCCGCACGCCATCCGCCCCTCCCCAGGGTCGATGACCCGCCAACCGAGGTTCTTCAGCCGGTCTATGTTGCCGACGACCACCGGGTTCTTATACATCCTCGGGTTCATCGCCGGGGCTATCAGCACAGGACGGCGGACTACAAGCGCTACCGTCGTCACCATGTCGTCGGCAATGCCATTCGCGAGCTTGCCGATGATGTTCGCCGTCGCGGGAGCAATGAGCATCAGATCGGCTCGCTCAGGCAGCGCGACGTGGACGATCTCGCCGAACTTCGGCTCGTCGAACACGCTCGTGAGCACCGGGTTACGGGTGAGCGCGCGGAACGTGGCCGGGCCGATGAGCTGGCACGCCGCTTCGGTCATGATCACGTGCACATCAGCGCCCATCCGGACGAGCGTGCTCGCCACCTCGGCTGCTTTGTAGGCTGCGATGCTGCCCGCAACACCAAGCATGATTGTCTTGCCCGAGAGATCAACGCGGGCCGACGATTCTGTTTCGTTCTGCAACGACGATAGCCCTCAACGTCTCGACGGCTTCCTCAAGCACGTCGTTCTCGACAAGGTAGTCGTAGTAAGGGATCTGTTCGATTTCGCTTCTGGCGTCCAGAAGGCGCTTGGCAACCTCCGCCTCGGACTCGGTCAGTCTGGACCGCAGCCTCCGTTCCAGCTCTTCCAGGCTCGGTGGGGTCAGAAACACCATGACGGCATCGGGCATCTGCCTCTTGACCGCGATGCCGCCCTGTACGTCTATCTTAAGTATCACATCCTTGCCTGCAGCGGTCTGCTCCTGAACCCAACGGCGCGGCGAGCCATAGAGATTGCCGTACACTTGAGCATGCTCGAGGAACTCTCCCTGCTCGACCATCCGGCCGAACTCTTCGACCGACACGAAGAAGTAGTCCCGGCCGCTCTCCTCGTCCGGGCGCGGAGGCCGAGTCGTGACTGTCACGCACCGCACGACGCCGGGGCAGACCTTCACGAACTGTTCGAGGACGCAGTCCTTTCCGACACCCGACGGTCCCGACAGCACTATGACCAGGCCGGTCTTGCGCCGGTACTCATCCCAGTTCCGCATTATCCGTTTCGGAAACCGACAGCGGCGACCCAGCTCGCTTCGCGAGAGTCTCCTGGCCGATGGCGGAGATGACCATCCGGCCGTCGTCCATGAACAGCACGCTCCTGGTTCTCCGGCCTTGGGTAGCGTCTATGATCCGGCCCTGCTTTCTGGCTTCCTGGATTGCCCGTTTGATTGGCGCAGAGCTGGTGGACAGGATGGCGATGACCCGCTCGCGGACGACGTAGTTCCCGAATCCGACGCTCATCGCAGTCGTGGTCAACGCTGGACCTCCCCACCGGCGGCCGCTCGTCTGCCGCTCGATTCTTGCCCGATTATAGCACAGCTCTCGGGGAGCGGTCAATGAAAGCGGGCCGGGCAGGGGGTAGGGCACCCCTCATACCCGACACCTCACTCCTCCGGCGGATTCGCACGCTGCATCTGGTCGCGATACCACCTAATGCCGAAGTAGTAGAGCCGGGGGAGCAGGAGCTTGACGAGCGACGCGGGAAGGATGGGAACCCGGCCGACCGTGACGAGCGGCTTTGGATGGAGCGCGGTGCTCACGAGCTTTTCCGCAACCCATTCGGCGGATGCTGCGCCGCCAGGCCGGACCCAGATTCTGTACCGCCCCATCCGCCTGGTCGCGGTCCCGAACTCGGTCCGTGTCATGGCTGGGCAGAACGCGACTATCCTGATCTGGGTGCCCAGGTACTCGGCGTTCACCGACTCGGAGAGCATCACGAGGGCGGCTTTGGCTGAGTTGTAGATAGGCATGTAGGGTGTCGGCAGGAGGCCGGCGGCGGAGGAGACGTTGATGATGACGCCTCGTTCCTGACGCTCCATTACCTTGAGGCCGGCTTGCATTACGTCCGCGGCGGCGAGGAAGTCTAGGTCGAACAGCCTGCGCACCTCTTCCATAGGTGTCTCGACGAACGAGCCCATCAGCCCTGCGCCGGCGTTGTTCACGAGCACATCGATCTGCCCGAAGTGCTCGACGGAGGCATCGATGAGCCGCTGCACGTGCCCAGGCGCGGTCACATCCGTCGGCACGACGAGCGCTTTGGCACCCATCCTCTCCACCTCAACTCGGATCTCCTCCAGCCGCTCGATGCGGCGCGCCGCAAGCACGACATTCGACCCGCGACTCGCGAATGCAAGCGCAGCCGCGCGCCCGATGCCGCTCGACGCACCCGTTATAACGATCACCCTGTTCCTCAGACTCCGCATTGCTCCTCACCGCTCTAGATGATACCACAGCCCGCGCCGAACGCGCCGGGCGGAGTTCGGGAATCGCGCCGCAGCCGGACATGCAGCGGCGAGGCTCTACCCGAGCCTTCTTCCGTAGGGAACCATGCCACCAACGGCAGAGTCAAACAAAATGAGAGGCGCAGGGGACCGGCCGTGCAGTGCGAAAGAGTCCCCGCGCTTGGATGGAATCGGGCGATGGTGAGCCTGGCGTTAGCGGCCAATCGGCTTCTGAGATGCTTTCCCATCGGGAAGCGGGCACAGCTGCGGTCACTCGATATGCGGTGCCGAGCGACCGCCCGGACGGGCACCGGCGTCCGCGTACAGCTCAGGCAAGCCATCACCGAGTGGTGGCATCTGCCCACGTCCGTCGATGCCCAGGATCTCCTTATAGCCGTGGGAGAAGCAGTTACCAACGCCTGGAAGCACGGCTGCAGCGGCAAGCGGCGGGAGATCCGCGTCAAGGCCTCTTTCGACGGCGAAACCCGGGTAGCCAAGGTCGAGGTGATCGACCCCGGCCCGGGCTTCGACCCCAGCACGCCGTTCCGCAGAGAGACGCTCGATGGGGTGTGCGCGTGCGGCCGGTTCCTGATGCACAAGTGCGCCGACTCAGTGAGCTACGAAAGGCGCGACGGCCACTTCGTCTGCACCGTCACGAAGCGGTTCTGACCCAGCCCAAACCGGCCACTGCCTCCGCGGTCAGGTGCCACTGTTGAGGGCATTTGCGACTCGTGCGGCCTCGTCGAGGGATGCGAACCCTTCGATCACGCCTTCCCCGGTCGTGATCGGCTCCCTGATGTTCGGCGCGGTCAGTATCCTGCCGTCAAGAAAGACGGCCACAATGTCGTCCACGTGCCGCCGCGTGAAGTTGGCGAAGATGGCTCCTCCCCTTAGGGTCAGCCGGAAGTTCAGGATCGGCTGGTTGGCGGCAGGGCGCATCTCGACTCTGCAGTTCGGCTGCAGATCCCGGCCGGTCAGCAGCGGCTTCATGCCCTTCGCGTTCGCGACCGGGTCGTAGGCGTTGACGACGTTGAGGAGGATTCCCGCCCGGCCTTTCAGCGTATCTCCCTTGATGATCTGGTTCGTCACTTTGTTCCTGAAGGCGAATATCTCCGTGCCGTCCGGCTGCTGCTCCGGGGGAAGCATCTCCCACTTCGCGCTGGGGTTGCGCCGGCTTTCGACGTTCTTCAGCCAGTAGAACTCGAGGTTCACGGCGGGCCGGCGGTGCCGGACCGGGGCGGCCGCGGGCGAGGCAGCAGACCTGGGCAGCGCTCTCATTCGCGGAATCAGCCACGCTGCCACGCCGATGGCGACTGCGATCGCGGCTGCCAGAAGGATCGAATCGCGAGCTTTCGACATGATGCCCCAGCCTCCTCGGGCAAGCGAGCAGGACGGTTCCGTCGGTTCGTCGCTTGTCTGGCAAGAGGTTAGCACGAAACCGGCAGCCGGTCAACGGGTGAGCGTCGCCCCTAGGTGGCGATTTCCGAATCGCCACCTAGATAGCGATCCAAAGCGCGGTCACGCCCGCGCACTCCAGATTCCCGCTGTCGCAGGTGACCGCACTGGCGATGCCCGGCCGCTTACCGCAGCTTCAGCTTGGCCGCTGCATCCACGTCGAGGCCGTCTACAATTATGGCGGCCACCCCGTCACTGCCGACGGTGATGTCGCTCGTCGAGACGATCTGCGCTGCCGGGTCAGGCTCTGTGGTGCTCCACTCCTCCAAGGTATAGTCCCCGGGGGCGAGGCCCGAGATCGTGATGACAGTGGACTCGCGCGCAGGCGGCGGCGTCTGGCAGCCCGCGGCTGCCGGGTCGCTCCACAGATCGTAGTTCTGGAACCAGTTGCTGGTCAGGTTCTTGATGTAGAGGTAAGCCCTGGTCGGGCCGCGCATGCCGACCGCCATGACTTTCGGGTTGGACGAGCTGACTCCTGGCCTGGGGTTCAGCGGATCGAAGACCGGGTAGGCGGTCTCTTGGGTCAGCCCGGCGAAGTCCTCACCCCTGACGAAGTTCGCGAGCGGACCGTACACCCAGAACTTGGTCCCGCCGCCGTAGAGGCCCATCAGATAGTCCATCTTCCAGTGGGTCACGCTGCAGCCGGCAAGCATGCCCGCCCAGATGGCCTCCTTGACGTGTCGGGCCTCGGGATCGCACTTGTACGCAGCGTCCCAGTCGAGCCACTTACCATCGCTGCGGATGTAGATGAGCCCGAACTCGGTCCACATGAGCGGCTTGGCCCACTGATAGCACCGGGAATGGACGCGCGCGACCCGGTCCGCCCACACGGCGGTGTCCTGCCACGGGTGGAGAAGCGTCGATCCGAGCGGGTCGAGGTTGTAGGCGCCCTTCAGCTTCCAGCCGCAGCTATACCTGGCATAGTCATGGAAGTTCACGAAGTCGAGCGATGGGCTGTCCCACGGAATGCCGCCCTCGGTCCGAAGCTCCGTGCTGCCGTTGCTCGAGCTTGCAAGGTGCGGTTGGGACGAGAACGAATGGACGTAATCGGCCATCTCGACATGCCAGGAAGGAGTCGCCGCGCCGCCGCCGTAAAGCTCGTTGACGAACTCGACCGTGAACAGGTTCGTGGAGTAACCCCATCTGGCCATCCAGTAACGGAGCTTGCGCTTGTAGATCTCCCTTGCGGTTGGGGAGGCGAAGAACTCATCGACGTCCGCGCAGGGGGCCGGCCTATCCGACGCGCGGATATACTGGTTGCTGGCATCCTTGAGGTAGGTCCAGTCGTCGACCGTCCACTGGATGTAGATGCCATACTGCCTCGCCAGATCGAAAAGTTCGTCTATCTGCGCGGCGCGAGCCACGTCGTAACGGTTAAGCGCCTGAGGACGGCTCTTGTTGCCGCCGCCGCAGTACGGCTCGATGCTGAGCGACGGGCGGAACACGCGGCTGAAGTTTGCGCCGTAATCGGCCATTTTGCCGAATGCTTTGGCCCAGGCAGAGCTCTGGCCGCCGCCGGTGTAACCGTCGAGGTCGCAGCCTATCGGATGGAACTGTGGGCCGTTCGAGAAGCGGAAGAAGCGGCGGTCCTGAGGATCGACCGAGACGAACCCGGGGTTCGTCGTCTGCTCGCTCACCTGAAACTGCCGGACCTCGGAGTACGCCGTACCGCCCGAATCGGTGGCGCGAATCTGCACGTTCCACGCTCCGGCGGTTGTTGGGGCGAACCGGAGCTTCCAAGTCCCGTCGCCGTACCAGAAGGCCGGATAGGTGACCACCGAGCCGTCCGGGGCTGTGAGGATGCCGTCAACCCTGATGCCGCGCAGGTTGTAGTAGTCCGTGATCGGCTCCAGCAGGTTGATCTCCGGGTTGAAGGGATTGTAGTCGACGAACGGCGTTCCCGCATAGGTCACCTGAAACGTGAGTTCGTACTTGTCGAACCTCGGTACGACGCCGCCGGCGTAGTCGGAACTGTTGTCCGAGATCTCGCCGATCTCGGGCGGGCCGTTGTTGATCCTGAGGGCCCTGGTGTCGGTCAACGAACCGGAGTTGCCATAGAGATCGACGCCGGAGATCGCGATCTCGGCCTGGCCGCTTGGGTCATCGGAGCGCGTGACGTAGCTGTAGCAGTAACTGCTGCCGTCCGCCCCGGTGAGGAAAGCCGTCTGCCCGTTGACGGTGACCTGCGGGAAACCGAAGAGCGGCTGGGACGAACTGAAACGTATTCGCACCAGCGTCTCAGGCTTGGCAAGGCTCGGAGTAGCGATTAGCCCGGGGAAACCCGGTCGGCTTGGCGGGGGAGTGGTTCCGCCGGGGTCACCGGACCCTCCCGGTGGCTCGCCGGGATCACTGCCGGGCCAGTCCCCTCCGATCGGCGTAGGTGAGATGATACCGCCCGATCCACCGGTCCTCGGGCCTGGAACGACCGGGCTGCCGCCGCCCCTCGTGCCCCCGCCATCCCTGGGCGCGAGATCGGACCGCACCTCGCCGGGACGGAGCCGGTCCGCTTGAATGGGTGCAGTGCACGAGCTAAGCACGAGCACCCAGATGGCTGCCAGCGTCAGCAATGCCGCACTCTTCATCACTGTAGGAGCCTCCCTTCGGAACGTCTGACAGCAAACCTTCCACGGAGCCGGACATCTCGGGTGTCCGTTGCAAGACCAACGCTTATTCTACCCATCCTGCGCACTCTTGCTACCAAATCGCGCGCTGATTCTTTGCCAACTGTGGCCGACGGGTGACTGCTGAACCGTGCCCCACGATTGACAGAGCGCCTTCAGTTTCCTATAATAACAATGGTATCTGCTCACGCTGCGGGCTGGACACCTTCGGGTGGTACCAGCCCATCATACGTTTGGGAGGACTCAGAGTGTCACAATACCGTAGGTTACTGCTGCTGATCATAGCCCTGGTCATCGGCGCAGCGGTCGTGGTCTCCAAGATACCGATGCGCAGGGGTCTTGATTTGGCCGGCGGCATTCGCGTAGTGCTCCAAGCCGAGAAGCTTGTGGACGAGGAGGGCAAGCCGCTTTCCGCTTCGGCCAAGGCCGACAAGATGGCGGCGGTCGAAAGGGTCATAACCAACCGCATCAAGGGCATCGGCGGCGTTGCGGAGCCAAGGGTCCAAAGGCAGAGCAGCGACCGGATAGTCGTCGAAATGCCCGGCATAGAGGATCGAGAGAAAGCTCTGGCGGAACTCCAGTCCACAGCGCAGCTCGAGTTCTACTGGCTCAAGTACGTGGAATCGCGGCGAAATCGTTCGGCTCCGTGGGAGATGCTCCAGGCCGAGCCGCAGCCGGACGGCACGGAGATATTCGCCTTCAGGAACAAAGAGAACGAGATCATCAAAGGCGATACGCCCGAGCACCAGAAGGAAATCCTCCTCAAGGTCGTGAATGCCTACGATCCCGTGCTGAATCCCAAGGGCGAGAAGCCGCTGATGACCGGAAACGACCTGAAGCCGGAATCGAAGGGCGATCTCGGCCAGGGGAGCGAACCTGAGATCAGGTTTGTCCTGACTCCGAAGGGAACGGGGATCTTCGCCGACTTCACACGCCGGCACGTAGACGACATTGTGGCCGTCTTTCTTGGCGGCAGGCTGATCACCGCGCCGAATATCAAGGAGCCGATCACGAACGGGGAAGGCGTGATCACAGGGTTCTCAACTCTGGAAGAGGCTACGCGCAAGGCTGAGTTCCTGAACGCCGGCGCCCTTCCGGTTCCGCTGCACGTGGTTCAGCTCGACGACGTTGAGGCCACCCTTGGTAAGGAGACGGTGAACCAGGCGATCATGGCTGGCATCCTCGGCCTCGGTCTGGTCCTCCTCTTCATGCTTGGCTACTACAGACTGCCGGGTCTGCTCGCTGACGTGGCCCTTAGTATCTACGCGCTTCTCACTTTTGCTCTCTACAAGGCCCTCGGCGTGACGATGACGCTCCCCGGCTTCGCAGGTTTCATCCTGTCCATCGGTATGGCCGTGGATGCCAACATTCTGATATTTGAACGGCTCAAAGAGGAGCTGAAGAGCGGGAAGACACTCAGAGCCTCGATCGACGCCGGGTTCAACCGGGCGTTTACAGCGATCTTTGACTCGAACGTCTGCACTATCATCACGGCCATCGTCCTTTACAAGTTCGCCACCGGAATGGTGCAGAGCTTCGCGCTCACGCTGGGGCTTGGTGTAGTCCTCAGCATGTTCACGGCCATCACGGTCACGAGGACATTCCTGCATCTGCTGGTGACCCAGGAGTGGGCGCAGAAGCCAAGCTGGTTCGGGCTTTCCACCTCCTGGTTCCACAGGTGGCAGCCGAACATCGTTGCCAGGCGGAACTGGTTCTTCGCGCTGTCTGCGGCGGTGATCGTGCCGGGCTTGGTGTTCTACCTCGTGAACTTCTCGCAGATCGGCAGCGGACTCAGGCCGGGGATCGAGTTCCAGCCGGGCACTACGATGCAGATGTCGTTCAGCCGCAAGGTAACCGTCACGGACGTGCACCGGGTGGTTGCCGACCAGGGTGTCGAGAACGAGGTCCAGGTCTCGAAGGGCAAGGCGGGCGGCGCGACGGCCTTTATCAGAACCCGCCTGGTCCCCGGTAATACGACCAGGTCTTCCCAGGAGTACACGGCAAAGGTGGACAGTATCAAGGGCGAACTCGGGAAGGCTTATGGCAAACTAGGAAACGTGCAAGTGTCCACCGTCGGGCCGACCGTCAGCAAGGAGCTGACGCAAAACGCGATCTGGGCAGTGCTGATCGCGGGTATTGCGATAGTCATCTACCTCTCGTCGCGGTTTGCAATCGGCGGATTCCTGAACGGGTTGAAGTACGGCGTGTGCGCGATCGTAGCGACATTCCACGACGTGCTTGTCATCACAGGGATATTCGCGATAACGGGCTACTTCCTGCACTGGGAGATCGACACGTTATTCGTGACCGCGGTTCTGACTATGATCGGGTTCTCGACCCACGACACGATCGTGGTGTTCGACAGGATAAGGGAGAACCTTAGACACAGGCTCAGGGGCGAGGACTACGAGGGGCTGACGAACAGGAGCATCCTGCAGACCTTCGCGCGGTCGATCAACACATCGTTTACGGTGGTTCTGACGGTGGCCGCGCTGTTGATCTTCGGCGGGCCGATCATCCGGCACTTCTACGTAGCGCTGATTGCCGGCATCGTCAGCGGAACGTATTCCTCGATCTTCAACGCGACGCCGCTGGTGGTGGTCTGGGAAGGGATCTCAGCGCGGCGGAAGTCCGGCGCGGCGCGGCGAAGGGGCTTCGAGGATAAGCCGCTGGTCCCAACCGACCGCGCTCGCGATCTTCGGCCGATCGCCCAGTCTGCCGGCCCTGCTCCGAAGGATGGGGATCCCGAAGCCGAGCCGCAAGTGGGTGCGACTCCAAAGCCGGCTCGCGTGAAGGTCAAGCCCAAGAAGAGGAAAAGGCGGTACTGAGCAGGGATAACGCCTGAATCTGGTATCGTGAGTTATCTGGAGAGCCTGTGGGATATACACGCGTCCGAAGGAGCGCCCACAGGCTCTTATTGCAGATTGCAGATTGCAGAGGAGCGACGCGTGGATCAGGAGCAGATGAAGCGGCAGACTAGGCAGTTCGCGAGGAAGAGCATCGCTATGTGCAGACAGCTGCCACAGATCTTGGGCGTTCCAATCTGCAATCTGAAATCCGAAATCTGAAATCGCATGTCTAGCGCTATCTGGCTCGCACCGGAGCTTGATGAGGCTCTGGTGCACAATCTGGCAAGCGGGGTTGGCGTATCGGAGGTGGTCGCGCGGATTCTCGTCAACAGAGGCGTGACGACTGCGGCGCAGGCGCGCGCTTTCCTGTCGCCTTCCCTCGACGACCTGCACGACCCGGCGCTGCTCCCGGATATCGAGCCGGCAGTCGAGCGAACGGCAAGAGCGCTCGAGGCCGGCGAGAAGATACTCGTCCACGGCGACTACGACGTTGACGGCGTGACGAGCACCGCTCTGCTCATTCGCGTGCTCTCGAAGCTCGGCGCGAACGTCGTGCACAGGATTCCTCACCGCGTCCGCGAGGGCTACGACATCAAGCCCTACACGGCCGACGAAGCCAAGGCCGAAGGAGTGTCCCTCATCATCACGGCCGACTGCGGGGTGACCGCCTGCGAGACGATCGAGCGCGCGCAGTCAATGGGGATAGACATCGTGGTCACGGACCATCATACCCCCGGCGAGCATCTCCCGCAGGCCGTGGCCGTGGTGGACCCGATGAGGCGCGATTCCGCCTATCCGTTCCCCTATCTAGCCGGGGTCGGGGTCGCGCTCAAGTTTGCGCAGGCGCTGGTCCGGCGCGTCGGCCATGACGGCCGGAAGTTCATCGAGAGGTATCTCGATTTTGCGGCTCTGGGGACGATCACCGACGTAATGCCCCTCATCGATGAGAACCGGGTGCTTGCGAGATTCGGCCTGGAGGCTATGGCGAAGAGCAAGAAGGTCGGGCTGCAGGCGATGCTTGCTCGGGCCGGCCTCTCGCGCAGGAGACTCACGGCTTACCACGTCGGCTTCATCCTCGGGCCGAGGATCAACGCGGTGGGCAGGCTGGATGACGCCGCCGCTGCGCTCGAATTGCTGCTTACGTCGGACAGGGAAAAGGCCGACGAGCTTGCGGAGGTCCTGGAGCGCCGGAACGAGGAGCGGCAGGCCGAGCAGGCCCGGATTCTGGAGGAGGTAAGGACGCTGCTGCAGGAGAAAGACCTGGAGGCGTGCCGCGCCATCGTGCTCTCTCGGCCCGGCTGGAACTCCGGGATCGTCGGGATTGCGGCAAGCAGGGTCGTCGAAGAGTACGGCCGGCCGGCGGTACTGCTATCGGTTGACGAAGAGACGGGCGTTGCCCACGGCTCCGCCCGCAGCATCGAGGCGTTCAACATGATCGAGGCGCTCGGAGAGTGCAGGGATGTGCTCGACCGGGCCGGCGGCCATGCGCTTGCCGCGGGTCTGTCTCTGAAGGCCGAGAAGCTCCAGGAGTTCGAGACGAAGCTGAACGAGGTGGCCTCGGAGGTCATCAAGCCTGAGGATCTGGTCCCGAAGATCGCTATCGACGGCGAGGTTGCGCCCGAGGAGGTCTCCTGGCAGCTCCTGCGGGAGATCAGACAACTCGAGCCTTTCGGTATGGGCAATCCGGAGCCGCTGTTCGTGAGCTCGGGAGTCCAGGTGGTGGATGCGAGGAGGGTCGGAGGAGACGGCTCGCATCTGAAGCTCCGTGTAGGCAGCGTCAAGGGGCCGCTCGACTGTATCGCCTTCGGCATGGGCGACCTCGAACCCTCGGTCCAGCTTGGTCGGAAGATCGATCTGTGTTACAATATTAGGGCGAACTCGTATAACGGATATGACAGCCTACAGTTGGCGGTGAGGGATCTGAGGGGTGAGGTATGAGGTATCTGGACGAACCAACTTTCGAGAAGCTGATGGCAGCTGCACAGGAGGTCGCGAGGGTTGTGGGCGGCCTTCGTGCCGCGGTTGAACGCCAGCGGAACGACCGGCAGGAGATCGGGTAACTCATACCTCATACCCCATACCTCATACCTCGGCAGGCGGAAATGGCAACCATCCAGGAGATAGTTGAGAAGGTAAAGGGTTACAACCCGGACGCGGATGTTGGGCTGATCGAGCGAGCGTACCGCTTCGCAGAGCGGGCGCACGAGGGGCAAATGCGTCTGTCGGGCGACCCCTACATCAGCCACCCGCTCGAAACCGCGCGCATACTCGCCGATCTGGAAATGGACTCGACAAGCATAGCTGCGGGCCTGCTGCACGACGTTGTCGAGGACCAGGACATCAAGATAGAGCAGATCGAGCGCGAGTTCGGCGAGGAGATAGCCCGGCTGGTCGATGGAGTCACGAAACTGAAGCTGGCCGACTTCGAGGTGCCGCTTCCTGATGAGGAGAAGGCCGAGGCGCCGAGAAAGAAGCACGTTGAGTTCCGCCGCAGCGCCGAGAACCTGCGCAGGATATTCCTCGCAATGGCCCGCGACCTGCGGGTCATGGTCATCAAGCTCGCAGACCGGCTGCACAACATGATGACGCTCAGTGCGCTCCCGGAGGAGCGGCAGAAGAAGGTCGCGATGGAGACGCTCCAGATCTTCGCGCCGCTTGCCCACCGACTGGGGATCTGGAAGATCAAGTGGGAGCTTGAGGACCTCGCGTTCAAGTACCTGCATCCGGAGGAGTACACCACTATCGCCGAGAAGGTCGCCCGCACCAGAAACGACCGCGAGGCCGACCTGCAGGAGGCGACCGATATCATCAGCCGGAGGCTCAAAGAGGAGCACGTATCCGCGGCGATCCACGCCCGGCCCAAGCACCTTTACAGCATCTACCAGAAGATGCTCCGCGAGGGTGTCGATTTCGGCGAGATATACGATCTCTCGGCAGTCAGGGTCATCGTCAACACGGTTGCGGACTGCTACCACGCCCTTGGGGTGGTTCACGACCAATGGATGCCGATCCCGGACCGCTTTGGCGACTACATCGCCAAGTCGAAGTCGAACATGTACCAATCGCTGCACACGAAGGTCATCGGGCCGAGAGGCGAGCCGCTCGAAATCCAAATCCGGACCTGGGATATGCACCGAACCGCGGAGTTCGGCATCGCGGCGCACTGGCGCTACAAGGAGCAGTCGCAGCCGAAGGATGAGTTCGAGCGGAAGATGTCCTGGCTCCGCCAGCAGCTGTTCGACTGGCAGGCCGATATGCGCGACGCGAACGAGTTCCTGCGCTCCGTGATCGAAGACCTGTTCACCGACCAGGTCTTCGTCTTCACGCCGCGCGGCGACGTGATCGACCTTCCCGCCGGCTCTACGCCCGTCGATTTCGCCTACCGGATCCACAGCGACGTCGGGAACCACTGCGTCGGCGCAAAGGTCAACGGGCGCATCGTGCCGCTTTCGTACAAGTTCAACAACGGCGACATCGTGGAGATCATCTCACGGTCGAACACCCAGCCGAGCCTGGACTGGCTTTCGTTCGTGAAGACCTCTCACGCCAGGAACCGGATCAAGCGGTTCTTCCGCAACATCCACTACACGGACAGCGTCGCGCAGGGGCGGGAGATGCTCGAGAAGGAGATCGAGCGGCTGGGACACGAGTCTCAGAGCCTGCTGCGGCCGGAGAAGCTCGCCAAGGTCGCCCAGGGCCTCAACCTTCAGACGGACGAGGATCTGCTGGCTGCGATCGGGTACGGACATGTGGCTGCCGGGACGGTCATCAACCGACTGAGGGCCGAGGAGGCGCCGACGGAAGGGCTGTCGATCTCGAGCCGCACACAGGCCGAGGGCGGACCGGCGGTAGTGCTTGACGGCGGGGTGGATAAGGTTGCCATCAAGCGCGCGCGCTGCTGCGCTCCTGTGCCGGGCGATGCCGTTGTCGGCTACGTGACCCGAGGCAAGGGGATGGCGCTGCATAGAGCCGACTGCCCGAACGTGCATGCCTACCGGCAGGTCGAGCCAGGCAGGCTGGTCGAGGTTCAGTGGGGCCAATCCGATGGCGACCGCTACCAGGCGGATATCCGCATAGAAGCTCTCGATCGCGTCGGCCTGCTGAACGATATTTCGGCGATATTCTCGGCCACCAATACGAACATCACGTCCGCGAAGATCAGGTCGCTGCCGGATAAGCGGGCGTTGCTCGAGCTCACAATAGACGTGCGCGACCTGAGGCACCTGAACGACCTGATGGCAAGTGTGAGCCGGCTCTCGGATGTTCTCAGGATCGAAAGGGTTGCCGCGCACGGCACGGGCAGGGCAAAGTAGCGGGTGTCGGGCGCCGGGTGTTGGTGGGGTCATGGGGCATGGCGATTGCTGATTGCTGAACGCAGTGGCCGGGACAGCGCCCGGCCATTACTCCGGCTGGGCCGGATTCGGGAGAGTACGAGAGGTTGAGGGCCGTACTTCAGCGAGTGCGCGGTGCATCGGTAACGGTTGACGGGAAGGAGATCTCCCGAATTGGCCGCGGACTTGCAATACTGCTTGGTGTGGGCAAGGGCGACAGTGACGCCGACGCATCCAAACTTGCCGAGAAGATCGCGAATCTGCGGATCTTCGAGGACGACCAGGGGAAGATGAACCTGTCCGCGCTCGACATCGGCGGCGAGGCGCTGGTGGTATCGCAGTTCACGCTGTATGCCGACTGCCGCAAGGGCCGGAGGCCGGGGTTCGACCGCGCCGCACCGCCTGAAGAGGCCGACAGGCTGTATCAGAGGTTCGTCGAGAACCTCCGCGGTCTGGGTGTGCCGGTGCGGACCGGGCAGTTCCAGGCGAAGATGCTTTTCTGCATCGAGAACGATGGGCCGGTGACGGTGGTGCTGGATAGCGAGGAGTTATGAGCGTGGGGCGTCGGGCCACCCAGGTAGGCAAAGAAGCGGCCTGCCGGATCCAGATACCCTCGATTCGGGAGTCGGGGAAGCTGCCCGGAAAGGGCAAATGGACCGAATTGGCGTACCATATGTAGTGGCCGGGCGCTGTCCCGGCCTGGTTCTGAGATAGCCTCCGGGGCAGTTCCATTCTGCCAAAAAGCGAGCTATCATGAAGTAGAAAGGATCGTGTATGGGATGAGGGATGGGACCGAAATCCCGTGCGTGACAGTGGAGAGACGGCTGCAAGCTGGCGGCCGATAGCGGATATGGAAGATAGACAGCTTGAGCATACGCCCCGCGACGAGGAGCGGTTCGAGGAGCGCATGCGGCGGGACATAAACCTCCCGCCGGAGGAAAAGCGCGAGCCGACGGCCCACGAGCGCGCTCGGATAGGCGACTGGCTCTGCGACGAAGGCCGGGTAGAGGATGCGATCATCCACTATCGCAAGGCCGTGCGGATGGAGGGCAACAATGCGCGTTTCCGGGAGAGGCTGGGCGACGCCTATGCGTATTCCGAGGAGTCGGTCAAGGCAGTTGCCGAGTACCGCCGGGCACTCAAGATCAGCCCGCGCCGCGCGGAGCCGCATTTTGGTCTAGCTGAGATCTACAGGCGCTACGGAAAGCTGAACGCCGCCGTCGTAGAGTATCGCAAGGCTGTCCAGTATAACCCGATGAACCCGTTCTACCGCTACAAGCTCGGCGATGCCCTTGCACAGGTCGGCCTGCTCGATGAGGCGGTCCTGCATCTTGAGATCGCTGTGCAGATTACCGAAACCGACGGCTTCTACCACTTCTGCCTGGGCGACCTCTACTGCCTCGACGGCAGGCTCGGCGATGCGATCATCGAGATGCAGCAGGCGACGATCTTCAGCCCCCGCGACTCCTACTACAACCTCCGGCTGGGCATGCTCTACCTTCGAGGCGGCTATGCCGGGGACGCGATCAAGGCGCTCGAACGCGCCGTCGCGCTCAAGCCCCGGGACCCCGTGTACCACGCCGTCTTGGCCGACGCCTACGCCCGCTGCGGCTCGACCGAACAGGCGGCCCGGCATTACGGCAAAGCAGGCAAGATGGACGCCTACGACACCGCCAACCTGGACCTCATCCGGCGTAAGTCGGACGGCCGGGCTGGACGGTAGGCGCGCGGCTCAGCGCCGGCGCCGGTCCGCCGGCAAGGAATACGACCGGCGAATGCTTTGCCCTTACATCCGTTCGGCGACCCGCGCTTGCAGGACTGTGAAGGGCACCCCTGCCGGATCGTCTACTTGCTGAGCACCTCGATCGCTTTGTCCACCTGGGGATCTCGCTCCGCGAGCCAGTCTTCCACGGTGAGCGGCACCTGGTAGTCCGGTTTCTCCCCGTTGTTCTCCTCGTTGCTGCCGTCCTTGCGGTACACCCCCATGCCAGGCACTCGGGCGGACGTTCCGTCCACGAGCGATATCTCGCCAACCGCAATGACGTAACCTGGGGTCGGCATGCCGACGAGCTTTGCGAGGCCGCGGGTGTGAATCGCGGCCGCGAATGCCTCTCCGTCCGAGAATGCATGCTCGTCTATCAGCACTACGAGCGGTTTGTCCCAGGCGCCCGGAGGCGCCAGCGCCGGCTCCGCGTTCCGAACCTGGTAGTAAGCGTGCGGTTTCCTCTCCAACCAATCCACGAGAGTGTCGGAGATGTAACCTCCGCCGTTGAAGCGCACATCGATGATCATAGCCTTCTTATTCAGCGCGTATTCGTAGAACTCCCTCTCAAACCGGGCCTGATCCCCATCCCCCATTGCGGCGATGTGGACGTAGCCGATCTTCCCGCCGCTCTTCGCCTCGACGTAGTTCCGCAGGCGCTCGATCCGGTTGCGGTAGGCAAGGTCATCCCATTCGCCCCGGGTCATGCTGACGTATTTCACGGTCCTTGCGCCTTCGCGCGACGGCTTCGAGTTGACGAGGAACTCCAGTTCACGCCCCTCTTTGCCGTTGATCGTCTTATACAGGTTCTCGTCGAGCGTAACGTCCTTCCCGTCAATGGCAAGGACGTACTCGCCGGGCTTGATGCTCGTCTGTGGGAATGAGCCGGGCGCTCCCTTCGGCACCTTATCCACCCGAATGCCCGGGCCTTCGTAGCTGTAGTCGAACATGAACCCAAGATGGGGGCTAGCGACGCTCGGGTTGCCGCCCGGCGCCGCGCCTACCTCCGAGTGAGAGCACTCCAACTCGCCGACCATCATCTGGAGAAGCGTTGCGAACTCATCGCGTGTCTCGACCGCATCGAGCAAGGGCTCGTACCGCTTCCGGATCGCCTCCCAGTCACGGCCGTGCATATTGGGATCGTAGAAGCCCTGGCTGTAGGACCTCCAGAACTGGGTGAACGCAGCCTGGCGCTCGATGCGAACATCCCTATCCCAGTCAGCCGTGAACTCGACCTTCTCCTGCTTGCTTTGATCGTCCAAGGTTATGGTCGTAAGATCACCGTTGTGGACCACGTAAGCCTTCTTCGCGTCTTTGGAGACGCGCAGATCGCTGAACCCGCCGCCCGAGGTTACACGCTTGGTCTCTTTGCCGTCGTACGTGACCGTCCAGACATCGCCTTCCGAGACGAACATGATCTTGCCCTCTGAAGTCACAGTAAGGTCGGCTTGAGGCGACTGAGAGGACAGCTTACGGATTCGCCGCGTTATGTCGTCGAAGTCGATGTCGACCCTGGCGAACTCCTTGGGTTTCTCGAACTTGATGTCGAACTCGGAGGTACGGGCCGGCTCTTTGGTCAAGGGGAGCACGTAGAGGCCGTCGCCGTCGCGGTTGCTCTGGAAGAACAGGTACTTGCCGTCGGGAGACCACATGGGTTGGGAGTGGGAGGAGTTCAGGCGGGTCACGTTCACAGGAGTCCCGCCTGCGTCAGGGATGATCCAGATGTTCCAGGCGCCATTGCTCTCGCCGACGGTGTACGCGACCCAGCGCATATCGGGCGACCAGGAGATGTCGCCGCCGCCCTGGTAGTCCGGATGCATCTCGGGAACGCTTACCAGCCGTCGCACCTCCCCAGTTTCGAGCGTGATCACGAACAGGCCGCGCTCGGGCCCGCCGGTCCAGAAGGCCAGCTTCTTGCCGTCGGGAGATAGGTGCAGTTCGCCCACTTCCTCGGGATGCTCCCAGAGCGGCTTGACCTTGAGGGACTCGACGTCCATCTCGTAGGCTCGAGTGTTGAAGTCGCGGTCGGAGCGGAAGTAGAGCTTCTTGCCGTCGCTGGACCAGAGGAAACCGGAGTCGTCGCCTGCCCAATCGGTCAGGCGGTGCGCGACTTCTGCGCTCTTGCCAGCCGCGCCCTTCGGCTTGTCGGTGAGGATCGTCCAGATATCGCCTCGTATCCCGAACGCGAAGTACTTCGCGTCGGGGGATGGGTCGGCCTCGGTGACGCCTGACTTCAGGACCTCGCGCCGAACGTAGCTCTGCGTCTCGTCCTGGGAGGCGTAGATAGTTAACTTCGTCGGCTCCTTCTGCCCGGCCCTCAGCAGCCATAGATCGTGTTCGTAGGCAAAAACGATGTCCCCGGTACGGGCCGCGACGTTGGGATCCCTGACAGAACCCCCCGCGAACGTCGTGATCTGCCGGCCCTTGCCGGTCAGGTCAAACACCCAGAGGTTTGGAGTCCGGGCTGGCGAGTCCTTGATCTTGGGCGGATGCTCGTTCAGCCTCGGAGAGGAGGGTGTAGCCTCGCCGGTTGTCACAGTCACGATGCTCTTGCCGTCCGGCAAGAACCGGGGCCATAGGTGCTGGCGGTCGTTGGGAGAGATGGCGCGCCTCGCGCCGCTCTTCAGGTCCAGCACCCATATCTGCGCGGCCGCGGAGCCGGTATAGCGCGGGCGGGTCCAATCGAAGCCGTACCGGCTGTAGACGACGAGATTGCCATCCGGCGAGAAGTTGGCGTCGTTCATCGGGTCGAGGTCCTGGGCGAGCTTGCGAAGCCGCAGCGTCTTCGCGTCGATCGTGAAGAGTGCGGCGTCGGCCGTGTCCCGCCAGCCGCAGAAGATCAGGCTCTTCCCGTCGGGGCTCCAGCCGTGGGCGATCTCGGACCCCGAGTACCACGTCAGCCGCCTCACGCTGCCGCCGGCTGCGGGGATGAGGTAGATGTCCCAGCTGCCGTTGCGCGTGCTGGAGAAGGAAATCCAATTGCCGTCAGGCGAGAACTCGGGGTAGGCATCCATCTCGACGTTTCTGGTAAGCGGCGTCGCACGGCCGCCGGTTGAGTCCACGACCCAGATATCGCCGCGGTAGCAGAACGCAAGCCTCTTCCCGTCGGGGGACAGCACCGGCGCGTACGCGCCGATTATCGGCTTCTCTTCGGGCGCCGGAAGCTGAGCCGGCAGCCGCCCGCCGGACACAGCAACGCCCAGCACCGCCGATGCGATCAACACTGTTCTTCTCATAGTCATCCGATCTTGCCTCATATTCGATCTCCTCCACAGCGGAGGACGGGACGATGCCGCCCAAGCCCGCGGCTCGTTCTCCGGCCTCTCTATATGGATGAGTTCGACACCATCGGGCAGGATTACTCCCCCGGCGGGCGGGGTTTGTCCGCCGTTTGGCAAACCTGCGGCTCTGCAGTATACTGGCTTATGAGTGGTTCGGGCGAAGCATTTGCGGCGGGAGGCGACAAGCAGTGGGAAGACGAAGGGCGAATGCTTCGCCCCTACAGCCAGGTTGCTTTGGCCGGAGGCGGGAGGCTTCGGGCGAAGCATTTGCGGCGGGAGGCGACAAGCAGTGGGAAGGCGGAGGACAAATGCTTCGCCCCTACAGTGTTGGTATCACGCCGGACGTGGACGGCGGGGTGCGAGGGCAAGATGGAGACCGTCGGTTATCTTAACATGTCCCGTTACGTGGGACGGGAATGCGAGAGCATCGTCCTTACCTGCATCGACTTCCGTTTCCGGAAGGAGGTGGGCGATCTACTGTCCCGGGCAGGCTTTCGCGATTTCGATCTGGTCGCGCTGCCTGGGGCGTCCAAGGCGGTGATCGAAGAGAGCAGCCGAGGGGTGCTGTTCCATGCTGTCGAAGCGTCGCTCGCGCTGCATCACCCGAGACGCATTATCGTCGTGGATCACATAGACTGCGGCGCGTATGGCGGAAGCGCGGCCTTCGCCGGCCCGGAAGACGAGGAGGCGTTCCACGCTGCGAGGCTCGACGAGGCGCGCGAGATCATCCGGGGCGAGTTCCCTCTGCTGGAAGTGGTCGCCGCCTACATGGACTGGGACAAACTCAAGATCCTCAGCAAGTGACCGTCTCGACCCGCGAGTCTGGGCCGCAACCATCACGAGGCCCAGCTGTGTGAAGACCCTCGGCTCCTTCGCCAGGCCACCGGCCAGTGGGCCTTCCGCCGCCTACAGGCGCTGGCGCGCCCTGCAAGCCGAACAGAACTGTCGCTCGGTTGCACCGACGAACCAGAACGAGAGGCGCTACTCCTCGAAAACCATGCTCTGAACGGTCACGCCCGGCAACTGCTTCAGCCTCTCCTCCATTTCGCGGACCTTGGGCTCTTCGCCATACGTCTCCAGCAGAATCAGCCCGCTCGGTGAGCACGTGCCGCCAGAAACGTTGTGCAGCCCGATGCGTGTCTTGATGTTGCAGCCGTACTCGGTGAACACCTTCTGGACGTCCACCGCAGTGTTGACCCTGGCGGCGAGGTGCACTCCAAGAACGATTCGCCTGCTCATTGCCTACCTCCTCGTATGATATGTTTGCCGGCCACCGGAGGCTGTTCCGGTTGACCGGCGGACGGGGCTCCTGGCAGAATAGCTTGCAGAGCTATCAGGGGAGAGGCTTCGACCTCCTTGTGGCACTGAC
>Ga0315282_10001095_pt1 | contig 52203 bp, 64 predicted proteins | sample YL17G07_20_MG_FD_203693 | JGI IMG/M metagenome (GOLD analysis project Ga0315282, IMG submission 203693) | Sediment microbial communities from Yellowstone Lake, YNP, Wyoming, USA - YL17G07_20 | ecosystem: Environmental > Aquatic > Freshwater > Lake > Sediment | place: USA: Wyoming | collected...
GCGAAGTGATCAAATTCCTCAAAAAATCTGGTGTAGATTTTCATGTGAGAGATGTTGTTCTCACGCCGGATGACCGGATGGTCCTACGGTAAGTGAACGGGTGCTAAATATTTTTGTCCCAAAGCCCCATGACGGGGAAATTAGCCCCTGGGTTTTCAGGAGAGCTCTTCATGAGGCCTTACAAGGAGGAGCCATACGTTCCTCAACATCCCTCCGGGGCCACTTTACAGGAACAAGGCGCAGAAAAGCGTTTTCTCGTAAATTTTCTAAGTCCAGTATAATAAAACACTAGCCAAAGCGGAATTGGCACTTAAGATGCCCACTTGGCGAGGTTTCACACCAAATACTTCCGCGTATCACTGTGCGAAAGACAAGGGGATTCTAGCTGAATTGCCCGCAGAGCTTTACAACAGCGCATTAAGTGTGTATGATAAAATTCACCAGGTTTACAATAACCCGCTGCTTCAGCACATTGGGAACGAGCGTACTAAAGCGCTCAAAAAACTGGACGAAGAATTAGAATCGTTGTCAAATAAACTAGAATCTCACATGCGCGAACTAGGTTATGTTGTTTGAGTCACCGCCCTAAGGAAGACCTAACCTCCAATGTTTTCACTTCCGCTACATGGTTTGGTAGTATGCCCAAATGTACACATTCTTGCGTGCCAGGTTTCCCGTCAGTTATAACTTTGGCTTTAAGCCTACTCTTTTTTACTCCCATCGCGGGCTTGACGAAAGGTTGAAAATGGCGTGGACCATTCGGGTCCGGAACGGCGGTCAGAGCGGGAGCTTGACCACGGCCTTCCCGTCTGGCAGCGCGGCCTGGAACTCCCACCCTTCCTTGATGTATTTCTCGATTTTGTCGACCGGAACGACCTTCTGCCGCGCGCCGTTCCGCTCCATCAGGCTCGCCAGCTTTCGCCTGATCGTCTCCTGGAACTCGTCGTCGCCCATGCCCAGCACGTCCATCTTCTCTATCTCGTCTGGCTTGAATCCCGCGACGAGCAGGAGCTGGCTCTTGAACTCCCGCCTGATCTGGTCCTCCCCCGGGGCCTCGGCCGTGGCAGTTGACAGGAACTCCTGCGACCTCAGGTATGTCCCGCGCATGTCCTCGATGACGCTCGGGGGGAGCCTGCACTTGTGGGTCGTGTACCTCGCCTCGATGTCCCCCTTGTGCCCCATCCAGAACTTCCTGTAGTCGCGGATCACCTTCCCCGCGTTCTCGGCCACCATCAGTTGGGTGTCGAAATACGACCTCAGCACGTACGGCCTCCACTTGATTCCCGCCTTTCTCATAGCATTCCTGATAGAATCGGCCACGTTGGTGGTCCGGACGAAGGGCTTCATCCGGAGCTTGGGTGTTATAATCGGGGAGCCTTCGGACAGCGTTTCCCCGTCCTCAATCCGCTCCTCTAGGTACTCCTTCAGGTACTTGCACCCCTCCTCGCCGAGAAACGTGAAGTACTGGTGCCCGGCCTTGCTTAACTCCTCGCGGACGACCACCATCGTCGGCACTTGGTTGAATTCCACCTTCGCGGGTTTCCCGTCTTTTCCTGCCACCAGCCGCATATCGGGGAGGTCCTTCGCCACGAGCCCGTCCGTGCCCTGGTAGTTTCCGAGCGTCTCTATCCTGAGGCCTGCGTGGGCCAGCAGCACAGATGCCGCCCGGGCCTTCCTGTCCCCGGAGAAGAAGATTTGGACCAGCTCGTGCTTGGTCGGCACCCTTTCGTCCTTCAGCGAGGGGCTCTTCCTCGCGCCCCTGACCTTAATCGCTAACATCAGCTTGCGGTCCGTGCGGAAAGACACCCATGACTTGATTGCTTTGAGGACGGACTCTATGTAACTCCCCGCTCTCCCCAGGCACTCCTGCGCCGTGACGAAGTCCAGCAGCAGGTTCTTCAGCTTCCTTTCCTCCATCGCCGCCAGTTGTTTTGGGGTCAGCCCGTTGGCCTCGCAGAAGTTGCCGAGCCTCCGGAGGTAGACGTCGGCAGTGATTGGGGACCCCCTGGCGGTATTCTCGTGCCAGCGCCTGACGTCGCGGTCCTCGAGCAGCGGCCCGTACTTCTTTTCCCTCTGCAGCATCACATCACTATATCGTATGTTTTCCCAAAATATAAGGGTTCCGAACCCAAAACACTGGTGGGCCCACAGGGACTCACCTCCCCACGCGGATTATGTTGCGCCCCGCCGCTTTTCTCAGCCGGTTCATGATCGCCAGCCCGATGCCAGATGTTTCCAATCCCTCGGTCAGAACAACGTCGACCGCCTCGTCGTCAAACTCCCTGAGCACCTTGAACAGGTTCTTGGCAACCTCCGCCGGGTTTCCACGTGGCCCGACCACCTTGACAACGTCGGCGCGGTATTTGTGGGCGGTTTCTTTTGTTGCCATGACGCCAACTTTTCTGCCTTCGCCCGCGTATTTTTTCACCAGTTCCTGAATTTTGGAAACAACGCCTTCGGTTGGCCCCTCCACCAGCACCACCTCGGCTTTCGGGGCGTAGTGCCTGTACTTCATCCCGGGTGCCTGCGCAACCACCGTCTCAGTCGGAGTCTCGGCATTCGCGACCGGGTGGACTTCAACTTTGCCCAAAATCTCGCGGAGTTCCTCAACTGTGACGGGGCCGGGCCTGAGAACCGTTGGTAACTTGGAAGTCAGGTCGAGAACGGTTGATTCAACCCCAAACCCAACCGGGCCGCCGTCTATCACCATCTCTATCCTGCCCGAGAGGTCCTTCAGCACGTGTCCTGTGGTCGTGGGGCTTGGCCTTCCGGCGAGGTTGGCGCTAGGCGCGGCTATCGGCACTCCGGCTTCAGCTATCAAAGCTCTGGCAATTGGGTGGCTCGGCATGCGGATGGCGACCGTGGCGAGCCCAGCAGTGGTTGCGTCCGGCACGAGCTCGGACTTCATCGCGAGAATCGTCAAAGGCCCCGGCCAGAACTTGGAGATGAGCGGTTCTGCTTTCTCAGGCAAGCGGTCAGCCAAGACAGACAGGTCCCCCTTGTTTGCGATGTGTACAATTATCGGGTTGTCTGCCGGCCGGTTCTTCGCCTTGAATATTTTCAAGACGGCTTCCTCGTCAAGCGCATTTGCGCCAAGCCCGTACACGGTCTCGGTCGGGAAAGCGACCAAGCCGCTGTTCTGGATCACACGCGCCGCAGCTCGGATTCTGTCGGGCTCCGGCTTTTCAGGATTGACCTTCAGCACTACGGTTTCTACTTTCATTTCACCACATGATATCCCAGCGCGCGGGGCTTATCAAAATAGAGGCAACGATATCAGAAGAACTCGTAGAGCTGCTTGAAAAGGGACTTCAGCTCCTCAGTCTGGTCCTTGAACACCTCTGTCCCGCCCTTGTAGCGGAGCGCGTATATGATCCTTATCGGCAGCATCCTCGACAGGACGACGGCGCTGGCGCCCAGAAGTAGCTTGACGCTGGCCGCGCCCCCAGTGTAGTTTATGACGACTTCATCTCCAGCCTTTATCTGGGCAAAGACCCTGGCTATGGCCTCACCCACTGATTTCACATCGAAGATGTCGCAGGTCTCCCAAATCACCTTTGTGTTCGTCTTCCTCGCCGCGGCTTCAACTATGGCCTGGCTCGGCTCAGTGTAGCCGCCAGCCGAGGCGATGTTCTTCATCTGGTACTCGGAGCAAATTATGTGGGTGACATCTGGCTTTTCCCTCTCTAGCGCGAACTCTATTGTGGTAGGAACCTCCCCCAACCCCTGTATTAAGACCTTCAACCCCTCACCAATTCCCCTCCCAAGCGCGCCCATAAATGGTTTTCCTGAGAACGGTTTTATTTGCCGGATTTGAGTAGGTGTTGTCATGATAACGGCAAAGCTGGGGAAGGTCAAGGTTGGGGACGGGCACCCCGTTTCGGTGATCGGAGCAATCAACTTGAGCCCCGACTCCTTCTACCGCAAGTCCGTCAGGAACCCCGAACAGGCCATGGCGCGAGCGCAAGAGATGGTTGAACAGGGAGCCACAATCATAGACGTGGGGGCAATGGCTACCGGGCCGCGCGCCAAGCCAATCCCGGTTGATCTCGAGTTGCGCAGGATGGTGCCCGCCGTGAAAGCGATTGCGCGCAAGTCGGACGTCACAATATCTGTTGATACCCAGAGGGCCGAGGTAGCGGAGGCCGCGGTCAGTGCAGGGGCCTCGGTTGTAAACGACGTTAGCGGGTTGAAGTCCGACCAGAAGATGGCGGAGGTAATAGCAGACTACGGGTGTTCTGTTATTCTGATGGCATCAAGCAAGGCTCCGGGCGATGTTTATGAAGTTGGAGAAATCAAGCGTGCCTTGGCCGGGAGCCTTGAGATTTGCAAAAAGCACGGCGTATCCCTCAAGCGTGTGGTCCTGGACCCAGCCGTGGGATACTGGCCGGCGAGGTTGAAGCGCCTCGGGCAAAAGTCCAAGGCTCAGCTCGGCGGGAGGCCCTATTCATATGCAGCTTTTCTTGACCTGAGAATATTGGCGAGGCTGGAGGAGTTCAGAAAGTTGGGGAGACCGATATGCGTCGGGATTTCCAGAAAATCTTTCGTGGGGACCGTGACCGGCTTGAAAGACCCGGACCAGAGGTTGGCGGGTTCACTCGCGGCCAGCGCGGTGGCTGTTTTCAACGGTGCTGATGTTTTGAGGGCCCATGACCCAGCCGAGACGGTGCAGGCCGCCAGGATAGCGGAGGCAATCAGGAGCGCGAGGTAGCATGAGAGTTTTTGGGCTTGCGCTTCCGCTCGTGAAACCCGGCGACGATTTTGTGGGAATGGTCATAAGAGCAGCCGAACAAGAGGGGGGTTTCAGGGGAGGGGACGTTCTCGTTGTTTCATCCAAGGCTGTTGCAACGGTCGAGGGCAGACTTGTCGAGCTATCTAAAGTAAAACCATCTTCCCGCGCGAAGTCTCTGGCGAAGCAATCGGCCCTCCCGGCGGAATTTGTCGAAGTTGTTCTTCAGGAGGCCGACGAAGTCCTAGGCTCCGTGAAGGGGGCAATCCTGACGGTGAAGGAGGGGATGCTATGTGCAAATGCAGGGGCCGACCAGTCCAACGCTCCGCCGGGATTTGTAGTGCTGATGTCGGAGTATCCAGACAGGTCTGCAGAGAAGTTAAGGCGGGCAGTTCTCAAGAGAGCCGGAGCCAAGGTTGGGGTGGTGCTGTCAGACAGCAGCGTGAAGCCGTTGAGGCTTGGGACGGTTGGGCAGGCTGTCGGGGTGGCAGGCATCGAGCCAGTTGTCGACTGTCGCGGGCAGCGGGACCTCTATGGGCGGACCCTTCGCATTACTTTTCGCGCCATCGCAGACCAGCTTGCAACCGCTGCACAAATCTTGATGGGGGAATGCTCCGAGCGGGTTCCGGTCGTCGTTGTGCGCGGCTCAGGGGTAAGAGTTGTGGAGAGGCCCAAGAGTTCTCCGAAAGTTCATCCAAAGAAGGACCTCTACGCTAAACTTTTCAAAAAGTAGTGGGCCTAATAACGTACATTTTACCGTTTAAAGTGTCACCGCTTTAGGAGCAATGCCTATCTCTCCCTCAGCAAAATGCAGTATTGCTTTCTTTGCGGACATTTCCCTCGCCTTCGCATAACCCATAACGTTTTGGTCAAAATGCCGCGAATGTTGTTTTTTATGACAATCTCTACATAGAGTGCCTAGGTTTTCATCGACGAAAGCAGCTTTCATTGGGAGCCCACAATCAATAACAACTGTAACGGGTATTATATGTGCCAACTCTAGCCTCTCAGTTGATCCGCACACTTGACATTTATTGTTGTCTCTTTCAAAAATTTTATTTCTAAATTTTGATTGTAAAGCGTACCTCAATTGTACGAAACTACGTTTAGCAAAACGCGCACCCCAAAGCTTAACTAAATCTGGTTCCTTTGGCTTGGTTGGCCAAACGTGCCCACCTTGGTCTATATAGCCGCGATGCGCACGTTCAAGTTTTGTTAGTTCTTTTGTTCTGATGCGTATAACATCTGTTTTAAAGTATTGTCTCCCCGCAGAATTATACACGAAATCCGTTTTTTTCTCTGCAACATCGTTAATCCAATTTTTTAAACGCCCAATTTTTAGTTTGAGGCGCGCCTGCCCCTCTAGCATGGCGATGTCGTAAACTTTGGGAAGCAGTATTTGCCCAACAGGGATTTGTTGGACAAGGTAGCCGCGCACCTTCTTAAACGTGTTTTTACAGCCAATACAGACATAATTTTGGTTAATTTTTTTCAGCGGGGTTCCACAGGTAAGGCACATGAATTGCCTTTGCATTAGCTTAGTGGACCTGCCGTATCTTAAACCGCACGCTAAGCAAATTAACCAGGTTTTCTTAAGACTCCATGATTTTACTGGTTGTATTAACCCCCCGCATGGGCAGCGGCAGTATACATTTAGTTGAGTCACAAGCCCTTGTTATGTAATTTGTCATAGGCTAAAATATCTTGCTAGTTTTAAGTGGTGGGCCCGAAGGGATTCACTCGTATTTTGGGGCTGAGTCCACGCCAAAACCCACATTTTTTAGTTTTTTGGCAAGTTGGCAGTGAAGTGAAAAAATGATGTACAGCAGGGGGTTCATTTGAAACTTGTTTTCCGTTAACAGGAATTGCCTTACAATTCTTATTAACGTGTTAACGTAATACAATTTTCCACTTACTCCTAATTGAGGTATAATGCTTAAATGTAGCAAAAAAGATAGATTTGCGCTTGAGGAGGCAAGAGCGTGTCAAAAATAACAATAGAAGAACCTTTAAAATGGATCAAAGAGGGGATGGCTGAAAATGGAACGCCTTTCGTGTATTGGGATTATTTGGTTAACCGTGCGAGAAAAAAATCAATTGACAGTAAAAGAAGAGTTGAGATAAAACTATGGGAGATTATGTACCCGTATGTCCAAGGGAAAGGAGAAAAGAGAGACGAAAAGCATAAGATTGGTGAATGTAGGGTAGGACGAACTTGGCTGTACTGGCTATTAGAGAAGTAACCACTCAACGTATGCCATCAGTCGCCGCGTGAACGATGGTGTTTCATCTGGCCCGCGGATTTATTGATAGGTTAAACATCTAAAGCTCTTGAGTACCTAAAAATTTCCCCTCCTCGTAAGAACGCCTGTTTAGATGGTTGTATCTTTTTTGCCACTTGTCGGGTAAAAATTGTATAACATCCAGCCAACACTGCATTGTTGTGCTTATGAACTCGGTTGAAAACATTTCTTTTGCGGGACAATATGCTACATTTGCCAGAAAGAACTCTACCCGTGATTGTTTTAAGAGGAACTTGGGCACAATTGGAAAACTACGACAATCAAAAGGTCGTGTACTGTAAATTGCGCAACTACCATCACGTTTTAACATTGGACACGGCTGATTTACTTGCTCCCAACAAACGCCAAACCGGCGTTTTTCAAATGCAATTGTTTCTAGTTTTCCACGCGTTCTGGCGATAAACTTGTCTTCATGAGGAAGCAGCAATAAATTTTCCATTTCTTCACATAAATTACACCCCCTCGGACAAAATGCGAACCCGTCTGTTAACTTATAAATTTTGGAAATCCTAGAAAAGACTTGATCTTTCTTTTCGTTTCCATTGATGGGTGCTTTCGCACAAATCGACCCGAATGCTGGTTTCTCGCCCACCATATCACTTCCACGAAAATCGTTTCATATGGCCGCAATAAAGATGCTTGATTTAAAAAATAATTTGAAATTTATTTTAATTTTAAAAATTTAAAATAATTTGAAAAATGATTTGAAAATTGTTGTCTTTTTAGATATTCAAAATGAAAACTATTGAAAAAACTATTGAAAAAGTAAGTATAATAAAGACGGATAAAAACAGAGACATAATCGGATAAGATGGAACCACGCTCGGTCGAAGAAATCGGGACTCGCCAAGAAGGAATTATCAAGCGCCAACTGGTTAACAAAAATTCGAATTTAAAACTGCAGACGAGGTCCTTCAAACTTTTTGCGCTTGAAAAGCTACCAAAGCGCTACTCGGTGTTGCGCCAATTAATCCTCGAAATGCCTGATCGGGTCGGCATTCAAGAGTACCGGGGCTGGGTCGGCGCGCTCCTGAAATTGATGAATTTTTGCGATGGCGGTGAAACTCCAAGTCAACCGTACATCAGCAACTTCCCGGAGGTCGGCCCCTGATGTTTCCAGAGGTTAAAATTGCGAAAGGGGCCCGCGCGCGGTTTTACCAGTGTCCGAGGTGCAGGAGGTTCCGGTCGGGGGGGCCCTGGTGGTGCGACGAGTGCAGCGGGAAGGCCAGCCCTTCGCCAAGAGTTGCCACGTTCAATGCCGCAGGAGTCACCCGCGAAATAGGCTCCCTAAAGCGAAGGCTGCGAAGGCTGAAGCGGGAACTGGAGCCCGTGCCAAGTACGGGCCGCGGCCGCCGAAGGGTGGCGGAAAGGCCGAAAATCCATGGATTGGGAGGCAGGAAAAATGCCGGACCTTGACCCCGTCGTCGCCGTCCTGCTGACCGGCTACTTTTTGGCCCCCCTGATATTGAAGCAGGTGTCGTGGTATTTTGAGGGCAGCCGCAAGACGATAGTGCTAGGGGTGACTGTTTTAGCCATACTGCTTTTTGGCTCCATTTTTGCATCGTTCTTTCTGGCCAGCGTTTTCTTTGAAAATGTCACTTTGTGGCTGTTCTCGCTGGCCGCCTCCGCATTTCTGGCTATTCCCTATTGGTGGGTCTTGACATGGATAGAGTCCTTTGCCAAGATGGAGGAAAAGTTCAGGCAGGGTGTTTGTCAGCAGGCGGGGTCAGAGGTATCGCAATCCCTAGACCAGCTGTCAAGAAAGGTGGATGAAACGCTGGCCCAACTGACGCGAAGAACGGACGCGGCGGAGTCTGCAATGAAAAAAATCTCGAACTCGGTAGAACAGGAAAATGCCGAAGCTTCGGGCTTGGCCAGACAGGTGAATGAATCCCTTGGGGAATGGACGAACTACTTCAAGCGGTTTGGCAACACGCTGGAAGAGGTACATAAAAACAACCTGGAACTCGGCAAGAGATTGGAGGCGCTTAAAGCCCCAAGCAGTTGTGGCGCTGGCCCCAACCCAGCCAAACCCATGCCGGAGAAGCCCGCTCAAACACCAGAAAAACCCGCACCGAGGAGGCTGACGACCGAGGACGGCAGGAGGGCCAGGTTTAGCGGGACGGAATGGCAGAAAAAGCTGGCGGAGCGAGTGCAAGAGTTGGCCGAGGACCATCCCATAAAAGTTGAAGTTCATTTGGAGAAAGGCAAGCCGGATTTCATCCTTCGTCACCGCGGCACAGGCAAGCCTCTGGCAGTAGGAGCGAGCAAGGCGTACACCCTCCTAGCCCATCAGTCTGGCAAGTCGGGGAGCTCGCAGCGGACGGTAACCCGGGAAATGATTGTTGCAGAACTGAAGTTCGCAAAAAGCCACAGGCTCCCGCTATTCATTATCGTCGTCAACCAGAGGACTGGCATTCAGTGGTTCCACGTCGTCCCGTACAATGAGCTGGACGCCTTCGAACGGATTACAACCTCCTCCTGGCTGGCGGACGACCAACCTGCGCAGGAAGAGGTCGAGCGAAACCTCCAAGATTTCATCGAATTTCTAATGGACCTGTTCTGAGCGCACGCTTACATACTCGCATAGCCTGCATACCCCCTGACTTTGCACCCTTATCTGCTAAGCAGACATCAGCATGCACGGACTGCAGTATCCACACGAAAACCGTGAAATAACGTCCCTACCCCCCTGAAATACCCCAAATTCACATGCATACGCCCATGTACACGCGTTTACACGGGTAGTGCACGGGTTTGCAGGGTCGTGTCCACGTGTCTTTGCGGGTCGTGTCCACCACCCCCCGACCCCCCTCCTCAAGGAGGGGGCCTACCAATCATATCGTGGCATGGCCGTCCTCTCAATCTGGCTTCCCGGCCCCTCTTGTTTTTTTTACGAGTAGGGTTCACGGGTTTCACGCGAGGTGTTTGAGCCGTGCCGGGTTTGATTAAGCATCACCCCCCGCCATTCAACCCGACCCGTCTCTTACCCGCCGTGTCTACCACCCCCCGGCCCCCTCCCCCTGGCCCGGCCCCGTTTCTTAGGGTAGGGTTCACGGGTTTCACGCGACGTGAAGGGTCGGGTTTTTCAAACATCGCCATCTGCTATTCAACCAGGCCCAAGTATCCCACCCGACATTTCCCGAGCCCGAGCAGAGCGGGTCGTGTCAACGGGATTCACGCGACGTGATTATGGGTCGTGTCGGGTTTTGTTCAAACATTGCCCCGCTGAACAACTGGGCGTCAGAGAGGAAGCCGACCAGCAGGGCATCTATCTTGTTGCCTCATCCAACATCTGGTTCAAAAACTCCTCGGCGTCGCGCACGGCCTTGATGCTGCCCGACGAGAGAACCTTGGTTATCGCCGGCTGGCTCACCCCGAAGTGCTCGGCGATTTCCTCTTGTGTCGGGGCAGCCGGCGATGATAGGGCGCGGGAAAGGTAATAAAATGCCACCTCCCGCTGCCGGCCGGTCCACCCGCCTCTTATCGCCCAGAGAAGGCGGAGGACCGTGTTGGCGGTCCCGTCGATCTTTTTGCTTTCTGAGCTGAGGAGCAGGCAGGATTTTTTCCCCTTGACGGCCTGAAGCGCTTCCCGGGCGCGGTGAAACGCCGGGCCGTCCATCTCCGTGACAAGCTCGCTGGGTTTCGTGTCCGTTTCGCCGACCCCGATCCCGCCGCGGACCCGGACTGGAAAAAGTCCCCTCTCGATGTCCTCGAATGCCCGGTAGCACGCCCGGGCGTCTTTGAAGGCGCCTTCGAACTCGTCTCCGCCGGTCACCATCACCCGGGCCACGATTGATTGCCCGTAAGCACCGTTAATTCGTCCGATAACCCCCATGAGCCTCGACTGAACGTCGGCCCGGTTTCCGGCTTTTCTGGAGCCGATGAGGTCGCCGATCAGCACCGCAATCGTCTTTCCCATGTTCCAGCCTCCATAACCTTTTAGGTTATTTTCCTATTTATAACTTTAGGGGTTATATCTTCGGCCGTGCCCTACCCGCCCCACGCGGCCCGGCACTTCTTTCGTGAGAGTTGGGCCGGGTTCACGCGGCGGGTAAGGGGCCGGGACGTGTTTTCGAAAACGTTAGACTCCTTGGACACGAATGAAACTGGCAACCCAGCGCTCTAGCTCGTTCACATCTTGCTCCGTATATTTATCAAAGTGGCCATGCGTGGCTTTGTTTCGAATCTCGCCCCACACAATGATTTTTTTCTGTATTAGTTTATCATACACTCCTGCTGCTGCAAGTCTGTTATTAAGTGCGTCAATACCGCCATCACTATTAAGACCACGCATTTGACACAGTTGTCGAAGCGTTCGTTCGAGAAGAATTCCATTCCATGCAGCCCGAAGATCCTTTACTCTCTCCGGTTCAACGCCCTTCAGATGCCACAATGTGCTTTCATTGGATAACGCCTTGGATTCGTGTTGAACTGTCGCTGGCCCCGACTGTAAAGTTAGCTCAGCCATTACATCCGTCAAATCCGTGAATTCTTGGCTGGCCTGTCGCAGCCGTTGCGAAAATATGAAGTGGAATGCCAAGACTTCGGCGATGACTCCCTTTTTTGCAAGAGCGGCCACACTTGGTGCAAAATCAGCGTCTCCAGAGAGGAGAACAATTCGGTCACAAGAATCTGCCCATATCAGGATGTCGGTCGCGAGTTCAACATCCAGGCCCTTGAGGAGTAGTGCATCGCCAACCTTCTGGATTGGTCTTGAGTGAACCTCATACCCCAATTTCTGAAGGAGTACAAGGAAACGGCGTTGTTTGTCCGACTTTTGGTCCACTCCTGTGTAAAAAAGTACCTTGAGGACTGGCGCATAACGGTTTTTTAAAAATTGCATCAGCTTGGTATAGTCGATTTTCGCCTTTAACCCGCGCAGCGCGAAGTGTAAGTATTGGCCATCGACGAGAACCACTGACTTCATGGGCTCCCTTTATTTTTCCATCATGGGGTAAAAACCCCTTCCCTCCCATTAAAAATAATGAAATACTAACTAATTATTTAACATACGTATTGGACTTTAGGCGCAGACGCCTGATTTTAGGAGCAAACACGACTTTAGTAACAAAGCCAGCGAGAACAAGACTTATTTAAGCAACCAAGTTTGGTATCCGAGTAACAAGACGTGCTAGAACTTCTTTTTCACCTTGGCAACAATATCTCTCCATCATCCGTGTCTGTGGGGAAGACGAAACCCCACATTTCGCTTATTTTTTTCAAGCAATTTTTGATAAAAGCTTCTCTACCAAATAATTTGCCTAAATCGCTTCCCAAATCCAATAACGTTTTGGCATAGTCTTTATCGAATGTCGGGGAACCGACTGATGGAAGTTCCATTTTGATGGGTATGATTGCATGATGCAGGTTATAAAATTCCTTAACATTTTCTAATACTTGTCCACGATTCGAATCCAAAACTACTATTTTACGTTTTGTTTTATGCTTCGAAGCAGCCATGACTCTCTCTTCAAGTTCCACTTCAAGTGCGGTCCAGTCACTTTTTCTCACTCGTAAGGCGTCTTCGAAAACCGACGCCACTGTTGGGTCTCTAAATGAAAACCCAATCACAAATATGGTGTCGTCGTCACGTAGCTTTTCCTTGAGCCAGCGCAACATTTCAAGGTAGGGGCTTCTGACGACACTTTCGTAACCGATTGCCTCAAGAGGGTATATTATGAATATACTTTCGGCCATCTCTTCTTTCCCGAACTCGGGATATATTTTCAATATGTCTTCTTTTTTGCCATCAATTGCTTGTCGTGTAGTTTTTATCCAAGTCACGGCACCATGTATTGGCACGACATTAAAATTATTCCCCTCCCCCCATCCAGCATCAACGTTAAGAACACGTTCGCCCTGTGAATTTGGTCTCATGCCGTCGTTGAGAGGATAATCTCTGTATTTTATCCATTTCTCAATACATGAATCCCAATTTGTAGTGAATATCCAATTGGTGTAACGTGTGTTGGAGAGTTTTTCAATATCTGCCTCTGCATAGGTTGCGGCCAAAAGCATGAAAAGTGGTCCATATAGTTTGTCGAGGTCTTTTGCAAGCATTTCCTGTCTTTCTTTAACTGGTTTAACCGCTTCTTGAAAAACAAGTTTTTTTACCTTTACGAGCAAAGTTCGAGCAGTTTTCCCGAACTTCTCTTCCGCATCGGCGAATTTTGGTTTAGTAATTAACCCCGTGCTTGAGGCGTGACAAACAAATGCCATTGCAGGAACAGAAGGTCTTTTCTCAGCAAGGCTTTCTAAAACTGCCATCAAAGACTCAAGATCATAAGTAAATGATGTTCCAACATATTCTTTTGCATGCTCCATGGACTCTTTCAGTAGAGAAATGAGTTTCTTTTCATTTTCATCGTTGCCAGCACTGACGTCCGTCTCGATTTTAGAAACGAACCCCTTCATTGTGGGAATGCCAAATGGAGCTGAACTTCCTGCGCCCAATAATATCATGCATCTCCCGATTATTCTTATATCGGGGCTTTTTCCGACTTGCGGTTAGAAAATGGCAGATATTTTGGCCCTTCCGTTGCTCATTTGTTTTCCGTAGGGTCTTCCAAATGAGGCACCTTGGCCAGAACCTTGACGACCCAGTCCATCATTTTCTGGAGTCCTTCCGGGTCGGGCCGGGTTCACGCGGCGGGTAAAGGGTCGGGCTGCGGCAGCGGCCGAGTATTGGAGAGAGACCTTATTTACCACAAACTCTATGCGTGTACAGGGGTTTAGCAGATGGTCAAGTAAGCGCAAAACGTCTGGGGGCGTGTTCATGTGGGCATGGCGTCATAGACACTGTAACGGTTCTGTTAGACTAAGAAAAACCAAAACACTGCGATCTTGCAAAAAGATTTATGCCACAGCTGTCGGCGGTGATGATGCGAAGCTGGCAAGCGAGTTTATAGAATGAATTTTTACTCATTTTAGAAAAAGGGTAATCAAAGTAATAGTTAGCCCCAAGTCCTAGGCGCGGAGCATATGCGAAGTATAGGCATATGAACGCGTTAAATGAAATTCAAGCCCCTCACCAAAAGTTTAAATATGGTGGGGATTACAATTATGTAGTGGAAATTACAATACAATAGGTGTTAAATATGGGAACAATCGATAAATTCCCCGCGTTAGTAGAATTGCTGAAGAATAGAAAATACTCACCCACAAAGATCGCTAAAGAACTAGAAGCTGATAAAAGAACCGTAGATAAGATGATTGAAGTTGGGACTAAATTGAATATTTTAACGTGTGAAAGTATTGAGGTTAGTGGAAGGAAGTTTATGAGTTGTACCGTATCTGAAAATTTTAAAAAGATTAGTAAAGACAAGGAGGTGCAAGATGCCAAATAACCGAGAGCATAACAAGATATGCGAAAACCAAGGATATGATAAGAAGCTATGCGAGCAGATTAATAAATGGATGGATGAACCAGCGGCTGAATTCCCGGGATGCCAACACAGAAATTTTAGACATGGCAAAAACGACTGTGACTCAATATATGAAGATGTTTTTAAAAAAACAAATGATGTTAACAAAGCCGAGCAAGCCAAGGAAATCTGCTTACTACATAGAATCATAGACAAAAAATTAGACAAGGGATGTGGTTGCAAACCGTTATTCGAGGACTAGAAAAAGTCATTTACAAAGAAGGCAGTGGTTTGCACTCTTCGGAAACCTTCAGTCCCCTTGCCTTACCCTGTCCCACGGCTGGTCGTGCTCCGCCCATCCGAGACCACCAATAATACCACTGTTATGAAAATAGGAAAAGCCTATTTGAGAGTTGTATAAAGCTTGGTGTGAGAAGATGGAGCTTGGGCTAAGATATTATGCTTCAAGAATAAAACCTACTGATTATACGCCCTTGTCAGAAGAGCACAAAAAAATAATCGAACTTCTAAACAAAATCAGGGAAAAGCATAAAATTAAAATCGAGGTTACAGATCTTTCAGATGGCGATGAAAGTATTCCCGATCAGATAATTAGAGCAAGGCACGCATACGAACACGATTTCATGCCAAAAGCCAAGATTCTGAAGAAACGCGTGGGCGTTCGTTTATCCGTTGGTTTAAAAAAGCGCGGATTCATAAATCTTTCGGAGACTATAGCTATAACTTGTGATGGCGGAATCGGATGGTATGCCACACCTCGTAAAGAATTTAAAAAATACGACGAAAATTTCAAAATCGGCTTTTTAAAAATGCTTCTGGACAATGGGCCTATTCTACTTTCTGAGCTTTGCCCACCACTTCGCGTACGCATCCAAGAAGATGAGATTCTTGAGAAATTTATAAAATCGGGTATTTTAAAGGGAAAGTTCACAAAAAACGTCCAACTTGGGCTTGCAAGAATAAAAAAGGAAGCTAATTCGTGTTTCTTTGACGAGTTTAGTAGATTTAGAAACAGTCACGACAATCTTCTCTTGAGCAAATTGAGACGGGTTGATGCAGTCTGTTCATTTAAAAATACGGTGTGGATTTTAGAGGTAAAAAAAAGGCTTAACGAAACCGCCCTCGGACAAGCGCTTATTTATCGAGAATTGCTCTCAGAGGATTTCCCTCCAGAAAAATTTCCTGAATTAGACATTAGAGTGGGCATAGTCTGCGAGATTTTACATCCTTGGATTGAAGACATATGCAAAGAATACGATGTTCGAGTGTTTGTGGTTAGGGTAAATAAGAATTAGATTCAGTTCGGAATATTCAATTTCGTAAGTTTGCCTTTTTAATAGTGTTTTGTTTGTTTTTTGATTTAGTTTTCTTTTCCTTAGAAAAACCAACTATTCCTATTTTGAATGGAATGTAACCTAGATAACTCACAGTCCAAGTGTCCGAATTGAATCCTTTTTCCTTGATAACTTCAATTACCCCTCTATTCGGACTTCCTTCAATAAGGTAGAGCCGAGTTTCGCGATCTAAATTATTCATTTCCTTTGAATGGTCGAATTCAAGAGCTTCATCTCCTTCCGTCGTCGGTCGAGCAACTCCGTAGGTGGAGCTATAATCATATTTGGCAACGCGAATCAACTGACGGTTCAGTATCTCTAAAAAAATTCCATTTATACTCGAAGCTTTTTCTATTGCCACTCTCGCCGCCGTTTCATGGGATTTCACTTCTTGTTTTGTATAAACTTGTGCCTCTAGCAGTCTCTTGTTTTTAACGAGTCCGTCTATAAATTGGCTGTAAGTATCGTTTTCGGGTTTAAACTCATCAAGTGCTTTCTTTACATTTGTGCTTAGCTCAACTTGAGTATACCTTTTAAATTTGTACACTTATTAACCCTCAAAAAATAGTCTGCCCATGATTTAAATGTAAAGTGCGGCCCCACTAACCCCCACCCCCGCAAAATTTAACACCGAGAAACAACACAGATTGAAATGTCCGGGAGATGAGCCGGATAACGGCTCCATTTCCCCGGGCTGGCGCCAGGGGCGGTGAACCAACGAAGGCTAGGTTTATCGCCCGGCCCCGCGCCCCGGCGGGTCATCCGGGGCATCTGTCACCCTGCTTTGCCGACAAATGTGAAGCGCCTCACATTTTCCAATTTTGGAGTAAATGTGACACGACCAAATCCCCGACGCTTACGCGGGTCTGACCGAGTACCATGCAGAGCCGGTGTTTTCCCAAGACCTGCTGAAATCTTCAAAAATATCTATGGGGAGCCAGTTTTCGGATGCATGCGCGAGCCTGAAAGACCATTGAATGTTGATTATTCTGTTTTCATCTGAAGAATGCCAATATGCGAAGGTCCTATTTTCCGGCTCTCCGTAAGTTTTAAGCGTGACCTTATCAGCCAAGCTTTTGGGGAGCGAAAAGTCTATCCAAAACAGAACTTCTCACCTGGATACAATCCCGTGCGGGTTGCGTCTGCCAATATATTGAAGATAATGGCTGGACCAGATTCGACGGTTTGGAACGCATAATAAACCGGCCCGCTGGTAAACTGCGCCAGTAGCCCGCCGTTTTCTTCAAATCGTAAAATGGACCAACCTACTGCCGTGGTATTGTCACTTTCAGAACGCCAAGGGTTTGAAAGCAACGTGTTCTCGATTGCGTTCATTGCAAACTTGTTTTCGATCTGTGGAACCGGAAAAGCTAGAATCAAGTTTTCCAACGCTTTGTTGTCCGGATCCGAGAAGATGAACACACTGTTATATATATGTAAACTTCACGTTTTCTTCCGCGCCCCGGGGTTTCGGCCACGATATCGCTATAGCAGCAAAAAAGGCGAGGATGACACCAATGATGACGATGATGGGCTTCCAGATCATCTTTCGGGATTTGATCGGCATGCTCCACATCCATTTTTTTATCTGGGCTTCGAAGCCTCTTCCCAAACTTTTTTGACTTGCTCGCTCCGTCTCGCGCCCCCGCTGGAGTCGTTGTAAATCTTGACGGCCAAGTAAAGGAAGAACCACGGCAGGAGGATCATGCTGAAAAGCACGGCGATGCTTAGCACGATGTTGGCGTCCGTCCAAAACGACGCGGGACCGAGATACACATACGCCCAACCGACAAAGGCGCAAAAGCCCAAAAACGAAATCGCCAAAAACCCGATCACGCCCTTAGCGGAGAACAGCTGCAGAGCCGCCAAACCTATCATCAAAAGGGGGGCGGCCCATACAACCACCCGCTGGGGCTTGCGGCGCGTTTTGTACAGGACCGCGAGCAGCAGGCAGCTAAGGACGATTGCGATCCCGCTGAAGATTTCAAATTCGCTCAAGTCACCACTATCTTCAGTGTTTTGAGGGCTAGGCCTATCGTGTGGTTAAGATAGCTGGAGAATGCCTCCAAGTCTTGTATCTCAAAATCGTTCAGCTGGGGCTTGGCAGTGATGACATATCCGATGTACAGGTCGGGCCCCACCGGTATCACCGTTATCGTCGCGCGCATTCCCAGCCCCTCGACCTTTATCGCGGGCCTTTCCTTCCGCATGAGAAACCCGGAGGATATCGTGCTGCGTTCCGTGCTCAAAACATCGCCGCGGGCGGACGCCTGCTTTTCGAACGCGTCCGCGAATTTCCCGACCAAGTTGGCCCCGTCGGGTATGTAGATGTAATTTCGCCCCAAACCGCCTACCCAATTTGGCATTAATCGCACCTCAGGTAATATATCGGAATTTTCCGTTATAAAGCATTTGTGCGGTATATCCAAGCCCAATCGGTATAGCATGGGAGTTCTAGGTTCAACGAAGGAGGGCATTTTGAGGGAGATTGGCAAGGGGCCCATTCACGGCTACGAGCTGGCGAAAAGGCTGAAGATTTCCCTTTCCCCTGTCTACGAGCATCTGCGCGACCTGAGGGAGAATGGGCTGGTACAATCCGAGGGAATGGGCAGGAAACGCATCTACACTCTGACTGACAAGGGAAGGCACCTTTTGAAGGCGATTCAGTAGCGGGCTCAAGCAACGTTGAACAACCGCAAGACGAATTCAGCAACGAGTGCGCCAATAACAAGGCGCCCTGATTTCCCTGACTTTGGCCCATTTCGCCCCGCCCAATCCCAACTTGCGCTTGAGCGATACGGCGTAGACCTCGGGGCCTGAAACGGGGGGTCGGCGGCTATCGGAAATGGGCCATCAACAGAGGTACGCCCCAGATGCGGAATACCTTGTAACAAAATAACCCAAAAAATAGGCAGCGAATCGGAAGGGTCGCTAAACCGCCAAGTATTTTTTTACTCTGGTTCGGAAGGCTCAAAATACCAATCGTTTTCTTCCCTCATATAAACCCAACCAACAGGCAGCAATTTGTGTTCGCGCCCATATTGATCAAAAATACTAACTGTTGCCTTTACATCAAGACGTTCAGTGCTGTCTACGGCTTCTTGCGGTATTCTGAAATGCCCGCCACGGTCAAAATAAGGATTCAGATGCCAAAGTTTGTCGCCACTATAATACTCCCTGTCTGGGGGACCCAAACTCCGGCCTCCAAGAAGGATGTCCAAAACAACTTTCACTCTAACTGGCAGAGAGCCCCCAAGATGTATCAGATTAAAACCCACATCCGGAAATTCGCGCTTGGGACTATTGGGTAGTTTCGTTAATTGTTGGGTAACTCTATAGTAAACTGGGGGAACAAGGTGGCGAGTTTGTTCCTCGTAGATTTGTTCTCGGCGGGCCTTGAGTTCTTCCGACCGGTATTTGTTACCCCGCGGATGCTCTTTGTTGTATTTCCCAATTTCACTATGGCAATCGTAACAAAGAGGAATGGCGTTATCAATATCATTTGTCCCTCCCTTGCGTTTGGACACGATATGGGCTATTTCGATGTCTGTTCCGCAGGCCTTTCCACATAGACAGCAGTGGCGATTGCACCAGAGAAGTGCCTTTATTTTGACTTCATCGCTGAAATCTCCTGTCATTATATCACCCATCGTTCTCATTACTTCATTATCCGCTTTTCAAGGACCCCTCTAAGTTGTGATGTAGTATCTTCGACTTCTTTAATTTTGTTGTGTAATTCAGTAAACAAGGGGTCTTTTCTGATTTTTTCGTATATAGCCATTGGAAAACCGTTTGCAAGTTTCGCCCTAATCTCACGTTCTGAAGGCGTCCCCCCGTTTTTAAAATTGCTGATAAAATAATACTCCTCATCATTGGCCTTTCCTTGGGTTAACAAGTAAGAGCCAGTAGCCCCAGAACTCAAAAATCCATCTGTTGTAATTCTCTTAAATTCTGAAACTAAATGATTTTTGTCTGTGGAAGATTCAAACGCAGTTGCACGCGTTTCAATCTCGTGGTCTATTGCTTTTTCGATCTTTACGCGCATATCCTTCACGATTACATTATATTCAGATACACGTGATTGCCACTCTCTGAATTTCTCAGCAACTTTTTTGTTTACGCGAGAATACCAATAACTATCCTCTATCTTGCTAACAAATGTTTCAACATCCATGAGGGGAGCATATAATACAAATTTTTTGACGAAATAAAGATAATCAATTATTTTGCTGTGAAGTGGCTCATAAACTTCTTTCATGCAGACCAAATCTATCTGTTTGCTCCACTCGTATTTTACAGCGACCACCCCTCCAGCGACACCTATGCACCCCCCTGCCACAGCCCCCACGAGCACATCTATTAATGACATGTTTGTTCACCACCATCTAAGAAGATATGGTGATTTCCTTTTAAACAAGTGTGGCGCCAAACGTTGTTTCACATGTGTCCCGAAGCCTAATAGGAAACGGTACCAATGACAACCAAATTTGGATAGGCTTTGCACAACAGTATTTTAACTGATCGAGTAATACGGCATAACGGAATGAAACGATGGATGAAAACACAATAAACATCGTCGTGGCCGTTGGAAGTAGCTTGGGCGGCGTAATAGTTGGTTTTTTGGCTTCGTATTGGATCCAAAGAAGAATGCAAGTCAGCGATCTCAAGATTAAGCGGGCGGTTGAGTTATTCACCCCACTTTACAAAGACATCGAAGATAAGATTAAACACTTCTCCTCCTTTATGTCGTCTACTGTGAAAGAAGAGACCTTAGAAAAAATACGCACCGACTACCTGTTTCTTGTCTCTAAGACAGAAATAAGAAGAAAAATAGATGATTTTTACAAAGGAATAGTCGAGTACAATAACAATTTGAAACGTCTTAGGAGCATTTCCCAAGATATCATTGCCCGAGAAATGTATGACTTTGATGTCGGAATTGGTGCTGAGGCTCCTGAACGACTGGATGTGTACTACAAGGGGAAAACTGTTTATGAGCATTACCTTGATGACGCCGCCCATTTTTTGGATGTCGCAATATCCATCGCTTTGAAACACAAGTCGCTTGACACGATTGCGGAACTTGAACACAGAGAATTCGGAAAATCGTTGCATGTGGATTTGAATGCAATCGATCTGGTTTACCATGTTTCAGGCCCAGAAGAGTTATACATAAAACTGGATAATTTGGGGAATAGCTTCTCTATTTCGGTTTTCAAAAAGATATACCAAATAAAACTCCTTTCAACAGTGAGAGATCAAAGTGTCGCCCTAGTTAAGGATGCGATAGAAATGAGAGAATACCTTTCCTCTAAAATTCAAGAAGTGACGCTGGACTAAAAATTTGCCTGACTTTATACCAGGAGTTGTGTGGGGATGGTCGGGTTTGATCATGCGGCGGGAAAAAGGTCGGGTCGAGATTTTTAATCATGGGTAGCCCCTAAAAAAACCGCAATCCCTACCCAGCACGGCCTGATTAATCATGAAAATTGTTCTCTTTTCTTTTAGATTCCAAAGCGAGAGGGGGAACGTTGTATAAAACTAGCTTTTGCTTCTTCGAGAAAAGGTAAGTTACTATGCCGAACTCGTTTCCCACATCTAACGTTGCTTTAAACGAGAGGATTCCGGGATTGGATGAAATAAATGGAATTCCCAGTTGACATTCAATAACACCTTGCGCAAAAGCCCCCCATCGTCGGTAAGGAAATCCCTGAACACGAAATCTATGGATGCCAGTATCAAATAACGGTATCCTAATTGGTTCAACAAAAATACAATGGTCTCGACTTACTCTCCGCAAATTACAATCCGCAAAATCGGGCAGGCAATAAAAAATCCACCTGTTTTCAGGGCGTATTAAAGTTGTGTGCTGCGTTCGTTCTAATTCCCAATAATATTCAGAAAGTGAAGCCGGAGTACTTTGAGGGGGATCCTCCGGATTTGGTCTTTTGAACTGTAAACCAAAACGCTTGAAATTTCCAATATTAATATTCACATCATAGGGGACTTCATTCTCATTTATTTGGGTATTGTAGAGGCAATAAACCTCGTATCCAATGTCTTCGAAGTATTCCTCGATTGAGCGGACAGCCCAATGGGTATAGGTAGCCTCGTTGAACAGTGGCATGATTTAAACTCTAACTATGGCCATAAATCTATGTAGACTGCTCGGGACACCCCGCCACCCTTACCCGAAGAGCGTTTGTGGGACGTGGCACAATTGGGAACGCGGGGGGAAAGGGCCGGGTTGGAATCCGAACCATCATTTTTTACCAACAAAGACTAGCTCGATTGTTTGCCCGCGCTCTCGAACCTGCGAACCACGGCGTCGTCCACCCCGGCGTGCCTGAGCGTTATGGCGACGATGCCCGGCGAGGCCTTGGCCACCCCCATCCGCTTCATGCGCAGGGACTCCTCGAGAACCACGTCCCAGTAAACCGTCCCGCTTAACGCCCGCACGTCTCCCAAGTCCTTGTAGCGCCCGGTTACCGCCTTGAACAGCAGGACATCCTCGTCCGAGAGAAGCATGACATCCGCCGCCCCGAACCTCCTGAGCTCGGCTCTGGAGCGCATTTCGCCGGTGAGGGGCATCCCGAGGAATCCCCCCGCATCGATGTCGACCCGCTCCCGATCCCCCACCCGCCGACGCTCGAAGCGCTGGGCCTCGTACTCGCGGAACCCGATGCTTTTGAGAACCCTCCTCGCCTCCCGCAGGTCCTCGTTGCTTTCTGCCATGAAGTCCAGATCCACCGTGTCCTCCTTCAGCTCGCGCAGTACCATGACCCCGCCGCCCAGCATGTAGAGCGTCATTCCCGGCAGGGCTTCGCCGAGCTCCACCAGAAGCCGCTCAACGGACACCCTATCCAACCCTGCCCACCCCCCGCCAGCCGAAGACCTCCCGGCACTCCTCAAATGTGGGGAGCCTGGCGTGCCACTTTTCCCTGACCTCCGCGTCTGCCGAGTGCTCCGCCTCCGAGGGCGGGACCCCCTGCGCGACGAGTATCTCGTACCTGGGGTGTCTCTCCACCCTCCGTCTGGCCACGCGCCTGAGGAACCCGTCCAGGACTTCCCGCCGGACCACCCCTCTCCCGGCGAGTCTGTTGGTCAGGAACAGCAGCCCCCCGACCTCGTTCACGGCCCCGGCTTTCAACGCGAGTTCGAGCAAGAGGCCGTAATCGATGCGCCTCGCGAAGTCGTTGATGAGGGTGGTTGCGCAGGCCTGCAGCCTCGCGGGGTCCTTCTCGTTGGCCGCCGCGAGGACTATGACGTCTTCCAGCCCGATGTAGCGCAGCCCCTCCGCCACGGCGCCGCGCTCCGCGAACCCCTCCAGCCCTATGCCCTCCACCTCAACTCCACTCCACCTCGCCAGCGCCCTGGCCCTTTTCTCCATTCCTTCCGGCACGGCGAGCCCGTGCCCTGTCACCAGCGGCGCACCGTAGCCCTCGGCCATGCTCCGGAAGAGCCCGACCGTCACGGGAATCCCCGCCAGCTCGACCCTCCGGTAGTCCGCCCGGAACCTTATATCGTCCAGGACGCGCTTCAGCTCCAGCCCCGCCGGGGTGAGTCTGCAGCGGAGCTTTGGTCTCCCCGCCGAGGCCCCCTTCGCAGGATACCGCGTGAGCACCCCCAGATCCTCGAGCTCGCGGATTTCCTTTCCCACGGTCCTGGAGCTGGCTGCCTTGGCCAGCTCGGCCGTGCCCGGGTGCCTCAGGAGGCACATGTCGATTATCCTCGCGGTGTTCCCTCCAAGCATGCTTTTTCCTCCAATAACTGTTCGCCCCACCCCTTAATAAATTTTACTTTTTACAATTAATTGACTCTCGGGACTTGGACCCCGCAAAATTTAACTTATAGAAACCACATAGATTGAACTGCCTGGGAAATGGGTACAGAATAACGACTCCATTTCCTTGGGCTGGCGCTGGGGGCGATGAATCCACGAAGACTAGGTTTGTCGCCCGGCCCCGCGCCCCGGCGGGTCATCCGGGGCACCTTATCACTCTTACACCACGGGCGGTTGTGAGACGTTGCACATCTGCGGGCCGGGACGGGAACGAGCCGTGGGAGGCCACCATTTTCGACCGCTTTGAGTATATCGCTTCGAAGCTGTGAGAACCTAGAACGACATGCGAGCGGGCCGAGAAATACGCGGTCGGTACCCTGAAAGGCGTGGAGCCAAAAAAATCCGGAGGCCGGGAGTCGAACCCGGTTTAACCAGGTTCACAGCCTGGCTTAGGTACCGACCTAACCCCTCCAACTACCATGTGATCTTTGTACATAAGTAATTGGTCGGTGGAGAATGCAGTTCTGGATGGGACGCAAGGGGGACATCGAGGCGCGGTACACGACCCACAAGTGCAGGCTCCCCCCGAGCGTCATCGAGGACATGCGTGGGACGTACCTGAGGTCGCATGAGTTCCTGTCCGCCGCGGCGCCCGAGGGAGGACCCTAATCACGGCACGGCGGCTTTGTACATAAACTCGTCTCTGCACACATAAGTTTATGAGATTTCACCCCAATACTATCTGAGGGTTTGAGCATGCGACGGAAATTATACATCCATGCGGAAAAAATCGACGAGCTAGTCCGAGCTGCGATAAACGCAAACCCGCGGCCATGGGCGAAAGGCGTGAATTTCGCAAAGTTTCAAGGGAGACTGCATCAAAACCTCAAATTAAGCGCGAAAACCGTTTGTTGCGGATTATATCGTGAGAACTCCTCAGACACGAGTAGCACGATGACATACGAAATCGTGCGATGGGACTGGGACAGTTTGAACAATCACGCTGACCACCTAAACGTGGACAGCGAATATATCTCGGTTGTAAGCGGGGGCACGGCCGAGATAACAAATGTCCTAAAAAGCAAGATACCCGACCATTATTCAATAGGGCTACCCGCGCGGTACACATTCTGCGGCACTGGTGGGGGGCAACCAACTTTTTGATTAATGAATGCAATCATGTAAAACTGCCGTGATTGGCTTTGCGCATAAACTAATCCTGTTTTGAAAATCCCCCTGAATTATGTGCAGGCTTGGGAATTTGTGTGCAGACAATGGTGGGTTTCGGCAAAAACGAATTATCGTGTGCAAAGCCCCCCTCTTCCCTCTACAAAAAGCTTTTTATATGAGTTTTCTGCAAGTAACTTTGAAGAAACCTGTTATAAAGTGATAAAATGGAAGAAGGAGAGCGATTTAAGGCAATAAAAGTGTCGGCCGAAGCTTACAATCAGCTTTGGGGGGCTAAAAAGGTGGCAGTTGAAAAGGCTCGGCAAAAAGCGAATACAGAACTCGCCCAAGCCCTCATGGCGATGGGCATTGGGGCATTCGCTGGATGGCTTATTTTTAAAGCGATAAAAGATTTGGAAAGTACCGGTAGCACATACCCTGGTGAAAAGTGAAACTAAAGAAAGGAGGTGAGAGGTTGTACCAAACGGAGAAAACAATGAACAAAATTTATCCTATCGGCAACAGCGGAATTTACATAAACCCAAATCAACTTCAAAGTGCAGTCAGTGGTTGGATAAAAAATACGCCAGATGCTGTCAAAATAAAACAAGTGAAACAATTTGCAACGATTGGGTTGATTATATCTGCAATAGTTCTAATCGCTAGCATCATACTTCAAACGGTTCTGTAGCGTGTCTGGCGGTTTTATTGCGGGGTGTTAATCCAGTAATACAAAGATGTCCAAAGAAAAACCCCACCGAAAACTAGGGATGTCCAGATGTGATTGCCCAAAAAGGGCGAGCCTTATATGTGGAGACAATCACAGCCACTCGGAAGGCGATGCGATGCGTGAACCTGAGATGTTCGAGCCCATGATTAACTACCTGAAAAAAGAGGGATACGCAATCCTTCAGGTCAACAGGGGCAACCGGCCCGGACCGGATATTCTCGCGAAAAAGGCCGGCAGACAACTGGTGATTCAGATGAAGGGGGACAGTGCGGCGATCAAGACCGACTGGGACACGGGCTTGGGGCAATTGTTGGACACGATGGACGACCCGGGGGCGGATTATGGCATGGCCGTAAGCGAAAGCTACAAAAGACTCGCGAGGCGCCTTTCACCCTACGTGAGGAACAGGCTTCGGCTGATCTTCTTCGTTGTCAAGGACGGCGGGGAAGTCGTCGAGCTGCCGTGAAGTGGTGCGGGCCGGGTTTTACAAACATTGCCTCTTCTCTCCGCGCTCCACAAGCAGGTTGAGAAGGGTGCTGGCGTCGGAGACTGGACGATTGGTTCACCCGCGCAACAACCGTTCGAGTTCTTCCCTTGAAAGGCCCCTGACGTAATCCGCCCCAAAATGGGTGAGTGATGCCACTTCCCCACTTTTTCCGTGGTCGGACACATACATCCCCGCTGTCAGTCGTCTCAGAACTTTTTTGAACCCACGCTTCACGCGATATCTGGACGACATCTCCCCCCAGTTTATTTTTTGTTCAACCGTTTTCACGTTTTTGTAGTTCATACCGATCAGTCCGGCATCGTACATCCGCGCGAGAACGGCGCGCTCGAACTCCTCAAGCCCCAAAAAAACACCCTACCGGGAGCGGAGCTCGGGATACGTTCTCAGCGCCCCCCTGGCGATGGTGGATCCCTCTTCTGTCAGGTAAACGCCGTTTCGCGCCAGCTTCACCCACCCCGCCTTTACTATCGATGCCGGCAGCCTCGTTTTTAGTGCCCTGTTTTCTTCCGTTGAGTTGGCGAGCAACAACTTAACCATGCTTTTTTCTTCAGCGCTCGGGCGGGGAAAGTGTTTCCTGATTATTCGCGTCTGTTCCTTCTCCGGCAAAGACAGCAATCCGATGGGTTCAAGAGACCAGAGTTTCATGCGGGGGAGTTCTTTCAACAGCGTGACCCTCCCGGCGGCCGATGTCTCCCGCATGATTCCCAGGTATTTCTCGGCAGTCTTTTGGTCGAGCCCACGTGATTTTGCGATTTCCCTGGTCGTGAGTGGGGTATCTGCCTGTTCAAGGGCACGGGTGATGTCACGGAAGACCTCCGTCACGCTTCTTTTCGGCAAGTGCTCCACCGTTATCACTTCCTCCTTTGAGATATATAACCCTTATGTTAGGGGTATATACTTGGTTGGTCGTGCTCGCTTTTTCGTCTTTACTTCCCTTCGAAACGCACGGCGAAACATATTCCCGATTTTAGGGAAAGGTTATATGAAAAATACGACGTGGAGGATTTTACATGTCAATGACCTCGGCTTCTACCTCACGGGCCGGGCTTCACGCGAAAGGGCCGGGCCGGGTTTTTCAAAACATCACTTGAATGACAGACACCGCCCCCATCACCCCCGCCGCCGTCATAATCAAGCCCCGCTCCGAAAAGCACGTAAAGCGTGGCTGTTCGGATTTCAGGGATTCTTTCTAACGCCAGATTTATGTTGTCTGGGGTTGGATCTCTTTGAATTGAGTACAAATAACAAGCAAGTTTTTTACCCTCAAGCGCAAGTTGCTCAAGATTGTCAGACCACTCTTGCTTCCACCAAGTGTCGCTCGACAGGCCCTCAAGTTGTTTTTGTATGGAATCAAGCATTATTACTTGTAGTCCGTAATCAACGACGGAACTGGAGAAACGTCGAATAGCGTTCTCCGAATTCTCCGTTCCAATCGCCGTCTGCAAGATACTCGCGCGGTTTTCGAGCCTGTCTAACGTTTTGAAGAAATCCGCGAAAAACCACGGCAAATTTCGCGCGGCAACGGGAACTTGTACCGTTGACAGGTTTTCCCCCGATGTGTTCAAATTTTCTAACACACTGGCAGATATCAGACGTTTGGAGGTTGTAGTTGAAGACGGAATGTTCCCAAAAATAAGTAGGAGTATAAAAGCCAACGCTAGAATGCCGCTGACCTCACGTTTCACCCAGCCACCACAAGCTTTTATTTTGATGAACTTTAAAGCCTTTTGGTGAACGAGTGAAGTTCTGCAGTATCTTCATTTTTGGCTTAATTTTGTTACTGGCCGTTGCACCGCCAGCTTTAGGACAAACTGTTTTCGAAGGCAGGGGGGAAAGCACCATAAACATTGATAACCTCGGAATCGCCCATGGACGAGAAGTTATGCAACTTTATCCGTCTGCTCTGGCAGACGTTTTTAAAAGAGATGCCACACAAGACATTGAAGGCGCCAAGAAAGCGATGATAACCTCTCTTCAGCAATCTTATGCCCAAATTTTTGGAAAAAATATAATAAATTATAGCTGTGAAATAGATGGGTTGGGCGAAGGAGACAATTTTACAACTATAACTGTATTTGACATTGAAAGTTGTGCTGTATTTAATAGTGGCGACAATGTTTGGACAATAACTTTTATCCCCATGACCGTCGAAATTGCTCAAGACAGGATTGATTCCACTAAAACATCACAAAATATCATACGCGCCCTAGCTTCGGATGCTCAACTCCAATCCACTGCTGTGATGAATATTATTCTGCCCGAAGGCGCCCAGATAATCAATGGCATTGAATTCGAAAATAAAATAAGATATGAGAACCGTGGTGGGGGCAGTTATCAGCAATCCACTTCCCGCGTGGGAACAATAAACGGACAGGCGACCGTCGTGTTAACGTCTGAGTCGTTGTTATTGGCATCTCCAGAGATTACGATTACTCCCGCAGAACTTGCTTCCGCCAATCCAGGTTTGCAAATCAGGTACACGGGCGTTCCCCCGCCCCCTGGCCCAGACTACCTGCTTTACATTGGAGTCGGAGTCACGGCTGTTGCGGTCTTGGCGGCAATAATTCTCGTAAAGCGCAGGGGCGGGGGGCTGCCAAAAACGCCATCTGACAAAGGGTGGGCGTTTTAGCTTACCAATCGGAAATATATCAGTGGTTTCATGGGCAGGTCAGGCGACTTCATCCGGTCCAAAACTTTCCCGCTTGTCGTGGCGTGGATTGGAATATTGGTTCTGTCCGTAGTGGTCGAGGCCCCAAACTTATAAAAGGTTGTAGTTGAAGACGGAATGTTTCCAAAAATAAGTAGGAGTATAAGCGCTAACGCTAGAATGCCGCTGACCTCACGTTTCACCCAGCCACCACAAGGCTTTATTTCGGTGGGTTTTAAAACGTTTGGGTGAGTAGATGAAACTCGGCATTATCTCCATTTTGGGTCTGTTATTGCTCCTAGTTACGGCACAACCCGCTTTAGGACAAACTGTCTTCGAGGGCAATGCGGAAATCACAGTAAACGTTAATAACCGCGGAGTTGCCCACGTGCAAATAGTTGGACAATATGCTCCATCTGCTCTGGCAGATGTTCTTAAAATAAGCGCCGCACAAGATCTTGAAGGAACTAAGACACACATTACAAGCGGTGCTCAGAGCGACCTTGCTGTAGAGGAGTATAAAATAACAAATTCGCGTTGTGAAATAAATGGATTAGGTGAAGGAGAAAATTTCGCATTCACGGTTGAATTTGACGTTGAGAGTTATGCCGTATTTAACAGTAGCGACAACGCTTGGATTATAACTCCCTCATGGACTGCCGAAATGGCCCAAAAAGAGGTTAACTCAATTAAAGCCGTACAAAATTCTATTCGCTCCCTCGCTTCGGATGCTCAATACCAAACCACTGGCGTGATGAATGTTATCCTGCCTGAAGGCGCCCAGATAGCCAATGGCGATGAACTTGAAAATAAGACAATATATGACAACTATGGTGTGGGCAGTTATTCGAGAGACACCTATCGTACAGGAACGGCAAACGGGCGGGCAGCCGTTATAAAGGAATATGAGATGTTGCTCTTGGCATCTACTGAAATTACAATTACCTCTGAAGAACTTGGTTCTGCTCATTCGGGGTTTCAAATCAAGTACACGGGCGTTCCCCCGCCCCCCGGCCCAGACTATTTGCTGTACGTTGGGATTGGAGTGGCAGTAGTTGCGATTCTGGCGGCAATAATTCTCGTAAAGCGCAGGAGTGGGGGGCTGCCAAAAACGCCATCTGACAAAGGGTGGGCGTTTTAGCTTACCAGTCGGAAATATATCAGTGGTTTCATGGGCAGGTCAGGCGACTTCATCCGGTCCAAAACTTTCCCGCTTGTCGTGGCGTGGATTGGAATATTGGTTCTATCCGTAGTGGTCGAGGCCCCGAACTTCCAGTGGACGATCACCCCACTGCCCCAAGATTATGTTGTCTATTCCTCTTTCAAATCAGTTTTTCCTGTTGCCGAAAACGATGTCTGGGCGGTGGGCAGCACGTTCCAGGCCGGCGGCAGCATCGGGACCATTGTCCGGTGGGACGGCGAGAACTGGAGAACCGTCTCGGGCGCCGCCTCAGAGCTTAACTATGTAACCATGCTGTCGGCGGACTATGGCTGGGCGGTCGGGGAGAAGGGAACCACTCTCAGGTGGAATGGCTCGAACTGGTCGCAGGCCCAGGCCCCCACCGCAAACGCGCTCAACAGCGTCTACATCCTGTCGTCCACCGAAAGCTGGGCGGCCGGAGGGGGGGGAACGATTCTCAGGTGGGACGGCGAGAACTGGCTGCAAGTCGAATGCCCGACTGCCAATGACCTGGATTCCATTTCCATGCTTTCGCCGAGCGACGGGTGGGCCGTGGGGGCGGGCGGGGTTATCTTGCGGTGGGACGGCGAGAACTGGTCTGGTATCCCGAGCCCAACCGCCAACAACCTCGCGTCTGTCTGCATGCTGTCTTCAAACGACGGCTGGGCGGTCGGCAGCGGGGGCACGATTTTGAAGTGGGACGGCGCCAAGTGGTCGGCCATGAAGAGCCCTTTGGATAATTCCGTCGCGCTGAACTCAATCCACATGCTCTCCCCAAATGAGGGTTGGGCTGTCGGGGCGTCCGGCGGCAACGGGGTCATTTTGAGGTGGGACGGGCTGGGCTGGCTTTACATGGGGCAAGCGGTTGGAATAGAGCTTGATTCAATCCGCATGATCTCATCTGAACGAGGTTTTGCGGCGTCGAACAGCTGGATTTTTTTGAAGTGGGGGACGGCCGGGGAAAAATCATACCCGAATATGTTCTTCATTGCCCTCTGGATATCGGTTCTATACATATTGGTGCGCGGTTTTTTCACGCGGTCGCCGGCTAAAAACAAAATCCCAGTCATGACGATTGGGTTCATTACGGCGAATATCCTGATTTTTGTACTGATCGGCAGCTCGATATTTGTCGTTTCCAGCTACGGGCTGCGCCCTGCCGTGGTCCTTCAGGGCCAAAACCCCGCCTCCTTTTTAACATCGATGTTCATCCACGCCGATTACAATCATCTGGGCGGGAACATGCTGTGTCTTTTGGTGTTCGGTTCTCTGATTGAACCGAGATGTACCCGCAAAAGATTCCTCCTCATTTACTTCCTGGCGGGTTTCCTGGCTTCGTCTTTGGACATATGGGCAAGGTATGACTCAGGGATCCCGGCAATTGGCGCATCGGGGGCAATTGCAGGCATTATTGGCGCGGTTGCTTTCAACTACCCCCCGTTAAAAGCGCCGGCGCCGCTGTTGGCCATGCTTGTTGCGCCGATTTTCACGTTCTTCCTGCCCTCGCTCGCCGCCCCGGTTGTGAGTATGTTAGTTATCGCGCTTGCCCTGTACCTCTACGGCCGATCTTTCGTCGCGTTCCCATTTCTTTTTGCCTGGTTCTTCTACCAGTTCGGAAGAGGGCTGGCAGCGTTTGGAGGGGGCGTGGTCGGGATTGCTTATTGGGCCCACGTCGGCGGTTTCATTGGCGGGCTGTTTCTCTACCATTTCCTGAAAAAACCTGAACCCGAGGAGCCTCCAAAACACAAGTATAAAATATTCCCAATGGACTGAGGAAGCGATAACATGCCGCAGTGTGTTGAATGCCAGAAATACATCCCAGTTGGAATGAATGTATGTCCCTACTGTGGAACTCGCCATTGTGCCCGTTGCGGACAAAAGATGCCTCCTGGCGTTGAGCTGTGCCCATATTGTGGCGTGCAAATCCAACCACAGATGTCGGCCGAAAAACCACACGTATCAAACAAATGGTACTTGCTGCCAATTTTGCTCGGTTGCGTGGCCTTTTTTGTCAGTTTTTACACGAAATTCTCTGGGCCCAGCATATGGTTCGTCCCAATCCACACCACTTACGGGCTCGGGGGCGGAGCCATTGCTTACTTGCTAAACAAGAGGAAGGACCCTAAAAAAGCTGAGAAGTTTTTGCTAGTCGGTGTAATCATGTTTCTATTGAGCGCTGCTAGTATTTGGATTAGCGTTGCCGCCCAAACACGCGCTACTTAGTCCCATACTTACTCCCTTTGATAGAGATTGCGGTGGTATAAACTTCAAACTTTGCTCAAAACTTTTTCGTTATCGCCAGTGAGACAATCATTCCTCGGTTGCCCAGAGTTCCCCGATCTTCTGTTTCAGCGGCCCCCGCACCCCCAATTTCCCATTAAGTCAGTTAAGCCGTGCTACTTCATTTTGACTGCGTACCTCAACGTGCCCGTCCTCGCGTACGCCTTGGCCCCTCCTTGCGGACTTGCAAAAAAAGGCTGAAAATGACGTGAATCCATCCGGTTTTAGGAACGGCGGTCAGAGCGGGAGCTTGAGAACGACGCTCCCGTCAGGCAGCGTCCCCACGTATTCCCACCCCTGCTTGATGTGTCGCTTCACCTCGCCCGCGGGCACGACCTTCTGCCTCGCGCCGTTGCTTTCCATGAAACTGGCAAGCTTCCTCCTGATCGTCTCCTGAAACTCGTCGTCGCCCATGCCCAGCACGTCCATCTTCTCCAGTTCCTCTGGCTTGAATCCCGCGACGAGCAGGAGCTGGCTCTTGAACTCCCGCCTGATCTGGTCCTCCCCCGGGGCCTCGGCCGTGGCGGTTGACAGGAACTCATGCGACCTCTGGTATGTCCCGCGCATGTCCTCGATGACGCTCGGGGGGAGCCTGCACTTGTGGGTCGTGTACCTCGCCTCGATGTCCCCCTTGCGTCCCATCCAGAACTGGCGGTAGTCGCGGATCAGCTTCCCCGCGTTCTCTGCCACCATCAGCTGCGTGTCGAAATAGGACCTCAGCACATAGGGCCTCCACTTGATCCCCGCCTTCCTCATGGCCGCCCTGATCGAGTCGGCCACGTTCGTGGTCCGGACGAAAGGCTTCATCCGGCGCTTGGGCGTTATGATGGGGGAGCCTTCGGACAGCGTTTCCCCGTCCTCGATCCGCTCCTCGAGGTACTCCTTCAGGTAATTGCACCCCTCCTCGCCGAGAAACGTGAAGTACTGGAGCTTGATCTTGCTCAGGTTCCAGCGGACGACCACCATCGCCGGCACCCGGTCGAATTCCACCTTCGTGGGCTTCCCGTCCTTCCCCGCCACCAGCCGCATATCGGGGAGGTCCCTTACCACGAGCCCGTCCGTGCCCTTGTAGTCCCCGAGCGACTCTATCCTGACGCCGGCGTGGGCCAGCAGCACGGACGCCGCCCGGGCCTTCCTGTCCCCGGAGAAGAAGATCTGGACCAGCTCGCGCTTGGTCGGCACCCTCTCGTCCTTCAGCGACGGGGTGCTCCCCGCGCCCATGACTTTAATTGCGAACGCCAGCCTGCGGTCCGTGCGGAAGGACACCCACGATTTGATCGCCTTGAGGACCGACTCTGTGTAGCTGCCGGCCTTGCCCTGCTTCTCCTGCGCGGTGACGAAGTCCAGAAGCAGGTTCTTCAGCTTCCTTTCGTCCATGGCCGCCAGCTTCCCCGGGGTCAGCCCGTTTGCCCCGCAGAAGTTGCCGAGCCTCCGGAGGTAGACGTCGGCGGTAATCGGGGACCCCCTGGCGGTGTTGTCGTGCCAGCGTTTGACGTCGCGGTCCTCGAGCAGCGACCCGTACTTCTTTTCTTTCCGCATCATCGCTGTAACATACGTTTTCCCAGAATATAAGGGTTCCGAACCCAAAACACAGGTGGGCCCGAAGGGATTCGAACCCTCGACCGCCCGGTTATGAGCTTCGTCCAGTTTTAGCTGTCGGACGCTCTAACCAAACTGAGCTACGGGCCCTAATAGAAGGTTCAGTTCAGAGTTAAAAAATGTGCTCCCGACAGAAAGCGCTTATACACTTGCGTAGAATTCAAGTGGTGTAAATTGCCAGTAAAGATTCTCACCCACGGAGACGCCGACGGGATATGCTCCGGGGCCATCGCCAAATCCCGCTTCCCCGAGGCAGAGGTCTGGTTCACCCGCCCTGTTAATCTCCTCCGGGACCTGAACGAGGTGAAGCTTGGCGACACCGTCATGATATTCGACGTGGCGATAAGCGAGACCCACCGGGATGGAATTTTCAAAAGGATGAGGGAGCTGGCGCAGAAAGACGAGCTGATATACGTTGACCACCATCCCATGCCGCACTCGACCCTGAAGTGGGACATCCCGGCGACGCAGCTCGCCCACGAGATCGGGGCAAGCGCATCGGAGCTGGTCTACCGCCTTTTGATCCAGAACTCGAAATCGGACCTGGACAGGGTGGCTCTCTGGGGAGCGATTGCCGACTACTGTGAAGAAACCGACTTTGTCAGTAATGGCATGAGCAAGTATGACAGGCGCACTATTTACATGGAGGCCGGGCTCCTTAGCCAGGCCCTGGGGGAGGCTGCCGGGGACTACGAGTACAAGCGGGCGGTGCTGGTGGCGCTTTCGAAATGCATCCCGCCCACAGAGATCCCTGATGTGGTCGAAAGGGCGCTCAGGGCCACGAAAAGGGAGTGGGAGGTATACGATTACGTGAAGACCCACGTGGTTGCGGAAGGGAACCTGGCCGTAGTCCGGGATTTACCGTCCGGAAGCCTGGGGAAAGCGGCCCTGTATGCTCTCGGAGTTTCCGGGTCTGATGTGGGGATTTGCACGAGGAGAGATGAAGACGAGGTGGACGTGAGCATGCGGCGCAGGACTGGAGTCAAGCTGGACCTGAATGAAATACTGCGGCGCGTCACGGCGCGTTTCGGCAGCTCCGGAGGCGGGCACGAGGGGGCAGCTGGCGCGACAATTCCCGCAGATTCATTGGAACCCTTCTTGGACACGATAAGAAATGAAATTTCCCCGATTTTGATGAGGGAGCCGACGGCCAAGAGTTAATCACAGAAGTTCTACTTCCTTGCCAGCGCCCATCTTTTTAGCTTTCTTGTAAACCACCCAGTCAGTTGCTATGTCTTGGACGGCCAGGCCAGTGGAGTCGAATACAGTGATTTCCTCCTTGGAAGTTCTGCCCGGCTTCTTTTTCGTGACTATCTCCCCGAGGTCCGCGTAGATGTTGCCGCGGGCGATCACACCCGTCGAGAGCGGGACGTTGACTTCACCACCATGGATTGCCTGTTCAACATCATCCACCACAACTTTTGCGCGCAGCAGGATGTCCGGGTCGAGCTCTTGCTTTCCGGGGGCATCGGCGCCGATGGCGTTTATGTGCATGCCATCCGAGACCCAATCGTTCATGAGAATCGGGCCTCTTGCAGGGGTTGTGGTCACGACAACATCCGCGCCCTCAACGGCGGCGTCGGTTTTTCTTACAACTTTCGTTTCCACACCAAGTTTTTTGCCCATCTCTTTGGCGTATTTCTCTGCCTTTTCCATAGAGACGTCCTCGACCCTGACCTCTTCAATGTCAAGCACCTCATGCAAGGCGAGAAGCTGAGTTCTGGCTTGGACACCTGCGCCCACCATCGCCACCACCCGGGAGTCCTTCCGCGCCAGGTACTTCGCCGCGACGGCCCCGCCAGCGCCGGTCCTCATGTTGGTTATCCAGGTCCCGTCCATGATCGAGAGCGGGGCGCCGGTCTTCGGGTCCAGGAGCAAAATCGTTGCCATGACCGTGGGCAAGCCGTACTTCTTCGGGTTGTTGGGGTGGGCATTGACAATCTTCACCCCAGCCGCTCCCATGTCCTCCAAGTAGGCGGGCATCACCCGGAAGTCCCCGTTGTGCTCCTTGAAATAGACGTAGGATTTTGCGGGCATCTGGACCTTGCCGAGCCCCTTAGCACGGAAAGCCTCCTCGACCGCGTCAATGGTCTCGCGCATCGAGATGAGACCTTCGACGTCGGCACGGGAAAGTAGGAGAACTTTCAACCTATTACCAGTTGATCTGTCGACGGCTGATATTATCAATTTTTCTGTTAGAGAGGTGGCGCCGGGGAGAGGACTCGAACCTCTGACCACTCGGTCGCTGCACGGGCATGTCGTACCTTGATTGAGGTTCGTTCTTCATCCATGCCTGGTTTAACAGCCGAGTACTCTACCTACTGAGCTGTCGGGCCCTTGCGGAACCCCGGCACCCTCGGCGCCAAAGATGTCTTTCCCGCGGTTCATAAAGACATTTTCTAACGGGCCAAACCCAACTTTTTATACCCTTTGAGCACGAGCTTCAGACTTTCTCCAAGGTTGGCTTTGTTGTCGAAACCCTTGACGATCTTGTGAAAATCTTCTCGACCAAGCGACAACTTTCTGGCGGCTTCAACAAGGCGCGGCACGGTTCTGGTGATGTTGTCGACGATTGTGATGTCCGCAGCCAGCGCAGTCCTCGACGTCGGGTTCAGATCCACGGCAATCACCTTCTTCCCGAGCTTCTTCAGCGCCCCCGTCCTGTCCCCGTCCTCCAGAGGGACGAAGACAACGTCGGCAACGGCAATCCCCCGGCCGTCCACCTTCCTCCTGTTGCTCTGAATTTCAGGAATCTTTTTGAAGAACTTTGCGTCCACCCCGAGAACTTCTTCAGCGCTGTGCTTTCTGAGCCAGCCTGCAATTTTCATCTCTCTCGCCCGCGACCCGTGAAAAAGGTTGACCTCCAGTTTGGCGCCGGTGACTTTTGAAAGTTCAACAATTTCATCAGGCAAAAGCGCGGCCACGTTCCCGTTGACGGAGATCACGGGACTCTTGGCAGAGAGCAGCATGGCGGCCGCAGCTTTGATCGCCTTTTCAGCTTGTTTTGTCGTCCGCTCGCCCAGCAGGTAGTCAAAGGCCTCCCCCCGCCCGTGCGCTGCCAAGCCCTCCGGGACTACCAGCCCGACATCAAATCCTTTCACAAGCAGCCCCCTTATGCGGAGGGATTCCGCGCGGGGGTGCCGTGGAGATACCCAGCTCATCGGAAAAATCGCTTCAGGCGTTGGCTAAAAGCTTTATGTATGGCATTTTATCTCTGTAGGGATGTGATGAAGCTTCAACCACTCGCAATCCTTCCGTTCGCGGCCGCAGTCATCGCGGTTGTAGCCTCAGCCGCTTTGGGCTCCATATATGTTTTGGCGGTGGCCATTCCTTCCGTGCTGCTGGGCATAGCCGTCATTTACCTTTACAGCAAACCCCCGGAGGCCACGCCGAAGGGAATCCAGCTTGAAAACTTCTCAATCTGGGCGGACATCGGGGAGCCCGGCGCGGAGCTTCGGCGCTTGGAGCCGAACGACATGTGGTCCGCCGTCAGGGTGATGAAGGCCGACCTCAACACCCTTTCAGCAAACGCGGCCCTGCTCGACAGGAGGATATTGATGCTGATCGGCAGGGAGAACTTCGACGGGCTTGCGAAGTACGACCTCCAAGGGGATGCCCGGAAGGTTGCGCGGAAGACGGCCGACCTTGGAAATAAAATGGAGACGGACGGCAAGTTCCCCGCGGAGACCATCCCAACCATGGAGCAAAGTGCAGCCCTCCTCGATCGGGTGGCGAACAAGCTTTTCGAGTTCGAGCACGGGAAGCCAGAGACGGTGCACATTTACGTGGACCCCCTCAAGAGAGCCGCGGAGAAGCTGTCAAAAGACATAAGACAGACCACCTCGAACATCACGGCTTTCTCCAAAGGTGCCGGAAAAGGTGCTCCAGCGCCCGAGAAGAGTGCCCCAGCGGCCCCGCAGGAGCCTCCTAAAAGCCCCGAGCAGCCTCCAAAAAGCTCCGAGCAGGGGACCTCAAGCTCTGGGCAGGCGGCCCCGGGAACCTCGGGATAGTTCATGCAGAAGCCACACATCAACCTTGTTTTCATAGGCCACGTTGACCACGGCAAGTCCACGCTCATAGGCAGGCTGCTCGTCGACATGGGGGTCGTGAGGGCGCAGGATGTGCAAAAATTTGAAACCATGGGCGACAAGGGGAAGAGCTTCAAGTTTGCCTGGGTGATGGACCAGGAGAAGGAGGAGAGGGAAAGGGGAGTGACCATAGACGTCGCATACCAGAAGCTGGAGACGCAGAAGAACACGATAACGATAATCGACGCGCCCGGCCATCGGGACTTCGTCAAGAACATGATCACCGGCGCAAGCCAGGCAGACGCTGCGGTCTTGGTGGTTGCCGCCGATGACGGGATAATGCCGCAGACAAGGGAGCACGCTGCACTTGCATTTACACTGGGGGTGGACCAGCTGGTTGTGGCGATAAACAAGATGGATTTGGTGGGCTTCGGCAAGGAGACCTACCAGAAGTTGAGGGATGACATTACGAAGCTGCTCAGCGGGATTGGTTACAGGGGGGCAGAGAATTACAAATATGTCCCGATTTCAGCATTTCACGGGGACGGGGTGACGAAGCCGAGCGAGAAGATTCAATGGTACACTGGCCCAACGCTCATCCAGGCGCTGGAGGAGCTCAAGGAGCCAGAGAAGCCGGTGAACAAGCCGCTCAGGGTGCCGATACAGGACGTGTTTTCAATCACTGGGGTTGGGACGGTCCCGATTGGCAGGGTTGAGACAGGGACGCTGAAGCTTGGGGACGTTGTGGTGTTTGAGCCGGCAGGGGCCAAGGGGGAGGTCCGCTCGATTGAGATGCACCATCAGCAGGTCCAGAGCGCGGTTCCCGGGGACAACATAGGGTTCAACGTGAGGGGGATTACAAAAGATCAGCTGAAGCGGGGAGATGTGATGGGCCACACGGACAAGCCTCCTGCCGTCACAATGGAGTTCACGGCCAAGATGGTGGTGCTGGCGATCCCCACAGACATAGCTCCCGGCTTCACCCCGCTCTTTCACTGCCACGCCGCCCACGCGCCCGGGAGGTTTTCGGAGATTCTGCAGAAGATTGACCCGAAGACTGGAGGGGTGATGGAGGAAAAGCCCAGGACCCTGAAGAAGGGGGAGGCAGGGCTGGTGAAGGTTTCCCTCCTCAAGCCGATCGTCATAGAGAAGGCGAGCGACATCTCGGAGATGAGCAGGTTCGCGGTGAGGCACGGGGGGCAGACGATAGCTGCCGGGATTTGTGTTGACCTGGTGCCGGCGAAATAATCACATTGAAGGAATAGGCGACGGGCACAGTTTGTGAGCTGCCTTCTTTTCCTTGGCAATCAGCTCTTTCACTTTTGCTTCTTTCACGCCAACCGCCCGTGACATGGCCGACGTTCCCAGCCCCAGGTCAAGCCCGGCGTAGATCATGTCAAGCGCCTCGTAGGTTATCCCTAGCTCCTCCTCGTCAGTCTGCCCGGGCCACAGCCCCGCAGTTGGAACTTTATCCATTATTTCATTCGGCACTCCAAGGTGCTTCGCCAGCTGCCTCACCTGGGTCTTGTAGAGGCAACCTATCGGCAGGATGTCCACCCCTCCATCCCCGTACTTCGTGAAGTAGCCCGCCCTGAGCTCGCTGCGGTTTCCTGTCCCGACCACCAGCCTGTTGAGGGAGTTCGCGTAGTAGTAAAGGACGATCATCCTCACCCTTGGCTTCAGGTTGGCGGCATGGCGCACGCCCACCTTGAACTCGTTCAGGTGCTTTTTGAACTCCCCGAGGATGGATGTTATGTCCAGGACCTTGAATTTCACCCCCAGAGAATTTGCCACCGACCGGGCGTCCGTCAAATCACGCGTGCTCGTGACGTTTGACTCCGGCAGGAACAATCCCATGACATTTTTCTTCCCCAACGCTTTCGTGCACAGGATTGCCGTGGCTGAAGAGTCTAAGCCCCCGCTCAGCCCGACCACGGCGCCGGTGGCCCCCGCTTCTTTCACTTGTTCCTTTATGAATGAGATGATTTTGCGCTCCACTGTCGGAGGGTCTGTCTTTAACTGAGCCAGTATTTTTTCTCTGACGTCTGCCACGGGCATCACTTAGAATTTCCTCGGATAAGAGCCGATTATTTTCAGCCTCGCCGTCTTCTTCTTTAGCCCTTCCAGTGCTTTCTTTACCTTTGGGTCTTCCCTGTGCCCTTCGAAATCCACGAAGAACAGGTAGTCGCCGAGCACCTTCTTGGACGGGCGCGACTCTATCTTCGTCAGGTTTATCCTGCGGGTTGCAAATTCACCCAGTATCTGGTGTAATATCCCCGGCTTGTCGCGGTCGGTGTTAAAAACTATCGATGTCTTGTCATGTCCGGTCCTCTTGCTGTCGGATTTTGCTATGCAGAGAAAGCGCGTGAGGTTGATTTCTCCCTTTTGGATGTTTCTCTTCAGGATTTTCAGCTTGTAAAGCCTCGCTTGGTCTTCAGACCCTATCGACGCGGTGTAGGGTTGCATGAGCTTGGCAACCTGCTCGGCCGCCTTCGATGTGCTGGACATCTCTATCAACTCCGCGCGAGGGAGGTGCTTGCGCAGGAAGTTTCTGCACTGGGATATGGCTTGGGGATGTGAAAGGACCCGCTTGATGTTTTTCAGCTTTGCTCCATTGATTCCCAAAATCGAGTAGGAAACGGGCAGGACCACCTCAGCTTGTGCTTTCACGTCTGTCCAGGCCAGGGTGTCTAGCGCTTCTCCAACGGAGCCGTCCCTGAGACTCTCCACAGGGATCAATCCGGCGCCTACCTTGCATTTGGGCACGGCCTCGGCGATGTCTGTGACGGTCGGGAAATAGACCAGCTGTACGCCCGCCCCGAAGTGTTTCCGGGCTGCCAGTTCTGAGTATGTGCCTTGGGGACCGAGCACTCCCACTTTCATGCTATCTCACCCTCAAACTCTTCATACAGCTTCTTGTAAGCTTCACGTAAGGCTTTCTCCCCGACGACATCGGCCGAGTCCCTGAAGATTTTTTCCACGGCCTTATTGTCCCCGGCTGAAAGGGCCGCGTCCAGAGTGCGGCAGGCATCGAGCAGGTTGTGCCTGACCATTTTCGCGTTGGGGTTGTGCGCCTGGATTTCTGAGTAGAGCTTGGATTGCCCGGAGAGCAATGCCTTGGCAGTGTTCATTAGCGTGGCAGAGAATGGGGTCCTGATTTTTTGGGCCTTCTCGAGCCCCTTCATTTTCATCACCGCTGAAAGGTAGGCCAGCAGCAGGAAGTGGGTCATGCACTGGACGGTTGCCATCAGCCTGTCGTGCTCCTCGGCATCCAACTCGGTGACCCTAGCCCCGAGCTTTGTGAGCGTCCTCTTCAGGTTGTTGTACTTTGTGCCAGGTTTCACGGGGACTACAAGAATGTCCTTCCCCCTTATGGTGTTTGCCCCGGGCCCGAACAGCGGGTGAATCGAGACAAGCTCCACATCAGCATCCAACCTGCTCATCGTACCAACAACGTCGCTTTTCACCGAAGCCATGTCCGCAAGCAACGCACCCTTCTTCACTTGCTTCGCGAGCGACTTGATGACATCCGGAGTTATGTGGATTGGCGCCGCAACAAATATCACGTCTGCCTCAGAAGCCGCCCGCCCCCTTGTTTCAGCGCGCACGCCCAACTCCTTGGCAATCCGCCTGGCTTTTGTGATGTCTCTGCTTACAACCATGACTTCTCCGAGATTTTGTTTGGCAAAGCTCGCGAACCACTTGCCCATCGCCCCCATGCCTATGACCGCAACCTTCAAGCTCTCAGCTCCATCTTGGCGGCTTTCTCCATAACATCGATGGGTGCCTTTTTTCCGGTCCATATCTCAAAGGACAATGCCCCTTGGTTCACAAGCATCCCGAGGCCGCTGACGGTTTTTGCCCCAGCTTTCCTAGCTTCCTTCAGCAGCCTGGTCTGGAGTGGTTTGTACACGATGTCGTTGACGACCAGACCCTTGTGCATCATGTCAGCGGTGGCAAGAGTTCGGTCAACGTCCGGGCTCATCCCCACAGATGTCGCGTTTATCAGGATGTCTGCCTCTTTCATCGCTTTTTTCAGCGAGGGCTTCTTTGCTGGCACGACCGATACTTCGGATTTTGTTTTCTGCTCGATTACGGAAGCGAGGGCCTTCGCCCGCCCGATTGTGCGGTTGGTTATCGTTAGTTCGGCCCCAGCTTTCGCAAGTGACATCGCAATTCCTCGCGCGGCCCCGCCAGCCCCGAGCAGCACGACCCTCTTGCTCCTGAACGACGGGACGGCGGGCTTGAGGGCCCTCAGCGCGCCTTCTCCGTCCGTGTTGAAACCCACGAGCTTCCCGCGCCTGTTCACAACTGTGTTCACGGCCCCGGTTGACCTGGCGGAACCGTCTAGCTCGTCCAGGAAATTCATCACACTTATCTTGTGGGGTATTGTGACGTTGAACCCGGCAATTTCCATGGCCCTGATCCCGTTCATGGCGTCGGCGAGGTTCTTCTCCAGAACATCCACCTGCACGTAGATGGCGTCGAGGTTCGTGGACTTGAACGCGGCGTTGTGCATGGCCGGCGAGAGGCTCCCCTCAACAGGGTGGCCGATTAGCAGGAAAAGCTTCACGGGAGGCTTCAATCCCTGACCTCCCTTGGCATCAGCTCCTTCAGCATGGCTTGTGTGGCGGCCACGTCCAGCTGTCCGGAGGCTGTCTGCTTTTCAACGGCCGCGTAGACTATCGGAACTCCAAAGATCGGGCCGATGAACCTCGTGATCTTTCCGGCTTCGCTCATGGCAAATGCAATCACCGGGATTTCAAACTTCCCTCGCGTTTGGACGATGAAGTCGAGCATGCGGAAGGCGTCCCCCCGGTTTTTTGCCAGGGTAACGACCTTCACGATATCGCAGCCAGTCTCTGCAATTTTTTCCGTGATTTTGACAAGTTGAGCCGGAGCCGGGGTCCCTGAGAAGTCATGGTGCGAAACTATCGTGGAAACACCGCGGCTTTTGGCCCTCTTCAGAATTTGGTCGCGTGCAGATTTGGAAGTTGAAAACTCCACATCCACGCAGGAAACGCCGAGCTTCACACCTTTCATGAGTTCTTCAGCCCGGGCATTCTCGCTTCCAGTAAAGAATCCCCCCTCCCTCCTTGCCCTGTTCGTGAGGATGATTGGAACTTTACTACGGAGCAGGCTTTCCCATCCGGATTGGTCGCGCATGCCGTCTATCCTGAGCTCTATGATGTCGGCGCCGGCTTTCACGCCTTTTCTCACGGCCCGCTTCATCTCCGGCATGCTCTTCCCGATGACTGCGCCGCAGACGGCGGGTGTTTTCACCTCGCGTTTTCCCAGCTTCATCTTTCCACCAGCATTTCGTCGACCTTTGCCCCGAAGTGGCGCCCGCCCTTCTGGACGTGGAGTAGGATTTTGTCACCTGGCTTCAGCTTTGTCACGGAGATTGGCTTTTTGTTTTTTCCAACCAGGTTTATCGTCTCGGCGTTCTGCAGTAGAGTTTTGTATATCTCCCCGCCGTACTCGGCCTCCACCAGCATCAGCGGCCGCCTTTCTATCTTCACTCGGCCAACCACAGCAACTTTGGTGGCCCCGTTGGCGTTGACTATCAGGACATCGTCGCCGGCCTTGAGCTCGGAAATGTATCTTGTCCTTCCGCCCGGGACGCTCACGTACGCGTGCACTGCTCCGGCGTTCACCCTGAAAGGCCTCCTCTCAACGAACTCGCTCGCCAGACTCTCGGAGTGGACAAGGAAAAGCCCGCCCGCCTGGCTTCCCACGAGCATTCCTTCCCCGATGGTCATCAGGGAGGTCGTGTCAATGCAAGCGCGGTCCCCGCTACCAACCGGCCGGACCTCCGTCACCTTGGCTGCCACAAGATCCAGCTTTTTGGCGGCCCCGGCATCAGCGGCGGGTTTTTTAGCTTTATGGATGATTTCCGGCATTGTTTTCATCAGGTCGCATACCCGCTTTACCTCTTTGGGTCCGGCTTTTTTGGCATCCAGAACAACGCCGGCCGCCCCGACCTCAAGGGTCTCAACGGCAACCCTCGCTTCTTCAGCGTCTTTCACCTCCGCGAGTATTTTCACGCGGGTGCCCTGGAGTTCCGCAATCAGGTTCTCGAGAGGTATGATTTTCCAGTCCGGCGTTGAGATCAGAAGAAAGTCGGAAACTTTTCCCACTACCACGGCGGCCTTCTCCATATTTTTGTTTTTCACATCCACCAACACCGCGACCTTTTTTCCGCCGCGCTTTATGCCACCCACATTTTTCACGGTGGCATTGGTTTTGCGCGGGTCCTTCAAGCTGAGCATTACGACACCCACGCCTAGTTCCACCTTGCTTGCGGCAACGGCGCTGGCGCCCAGTTTTCGGGTCTCGTAAGCCTCAGATGGTTTGACGATCACGGCATCCGCGCCGCAACTGACGGCGGACAAAACAAATTGTTGCCTGATTTGCCAGGGCGCATCCTGGTCGGCCCTGACCCAAACGAGCTTTCGCAAAAATATCACCTTTTCAGTTCTTTCATTGCCTGCTTTACAGAAGCATTCTCGTGCACGATCCTCGTCAGTGCCTTGATCATCGCAGTCGGGTTCTTGTGCTGGAATATGTTGCGCCCGATGGAAGTCCCTATGGCGCCCACCCGCATGGCTTCGTACGCTATCTTGAGAACGTCTTCCGCGGTTTCCATCTTGGGCCCGCCCGCAATCACTATCGGCACCGGGCAGCCCCTCACCACCTTCTTGAACGTGTTGGGATCCCCAGTGTAAACCGTCTTCACGATGTCCACCCCCAGCTCGGCGCCGACCCTGGCCGCGTGCGCCACGAGCTCCGGGTCGTGCTGGTTCTTCACCTTAGGGCCGCGTGGGTACATCATGGCAAGGAGAGGAATTCCCCAAGTTGCGCAGGTTTCAGCCACCTCTCCAAGCGTCCGCAGCTGATCCTGCTCGTTGGCGGCCCCGACGTTCACGTGCACGGAAACGGCGTCGGCCCCGAGGGACACCGCCTCCTCGACGCTGGCCACCGGAACCTTGGAGTTGGGATCAGGCCCCAGGGCTGTGCTTCCAGAGAGGTGGATTATGAGCCCTACGTCCTTCCCGTATCCCCTGTGCCCTGCCCTCACTATCCCCTTGTGAAGAACAACAGCGTCCGCGCCGCCTTCGGCAACCTTGTTTATGATGGCCGCCATGTCCTCGAGCCCGGCTATCGGCCCCATCGAGAGCCCGTGGTCCATCGGCACTATGACCGTCCGCCTGCTCTTCCGGTCGATTATGCGCTCGAGCCTTATTCTTTTGCCGACCTCGGACATTTACACCCCTCTGAGATAGGTTATGCCCCATTAAAAAGTAGCCGTTGGAAACCCAGATGTCTTCCGCCCAGTGAGAAACGCTAAAAGACGACGCCCGTAAGTTGTGGGTGGTCAGATGCTGGAAAAAGTGCCGCTGGCAAAGCTTCTGGGGATACCCAAGGTCAGGGAAGTCCTCACCAGGCTGTACGAGCGCCAACTCCTCTATGAGATACAGAGGGGCGGAAGCGTTCCGTCTCACGTCGGCATAATACTTGACGGGAACCGAAGGTTCGCCGAGGAGAGGGGCATGTCCGAGGTCTGGGGGCATTTGTTCGGGGCAGAGAAGCTGGACGAGGCCCTGAGCTGGTGCCAGGAGTTAGGGATCAAGCACGTCACAGTCTACGCGTTTTCAACTGAGAACTTCCAGAGGTCGCCGAAGGAGGTCGAGACCCTGATGGGGCTTTTCGTGAAGAAGTTCAAGGATGCTGCCATGGATGAGCGGGTCCACAAGTACAAGATCAGGCTGAGAGCGCTGGGGGACGTGGATTCCCTGCCGGAGTCGGTGAGAAAGGCCATCCAGGAGGCCGAGGACGCCACCAAGGGCTACGACGGCTACACCCTCAACATAGCCATATCCTACGGCGGGCGGGCCGAGATCACCCAGGCCATCCAAAAGATATGTGAGCAGGTCCAGAAGGGGCAGCTGAAGCCGGGCAGCGTGGACGAAAAAACAATAGAGAAGTACCTGTACACGACCGGGCTCCCTGACCCCGACCTTATAATTAGGACTAGCGGGGAAGAAAGGCTGAGCGGGTTCCTCCTCTGGCAGTCGGCATACTCGGAGCTCTACTTCTGCGAGGCGAACTGGCCGGCCTTCACAAAGCTGGACTTCCTCCGGAGCATCAGGGTTTATCAGGACAGGCAGAGGAGATTTGGGAAGTGATGGGGTGAAGGCGGAAATAGCCGTGATCGGAGGTTCGGGCGTCTACTCGATGGCGACCATGAAAGGCGCCAGGACAATTTCTGTCAAAACTCCTTACGGTCTCTCGCCGGAGATTTTGGTAGGAAAACTAGGCGGGCGGGAGGTGGCCTTCCTGCCGAGGCATGGCAAAGGTCACACGGTTCCCCCTCATCTGGTCAACTACCGGGCCAATATCTGGGCGCTACACAAGCTCGGGGTCAAGCGCATACTTGCCACCACCGCTGCCGGAACTTTGAATCAGAATATCAAGCCCGGAGAACTTGCACTGCTCACACAGTTCATAGATTTCACAAAGAACCGCCCCTCGACATTCTATGAAGGTGGAAGAGCAGGGGTGGTCCACATCGACGTTACGGAGCCATACTGCCCGGAGCTCCGCCAGGTGCTTTCAAAAACTGCCAAAGGTCTGGGCGTAAAGCTCCACCCGGGCGCCACCTACGCCTGCATGGAGGGCCCCCGCTTCGAGACTGCCGCGGAGATAAAGGCGCTGAGGACGCTCGGCTGCGACATGGTGGGGATGACGAACGTCCCCGAGTGCGTGTTGGCGAGGGAGATGGAGATCTGTTATGCCGCTGTGGGGATAGCAACCAACTGGGCGGCGGGCATCTCAAGGGTGAAGCTGACGCACGCGGACGTCATAAAGATGATGAAGGGCAGCATCGGCAACGTTCAGAGGCTCTTTCTGGAGGCAATCCCGCGAATACCGAAGAAAAGCAAGTGCAAGTGTAATGATGCATTGGAAGGGGCTGTTGTAAAGGTCTAGTCTCCGTCTGAAGCGCCCTCTTCTTCCTCCTCGTACACCTCTGGCGGCTCTGTTTCGTACGGCCGCTCCACCGGTTTCTTTTTCTTCTTCTTTTTCTCCACGATGACGGGTACTTCCCCCTTTTCTCCCCCCTTCTCACTGATCTTGTAGGCGGACGGCTTCTTCACCTTGCTTTTATACTTACACCTGGGGCAGACGAGCCTGGTCGAGCGCCCGACCTTTTCAGGTACGAGCAACGTGCCGCATTTTGGACAGAATTCCATCCTTCACCCGTATGAACGAGTTTGAAGTGGGAGGTGCTTATATAGGTTATTGATTCCAACTTTCCGCCACATTCATAAGCCAGCTAAAACAGGTGTGGATGGGTGAAACTCTGTACATGATACTGGGCTGCGGTGACGTAGGGTTCTCCGTGGCCAGCATGCTGAAGGAGAGGGGTGCCGATGTCGCGATAGTGGACAGGGACGCCAAGACAGTGGAGAGGCTAGGGAGGATGGGCTACCAGACCCATCTGGGCGATTTCGGTGTCCCGGATGTCCTGAAGGATGCCGGTTTCGAGAAGGCCGAGATGATTTTGGTGCTTTTGCGGAACTTCGACTCCACCCAGACCGCCCTCGGCTCAATAAACAGGCTGAGGGAGGAGCTGAAGGTCGACCCGGTCGTCGTGGTCAGGGTTTCGGACGAGGCGGAAGTCATGGAGGCGAAGAGGCTGGGAGCGAGCGATGCCCTGCCAACGTACCAGCTGCTCGCCAAGTTCGCAGTGGGAAAGTTAGAGGAGCTCAAGATGATGGCGAAGGAAAAGAAGCTCCGGTCCCTGCTCCAGAGGGAAGCCTCAAGGAGAAAGATGGCGATAGTGCTACAGACGAACCCCGACCCGGACAGCATAGCCAGCGGGGTCGCCCTGAAGCTTTACGCCAAGGGATTCGGGTTCGACGCGGACTTGATTTACGACGGGATAGTCGGCCATCCCCAGAACAAGGCCCTCCTGAACCTGCTCGGCCTGCAGATGCACGAGGCGAGCACGGTCAACTTCAGGGACTATGAGATGTTCGCGCTGGTGGACGTCGCGACTCACGCATACTGCGCCCTCCCCGCCGACATCGTGCCGGTGCCGACGATAGTGATAGACCACCACACGGTTCCATCCGGGGAGGTGAAGGCGGTTTTCTACGACATCACTCCCGTTGGCGCGGCTTCGACTTTGCTGACGAACTATCTGAAGTACGGCGCGATAGAGGTAGACAAGGCCACGGCGACGGCGCTTGCGGTCGGCATTCTCACGGACACCCTTTACTTCACTCGCGGGGTTACCTCCCTTGATATGGATTCATTCGAATACCTAGTCACGCTCGCTGACAAGGACATCCTCAGGACTCTCTTCTCCCCGATATTCACAGCGGACGCCCTCGACATCATGGTCAAGTCGGTCAGGGCAGCAAAAATCAGCGGCAATTATCTGACCTCTTACGTCGGAGAGGTTAAGGACAGGGACCTGATAGCCCTGGCCGCGGACTTCCTCCTCAACAGGGAGGGCGTGAACACTTCCCTCATTTACGGGGTGGTCGAGGGCAACGTCTATGTTTCAGCCAGGACGAAGGACGTGACCCTCCACATCGGGCAGGTGCTGAACAAAGCATACTCTCAGATGGGTTCGGCTGGCGGGCACCCGAGCATGGCCGGGGCCACCATCCCGCTGTCTTTCTTCAAGGTGCCCAAGGAAAAGCTCAAGAAGGAAGTTGATCGCGCGGTCAGAGACAGGTTCCTCGAGGCCGTCGGGGTGCTGAAGCCCAAGAGGCCGAGGAAGCCGAAGAAAAAGTAGAGTCTATGGCGCAATTTCAGGAGACTTTGCGGGGCCTGCTTTCGGAGAAAGAATTTTCAGCGCTTCCGAAAGGGTTTGAGCGGGTAGGCCACGTTGCCGTAATCTCTCTGCCTTCAGAGTTGGTTGAAAAGAAAGAAGTGATTGCACAAAAGCTTCTGGAGGTAGGAGGGGTGAGGACGGTGGCGCTTCGGGAGGGGCCGATCAAGGGGCGGGAGAGGATGCCGGTCGTGAAGGTGATAGCCGGCGACCCCCTGACCGAGACCACTCACCTGGAGAACGGCTGCTTTTTCAGGATGGATGTTTCCAAGGTGATGTTCTCCACAGGCAACGTCCATGAGAGAGGACGCCTGCCCAAGCTCGTCGGGAAGGGGGAAGTCGTTGTGGACATGTTTGCGGGGGTCGGCCAGTTCACCATCCCCATTGCCAAGCACTCGGAACCAAGCAGAATTTACGCCGTTGAGCTCAATCCCGTGGCTTACAAATACCTGGTGGAAAATGTCAGGATAAACAAGGTCGGCCACGTTGTGACGCCTTTGCTTGGCGACTGCGAGAAGGTTTCACCCAAGGGCCTGGCCGACAGGGTGGTCATGGGGCTTCTGCACGTGACCCACAGATATCTCCCGCTGGCGATGGAAGTCCTGAAGCCGGAGGGGGGAGTGATTCATTACCACGAGACGGTTCCTTCAAATCTCAGGTTTGAAAGGCCAGTGAAGAGGATCATGGAGGCGGCGGGGAGGAGGAAGGTTGAAATATTGGAAAAACGCGTCGTCAAGCGCTATGCCCCGCGGGTGGATCACGTCGTGGTTGACGCCAGGGTGGGGCCAGCATAGCTCCCGTTGGCAATGTTTTACAATAATATTAAACATAAAAATAAGCGAAAGTTTCTTATCGATTGCGAGAGAAGAGATGTGTTGGAGGGGGAGCCATGTTGCCAGAACGCATTGTGGGCTCGTCTACTGCTTGGGGGACATTTGGAGATAGGGAAAGCATCAAAACAAGCGCGATGGGTCTCGATTATGTGGTGAGCTGGCAGGGCTTGAAGGTCATGGAGGAAATTAAAAAGCTGAAGGCAGAAAACCAGCGGTTGAAGGCCCGCATAGAAAAGCTTGAGCGGAAGAGCCACGGCGGGCGCCACGCCTTTAGGAATAATTTACTTGCTTTGTCTGTAGGGCTTGTTGTGACCGCAGTCGCTCTGGGGGTTTTTGCCAACATGTTGGGTGGCATGATGGCAGGGACACAGAGGGTTACAGATTTTGGGGAGTCCGAAAGTCAATCCAAAGAAAAATATGCCGCCGCCTCCGAAGCGGCCCAAGATAGAAACAATGCAATGAATGACAGGAATAGCCAAGCCGCGCTTTTACACGCCGCGGAGGTTAAAGATACTCTTGATTACATGGACAAGTTTTTGGAGATGGAGGGGCAATTTGCTCCAGCAAAAGAACTTTCAAGTGGAAAGTACACTGGCCCCAATAATTTACAAACTTTGATTTAGTCCCAGTAAGTGCCAGTTTTCTAGGAAGAGTTTTTCATAAGGACATGTAGAGAGGAATGGCGACTGTATGGACCAACCTACTAAAAAAGAGATGTTCAAGCTCCGCGCGGTGGCGGATTACCTCTTCGAGCGCGGGGTCGGGGCGGAGCTATTCCCAGAGGGGATCAAAATCGTGAGGACCAAGGGCAGGATCAGGCAGGTCTGGTTGAAAGGTACAATCCTGTGTTCAATCAGGGCTTCCGACGGTTTCATAGTTCTCAACAGAAAAGGGGCAGAAATCTTGCATGCGGCCATCAAACCGCCTAGACTGCGGGTGGTGGTCGAGGATGGCGCGGCGCCATTTGTTTCTCAAGGAAAAACGGTGTTTGCGAAGCATGTTGTGGCGACAGACCGGGAAATAAGACCCGCCGAGGAGGTCCTTGTTGTGGACTCGAAAGACAGGTTGCTCGCGAGCGGCAGGGCTCTGCTTTCGGGCCAGGAGATGCTTGCGTTCAAGGTCGGGAAGGCCGTGCAGGTCAGGAGGGGGCTGGGTGTGGATTAAGAAAGAGATGGTGAGCTCTGACGAGGTCAAGGACATCAAGGCGTTGGTCGAGCCACTCATGAAACTCGACTGCTCCAAGACCGCCGACATGGTTGCCGAGATGTCGGACCAAATGCTAGAAGTTTTTCTCAAGACCACCAAGGAAGCGGACAGGCAAAAGGCGATAAAAAAGATGTGGGACGTGGAGGAATGGGTTACGCGCAAGTAGTGAGAGATTTAGTTCTGGTGTTGTCAAAGGCCGGAGTTCCGCACGCTTTTGGAGGAGCCTTGGCTTCCGGATGTCATGGTCTCCCGAGTTCCACGATGTACGTGGACGTGATGCTCATTGCCAGCCCGGACGAGATGAAAAGGTTGACGGGGCTTGTGCTCGCCGCAGGGTTCGAAAAAGTCAAGAGCGCCAGCCAGACCGCAGCGGAAGAAAAGTTTGTGGCGGAATCCACGGCAGGTTATAGGGTGGACATCTCTCAAGCCAAGACGGAGCACGACGTCGAGGCCGTCAAGAGGGCAGTAAAAATCCGCGCGTTCGACGTGGACATCTGGGTGATGGCTCCGGAAAACTTTGTTCTCCAGAAACTCGTCCTCGGCAGGCCCAAGGACATAAAAGACGCCTTGGCCGTGCTCACAAGGCAGAGCGTGATCATAAAGAAGAAGAAAAAGCTGGACGTCGAGTATATGGACGGCTGGGCGTCAAAGTTAAATGTGTCAGGCGAGCTGAAAGAACTGATGGGGAAGGTGAAGTGATGCTTCCGAGAAAGATTGACAAAAGGCAGATGGAGCGGGCGATGAAGCAGATGGGGGTCAAGGTCGATGATCTTGAGGACGTGCGCGAGGTCGTGATCAAGCTGTCGGACAGGGAGATAGTGCTGCCGAACGCCCAGGTCATGCGCACTGAGATGAGCGGGCAGAGGAGCTACCAGGTGAGCGGGCAGGAGTTCGAGCGGAGGCCGGAGCCGGAGATCTCAGAGGATGATATCACGCTTGTTGTGGAGCAGACTGGCGCTAGCCGAGAGGCAGTGGCGCAGGCCCTGAAGGAAACGAAGGGGGACATAGCTGAAGCGATACTTAAGCTGAAAATTTAAATGAGCCTGAAGCTTTGGATGATATTTTCAAAAACCGGTTCAAATTGATTGTAGTATTCTACTTTCATGGTGCCGCAGACAATTCCGTACCAGAACCCCTCACGAGCGAACATCACCGTTTTCATTTTTCTGGTGTCCAGACCACTGAGATAAGTTGTCACGAATTCGTAGGCCTGAATCCCAGAAACTTCCCGCTGAGTTTCAGACAAGATTGTATAATTCTCTCGCTCTGCGGTCTCAAGCTGTTGGAAAGTTTGGATGTAGTTTTCAAGCGGCACTGTCGGGTTAATGGTTTGCGCCACAACACTGGATATTGCGTGTTTACTTGCGTTTCCAAACATAATATAAAAATCAAGGCCCGTCGATGATTCTGTCTCCGACATCTTTGCCCAGCCTTCTGGAATTCTCACCTCGAATCCCCACTTTGGATTTGAGTATAAGTTGGGGTCTGTTTTGATAGTTAAAAAAACCAAAAAAACGTACGTATTTAGCTTTTTCGACAGTTAACTTTAAATAGTAGATATATATTTAATATATATTGATGAAAATGGGAAAGAAAGTCTCTATCACAAAGGCAACCGAGTTGCGCGTCGCTGGAATTGAGG